>ENA-UOXB01001545-UOXB01001545.1-bioreactor-metagenome-genome-assembly--contig:-NODE-1545-length-10755-cov-8.766355_pt1 | contig 10755 bp, 8 predicted proteins | sample MGYA00238158_ERZ761615 | MGnify/ENA primary metagenome ERZ761615 (study PRJEB28904, sample SAMN06267902) | bioreactor metagenome | isolation source: Joint BioEnergy Institute, California, USA | place... | reverse complement strand
TCACAACCCATGATCAAGTCTAGATTACGTAGACCTACATCAAAATCGATAACGACTGTTTTATAGCCACGCAACGCTAAACCGGCAGCAAAAGAGGCACTTGTTGTGGTTTTGCCCACACCGCCTTTACCTGAAGTGATTACAACTATCTTCGCCACAATGGCACACTCCTATGAATCAATGGGATATCTTTTATATGAATAACGCAATTTACTATTGCTCATACACGAGGTGACGACACATACAATGTATGAGCTATCTGCGAAGCTAGCCTAGCATAAATAAACATAAAATTATAGCAAGTCTATACTAAAGCAAAAAACAACTTATAGATAATTTACAAGGCGTTACTGCCCAAAATTGGTCTGACAATCGGGCATCTTGTAAACAGTAAAATAAACGCTCACGGACTCTGCAAATAGTGGCAGAGCTAGAGATTCATCATAGAACATTTTTGTTAAATAAACTTACTATAATATTGATATAACCATTCAAAAGTTTTTTATCGAAGATTTCTAGCGTATTTTGCTGAAAAATAACTGAAACATCTGTGATAAAGAACAATTTTTTGGTTTAAGCATTGTCCATAACAGTAAATACCAAACCTTCACCCTCGACAAACCTCACTTGTACTGACTTATCAATCACATGCTCAGGTAAGTTGTCTCGCAAGCAGTAAGTACCTGCCACTGAAACCAGTGTCGGGTTAAACACCTGACAGAAAATACGAGCATCTTTATCGCCTGTTGCTCCTGCCACCAACCGACCTTGAGCACGGCCATAAACATGTAAGCTATTGTCAGTGATGGCTTCTGCACCACTATTGACACTATTGGTCAAAATTAAATCGCCGCCAACGTGATTGAGGCTTTGACCTGAGCGTAGCATTTGATCATAGAACAGACTGGTAATATGCTCAGCACTCACCAATGTTTCTGCTGTGACAGTCGATATAGTTGTTTCAGGTGCTGCGTCACTGGTTGCAGCAGTGTCATGACTTGTCGTAGTGGTCTCGCCACTTTGAATATCTGGCGTTTCGCTGACTTTAGCAGGTGGTTTTTTGTTAGAGACAATACGTTCGATACGTTTACCATCGGCGGGGAATATGGCCAAACGCTGTGCGCGTGCTTGCTCATCTAAGATACCTGTAACGACGCCAATGGGCTGTAGACCCCATGACCATAATAATTCTACCAACGCCGACAAATCCTGCTCAACGTCACTATCGATTAAAACGGGAATATTGCTCGATTTATTACTCAATGTTTTGGCAAGTTCAGCCTCAATAATACTCAGATCATCTGTACTGAACTGCACGCGAGAAAAGGTCAGCATTTTGCCATAAAATGCCAACGCTGTTGCAGCGCTTGAAGTCTGATGGTCATTGGTTTGGATGGTCATATATAAATCCTCAAAGATAATCTTGTCGCTGTGTATTCGGTGGCATTTTTATTTTGAGTCGACGCTATTATTGGTTTTATTGTCGAGTCATATAATAGTCAGCATTATAAGTTGAGCATGTCTTGGTGCTTCCAATGCTGTACTTTTACTTGTGCTTCAAATTCGGTCAAACTGTCATCAATGATACTAGAGATCAACGTATTTAGGGCTGTGTTGTCTGTGTCTATTTTTGCGACGCCACTGGCAATAGCCACCATCAGTGAATCGAGGCGCTCAGGGTCAAGAAGGCGCTTATTCAAGGCGTAAACGACGTTTTCGCCTACATTATGACCTATATGCTGCAACTGCGATTCGATCAAGCTGCCAGCAATAGGTATCATGCGTAGATAGCGGCGCAGTTCAGGGGTGTTGGCCAAGCCTTCTTCAATAGCGTTACCCACTTCAGTCGCCAAGACACCACTACCTGAAGAGGCGGTCAATTCCTGAAGTTTTGGTGCAAGCTCTTGGCGCAGGACAGACAATAATGCCGCTTCTATCTCGCCACGATTGCGAGCAATAGTAGATTCAATAAACGATTTATGCGTGTTAGGGTCGGTCAACTGCTGCCGAAAATTCTGAATGGTCGTTAATATGACGCGATCAGACAGCTCTTCTAACAAAAGGTTGATGTAGAATTTGATGCGGTTGATCCATGGTTGCGGCAGTACTTGGTAGCCGAGCTGATACAGGCGTCTACCAATAATCACCGCTCGAAACAAGCGTAAGGCTCGCAGTTGCGGAAAGCAGCCCAATACCTCGTACCAATGTACAAAAGGAAAAAAGAACCAGCGATAATAGATTTTTTGTTTAATCGCAACGGCCCAGCGTAGTAGCAACTCAACGATTAAAAAAACGGTAAAAAACCCGCCAGCCGTACGTAAGGGCTCATGCAACGTATTTTGGTACCAATCAAGCGCTGTGCCAATGGTCAGCCAAGCAGCAGCATTGTGGCTAAAATCACTCATCAAGATGGCATCAATACTAATCAATAAGAGATCAATACTGATGGCGATAATCATCACAATATCATAAGTGAGCCGTAACCGACTTGGCTTAGGGCGATTTGGTCGTGGCGGTTCATCATCTGACAGATAGGATGATCGATTCGGCACGGTTGCTGAGTCTAGATGCGGGCTAGTAGTAGAGGAGGCGGGCACAGACAAACCTTATAGAGAATGAATAACACAAAAAATAGCGACGTAAATAGAAACATGGCTATTGAGTAATGAGTGGGCAAAAAATCATAGGTTTATGACTTCTCACATTATCAATGAATAGGGGCAAAAAACAACCTATCTTTTATGATAATTACACATTAGTCCTGACCATTTTAAGCGCCATCATTTAACCCAGCCATGTTTACTATTGTCTAAACCGCCTCGATACTCTCAACTATTAAGCAGTAGGCGCTGTTTCAAACTCAGCCAGCATGTCTGTAATCAATTGATCTTTTTCGCGCCATATTTGTTCAACCCATTCAAACATTTGAGCTTTGATTGCAGGATCATTTTCGTAGCCACCGTTTTGAATACCAGCAAATAAATCATCCGGTATCTTGATGTGTCTGACATCAACCCCCAAGCGCTTGATGTTCCCTTTCCATAGATCGCCATAAGTTGGCACGCCATCTGGATAAACAATGGTCATATCTAGCATGCCATCGATATCTGCTCCTAACGCGTTAATAGCCAGCGATAGACCGCCTGCTCTTGGCTTAAGCAAGTGCGTATAAGGAGACTTTTGTAGATCATGTTTGGTCTTAGTGAAGCGCGTACCCTCTAAATAGTTTAGCAAGGTAAATGGCTTGTCTTTTAATAATGCGCAAGCCCGCTTGGCTTCCTCAATGTCTTTGCCTTTTAGGGCAGGGTTTTTTGCGACGGCTTCTTTAGAATAACGACGCATCATTGGGAAGTCTAAAAAGTAAAAAGCTTGACCCACTATCGGAATATAAATCAGCTCAAACTTGGTAAAAAACCGTGTCAATGGTAAGCGCTTTTCGCTAATGTACTGCACAATACTGGTATCGACCCAAGACTGATGGTTGCTGACGAGTAGGTATTTGCCATTAGTATTGACGTCATCGGGTAATTGAATGCGCCAGTCTTTTCTTGGCAACATATTATCAATTAACGCATTATTGCTACTAATCCAATGATTGGTGATTTTAATCACAGTTTTATCGGCAATCGATGCGCCAGTCAGTATCTTACCAACACCCATGAACCATAAGGGAATACTACAGCTGATACTATTAGCGGCGATGACCCCTGTTGCTGTGGCAAGTGAGACGGCTTTTCCTAGCTTAGGATTACGTTTGTGTATGTTTTTGATAGTAGATGTCAGTCGCATGCTAGATCCTTTTCGGTCAATCTTATTAGTATATAAACTATCCGTTACGGGTGTCGTATATTACCGCTTTTTATCATATCTAATGCTATAGCGTAATTTTAGCAGAAACCTATCCTAGTGTACGAGTGTAAACGTGACTGATGATAATAAAGGTGTGAGGCGTTATAAATAGGATAAGCATGATGATGTTCTTCAAATTTTGATCGAATGTTTATATATAGATGTTATACATAGATGTGACAAAATATTACACATAATTAGAATGTAATTGCCATAATAATGACGAGTGCATATATGCACCTAGAAGGAATTAATACCAAATATTTATAAAAAGCACATTGTACTTATAACTTAGCAACTATTTAGTTAGTGCCTACCTGTCTATGTTAGTGTCTATCTATTTAGTGTCTATAACTTTTAAGCTTAAGAGGAACGATTATGCGTAATACATTAATGATTGCAGCAGTAGCATCAGGCTTGGCTCTTAGTGGTTGTACTACTGATCCAAACACTGGACAACAGCGTTTAAACAAAACAGCACTTGGTACTCTAGTAGGTGCTGCAGGTGGCGCAACGATCTCTAAAGCAACTGGTGGTGACAAAACTGGTCGTGATGCAGCTATCGGCGCAGCTCTAGGTGCAGGCGTTGGTTATTACATGGAGCGTCAAGCCAAGCAACTTGAGCAACAAATGGCTGGTACTGGTGTATCAGTTGAGCAAAACCCAACAACAGGTAACATCGACTTGGTTATGCCAGGTAGCATTACGTTTGCCTTTGATGATGCAACATTAAACTCATCATTCAAGCCTACGCTTAGCAAGCTTGCACAAACGATGAACCAATACAACAAAACCACGGTAAACATCGCTGGTCATACAGATAGCACGGGTTCTGCGTCTTATAACATGGGTCTGTCACGTGATCGTGCTTATTCAGTCGCTAACTACCTAACCGCTCAAGGTGTTGCTTCTAACCGTATCAATGTGATTGCTTACGGTCAAACCCGTCCAATCGCTAGTAACAACACTGAAAGTGGTCGTCAGCAAAACCGTCGTGTTGAGCTAACCATCAACTCACCACAAAGTGTTAACTAATTTATAGTTTTCTATAATTACAATTTATATAATACCTATCAGTTATATCCGAAAAAGATCAGCAACCAGCTGGTCTTTTTTTATGGGTAACGTTTGACCATCAAATATACTTACCACGTCTTTAGTGTCTTTGAGTTTCTTATGTGATGATGAAAAATCATCAGTGATTACAGCAGTGGCTATTAAGAGCATCTATTCATACCTCACATCTAAGTATTTTATTCTAAACAACAAAAAATTTTGAAGCCAATTAACTATATAAAATAATTTGTTGATAATGATTATCAATAAAACTATAATCTATACACATTTTTGTTGATGTAATATAAATTAGCTTATTAGATATGGTAACCAGTTAACAGCTTGCTAAGTGTTTATAAGGCCGCAATATTCGATATAGTGACTATTATTCAATCAAATCCAATTTGTTTTTGCTGTCTTTTTGAGGATATGTATGACGATTACTACAGTAATGCGCCGTCAGATTTTACCAACGACTTTGGCGGCTACGCTCGCAGGGCTGTTGATGGTGTCAGGCTGCACTAAGCAGACCAATGAAGATACGAATGCTGATGCGACCACGCAATCAGAGGTGCAAAGCACAGAGACAACGGATGACACAACGCTATCAGCTGTCGATAAGGCACATACTGATAGACTGATGATCAGCTACGCTAATATGGCGCATGCTGCATTTAAAGACTCCCTCGATACTGCCAAAGCATTACAAGCGGCAATTGACACTTACGTGGCAACGCCTACGCAAGCCAATTTGGACGCCGCAAAAGCTGCCTATAAAATTGCGCGTCAGCCATACTCGCAAACTGAGATTTTTCGTTTTGACGAAGGCTTTGTCACGCCCAATGATAAACGAGCGATTGCCAGCGTAGATAGCTGGGAGGGGCAGATAAATGCATGGCCACTTGATGAAGCGTTGATTGATTATGTCAGTGACACCTACGAAGGTGAGTACAGTAGCAAAGACAATATTATTAACAGCGAGAGCATCACGGTTGGTAGTGTCAAGCAAGATACCAGCACGATCACGCCTGAGCTGTTGGCAGAGATGAATGAGATTGGGGGAAGTGAAGCCAATGTGACAACGGGCTATCACGCGATTGAGTTTATGCTATGGGGACAAGATACCAATGGGGTTAATGAAGGCGCTGGAAATCGTCCAGTAAGCGATTATGTCACTGAAGCGGGTCAATGTACCAGTGGCGATACGGTCAATGAAGATGTCAGTATCTGTGAGCGCCGCGGTGCGTTCTTAAAAGCGGCGGCGCAGTTATTGGTAAATGATCTCACAGCGATGGAAGCTGAGTGGCAGCCTGAACGTGACAATACGCTACGCAGTGATCTTATGGCGCGTAAGTATGATAACGGTCTGCGCCAAGTGATGTACCAGATGGGCAGCTTGGCATTGGGTGAGCTTGCTTCTGAGCGTATGCAGGTTGCTTTTGTCACAGGGTCTACCGAAGATGAACACGAATGTTTCAGTGATTTGACGCATCTAAGCTATGCCAATAATGCTCGCGGTATTCAAAATGTCTTTAATGGCAGTTACAGGACAGTCGCTGGCAAAACAGTGGGTGGTTATGGCGTAAAAAACTATCTGGCTGATACTGGTAATCAAGAAGCGGCTGAAAAGTTGGCTGCCGATTTTATCAAAGTAGAAAATGCCTTTAACGTCATTGTAGAAAAAGGCGAAAAAGAAGGCATTAAGGTTGATCAAATGATTGCTACTGTGGGTCAAGCGAGCAAACAAGGCATTTCTGCCGAAGAACAAAATACCCGACGTGGCTGGATTGAAAACGCTATCACAAGCTTACAAGAGCTCACTGACGGTATCGAAAATGCAGCAAAAGCGGTCGGTATAGAAAACTTAGACGCTGATGCTGGTTCGCAGTTTTAAAGCGATAAATACAAGATAGTGAAACCACCTGTGAATAAGTGACACGCGTTGCCAGCGGCGGTTGGCAACGTGTTTTTTGCGTAGTATAAAAAACGATTTAGTCGGTGCGTTGTTCTGAATGATTCATCAAAAGCATCACACTTTATAGCACGTTTCTAATGGTTCTAAGCTAGGACTAAGGTACGCTCCATGAACGCCTCACATATTACAAAATCTAAATCGTCTTCCTCATTGTACCTGTCTGCTACCAACAAAACACTGTCCGCAAAACTGACACTTGGTTTGGTATGCGCTTTAGCGATTGGTGGTTGCCAGCCTGCTGATAACGAATCTAATGAAGCTTCTGACAATAAAAAAGCGGCAACCAATGACGGTCCAAACCAAGCGCTTGCGCCTGAGCGTATTCAGGTTATAGAGACGCTCTCTGGCGTACCCATGCAGCAGCTGGCAAGCTTTGATCCGCAAGAGATTAAGCAGGGCGGTGACACGGGTATCAGTATCAGTAGTGCTGAGAGCTATTCTAAACCTTCCTCAAATCTGACAGCTTCACGTAAAGGGTCATTTTTTATTGGCAATGCGTTTTTTCGACAGCCATGGGTGGTTGCGCCTGCCAGTACAGACAGCCGTGATGGTCTGGGTGCTTTGTTCAATGTCGCGGCGTGTCAGTCTTGTCACATAAAAGATGGTCGAGGTCATGCACCAATGAATGCGGATGACGACGCTGACAGTTTACTCATTCGTCTTGCCATGCCAGCCACCACGAACGAACAACGACAACAGTTGCAAGATTCACTTATCGAAAAAATCGCGCATCCTATGTATGGCGGCCAGTTACAAGACCGCGGCATTCAAGGCGTACCTGCCGAAGCAAAAGTGGCGGTACAGTGGGTGGATAAACCCATCACGTTCACTGACGGTCATGTCGAAACGTTACGCGCCCCCACTTTTACCTTGGACAACCCAGGTTATGGGACGTTTGATGAAGAACTGATGTTATCACCGCGCATTGCTTTGCCGATGATTGGATTGGGATTGTTAGAGCAAATTCCAGACGAAGATATTAAAGAACAAGCAATCAATCCTAATAAAAATAGCCCAAATGAGGGTATCAGTGGTAAATTTAACTGGGTGATGGATCCGCAAACAGGCAAAAAGGCGCTTGGACGCTTTGGCTGGAAAGCAGGTCAAACCAAGCTAATTACGCAGAACCAAAGTGCTTTTAATGAAGACATGGGATTGACGTCGAACATTCGTCCTCATGAGTCTTGTATGCCGATGCAAACCGCTTGTGTCAATGCGGTGACTGGGGCAGAGGAGCAAGGCAATGATAAACCGCCTGTGGAAGTGAATGATGAAGTGGCGAAATTTGTGGAATTTTATACCCGCAATTTGGCTGTACCTCATCGACGCCGTGCGGATGATAAGCAGGTACTGGCGGGCAAAAAGCGTTTTTATGATATGGGTTGCCAAAGCTGTCATACGCCACGATATCAGTTGCCAAAAACCGATGACGATCATTTTGAGCAGCATGGACAAGTGATTTATCCTTATACAGATTTATTGCTGCATGATATGGGTGATGACCTTGCAGATCGTACAGTTGCGGGTAAGCTACCGCCAAGAGATGCCCAAGTTGAATTTTTAGCCAACTCTTACGAATGGCGGACGCCTGCGTTGTGGGGCATTGGTCTTGCCAAAACCGTCGATCCACAAGCGACTTTTTTGCATGATGGTCGCGCTCGTACATTGATGGAGGCGGTGCTGTGGCATGGCGGAGAAGCCAAAAAACAACAGCAACAAGTCCTAAAGTTGGACAAGCAGGGGCGTGATGAATTGAATGCGTTCTTGAAATCATTGTAAAAACTATTATAAAAATCACTAACCGAGAAATGTATGAAAATAAACCATGCTTTAGCAATGGCCTTATCTGCCCTAAGCGCTGGACTCCTTATCAGCTGCGTAAAGCCTGCTGACGAAAATAAAGCACTAGATGACAGCAGCCAAAAGGTGGCGCAAGATAGTGCTGCTCCTGCCAGTGCAGAAGAAGGGGCGACTGAAAATGCCACTAAAATTACTGCTGTAAGTATCAGCGCCGATACTGAAAAAACCTACTTAATGCATGTGGCAAACGATATCGTCATTCCAGCGTATGCGGATGCAGCCAAGCAAAGCGATGTGCTGCATGATCTGGCGCAAAAGCATTGCCAACAAGCACCAGTAAGCGGCGAGAAGCTACAAGAATTGCGTGAGCAATGGTTGGTATTGGCGCAAGCATGGGCACGGGCTGAGATGGTGAATTTTGGTCCGGCAACCGATAGCATGAGCAATCTGTATGTCAACTATTATCCGGATGAGCGTGGATTGGTACATAGTGGCGTCGCTGAGCTCATCGCTGCCAATCCAGAATTGACGGCTGAGCAGCTTGCTGATGAAAGTGCTATCGTTCAAGGCGTACCAGGGTTGGAAGAAGCCTTGTATGCCAATGAGCGTTTAGATGCCGGTCAATGCGCTTATGTGATAAGTGCCAGCAGTGCTTTGAGTACACGTCTAAAGGATATTGAGAAAAACTGGCAGCAAAACGCAACCCAATTATTGGCAATGGATAAAACCGCTGAAAGCGATCAAGGGTTGAACCAATGGTTTAATGCTTTACTGTCCTTAGTTGAGACCATGAAATCAAATGCTATTGAGCAGCCATTAGGCTTGACAGGGAAAGCCAAAGGTCATCTGCCTGCTGCGACCGCTGGGCAAAGCCGTGCCATCGTCAATGCCAAATTGGCGGCGTTGAATGACACCCTGACAGATCCTGTGTTAACGGCGATTTTGGGCACGAATGACGACAATCAAGTGGCGGATAATCTATCGACTGCGCTTGCTGACGCAACAACACTATTGGCGCAGATGCCAGAAGATTTGGCCACTGCTGATAAGGCTACCCAGCAAGAGCTACTGAATCATATGACGACCATTACTCGCTTGATTAAGCGTCAATTGATTCCAGCACTCGGTATTCGGGTTGGCTTCAACAGTACTGATGGCGATTAACCCATGCAAATTATCGACGCAAAGCCTGCGCCACCTCTGCTCGAAACGACCAATCAGTCATCTGGATCTGGCAATAGACAAGTAAGAGAAGTCACGAAGCAGCTGGCTCATGAGCTACTGGTGACATCAGCACTGACCATAATAGGCACGGGCGCACTGGTCGGTATACATCATTGCTATCGTAAGCAGCGCCAGCTTGACGCAAGCGTGCAAGATTATGTGACGGGGCTGCGCTCACAGTTTGGTGTATTGCCGTCAGTATCTAGGTGGCAACTAAAGCGTTTGGGCAACGCTTGTCAGCAGGCAACGATAGCATGGCAACGTGCTTACTATCATGACTCGCTAGCGGATAGCGGTGGCGACAATAGGGTGGTTAGCTCTGACATTAGCACAACACATACCACTACCATACTGTCGCGCCCTGTCTGCTGGGTCAGCGGTGTCGCTTCGATGCCAAAGAATAATACAGTGCTGCAAGACAAATACGATGCTCAAGCTAACGATGTCAACGATGTCAACGATTTTGGCGTTGTTGGTATTGATGCAGATAGGCAAATCGTTTGGCAAACCACCATGCCTGAACGTGTCCATGATATTGTGGTGCAGCCAATGATTGATGCCCAAGACAGGCTTAGCAACACAGCTCAAAGCCGTGACGTCGTGGTAATGGGTCGTCGTCCTAGTGAGAAATTCTGGGTATTAGAGGCCGCGACAGGCCAAGTAAAAGCCGCTATCAATGCTTTAGACAATCGCCATTTTTATGGTCACGCTTGCTATAGTCTCGATGGTAAGTGGCTCTATGTGACCGAGAATGACACGGTAAGTTTAAATGGTAAAATCGGTCTTTATGACGCCTATGAAAATTATAAAAAAATTGCAGAATTTGACTCGCATGGCATTGGGCCACACGA
>ENA-UOXB01001541-UOXB01001541.1-bioreactor-metagenome-genome-assembly--contig:-NODE-1541-length-10773-cov-7.683336_pt1 | contig 10773 bp, 4 predicted proteins | sample MGYA00238158_ERZ761615 | MGnify/ENA primary metagenome ERZ761615 (study PRJEB28904, sample SAMN06267902) | bioreactor metagenome | isolation source: Joint BioEnergy Institute, California, USA | place... | reverse complement strand
CCAGTATCAGTCCCATAACCTAAACCAACTTGGGCATCGCGAGGTTTATTAGAATACACAAACACATATAGTGGTACTCTTTTGCTCTCGGCGACGTCCTGCGGTGTTTTACGTCCTTCCAGCGTTGGTGGTACAAAATCTTCATCAGCAGTGATGGTGTTTTCATCGTTATCAGGGAATATCTTTTGTGCAATATTACTGATTGAATCACTGATTCTACCCAATAGGTTTTCTGCTTTTTCGTCTTGTTCATCCAACACGCGATCGTTTGGCAAGTTACTTAAGCGCTCAGCCTTTCGCTTAATGGCTTGCAGTTTGTCTAACGTCTCTTCATCGGCCTCAAACTCAATAGCAGCGATGTCAGCAGTATTGACGGTCTCGCCACTGTTGGCATTAAGACTGTTCTCTACTTCACCCTCATTAACAGAGGTATTAGCACTGGCTTGGCCACTGTTACGAGACTCACTAGCAGACGCAGTCAAGCTTTCTGTACCATCACTACTCGTCACGTCTGATATGCCGTCATTATTGAGATCGTCATCTAGCGCATCATTACTATTATTTGGTGCATTATTAAAGGCAAGCGTGCTGGCGTCACTGCGATCAGTTGGCGGCAATATTGATTCAACGTTGACAGTATTAAAATAACGAGTGGCTGATAAATCGTTGCTGAACTTGGTCACATCTGGACGATAAAATGGGTCGCCTGGTTTAAAGTCGAACAACTGCTGGAGTAAGGACAACTCGACAGGCAATTTATCAGGGTCTTGAGTCAAGGTATTGGTAGCAGCGTCGTAGGTAAAGAACACCACATCATCAAAATCATAACGATCGCCCGTGTTGTAGATCAAAGAGATGTCTGCTGTGTTATCAGGCAGAATGATATCGACAGATTTGTTCAACCAATACTGGTCAAAGTAACCATACGTGTTACTTAATGACTCAAGTGCAGCTTTACTGTTTTGATAAACGCGGTGATTGAAAATCTCACCCTCTTGTGGCGGCAACTCTGCTTCAAGCTTGGCAAACTCTTCTTGTTCACGGCCCTCTCCGCGAATCTCAAGAATGCGGCTATCCACTATTACAGGTTCGCCCAATTCTTCGATAATGACATCTATTGTATCCGCACTAGGCTGACGCAGACGTAAGCTGGTTTCATAGTAACCAACCGCTTTGGCGGCATCTAAAGCTGTCTCACGTAAACGCGGTAAAGCGGCTGTAAAATCCACAACCGATTGCACTGTTATATCATCAAGCGCTGCTTTGATGTTCTTCATAGGCTGAATATCATCATCTGCCTTGACAATTCTTGGCTCGCCGCTGGTCGCACCCTCAGGCGCTGCTTGGCGCATATAAACCGTGGTTTCTACATGCGGCAATGACATCGCACCACCATTAAACAGGCGGTTATAGACACGCTTGACGATATTACCTCTATTACGAGCCAATGGTTTGGGTCGTTCAGCTTGCTCAAGACCTTGATTGACTGCTTGCGTCTCTGTTTGGTAATCCGGCAAGTAATCGTCAGGATTGATAATATCTGACGACGTATCGCTTCCATCGGTCTCAGCATTACCCGTCGCAACAACATTACTGGTACCAGTGCCACTTGTCTCATCGGTACGCCCACTACTGACAGCGTCGCTGACATTAATCGGACGCGAGGCGATCTCAGCGGTCTCAGTTTGCTCAGCGACTGTCTCACCTCGCCCTAATGTTTCAAGATTGGTAGGCGTGGGTAGATTATTGGCATCCAGCTCTGCATCTAGACCAATTGGCGGCGTGGTATCAGCCAACGTTGCGATTGGTCCATCAAAATCGCTGTCGCTATTATTAAGACTGCTATCAAAGTTTAGATTATCTAAGTTATTGCTGTTGCTGTTATTGGCATTAATATTGTCGATATCTTGGGCGTTTTGCAGATCCATCGCCGCCAGCTCACGATCAATCTGCTCAGGGGTCATCATCTGATAGCCCTGTTCTTGTATGGCTGCTGCTTGTTGCAACAAGTCATCATTGGCATTATCAGACAGATCAAGCTGATCCTCATCAATCGTTGATGGAGGTCTTGACTGAGTATTTCGTGAGGGTACGTTTGTTTGTTGAGCGTTTTGGTTTTCTGCGTCTGATTTTTTGGCACCTAAGCTTTGTTCGGCATAGTCGTCCAATACAGATTGATCAATGATGCCTTGCTCTACCGCTTTTTTTAGACGCAATGCATCTAAAGCCATATCAAGCTCATCGTCATCGTCTACTGAAAGGGCAGCTCGATTAGCCGCTGCTTGATTGGTCGCAGTTTGATTAGTAGTAGATTGATTGGCAACCGCTGGCGTGGTATCAGCCAAGGCTGTAGGTGCGATACCGAAACCGACTAAACTGGTCGCTAATGCGGTGAAAAGCGCTGATCGTCTAAAGTAAATACGCGAAGCATTGTGATGCGTATCAATCAGTGCTGTTTGGAGGTTTTTTTGGTTGCTTGAGGTATTAATATCATCCTGAATACTGCCAGTATCACACGGCGTAACCGATACATTGCGCGCGCGCGTTGAAGACTGATGTTTCATTTTTGGTTCCTATCACCTCACGCGGCGCAATATTATCAGCGATAGCCATCGCCAAGTCTTACCGGTGGATAAACGTATTAGCAATTGATGGGAATGATGGTTTACTACCTTACTTCTGATAATCACAGTCTACAGTTTAACCCTGTTTTATATCAATTAATGGGTAGAATTGGGCGATAGTGAACCTTTAACATCACTCACACCTTACAATGTAACCATATAAAATTTACAAATCATAACTTAGTTAATTATGAAATCATAGCATCGGCTGCATGTATTTTTACCAAAGCCTTGCTATTATACGTCCTAATATTGATAAAACCTATGCTATATTTCAATAAGTTTTTGATACTGTTGACAATTACTCTTATTCCAAAAACAGTGTCTCACACTTTTTCATATTCACAGCTGCGACTCGTCTGTAGGAATTTTCATGGCCAATCAGTTTCAATTGTTTAAGCGTCGCCGTTTTAACGCCATGTTTTTTACCCAATTTTTGGGCGCGTTTAACGACAATATATTTAAACAAGCGCTCATACTGGTTTTAACTTACACTGCTGCAAGTCAGCTGGGTATGGAAGTGAGTATTTTAAATAACTTGGCTGCCATGTTATTTATATTGCCCTATTTTTTGTTTTCGGCGCTGGCAGGGCAAATTGCGGATAAGTATGAAAAATCAAAGCTCACGCAATTTATCAAACTGCTTGAGCTGGTGATTATGGCAATTGCTGCGGTTGGCTTTGTGTTTGAGTGGTATGCGCTACTATTTGTGGCGCTGTTTTTGATGGGCACGCACTCAACCTTCTTTGGACCGATTAAGTACGCCTACTTGCCGCAAGCAATGAAAGAAGATGAGTTGGTGGGCGCCAACGGTTTGTTTCAAATGGGCACCTCGCTCGCTATCCTCTTCGGTATGATTATCGCTGGCATCTTAACCCAGTTATCGCAGTCGTTGTATTGGATCAGTGTGACCGTATTGATCGTCGCCGTCTTAGGATATTTGGCTGCCCGTTATATTCCTACCATGCCTGCGATGCAGCCTAACTTAAAAGTTAACTGGAATATTATTACCACCAGTGTGGCGACGATACGCTATTTATATTCACTGCCTTTTTTATTCTTTGTCATTCTTGGTAATAGCTGGTTTTGGTTTTATGGTGCAACGTTTTTGACGCAAACGCCCGAATTCAGTAAGGTTATCTTGCAAGGCGATGAGTCTGTGGTTATTTTTCTTTTAACCTTATTTTCGGTTGGTGTCTCAATCGGCTCGCTATTATGTAAGTCATTGACCAAAAACCAAGTGAGCCTACGCTTATTGCCTTTCGGTATTGCTGGTCTTAGTATTTTCGCCATTGATCTGTATTTTTCGCTCTCAGGTCTCAACATGGATATGGGCAATACGGCTCTACTCGGTATTCGTGACTTGTTTGGAATGAACGGTAGCTGGCGTGTGTTTGCAGATTTGTTCTTTTTAGGCTTCAGTGGCGGTTTATATATTGTGCCTTTATATGCTTGCATGCAGGCATATGCGCCAAAAAGCCATCGTGCGCGCGTCATCGGTGCCAATAATATTTTTAATGCCATCTTTATGGTCACCTCAGCAATTTTTGCGATTGTGATTCTAAACACTTTGGGTTTGACATTACCGCAGCTATTTTTAGTCACCGGGTTACTCAATATTGCCTTTGGTGCTTTTTTATATATTAAGCTCAACAAACATATCAAACATGCCGTTATCCAAACGCATGATGAAGTCAGTCTGTAAGCATGAATACAACCAAGTAAGTAGTAGCAATCGAGTATGTGCGCAAACACTTATTGCATTACTATCAATGACATTTTCAGCCGTTAATATTCGTGCTGAACATTTAGATTGTTTGCTATAGTAGTGACACAAGGTCATGGTTAGCTTTGTTTTAACATGACTTTTTATATTGGCTTTACTATAGCAACGAGTATTTTAGACCTTTAAGCCATCAGGAGTGAATCATGGCCCCGCGTCCCTTATCCAAAATCGACCATCTATTACTGGGAGTCGATAAGGCATTACGAGCTGTCGTGCCACATTCAAACCCCAGTACTCGCCCATTGCCTGTAAGTAGTGACGAGATTCCTGAACTTACTATCACAGAAGCACGTCATGTCGCAGGATTGATGCGTATTAATCATACTGGCGAAGTGTGCGCTCAAGGCCTGTATCATGGGCAAGCGTTTGCCGCCAAAGACGAGGGCGTCAAGCAAGCCATGCAGCACTCAGCTGAAGAGGAAGTCGATCATCTGGTTTGGTGTGAGACGCGTTTGAGTGAGCTTGGCAGTCATGCCAGCATTTTTACGCCATTATGGTATGGGATGTCCTTTGGGCTTGGGGCGGTGGCAGGTGCCATTTCTAACGAGTTCAGCTTGGGATTTGTCGCAGAGACGGAAGCGCAAGTGAGCGAGCATCTACAAGATCATATCAAACAGTTGCCTGAACACGATCAGCGTTCAAAAGAGATATTGGCGCAAATGGATATCGAAGAGCTACATCATCGTGAACTGGCGCTCACAAGTGGCGGCGCTGCACTATCCCCGCCCGTTCGTCAGACCATGCGCTGGATGGCCAATCGTATGAAAGCCACAGCCTACCATTTATAACCGTCCGTTTTATTAATGAAAATGCAGTCAACGATATAGTGCAGTAAACAATGTCAGTAGCTTGATAGTTGATATTTACTATTAACAATCCTACTACTGATAGCGTGAAGCTTAATTTGCTACGGTATTAAAAATTTGTACAATTTTGCCTCACAAACATGACCCAATTGCCATCCATTTGCTAAGTAACGAAAAATAAGGTAACGATTTTTATGAAAGCCACTAACCAATCGATTCTCTCTACCGGTCTGTCAACCAAGTCGCCTAAGTTTGCGACATTGACCGCGCTTGCTGCTGCCTGTGCAATGATGCTATCGGTACCTGTCAATGCTGCTGAAGCCGATGCCGCTACTACTACTGCCACGTCCGTACCAAGTGCTATGGATTCAAGCAAACGGGTCATTCGTCTTGCTCGCCCCAATACTGCTGTAAGCCCTGCTCAATCAAGTGCACAAGCTACCCCGCCATCAAACGCAGCAGTGAATGCAGTAGCCGCTAATGCTCAGCAAAACGGTGTTCAGCAAAGCAACATTCAACAAAACAGTGCTCAGCAAAACCGTGCGCCTATGAATGCCAATACGGCTCAGCAACAAGCGCCTGCAGCATCAAGGGCAGCTGCTGAAGAATTTACAGGAACGACGCGTGTATACACACCTGGTTCAGTAACGCCTACTGGTCTTGATCTGCGCGGCGGTCAGTTATCTAATATTCCAACCCCGCAAGTACAATTGTCGGATGTAAGCTTTGTAACCACAGTATTGGTTCCGCAGCATACAGGCCTTGGCACTGATAAGCTTGACGTAAGCTTACTTGATGATTTCATCAACGAAGTATCGCCAAACGCACGTCATTACCCACCGAACTTTCCTAACCGCACACAGCGTCATTATACCCGTGAAAAAATCAAAGCATTGTCTGAGTGGATCGAGCCTTACGCTAAAGCGCCAAATGCGTCTTATGATGTACTGCTTCGCGCAGCCAAGCTCAACGGAATGGGCCGTAATTTAGATTTGGGTTCAGACTATACCGTACGCGGTGGTCAGTATGTTGACCGCGCCATTAAGCTTAAGCCTGATAGCGGCGAAGCCAACTTCTTGTACGGTATGATGTTGTCAGAAGGCGGTGGTTTTAAAGAAGGTCAAAAGTATTTGGATAAAGCAGTATCACTAGGTTACACCGAAGCTGAGCAAAGCTTGGCACAGTCAGAACTACTGAGTGATCGTCGCGATAGCGCCTTGCAGCGTCTACGTCGCCTTGCAGGGGAAAACCCAAACAACGCGATTATTCGTGAGCAAGTCAAGCTAGTCGAAGATGGTAAGTTCTACATCTGGGACATTCCTGCTCCTAACATCAATGTCAAACCAAGTGTCTAAATCTGATTTATTTAGTAATAACTTTACTAAATAACCTGAGCTTTATCATAGGCGTCCAGTTTTTATAAGATCTTAATATAAAAGCTGGGCGCTTTTTTGTGTCAGTCAATTGCCTTGTTGTCTATATCTACCTTACTTATCTTTTTATCTACACAAATACTAAATATAATTGTATGGCATGAGATGTTGCCAAATAATAAGCTTGACTTGACTGCATAGGTTGACAGCATGACTTACCGAGTCGAGTTTAGCGATTGCGCCTCACGCAAAATAGTCTAATACTAAAAGTGACGCCACACTCATCATCATCGATTTGCCTCATCATACCTTTATGATTGCTATTTATTGGACTGACCTATGACGATCGCCCGCTCTATCAAAAACATGGTGACGCATGCTGACAATTTGCGACTGCCTATCACTTCAGCGGCTTTAATAGCCTCTGTGGCACTGCTACCAGCGTGTAGTACGGTCTCAGTGAATAAACAAGCGTCAGCGAAGACCATTACGATGCAGCGTGGCAACATTGTCACAGGCAAAGATTTAAGTAGTGATACGGCATCAGCGCTGCTGTCAGCAGGTCTTAATGAACAAGCCTGTATGCAGCAATTTGACTTATGCTTGACGCAGTTTACTGACAGTATTCTAAACAAGCACTACCGTCCGTCCTTGGCAACTTTTGCAGAATTGCATTACGCAAAAGCGCGTGAGCTTGCCGACTCTCAAGACTGCCGCAATGCTCTTGCCCGTCCACCCCTTGACCCATATTATGCCAACGCTCCATTAAGTGATGCTGATTCTAAAACTCAGCAAGACAATACCCGTCGCTGTGTGATTGGGTATCAAGCGCGTTTGTTTGATGCTATCAAATACAGTTATACCTATTTGTTTTATGACAGCTTAAAACATGACTTTGAAGGGGCAGAACAAGACAATAACCGCTCTCAGTCTCAAAATCGCATTCCAAGTGATGTCGATATCCAAACCCAAGATATTTATAACGCTGCCAGTAACGATGTGATTACCCAGCTTTATGAATCAACGAACAGCTCAAAAAAATCGATAGATGATATAAAAGTAGAGTACCTACCAACTGCTGCCAATAATCTTGATGATAATAAGCAAGCGGCTGTTGCCAATAATACGCCTCTAAAAGGAAACCCTGCCGACCAAGTCAAAGTCATGAAGGTGCAAGTTGATGATTATAATCTGGGTATTTATTTGCCAAACGAAAATAACTACCTGCAAAATGCGCATAAACAAACCTCAGCGCTGGCTGATTTAGTATCCACTTACGAGCTGCGCCTCTCTGGACTTAACTCCATTAGTAAGCGCCCAGGCCTCGGTATCAGCTTGGTGGCTTCATTAGATGATCGCTATACCACAACGATTCGTCAATTATTGGCATCCTCATTGTCAGGTCGATTGACCGATGAAAAAAGCAATGATGCAGAGGATAGCAAGCCGCTGTCGCGTATTTATCCGACAGGACATCTACTGCTCACGGGACTGATTAAACCAAGTGGCGCTAGTGTGCTGGACGTACTAAATAGCCGTCAGCTCGATATTCATTTATACAACCCCTATCAAAGTGAAAGCGTCAATATCCTCGATAATGACTACCCTTTGGCAGCCAACTTTTCTGCAGGCTATGGTCTGTGGTTGGCAGAGAATCAGCTAGATGGTGTGGGTTATTTGAACCTGATTGCGCGCCAGCCCGATGCCAGTCTGCCCAAACTCTTTATGCTTGAGCCATACGACCCTAACAAGCGCGTACTGATTATGCTGCATGGTCTGGCCTCTAGCCCTGCCACTTGGGTAAACTTAACCAACGATATTCTGAACGATGACAAGCTGCGTGATAATTACCAAGTGTGGCAGATATTTTATCCAACCAACTTGCCTATTTTAGAAAACCGCTATCAAATTCAGCGTTTGATTAATGCCACTTATGACCAGACTGACCCCACTGGACAAAATCGTGCCAGTAAAAACAGCGTGATTATCAGTCATAGCATGGGTGCAATTATCGCCCGTATGATGCTGTCTGATGACAACTTGGCCAAAAACTTAGACAAGTTAAATGACGAAGACACACTATCGGGTAGCGAAAAACGCAAAATCCGTGATGCGCTCAAAGCGTCGTATGCAGAAGATCAACTAAGAGAACGTTTTGAGCTAAAAGCCTTGCCGCAAGTAGACACTGCTGTCTTTTTGTCAGCGCCTTTTCGCGGTACAGACTATGCAGACCGATGGTTTACGCGCGCACTACGCCGCATTGTCTATCTACCAATAGGTTTGGTCAAAACTGTCACTGATAACTTAGCGACCATTGCCACGCAAGGTGATTTGGCACAAAACCCATTGGGTGCCCTATATTTACAAAATGGTGCCAGCCAGCTGAGCGATAAGTCATCCTTTATACAGCTGACTAAAGACATTACTATGAAAGATGGCCTCACTTATCATTCAATTATTGCCAATAACGATGCTGATATCACTAAAGGGCTGGCGCAAATGCAGCCAAGCGGTGTAAAAATTGACTTGTCACAAGCGGTAGAAGATGATTCTACTGCCAGCACGGACAACACTGTTAATACGGCAAAAACACCTATTGAACCGTCTGTTGCCGCTGTAACCGTCAATGATAATATCAGCCAAGCGCTAACAGAACGCTTATCAGATGGTATCGTTCCTTATACCAGCGCGCATTTAGACGGCGCTGCTTCTGAGACAGTTATTAGTGGCGGTCATAGTATCCAAACCAATCCACAAACGATTTTGACTTTACGACGAATTTTACATAACCAGTTAAAAGAATAAGGCAAGATTGGCGTTCAATGAGGATAAGTGTTCTAATGTAGCGTGGGCAGACACTAAAAGCGTCTGCCCACGCTACTGCAAACGCCTATCGACAAGCAGTAAGCCTACATATACTGTATATTGAATAAATCGTCGTTTTTTAATACTATTAATTCAAGTTTTTACGGCATATTTGAGTGTTTTTTTACGACTGCTGGGTATGTAACTAAGACGTAGCATACCTTGCGTGTACATCTAGGGAGGCGCATAATGAGTCTCTACTATACAACAGCAATACATTAATTTATAAGGATGTAAGTTATTCAATTCACCTAAACAGTTGTCAGCTTAGCCGCACTTTATCTTCGATGTTGCGCGCTAGCCAGCACTGAGCTATTGCCCGTACTACTTGTCATCATGCTTTATAGACAGGATAAACAGTTACGGACAGTTACTTAAGCGTTTTATGGAAGCTAGCGCTATTCAGCTAACAGATAAGGGTAACCATTTATGTTCGCTACGTTTATGATTGACCAGCTTGATGCGCTCTTGCTCGCGCGTATCCAGTTCGCTTTCGTTATCTCGTTCCATATCGTTTTTCCCGCCTTTTCTATCGGACTTGCCAGCTGGCTGACGGTGCTTGAATTTCGTTGGTTAAAAACTGGTGACCCTATATACGCTGAAATTTATAAGCATTGGGTCAAGATATTTGCCGTCGTTTTCGGTTTAGGTGTGGTGTCAGGCGTGGTCATGTCCTACCAGTTCGGTACCAACTGGGCTGTCTTTTCAGACAAAGCGGGTAATGTCTTAGGCCCACTACTTGCCTATGAAGTGTTGACCGCTTTCTTCTTAGAAGCCTCTTTTTTAGGGATTATGTTGTTTGGTTGGGGACGCGTCAGTAAACGCATGCACTTTGCTTCAACCGCCATTGTCGCTATCGGTACGCTGATTTCAGGTTTTTGGATTTTATCTGCCAACAGCTTTATGCAAACGCCGCAAGGCTTTATGCTGGGCGCAGATGGGCTACTATATCCTACCAATTGGCTCGAAATCATATTCAACCCTTCATTTCCTTACCGTTACGCTCATATGATGACGGCTGCGTTCTTGACCACTGCCTTTGTGATTGGCGGTATCGGCGCTTATTATCTGCAATCCAAAAAACACACTGAGCATCGTAGGCATGGTCGTATCATGCTAGGTATGGCAATGATTATGGCGATATTCGTCGCGCCAGCTCAAGTACTAATCGGTGATGAACACGGTCTAAATACTCTAGAGCACCAGCCTGCCAAAGTGGCAGCGATGGAAGGCATTTGGGAGGATGAACGCGGCGCAGCGTTACGCGTATTTGCTATTCCCGATCAAGAAAACCAAACCAATAAATACGAAGTAAAAAT
>ENA-UOXB01001532-UOXB01001532.1-bioreactor-metagenome-genome-assembly--contig:-NODE-1532-length-10822-cov-9.281323_pt1 | contig 10822 bp, 9 predicted proteins | sample MGYA00238158_ERZ761615 | MGnify/ENA primary metagenome ERZ761615 (study PRJEB28904, sample SAMN06267902) | bioreactor metagenome | isolation source: Joint BioEnergy Institute, California, USA | place... | reverse complement strand
CGTCTCGGCGCGGATCATCGACGACATGCTGGCCGGCATCATCCTCATCGACACCAGCGGCGCCGCCGTCGGCAAGTGCAACGGCCTGACCGTGCTGGAAGTCGGCGACTCGGCCTTCGGCGTTCCGGCGCGGATTTCCGCCACGGTGTATCCGGGTGGTAGCGGCATCGTCGATATCGAGCGTGAAGTCAGCCTCGGTCAGCCGATCCACTCCAAGGGGGTGATGATCCTCACCGGTTTCCTCGGCAGCCGCTACGCACAGGAATTCCCCCTGGAAATCTCCGCGAGCATCGCCCTGGAGCAGTCCTACGGTTACGTCGACGGCGACAGTGCCTCGCTGGGCGAGGTGTGCACACTGATTTCGGCATTGTCGCGCACGCCGCTCAAGCAGTGCTTCGCCATCACGGGCTCGATCAACCAGTTCGGCGAGGTACAGGCCGTCGGCGGCGTCAACGAGAAGATCGAAGGCTTCTTCCGCCTGTGCGAGGCGCGCGGCCTCACGGGTGAGCAAGGGGTGATCATCCCGCATTCCAATGTCGCCAACCTGATGCTCGACGAGCGCGTACTGCAGGCCGTGCGAGACGGTCAGTTCAACGTATATGCCGTGCGCCATGTCGACGAGGCGCTTAGCCTGCTGGTTGGCGAGGCGGCCGGCCATCCAGACGAGAAAGGGCGCTTCCCCAAGGGCAGCGTCAATGCCCGTGTGGTCGAGCGCTTGCGCGATATCGCCGAGATCGGTCTGGAAGAGGAAGGCAAGCCTGCCGAAGAGAAGGCGAAGGCCGAAGCCGAGCCGGCAGCAGCCAAACCGGCCAAGGCACCGCGACGCAAGAAAGGCGAGGCTGACGCCGCGAGCTGATCAGATCTTGCACGATTGTCCCGGATCGCCCGGGGCAGCCGTGCAGGTCTTATTGCTAACGCCTCATGCACAGAGTTATCCACAGATTGCGTGGATAACTTTGGCTTCACAGCGCAGGCGCTCGGGGTGTAGGCTGGAGGCTGGATTCCGCGAGGATAGCCGCCATGTCGCGCAGCCTCTGCCTCACCCGTCAATGCCTGGGCCTGGTCACTCGCATCGAGTGCGTGATCCGGCCGATGGCCGGTAACAGCGGCCGCTGGATATTGCTCTGCGCCGCCGGCATGTCAGGTGCGCAACCCTCTGCGATCAAGGCGCAAGGCCCTTTCTATGGGCCTTTTGTCGCGGAAGGCGTACTTGATTCGATTGCCGAAAGCCTGGCCTTGCAGGGATATGTCGAGTGCAGCGAGCCGCCCATATGGCGTTTGCACATGCAGGCCGAGCTGCGCCGGGTCAATGGCGAACGTGCCAGCCCGCTTGGCGCATTGCAGCGCCGCCCCGAAACTGACGGGCACAGCTGAAACGCCTGGAACGACGACTGTCGGAGCGCTTGCAGCGCACTCCCTGTGGCAGGGTTATCCACAATACGCTGGCGGCTTCTGCTGATGCAGGGCGATGGGTATACTCGCCGCGATTTTCTCCCTTCCCTTCAGTGAGTCTTCCATGGAACGCTTTATCGAAAACGCCATGTATGCATCGCGTTGGCTGCTGGCGCCGATTTACTTTGGTCTTTCTCTGGGTTTGCTGGCGCTGGCGCTGAAATTCTTCCAGGAAGTCTTTCATATCCTGCCGAACGTGTTCGCCATGGCGGAGTCCGACCTGATCCTGGTGCTCCTGTCGCTGATCGACATGGCGCTGGTAGGCGGCCTGCTGGTGATGGTGATGATTTCCGGCTACGAGAACTTCGTCTCGCAACTGGATATCGACGAGAGCAAGGAGAAGCTCAACTGGCTGGGCAAGATGGACTCCAGTTCGTTGAAGATGAAGGTGGCCGCTTCGATCGTGGCCATCTCCTCGATTCATCTGCTGCGGGTGTTCATGGATGCTCGCAACTACGAGACCAATCACCTGATGTGGTACGTGATCATCCACATGACGTTCGTGGCCTCGGCGTTCGCAATGGGCTACTTGGACAAACTGACTAAGCACGATTGATCCAAGAGGCTTCAAGACCGCCCGTCCGAACAGACGGGCGTTTTGCTTTCTGGGCTTGAGCTTTTTCTTTGTTGTACAAGAATTATATTCGTATAGGTTTTGTATAATTAAAAGCAGGAGGAAAGCCCAGATGAATCTGCATGATCTATCCACTCATGCCCAGGCCGGGCGCATCGATGAACTCAATCTGATCTCGCTCGAAGGTGGCATCTATCTGCTCGAAGCTAGGATGGAGGGGCGGGCGCATCCGATACTCAACGAGCGAGGCAGCACCTTGAGCCTGCGCTCGGTGGAGCATGCGCGCGACGTGCTGCAGGAAATGCCAACGCTGCCGTTCTTCCTGGTGCACAGCTCGGTACATGACGAGATGTGCGGTATGCCATCGGCCGACAACAGTTTGCGCGTGCCCATCGCGTTTCGCTCCGGCTGGTGACAGCACTGCAGATGACCTTTGATATCGAGGGCGGCGTGCGCCGCCTGATCCTGATTCTTGGCGACCAGCTCACACTCGGCCTCGGTGCACTGGCGGATATCGACCCGCAGCGGGATCATGTGCTGTTGGCCGAGGTGATGGAGGAGGCCAGTCATGTGCCGCATCACCCGAAGAAGATCGCCCTGATCTTCAGTGCCATGCGCCATTTCGCCGAGACCTTGCGCGCTCAGGGCGTGCAGGTGCACTACGTGACGCTGGATGATCCGCACAACAGCGGATCCTTGCCCGGTGAGCTGCAGCGCTGGACGCAGTGGCTCGACCCCGCCGAAGTGCATCTGACCGAGTGTGGCGACTGGCGTCTGGAACAATCCCTGCGTCACTGTGGCGTGTCGATTCACTGGCATCAGGACAGCCGTTTTCTCTGCACGCGCGAGGCCTTCGCCGCCTGGGCGAAGGGGCGCAAGCAACTGCGTATGGAGTTCTTCTACCGCGAGATGCGCCGCACCAGTGGCCTGCTGCTCAACCCGGATGGCACGCCCGAGGGCGACGCCTGGAACTTCGATGCCGACAACCGCAAGGCGTTGCCCAAGGGCGTGCAACCGCCTGCGCCGCTGCGTATCGAGCCGGATGCCATCACGACCGAGGTACTGGAGCTGGTATCGCGGCGTTTCGCCGATCACTACGGCAGCCTGGAAGGCTTCGATTACCCGGTTACGGCCGACGAGGCCGAGCGCCTCTGGCAGTATTTTCTCGCCCATGGCCTGGCCGATTTCGGTGACTATCAGGATGCCATGGCCGATGGCGAGCCCTTTCTCTTTCACTCGCGCATCAGCGCCGCATTGAATATCGGTTTGCTCGATCTGCGGCGGATCTGCGCCGAGGTCGAGGCGGCCTATCGCGCAGGCGAGGTGCCGCTGAATGCCGCCGAAGGCTTCATTCGCCAGTTGATCGGTTGGCGCGAGTACGTACGCGGGATCTACTGGCTGCGCATGCCGGAGTACGCCGAGGGCAACCGCTTCGGCAATTCACGAGCGTTGCCCGAGTTCTACTGGACCGGCAAGACGCGCATGAAGTGCATGCGTCAGGCCATCGGCCAGACGCTGGAGCACGCCTATGCGCACCATATCCAGCGGCTGATGGTGACCGGCAACTTCGCGCTGCTGGCCGGCATCGCGCCCAAGGCCATCTGCGACTGGTACCTGGCCGTGTACATGGACGCCTTCGACTGGGTCGAGCTGCCCAACACTTTGGGCATGGTGATGCACGCCGACGGTGGCTACCTCGGTTCCAAGCCCTATTGCGCCAGTGGCCAATACATCAAGCGCATGTCCAATCATTGCCAGGGCTGCAGCTATAAGGTGAGCGAGAGCACCGGCGAGTCGGCCTGCCCGTTCAACGCGTTGTACTGGCACTTCCTCATGCGCCACCGCGAGCCGTTGCAACGTAATCCGCGCCTCGGCATGGTCTATCGCAACCTGGGGCGCATGAACGAGGCCAGGCAGCAGGCGCTATGGGACTGGGGCGAACACCTGCTGGCCAGGCTCGATGCGGGTGAGGTGCTGTGAAAAAGAGCGAGTTGCCGGTGAAGGCTTGCGTGGTCTGCGGCCTGCCGTTCACATGGCGCAAGAAGTGGGCGCGATGCTGGGACGAGGTGCGTTACTGCTCCGAGCGTTGTCGGCGTTCGCGCTGAGCGAGTGACCGGAATCGGCTCCGGGCACCCGCTGTCGAGGCTCAGACCTGAAAACGCGCGACCATGCCTTGCATGTTGGCTGCCAGATTCGACAGGGCGCGGCTGGCGGTGCTGGTCTGTTCCGAACCGGCCGAGTTCTGCAGTGACAGATCGCGAATGTTGATCAGGTTGCGGTCCACTTCGCGGGCGACGTGGGCCTGCTGTTCGGTGGCACTGGCGATCACCAGGTTACGGTCGCCGATCTCGGCAATTGACTGGATGATCTGATCCAGCGCGACCCCGGCGCCCTCGGCGATTTCCAGCGTCTGCTTGGCCAGGCCATTGCTCGACTCCATGGCGCGCACCGCCTGTTCGGTGTCGCCCTGTACGGCGCTGATCATGCTTTCGATCTCACGAGTCGATTGACCGGTCTTGTGAGCCAGGGCGCGGACCTCGTCGGCGACCACGGCGAAGCCACGGCCTGCTTCGCCTGCCCGCGCTGCCTCGATGGCCGCGTTGAGAGCAAGAAGGTTGGTCTGCTCGGCAATGCTGCGAATCACGTCGAGCACCTGGCTGATACCGCGGATCTTGCCGGCCAGCTGACCGAAGTTGCTTGAGGTGGAGTCCACGTCGGCTGCCAGCTGGTTGATCGACGACAGCGTCTGAGTGATGCGCTCGCTGCCCTGGCGGGCAACACGCCCCGATTCGCTGGAGCTTTCCGAAGCGCTGGCGGCGTTGCGCGCCACCTCATCCACCGCGCTGCTCATTTCGGTGACGGCGGTGGCGGCCTGGTCGATCTCCAGGCTCTGCTGGTGCAGATTACGCGCGGTGCCGTCGGTCACAGCGCTGAGTTGTTCCGCGGCCGAGGCAAGCTGACTGGAGGCATCGGCGATCTGCTCAATGGTACCGCGCAGGTTGCCCTGCATGCCTTTCAATGCCCTCAGCAACTTGGCTGGCTCGTCGTTGCCCTGGGTATCGATGGCCAGGGTCAGGTTGCCACTTGCCACCGAGTCAGCAACCTGTACTGCTTCGGCCAGCGGCCTGACGATGCTGCGGGTCAGCAGCGAAGCCAGGATGACTGTGGCGATGGCTGCCAGGGCCATGGCCAGCAGCGTGCCGCGCATCGCTCGGGCATAGACGACTTCCACAGCCTTGGCTGCGTCCGAGGCGCCTTCGCGGTTGTGCAGGATCAGGTCGTTCAAGGCCTTGATCATGGTGTCGGCTTGCGGATTGAGACTCGTGTAAAGCAGCGCCAGAGCGGCCGTTCGGTCATTGTTGGTCAGGTGCTGGGCCAGCTGCGTGCGAGTTGCCAGATAGCTGCTCTCAAAGCGTTTGAAATCATCGTAGTGCGCCTGCTCTTCCGCGGAACTGATCAGGCCTTCATAGCGTTGTTGCATCCGTTCCAGATCAGCCAGAAGCGTCTGCGCCTGGGACATGTTGTCCTGCAGTTGCTGGGCATTCTCGCTAAGCAGCATGCGCAGTGTGCTGGCGCGCAGCCGCAGGATGTCCTGAGATACATCGCCAAGGGTATTGAGGCTTGGCACCCAGTTGCTGTCGACCTCGCTGGAGCGCTCATGCATGCTGCTCATCTGCAGCAGCGAGAAGCCGCCAAGGGCGAATACCAGTAGCGCGATCAAGCCGAATCCTATTGCAGCACGTGGGGCTATGGAGATTGATCTGAAGTTCATGGTGGCAATACTCGGAAGTTGAAGAGGGACTGCGTGCTGAAGCACGGCTTGCCGCTATCGAGGATCAGTTTGTGGACAGTCGCTGAGTTCGTGCTGAAGCGTTTCGATTTGCTCGTACAGGCTCTCTACGAGCGTGACCAGCTCTGGATCGAAGTGTTTGCCGGCCTGCTCGCGGATGAAGGCTTGGGCTTTCTCGACGGGCCAGGCTGCCTTGTAGGGACGTGGCATGCGCAGGGCATCGTAGACGTCGCAGATGGCGACGATGCGGCCGGAGAGAGGGATCTGGTGGCCGCTCAGTCCGTTGGGGTAACCACTGCCATCCCACTTCTCATGGTGCGTCAGGGCGATTTCCGCGGCCATGGCGGTCAGTTCCGAGGCGTGCTGGTCGGCCAGGATCGAGTAGCCGATGCGCGGATGCTCCTGCATCAGGCGCCGCTCTTCATCGCTCAGCGCGCCGGGCTTGAGCAGGATCTGGTCGGCAATACCAATCTTGCCGACGTCATGCATTGGTGCGGCCTGCCGAATCAGCTCGACCCATTCGCTACTCATGCCGTATGCCCTGGCGATCAGCGCGGCAGATTCGCCGATGCGCACGATGTGGTTGCCGGTTTCGCTGTCTCTGTAGGCGGATGCGCGACACAGCGTGCGCACCAGAGCGCTGTAGCTCTGGCTCAGTTGGGCGGTACGCTCGCGTACACGCTGCTCCAGGGTTCTGTTGGCTTCGTGTAGGCCCAGGGTGGCCTGACTCAGTTGCAGATTGCTGCGTACGCGCAGGATTACCTCAGGCAGATCGACCGGTTTGCTCAGGTAGTCGTTGGCGCCCAGTTCCAGTCCGGTGCGACGGCTGGTGCTGTCGTTGAGGGCGGTGATGATAATGATCGGGTTGCTGCTGCGGTCTCGGCCGGCCAGGGAGCGGAGGATATCGAAGCCATTCGGCGCGGGCATATCCAGGTCCAGCAGCAACAGGTTCCAGGGATTGTGCTGCAACCATTCCAGGGCTATTGCCGAGTCCGAGAAGCTGATGGTATCGCGCAGGCCGAACGCCTTGAGGCTGGACTCCAGCAGGCGGCTGTTGGCGACCACATCATCGACGATGACCACCCGCGATTGGGCGAAGTCCTTAGACAGCATGGGTTTTCTCCTTGCCGGTCAGGTCGCAGACCAGCTGGTGCAGTTCGTTGGGGTCGATGGGGACGCCAAGCAGCGCGCTGGCGCCCAGACCTACCAGCTCTTGCACCTGGTCTTCGCGGCTCAGCAGTATTACCGGAAGGTCGGCCAGCTCTGCACTCTGATGCAGGATGCGCAGCAGGTCGCGGCCGTCCATGGCGTCCAACTCGATGCTCAGCAGCAGTACATCCGGACGCCTGGCCAGCAGTGCCGCCAGCAGCTCGTTGCCATCGGAGAACTGCTGTAGATCGACATCCGCCAGTGCGCTACTGACGATTGCCAGGTTGGTGTCGTCGACATCGCCGTGGTAGACGCAGGCCTGGCGTGCCTCGTGCGGTGCGCTTTCAGGCAGGCTGGACTCGACGTAGCGCGGCAGGTCGATCCAGAACTGGCTGCCCTTGTTCGGCTCGCTGTACAGGCCCATCTCGCCATTCATCAGCGCTGCGTATTCCTTGCACAGCGAAAGGCCGATACCGGTGCCCTGGATGGCGCCGTTTTCCTGGCCCAGGCGCTGGAATGGCTCGAAAAGCAGAGGTTGCAGCTCGGGGGCGATCCCCATGCCGGTATCGCTGATCATCAGGCGCACGTGCTTGTCCATCTGCATGCAGCTGAGGGTCACGCTACCTTTGGGGGTGTACTTGATGGCGTTGGACAGTAGGTTGAGCAGTACCTGGCGCAGGCGCCGGGGGTCTGCCAGCACCTGCAGTGATCTTTCGGGGAAGGATAGATGCAGGGTGAGACCGCGCGCCTCTGCTTCTGGCGCTACCAGGTCCGCGCATTCGCTCATCAGCGTGACGGCATCCACCCGGGCCATTTCCAGGCGTGGCTGGTCACTCTGCAGGCTCGACCAGTCGAGAATGTCGCCCACCAACTGGTTGAGATGGCGGCTGGCCAAGAGAATCTCTTCCAGGTAATCGGTGTCCTGTTTGTTCTGAGGTGCCTGCTGCATGCGCATCAGCTGGGCAAACCCTTGTATGGCATTGAGTGGCGTGCGCAATTCATGGCTCATGCTGGAAATGAACTGGCTCTTGGCACGGCTGGCTTCCTGCGCCTCCTGGCTGGCTCGCTGCAGTTGCGTAGCGTTGCGCTCCAGGCGCTGGCCCATGGACTCGACGTCGTCGATGATGGTTTCCAACTCGTCAATGGTGGTCGCCGGGCGTTTGGGCTTCCAGTTGCCCTGACCGATCTCGCGGAGCATGGAGACGATGCCGCCGATGGGTTTGCGCAGGCGTTCGGTCAGTTCACGGGCACGGCCCCACATGAAGGCGAAGAAGACCAGATAGAACAGCACCAGGCCGGCGATCAGCAGGTAGCCGATGTTGCGGTAGTGGCTGGCCAGTTCGTTGGTCTGGCTGAATACCTCGGACTCATCGACCACGGTGAGCAGATGCCAGTCGGTAGCCGGAATCGTGGCCCAGGCGATCAGGTGCGGACGGCCATTCAGAGGCATGGACAACACGCCACTGTCACGCTGCGCGATGGCTTTGGCGAGATCGACGGTGTCGGTGCGTTTGCGGAGATTGAAATCCTCGGGCTTGAACAGCTCCGAACTGATCGCTTCGTCGTAGGAGTGAGTGGTCAGTTCATCCAGGCCGAAGTCGTCTTCTCCTGCCGGCGGCAGCGCCATGATGTTCATCTCATCGCTGATGATCATGGCGTAGCCGTCCCAGGGCACATTGAGGCTCTGGATGTGTTCGAGCAGCTTGCCCACGGTGATATCCAGGCCGACCACACCCTCGAGGAAATCACCGCGCAGCACCGGCGCCACGGCCGAGAGCATCCAGCCGTGGCCGGCGGGGTCGAGGTAGACGTCGGTCCAGGCGACCTTGTGCTCGGGGTTATGCTTGGCGTCCGCCAGGTAGTAGAAGTTGTAGTCCGGTATCACCATGTCGTGGGGGTACTGCGCAGGTGTGTCGAACCAGGGGAAGATGCGGTTGTAACTGTCCCAGCTGTTGAAGTAGATGCTGGCCACCAGTGGATTCTGCCGCACGGTTTCGCGCATCAGCGGGTCGAGCTTGGCCAGGCGCGCGACCTTGTGCAGGTCCTGTTTCTCCAGAGGGGTTACGTTGGAGTAGAAGGATGCTGCGCCGCCGTCATCGCCAGGGCTATAGCGCACGCCGCTGGGAGTGACCGCCAGTTCCGCCGGTGCGACGGTTTGCGTGTCGTTCAGCGACTGTTGGGTCAGGGAGGCGTAGGTGCTGGTAAGGCGGGCAATGTGCCCCAGCTCGCTCTCGACCAGATGCGCCTCCTGGCCGGCTGCGGTCTGCAGGTCGTTAACGGCTGTTGTGCGCAGGTGGGAGATCTGGGCATCGCGGATGGAGACATTGGTGATCAGGTAGACGCTGATCAGCACCGTCTCCACCAGAATCAGCGGGATCAGCGCAGTTTGTACGAATGCGCGCCATATCCATGTCCGAAGACTGACACTAGAGCCGTTTTGCATGGCGCACGCTCCTGCCGGGCGAACGATGATGTCTATATGATATCTAGGCTTTTCTTAAGTAAGTCTTAGCTAAAGGTAGTAGCTATTGCGCCTGATCAAGGCCGCAGTATCTCCGCCACGCACGGTGATGAACGGCAGGGCGGGTGCCCGTTGACTCGGCGTTCTGTGCTAGTCTGGCCGACCTTTTTTCCTAGCCCCTAGCGGAGCCTTTCATGTCCGAATTCAACTTCAGCCCCGATCTGTCCTCCGATGAAGGTCGCGTCAGCTACGGCATCGGTCGTCAACTCGGTGGCCAGTTGCGCGACAACCCGCCGCCCGGCGTCGACCTGAACGCCATCCTCGCCGGTCTGACCGACGCCTTCACTGGCCAGGCCAGCCGCGTATCCGAAGCTGAGCTGGGCGCAAGCTTCAAGGTCATCCGCGAAATCATGCAGGCCGAGGCGGCCGCCAAGGCTGAAGCCGCTGCGGGCGAAGGCCGTGCCTATCTGGCCGAGAACGCCAAGCGTGAAGGCGTGACCGTGCTGCCGTCCGGCCTGCAGTACGAAGTACTGGTCGCAGGCGAGGGCGCCAAGCCGTCCGCCGAGGACCAGGTGCGTACCCACTACCACGGCACCTTGATCGACGGCACCGTGTTCGACAGCTCCTACGAGCGCGGCCAGCCGGCTGAATTCCCGGTCGGCGGCGTGATCGCCGGCTGGACCGAGGCCCTGCAACTGATGGGCACCGGCAGCAAATGGCGCCTGTACGTGCCGAGCGAGCTGGCTTACGGCGCCCAGGGCGTTGGCAGCATTCCGCCGCACAGTGTGCTGGTATTCGATGTCGAGCTGCTCGACATTCTGTAAGAGTCGTTAACGGCCTGCTGCGCGTCGGCGCTACTGCGTTAAAAACAAGCGAGTAATGCTCATGTACAAAAGTACATTGCGCTTACTCGCTTGTTTTTGCCTTGTATCGCTCTAGCTCGCGATGCCGGAGAAAGGTTTTTAGGGTAGACAACGCTGTTCTTGTCCACCACGGCGACGGTGGACGGGTGAGGCGTCGTCCACCCTACGATAGAACGGCCCTCTGCCATGGCAGGGGGCCGTTGCGTTTCAGGACGGGCGCAATGCCCGTGCGTAGCAGAACAGGAACAGGCTGCGCACCAGCTCCTTGAGTACGATGGGCTCACTGGAGCTCAGTTCCTGCAGGTCCAGGTCGCCCTGGTCGCGTAGCTCGTCCAAGGCTTCTTCTTCGAGCATGGCGCACACTTCGCCGGTTTCGCGGTTGAGGATGCGCAGGTAGGGATGCGGGCGGTCCAGCCAGGCATCGATCAGGTAGGTCATGGCAGGTCTCCTTGGCCGTCATTACGTAACTGAGAATAATTCCTATTACATAAATAGCAAGGTTTAATTGCGACCTTTTGTCGTTTGCGTGAATC
>ENA-UOXB01001529-UOXB01001529.1-bioreactor-metagenome-genome-assembly--contig:-NODE-1529-length-10830-cov-7.488353_pt1 | contig 10830 bp, 8 predicted proteins | sample MGYA00238158_ERZ761615 | MGnify/ENA primary metagenome ERZ761615 (study PRJEB28904, sample SAMN06267902) | bioreactor metagenome | isolation source: Joint BioEnergy Institute, California, USA | place... | reverse complement strand
ACTTTATATAAAATGCATCACAAAATAAACTAAAAATTACGATTAGTACAGAGGTTCTAACATAGAGCCTTACGTCTATTTTATGATTAGTCATCACAAGATTGGCGTAAAACCATTAGTACATCACCCCTTATCAAACATATAACTTATTAACTGATTAAAACAGACGACTGATGTCATTACCAATTGCTAACACCATGAAACCTGCCAGCAAGAGTAAACCGATATTTAAGCCAACCATTTGTACGCCTTCTGATAATGGTTTACCGCGAATCAGCTCAATGAAATGATACACAATATGGCCACCATCTAGTACTGGAATAGGCAAAAGATTTAATACGGCAAGACTTAAACTAATCAAAGCTGCCGTAGACAATACCATTTGCCAACTAACATCAAAGCTTTGTTTGGCAACTTTGGCAATGGTGATTGGACCCGATAAATTGTCTAAGCCAATCATACCTGATAGCATCTTGCCCATTGAGCTGACAGTCATTACTGCCAGTTGCTCGGTCTTTTCAAAGGACTTAACCAATGACTCACCAGGACCATATACTAAGGTTGTTTTATAAGCATCAGGTATGACAATCTCAGATTGCTCCACCATAGCACCAATCTGCCCATAACCGTTACCTAAATTGTCTTTTTTACCTTGCGGCATAATCTGTAGCTGGACAGGTTTATTGTCACGCAGTACAGTAAAGTTAAGCAGTGTCTCAGGATTATCACGAATGATATGCGTGGCACTGATCCAATCTTCGATTGCTTGACCATTGATCGCTGTAATACGATCACCTTCTTTTAGACCTTGACGACTGGCAGCCCCATCAGGAGTCAAACTGCCAATAACAGGTGCAATGTTTGGCTGCCACGGTAGCATACCAAAGCTGGTCAATGCGTCTTTGCCCTGCGCTGCACCTTGCATAAACTGCTGCACAGGCGCTTGATAAGTTTTGGTCGGGCTATTCGGCGCTGTATCTGATTGCAAAGTAATACTTACCAAATCCGTCTCACCCATGCGTCCAGCTAGGCGGTAATTGATGCCTTCCCATGTCTGAACTTCATGACCATCAATCGCGACGATTTTATCACCAACTGGTAACTGTGCTGTGGCGGCTGGTGTGTTGGGTAGTACTTGTCCAATTTTGGTTGCCAGCTGCTCTGATGGGGTCATAAAAAGTACCCAAAATAGCGCGATTGCGATAATAAAGTTCATAAGAGGACCGGCGGCAACAATCGCAATCTTCTTTAAAGGATGCTGGTGATTAAAAGCCAGATGCTTCTCATCTTCTGCCACATTCCCTTCACGCTCATCAAGCATTTTGACGTAGCCACCAAGCGGTAGCGCTGAGATACGATAATCAATACCACTTTTTTTACTGGTCCACCCAAAAAGCTTAGGCCCAAAACCGATAGAATACGTCAACACTTTAACGCCGCAAAGACGCGCCACAATGTAGTGACCCCACTCATGTAAAGCAACGAGTGGACCTAAGACAAATATTGCCGCAAGAAGCGTTAATAAAACTGTCATGAGCTGTTCTCTATTAAGTGGCTGATGAGACGATTACGCCAGTTTTGTGACTAGCATATCAGTATGGCGGCGCGCTATTTTATCAATTGCCAGTATGTCTTCTATATCGGCATTTTCATCTAATGAGGGCACTTGTATGTCATTTAGTGCTTGTTCATTAATATCAGCAATGTCAGTCAAGCGAATCTGATTGTTTAAAAACGCCTCTACGGCAATCTCATTAGCCGCATTGAGTACAATTGTCGCTTGCGCACCTGCCTGCATTGCAAGGCGAGCAAGACGCAAACAAGCAAATTTTTGTAGATCGGGTTCTATAAATTCTAGTCCACTTAGCGCGTACAGGTCTAGTGGCTGTGAGCCGCTATCTATACGGTTAGGGTAGCTGAGGGCATGAGCAATAGGCGTTTTCATATCTGGACTGCCGAGCTGCGCTAGGAAGCTGCCATCGCTATATTCTACCATTGAGTGAATGATACTTTGTGGATGAATCACCACATTTATTTTATTTTCAGGCAAGTTAAATAGATGACAGGCTTCAATCAGCTCTAAGCCCTTATTCATCATCGTGGCAGAGTCAACCGAGATTTTCTGACCCATTGACCAATTTGGGTGTTTGACCGCTTCTGCCACACTTGCTTGCTGCATCTGCTCAAACGATTGCTGTAAGAATGGACCGCCAGACGCAGTTAGCCAAAGCTTACGTACGCCATAGCTTGGCTTGTGAATCTGGGTATTGTCTTGTTGGATGGCAAGCGGTAAACATTGAAAAATCGCATTGTGCTCAGAATCAAGCGGTAACAACGTCGCCTTATGCGTTTTGACTGCATCGATCATGACTTGTCCTGCCATGACCAATGCTTCTTTATTAGCCAATAATATGCGCTTGCCAGCTCGCGCAGCCGCCAAGGTAGAAGGTAGACCTGCCGCCCCCATAATAGCTGCAATCACGGTGTCAGTCTGCGAATCGGTAGCAATATCTACCAGTCCTGCCTCGCCGCCGACCACATCGATATCTAGATTCGCGGCTTTGAGACGCTGAGCAAAATCATCAACTGCGTTTGCAGGAACACTAACGCGCTTAGGCAAAAACTGCTGACAAAGGGCAAACAGTTTGTCTAAACGATGATGGCCAGATAAAGCATAAACGTCGTAATGTTGAGGCTGCGCCGCTAAGATTGCTAACGTGCTATCGCCAATCGAACCTGTCGCGCCTAGTACGGCGATGCGTTGCGTCATAACCATCAATGCCTATATATAAATAATACGGTAATCAATAAAACCAAAAGGATAAACAAGGATGTGAATCAATAAATGAGTAGCAATGGGTGCTTAATAGTCAGCATGAATTAAGACATGGACTTGATAGATTCACTATAAAACAAGCCCATATGCTACCTTCATGGGTTTATATCACCATCAAACCGAAATGTTGTATGGCCCAAAACCCAAGCGCAAATATCGGTGTGGCTGATAATAACGAATCAATACGGTCAAGCACACCGCCGTGACCTGGCAAAATAGTGCCCGAATCTTTGACAACCGCTCGGCGCTTGAGCATCGACTCAAACAAATCACCGAGCACTGATGCCAAAATCGTTAGAGCGGATAATGCCACAAATGCGACAAGTGGCGCGCCTGTTAACTGTAGTTTAAAGATACTAATGGCGATAACCACAAGCAAACCTGTGACCAAACCACCTGCCAATCCTTCCATACTTTTATTGGGTGAAACATTCGGTGCCATTTTGCGACGACCAAGTTTGCGCCCCACAAAATAAGCGCCACTGTCTGCACACCATACCAATAAAAATACATACAGCAGCCACCATGCGGACAGTTGCCATAAATAAAACATCGCAGTAATGGAAGCCGTCAATATCACAGCGCCTATCAATGCCAGTTTTTTGCCATACCAATTGGTTTGAGTCGGAAACACGCTAACCCAAGACAGCGCCATCAACCATATGATTGATGAAGCCACCCACCAAAACAGCCAAGTTACTTTGAACATGAGTGATATTAAGGTCAGCGCTAAGACCAATATGACAAACAGAACTGAGTGCCGCCATTTTGGCATCAGCTTTGTCCATTCATATGCGGCGATAGTCGCGCCGACTGCTAAAAGCGGTACAATTAAGATGGGAGTATGGCTCGCAAACATTGCAATACCAACGATAATAACGAGAACAATTGCCGTCTTAATTCGTTGCCACATACTTATTGAGCCTTATAATAATGAAAAATGCATAATCAAAAAGTGCATTATAGCAGCTAATCTACAATTGCCCTCTACTTGCGATTGACGCGAGCTGAGGCGGTTTATTATTTCACAAACAAGGCATCTTAACTACTTATACTATATTCACACTGTAAGATACTAAAAAATTCTTAAAACCGTCACATCTTAGCGGATCTGCTGCTCTATCACTATTTGTTCGCTGGTTTTGCCAAAGCGGCGTTGACGCTGAGCGAACTCTGTTACCATAGAAGCCAGCTCTTCTGCTGAAAAATTGGGCCACAATGTTTGAGTAAAGAACAGCTCTGCATAGGCAGATTGCCATAATAAAAAATTGGATATTCTGTATTCGCCGCCTGTACGCACCAACATATCCACCGCTGGCGCATCCGCTAACTGAACGTATTCATCCAGCCGCTCTTTAGTAACTTCTTCAGCGCGCAATTGTCCTAATTGAACTTGCTCAGCCAACTGTTTTGCTGCATGCGCGATGTCCCATTGTCCACCGTAACTGATGGCAATAACTAGAGTCATGGCTTCAAATTTTGCTGTTTTCTCTTCAGCATCTGCCATTAATGCTTGTAAGCTGTCACTGAGTTGACTGCGGTCACCGATAAAACGCAAGCGAATACGGTATTCATTCATACGCGGTATTTGCTCATAAATGGTCGATGTCAGCAGTTGCATTAAAAGCGCCACCTCACTTGGCGGACGTTGCCAGTTTTCGCTAGAAAAGGCAAATACAGTCAATACTTCAATACCAGTCTCGACACAATACTCGACAATAGGGTCTAGTGCGTCTTTACCCGCCACATGTCCTTGGCCTTTTGCCAAATCATTGGCTTTACCATAACGATTGTTACCATCCATGATGATGGCGATATGGCGTGGAAGAATATCAGGAGCCAAAAGAGGTGAATTGGACATAGGAGAACTTGCTTATTGTTAAGGTAAGATAATAATAACCTGTACTATGGCAGTTAAAAAGAACGATACAGACAATTCATAAACTTATCATACAGAGGATATCGTACCAGTCGGGATAATAATAAGCAGCCAATAGCAATGACCCATTGGCTGCTTTAAAAAGAGCATTTAAATAATCTTGACTATAAATGACCAAACGGTTGTATTTAAACGTCCATCAAATCGCTTTCTTTTTTGCTCAGGCGGCTATCGATGGTGTCGATATATTTGTCAGTAATTTTTTGAATGTCATCACTGGCGCGGCGCTCATCATCTTCTGAGATCTCTTTTTCTTTTGCCAAGTCTTTGATGTCGTTCATCATATCACGGCGAATATTACGAATGGACACGCGGCTGCTCTCCGCTTCTCCGCGCGCAAGTTTTTGCATATCGCGGCGCGTGTCTTCTGTCAACGCTGGCATCGGCACACGAATCACATCAGCTGTCATTGGGTTTAGACCCAAATCTGCTTCGCGAATGGCCTTATCGATTGCTTGTACCATAGTACGGTCAAATGGCTGAACCAATAGCGTACGTGAGTCTTCTACGTTGACGCTCGCCACTTGGTTTAATGGTGTAGGTGAACCGTAGTAGCTGACCATCACACCTGACAACATACCTGGGTGCGCACGGCCCGTACGGACTTTGCTAAAAGTGCCCTCAAGCGCTTCTAGCGTTTTTTGCATACGCGCTTCGCCGTCTTGCTTAATCTCATTAATCATCATGTATCCTTATTTATCGCGACCGACAAATCATTCATTATTGTTGGTTGTAAATCTATGGGTTATAAAACTTTGAGTTATAAAGCTGGGGGTTAAAAAAACTATTACGTTTGTTATCGTGATATCAGTCATTACTCATATCAAAACTTAACTTATCAGGCAATTATGTTAGTACAATCATGCCAGCCTTTATCATGTTAATGATAAACGCGCGTGCCTTCGTTTTCGCCCATGATGACGTTCAACAACGCATTGGGTTTATTCATATCAAACACTTGTAGCGGTACATTGTGCTCACGGCATAACGCAATAGCAGTTAAATCCATCACGCCAAGCTTTTGCTCTAACACTTCATCAAAGGTTAAGCCATCGTATTTTTTGGCATCAGCATGTAAGCTTGGGTCTTTGTCATAAACGCCGTCCACTTTGGTTGCTTTTAAGATCAGACCAGCTTCAATCTCGATACCGCGTAAACAAGCGGCAGTATCTGTAGTAAAGAACGGATTGCCCGTACCAGCAACAAAGATGCAGACTTCGCCATTTTTGAGATAGCGGATGGCATTACGGCTGCTATAACTTTCAGTCACTTCGCCAATGGGTAGTGCTGACATTAGGCGCGTTTTGATATTGCGGCGCTCAAGGGCATCACGCATGGCAAGTCCATTCATGACGGTTGCCAACATTCCCATTTGATCACCAGTAACACGGCCAACCAAGCCCTCTTTTTGTAACTGCGCCCCGCGATATAAGTTACCACCACCAACAACGATACCAACTTGAACACCAAGACCGCGCAAGTGGGCAATAGACAAGCTCATTTTATCGAGTACTTCAGTATCAATACCCATGTCTTTACTACCGGCCAAAGCTTCACCAGAGAGTTTCAACAAGATACGGGAGTAACGCGGGTTTTTGTCAGACATGAGGTCACCTTGTTAGCATTAAATTATAGTTACAGTCATTGGTAAAATACAAATAGCGTTTGTCCGCCGCGCCGCGCTGAATGCTTAACGCATGAAACAGGCTAAATTGCGCCAATTGTAGCAAAAACTGCCCGCTCTTGGGCAATTTTCACTCGCATATTACACTCGGTTTTAGCCTTTATAGCTGGCAAATAAATCGTACTCGCTCGCATCGTCAATGGTGACCGTTAAGAACTGCCCGACTTTGACTTGAGCGTTGATGTCGTCTACATAGACATGACCATCAATCTCTGGCGCGTCGGCATAACTGCGACAAATCGCAATATTTTCATCATGATCAATCTCATCAACCAATACCATCAAGGTCTTACCGACTTTTTCCTGTAATTTTTGCGCCGAGATCTCTTGTTGTAGTGCCATCAAGCGCTCGTAACGAGACTGCTTAACGTCTTCAGGCACATGATTTGGCAAATCGTTGGCGACCGCGCCTTCAACTTCTGAGTACGTAAATGCGCCAACGCGATCCAGACGCGCTTCAACTAGCCAATCAAGCAGACATTGGAAGTCTTCTTCGGTCTCGCCTGGGAAGCCGACAACAAAGGTTGAGCGGATAACAATATCAGGGCAAATCTCACGCCATGCTTTGATACGCGCCAAGGTGTTTTCGCTGTGCGCAGGACGTTTCATGGCTTTTAAAACACTGTGGCTTGCATGCTGAAAAGGAATATCCAAATACGGTAACAGCTTTTTTTCACCCATCAATTCAACGACTTTATCGACATGAGGATACGGATAAACATAATGCAGACGCACCCAAATTCCCAAGTCGTTCAGTGCTTGGCACATGTCATAAAACTTGGACTTCAAAGGCATTCCATTCCAAAAGCTGGTCTTATACTTTAAGTCCAGCCCATAAGCGGACGTGTCTTGCGAGATGATAAGCAACTCTTTTACGCCCGCTTTTTTGAGTGCCAACGCTTCGTTCATGACGCTGTCAATCGGACGTGAGACCAAATCACCACGTAAGCTTGGAATAATACAAAAGGTACAACGGTGGTTACAGCCTTCAGAGATTTTTAGGTAAGCATAATGACTTGGGGTCAGCTTAATGCCTGCCTCATTGATCAAATCAATCTTTGGATCGTAGTTTGCATCCAAACTGCGATTGGGTCTTGGCACGTGCTGCGCGACTGCGGTAATGACTTCATCGTAAGCGTGAGCGCCTGTCACTGCGAGCACTGCTGGATGCATCTCACGGATTTTATCCGCCTCTTTGCCCAAGCAGCCTGTCACGATTACTTTGCCATTTTTGCTAATGGCCTCACCGATTGCGTCAAGCGACTCTTGTACTGCTGACTCAATAAAACCGCAAGTATTGACCACAACCAGATCTGCACCATCATAGTCACTAGCAACTTGATAGCCGTCGCGGCTGAGTTCTGTAATAATACGCTCACTATCTACCAAGGCCTTTGGGCAACCTAAAGAGACAAAACCTATCTTTGGTGCGGCACTAACGGGCGCACTGGCTGTCGCTGTCGCCACACTACTTTGCTCAATCGTACGGTTTTGATTGTGATTGGCTTTATGATGGTAGGGTTCGCTACTGTCTGATGCTCCCTGCTCTTCAGCCATAGTAGGCTTAGCAGGATTGAAAATAGTGGCTGTGTTCTTAGGTGTGATAGAAGCTGGCTGTGAGGTGATCGTAGTCGGATTCATCGACTCGGTAGAAGTTTTGGACATGGCTGACCTTGCTTGAGATAAATTGGCTGTGCGCATTGTACGTTTTTTTTGCAAATATCGCCAGTTTTGCCGCTCTATACTGTTGATTTGTGGTTAAATATTATATCAAGCATTCCTTTTTTTTAGTCATCATTTTATTAGGTGCTACTCATGACAAGCCATTTGACCACTGAAAAACTGACGCCTGACTTAACATTTGTGTCGCAGCATTTGTTTACGTCTATCTTGTGGGTCGATGAGACGCTGTCTATCACTTGGTTAAATGCTCAAGCGGAGCAGCTGCTTGCAATCAGTAGCGGCAGGTTACTTCATCAATCTATATTGACGCTACTTGCGCCTGAATCATTAAAATCACCAGACAGTACAGGGACTAGCGATTATCTAGAAGAACCAAGCTGCGCTTTGACAGAACGCTTTAATCAAGCAAAACATTATCAACAACCCTTCATCGATCACGACCACATCATAAACACATCATTGAACGGCAATTTGCCTCTTTCTGTTGACTATAGCGTGACGCCTGTTATCTATGAGCAGCAACCCTACTTTATTATTGAGATGTGGGGTAAAGATCGCCAAAGTCGCATCTCAGAGGAGCAGCGCCAACAACAGCAATACAACGTTGCTCGTCATATGCTACGCTCTGTCGCTCATGAAATCAAAAATCCGCTGGCAGGTATTCGCGGTGCGGCGCAATTGCTACAGCGACAATTTATCAAGTTTAGCAACCCGTCTACCTTTAATTTTGAGCTATCCACAGCAATTACCGATTCAAACGCTGCGCCAAACCTCGATAGCCACAGTATGCAAAAAACTGCTGAAAAACTGCGTAACTATACTGATATTATTATCTCCGAAACGGATCGCTTGACTCAGCTCATCGGTCAATTTCTTGGCTCCAATCAGCTGCCCAATTGGCAAACGGTTAACATTCATGAGCCGCTAGAGCACGTAATCACCTTAGTGCTCAATCAATATCCGCAAGTGGTACTACAACGCGATTATGATTTGTCGCTGCCAGAATTACAGGCGGACAAAGACCAGCTGATTCAAGTGTTTTTGAATCTGATCAATAATGCTTGTGAATCCATGACTGAGTTTGCACAAACGCTGCAACAAAAAGAGCTATCTGAGTCTAAAGAAGCTCAGTCTGACAGCTCTCAAATGCGTCAGATTAGCGATACTGACTATCAACCAACGCTGCATATCCAAACCCGAGTAGCCTTTCAACATACCATTAGCGGGCAACAGTACAAGCAAGTATTACAAGTGAATATTACTGATAATGGTTCAGGTATTGACCCCGCCCTCATTGGACAGATATTTTTTCCGATGGTCACCAGTCGTGCGGCAGGCACGGGCCTTGGATTGTCTATTGTACAAGAGATCATCAGCCATCATCATGGTATGATTGACGTCAAATCCACCCAATCGCTAAGCTCTCAGCCGCACAGTCCTCAATCTCAAAACAATAGTGACCGTGCCAAACACAATCAGAGCCAAACACGTTTTACGCTCTATCTGCCTTTTAGCCAACCAATCGTTGAGGCGTAAATGACATGGCTTTATAAAATAACGATACTAAACGTGCTCAACCATAAACCTGAACCAACCCATTGCTCATTAGGCCTGATACATGACTGACTATAACAACAAGCATACCCCTAAAAGCGACCACTACCCAACAAACGATCAAACATCAAATCATCAAATATCAAATGATCAAACCGCAAAAGTGACAGTCAATAATGCCGCGAGCGCCCGCGCTGCTACTTTATGGCTTATCGACGATGATGCTGCACTGCGTTTAATATTGGCTGATACGTTCGAAGACGCAGGGCTAAGCGTTGTTAGCTTTACGCAAGCACAAGCAGCATGGATACGTCTCAATGACATTTTACAAAAGCCTGCATCAGCCGAACCATTACCCGATGTGATACTGACTGACATTCGTATGCCGATGATGGATGGGCTGTCTTTTAGCGATTGGGTACACCAGCACTTTCCTAAGCTGCCCATTGTCATTATGACCGCGCATTCAGATCTCACCTCTGCCATTAACAGCTATCAAACAGGCGCATTTGAATATCTGCCCAAGCCCTTTGATTTGGATGATGCTGTCGCAACGATTTATAAAGCAATTAATTATCAGCCCAATATAGCGGCGGACAACCACCCTATAGCTGAGCCTGATACCAACTTAACTACCAATACATTACTCAACAGCAATGTGCCATCTGAAACCAATCCCAAACCTGCCAGTAAAACTCGTCCAGTCAGCAAAAATCAAAAAGCTACTAGCAATAGCGCTGCCAACAAAAAAGGTGTAACGAAACCTGAGAGCCAAAGTCAGGCTCAAAACAATCCAAGCGGCATCATCGGTCAATCGCAAGCAATGCAGACTGTGTTTCGCGCCATTGGTCGCTTGGCGCATTCTCCTATCACTGTCTTGATTACGGGCGAATCGGGAACGGGTAAAGAGTTGGTCGCAAGTGCGCTACATCAGCACTCTCCTCGTAAGCAGCAGTCTTTTATTGCTCTAAATATGGCGGCCATCCCGCATGATCTGATTGAGTCTGAATTGTTTGGTCATGAAAAAGGCGCATTTACTGGCGCCACGACAACGCGGCAAGGTCGTTTTGAGCAGGCCGATGGCGGGACGTTATTTTTAGATGAAATCGGTGACATGCCATTTAGCACGCAAAC
>ENA-UOXB01001528-UOXB01001528.1-bioreactor-metagenome-genome-assembly--contig:-NODE-1528-length-10838-cov-7.208013_pt1 | contig 10838 bp, 7 predicted proteins | sample MGYA00238158_ERZ761615 | MGnify/ENA primary metagenome ERZ761615 (study PRJEB28904, sample SAMN06267902) | bioreactor metagenome | isolation source: Joint BioEnergy Institute, California, USA | place... | reverse complement strand
TATTGATGACCAGCATACAGCTATAAAACTCACATTTTGCCAGTTCTACTTTTTGGCCACCAACGACTTTATTTTTGGTAATTTGGCTGGTGAGCATATCAGCAACCATTTTACCGCCCTCATCACCCATCAATTGGCGCGCAACCTTGTAGGCTTTTTTGGCGTGGTTTTGGCTTTGCTTTTTTTCTTGATCCGTGTCCGTTGGGTTGGCATAGTACCAGCCAAGCTCAAGGTATTTTTGGGAATCAATAATGTCCAAATAAGGTGCATCAGTATTCATAAAGCGATATTTGGTCGCAGCATTACTGGCGTAGTCTAGACTGTTTTCATCCGTGCTCACCACTTTACCAAACGTCGATTTGATACCTTCTAAATCATCAAGGCCAAGGGGCGTGACTTTATTCTTACTCCATGACGATATATCGTATCTCACAGGTGTAGCTTCTTGAATAGCCGCACGATCGGCATCAGCTTTTGACGGCGCGCTATCGTTTGCTTGCGTCTCATTATTAGCGGCTGTCGATTCGCTGGTGTTCGTATTAACGTCTAGATCTTGGGCCTCGTCTTGAGCACTATCACAGCCACCCAACGACACACCAACTGCCATTATCATACCGACCACAAGGGTCTGTAGGTTCTTATTCCACATGGACACTTTACTCACACTTTTAGATTGGTCTCAAAATAGTATTAACGAGCGAGCAGATATGCCGCTGATAATGAACAATGTCTTTTATTGATAAGCTTTTTTTGCCCTAAGCTTTTGATAACCGAATCATCACTAGAGCAGACCCGCCAATTTTCTTACCATTTTTTCATTCTATAGTTTACCCAACTGCTTAACACTTGACTACCCTTTACGTTACGGATAACAGTCCCAGAGAGTACAGATTTGTTAAAGACCTTATTCGTCAAAACTTTCTTCTTATTCAAACGCTTATTCGCTCAGCCTTAGGTTTGTCAAATACCGCCCTATCCCTTATGATGAGTCAGTTTTTATAATGAATTTTGACAGCACTCTTTTTTACAAACTTGCCCTTTATCGTCAGCGGAGCATTTATGCCTCAGCATTTTATCGTCATTGGCAATCCAATTGCCCACAGTAAATCTCCAAAAATCCATGCGCTATTTGCAGCACAGGCAGGTATTGATATCAGTTATCAGCGTCAGTATTGTCCCGATAATAAGGAAAGCTTTATAGCGGTTGCCCAAGCGTTTTTTTGCGGCGGCGGTGTGGGTGCCAATGTGACAGTACCCTTTAAACAAATCGCTTATGATATCTGTGTGTCGCGCGGCGGCTTGTCAGAGCATGCCAAAGTGGCAGGCGCCGTCAATACCCTTTTATTAAATAAATCATTGTTAGATCAGGGTGTTCCGATAGTAGAGGCGCTTTATGGCGATAATACGGATGGCCAAGGCTTGGTCAGTCACATGACAAGTTTAGAGTGGCCGCTCACAGGCGCACGCGTTGCGATCATTGGTGCAGGCGGTGCTACTCGCGGTATTATATTGCCATTGATTGAGTCTGGTATTGCAGCGCTAACCGTCGCTAACCGTACTTTGAGCAAGGCGACAGCATTGGTCAAAGAGCTAAGTGCGGCCAGTCCTAGCGTAAATGCGCAGCAGATTGAGACTTGTCTCACTGCTGATTTGAGTGGGCAATTCGATATTATCATCAATGCAACCTCCGTTGGCTTATCCGATGATAGGCTACCGCTTAGCACTGATCTGAGCTGCCAATATGCCTACGATTTAATGTATGGACGACCGCTGCCGTTTTTGCAGCATTTTGCCGCGCGCGGCGCCCAGACATCTGACGGTTACGGTATGCTGATTGGACAAGCGGCTTTGAGTTTTGAGCGCTGGACAGGTCATCGTATTGATGTGGCACAAGCGACTGAGCGTCTAAACACTCTCTAGATGAGATAAATAAAGCATAAAAAAGGCGTATAACTCCAGCTTATACGCCTTTTTTATATTCTTCAAATGCTCTGTTTCAACACGCGTTTTTGATCAAAAGTGAGTCTTATAAAAGACACAGCATTAACTAAAACGCGACAGTAGCCAATTCTCCATACGCCGTAGCGGTACGCGTAAATTGGTTGAGTGCATCACCACCGCGCCTGCCAGACCAACCAAACAACCAATTGCTGTATCAAACAAGCGCGCCTGAATCACGGATTGATAAGCTTGCTCGGTAAAAGGTAACCCACTGCCATACTCGGCAATAAATATTGTCAGTGGTGTGATAAATATTACAGCCAGCCCATAATGTCGATCAACCAAAGATTCGATACAAAGCATCATAAGCAAGATTGCCAATGCCACGCCCCATATCGGCAAGTCCCAAGCCAGCATCCAACTCGCTAACCCCAAGCCCAAGACTGTGCCTAGCAGACGATGTATCTGCTTAATCCATACGGTTCGCAGATGAATACCTTGAATAATTAAAAAGCAGCTGATTGCCGCCCAATATGGATTGGGAAGATTTAACATCAAAGCCATGAGTAAAGCCAAACTCACAAAACCCGCCACAATCATACTCTCGCCCAGCGTATCTGGCTCATATTGATAAGTAGGCGTGGGCGTAGCAGGCCGCGTCGCTAATAAAAATAGTGAATACAGCAGTGCAATAAGTAAAGAAAACCCACTACCTAGCATTACCAAACCGGTGGCTGGCATCACGGCTTCTAAGGGCAGCGGTATAAATAACGCAATCGCCCCTGCCATCATCACAAACAATCCAGCGGGCGGCGGCTGGCGATAATAGCGTCCAAGAATCACAATACCAAAAGCCATCAAAGTAAACACGGGCAATTTTAGTATAGGGATTTGCTGCGCAATCAAACCGAGCGCAAAGCACAGCGACATGGCAAAGCTCCATGCCATCACTGTCACCAGTCGGTAAGGCAGTTTGCCAACGAGCGGCGTATTTAAAATAACCATTGCGCCCAAAGACGCCTTAATCCCTGATGACAGCGTACCAAAATAAGCACCCACAAACACAGGGAAACTGATGGCAATTGCAGCAATAATTGGCATGTGCCAAGGTCTTTTGCTTCGGTTTACGGTCAGTAAATGAGACAGCTCACCACCGATCAAGATTTTTAGACGAGCAAGCCATTTTGTCAGCCCAGAGTCTGGCTCTGGCTCACGTATTGATTCATTCATAATTGGCGTTCCTTATTCTATAAACGCACTTTGTCTGTCGTTTTCTTAAAAGTTATAAAGAGAAGTAGTAGTTATAAAACCAATTTATCTACTAATTTATACATAACTTATTATTTAATTTTTATACGTCAAACATGAATATTAGTTATTGGTTATATATTTGTTGTGCGAGAAGACTTATACTGATATTCATAAGATGACTGCGATTTTCTACTATAACTGCTTTAACATTAATCAAAATAAATCATCTGTTTTTAACAAAACTAAGTGACAAGCAGTGATATTGTCTACTTACGCCCAAAATAATTAAACAATCGTTTATACCAACATTTACACAATCAACCGCTTATAAAATCATGGCTTAGCGACTATTAATAACTGAGCCGACCATCTACGATAACGAATACCTAAAGAGAGCGACTATGTTAACTTACAAAGCACCTTTACGTGATATCAAGTTTTTGATTAATGATGTTTTTGACTTCCAAACGCATTATAAGGATTTGGATAATGGCGCAAACGCCGATCCTGAAACCATTGATATGATCTTACAAGGCATGGCAGATTTTGCCGAAAACGTCCTTGCCCCTATCTACCAATCGGCTGATGAAGAAGGCTGCCATTTTGAAAATGGTGTTGTGACCACGCCAAAAGGTTTTAAAGAAGCCTACAATCAGTTCGTCGAAGGCGGCTGGCAAGGCATCTCATATCCTGAAGAGTACGGCGGTATGAACTTACCGATGTCGATCAACCTTATTAAAGGCGAGATGATCGGCACTGCAAACTGGCCATGGGCAATGTACTCAGGTCTGTCTATCGGTTGTACCAATACACTATTGCAGTACGGTACAGACGAGCAAAAAGCGATTTATCTACCAAAATTGGTCGAAGGTACTTGGGCGGGCACCATGTGCTTGACCGAGCCGCAATGTGGTACCGATTTAGGACAAGTAAAATCAAAAGCCATTCCGCAAGATGATGGCACTTACAAGATCAGCGGCACCAAGATTTTTATCTCAAGTGGTGAGCATGACTTAACAGAAAACATCGTCCATATCGTATTGGCTCGCTTGCCAAATGCGCCAGAAGGCACACGCGGCATCTCACTGTTTATTGTACCAAAATTCACCCCAAATGCTGAAGGTGAAGTGGGCGAACGTAATGCCGTCGTTTGTGGCTCTATCGAACACAAAATGGGTATCAGCTCTTCTGCTACTTGTGTATTGAACTTTGATGGTGCGACAGGTTACCTCATTGGTGAACCACATAAAGGCCTAAAAGCCATGTTTACCTTTATGAATACGGCTCGTATCGGTACTGGTATCGAAGGTTTGGCGCATACTGAGCTGTCTTTCCAAAATGCCCTACCCTATGCCAAAGAGCGTCGTTCTATGCGTACGCTATCGGGCACTAAAGAGCCTGAAAAAGTCGCTGATGCGATCATTCACCATGCCGACGTACGCCGTATGCTATTGACGCAAAAGGCCTTTGCCGAAGGCGGTCGTTCAATGATTTATCATTCAGCCCGCTATGCTGACAAAATGGCACAAGGCATCGTAAACGGTGATGACGAAGAGTTTGAAAAATGGGATGACAAGCTTGGTTTTTACACACCTATCTTAAAAGGCTTTTTGACCGAGCTGGGTATCGAAGCGGCCAAGCATGGTCAGCAAATCTATGGTGGTCACGGCTATATCAAAGAATGGGGCATGGAACTCATCGCGCGTGATGCCCGTATTGCCACTTTGTACGAAGGGACAACAGGCGTACAGGCACTCGATTTACTTGGTCGTAAGGTTATCTTGCAGTCTAAAGGTAAAATCATCCGTGACTACACGTCAAGTATTATGAAATGGTGCGGCGAGTATGCGCTTGATAAAGACATGCGCAAATTTGTTTGGGCATTGACCAAGCTGTGCGCTGAGTGGAACACGCTTACTGTACGCTTGATGCTGATGGCACGTAAAGACCGTGAAATCATCTCAGCTGCTTCAGAAGATTTCTTAATGTACTCAGGCTATGTCATGATGGGCTATCATTGGGCACGTATGGCAGCGGTCGCTTATGAAAAACTCAAAGATGGCGGTACAGAGTCACCAGAATTCTATAAAGCAAAAGTCCAAACCGCTGAATTCTATTTTGATAAGATATTGCCACGTACGTCAGGTCATGCCGAATCAATGGTGGCTCCAAGTGAGAGTATGACGTCGATGGACATCGATAGTTTTGCTTTCTTAGACTAAGATTGCCTAAGACTTACGCAACATTTGATAAAAAAAGCGCCTAGCATATAGGCGCTTTTTTATGCTTAACTAAAACCTTACTAAAAGCGAAAAATAGTGCTTATCAAAGACTATAGTCGATACGTAATAAAATGCGTATGCGCGACATTATCACAGGCATTTTATATCTTTTTTATATTGACCTGACTATATAAATAGCCACATTAGGAGTCCATCATGCTGCCTATCAATCCTAAAACTGTGTCCTCAGCCCCAAAAGCTATGGGCGCGCTACTGCTCACTGCTGCACTGGCAATCATAAGTACCAATACTGCCATCGCTAAAAATAGCGACCTTCCTATTCGCTTTGCCACAGGCGCCATCAGTAGTACGACGACTGGTAAGCTTAGTGCTGGTGAAGACGAGCGCTGGTATCATTTTCAGGCAGGAAGTGGGCAATATGCGGTGATCAACATTTTGCCATTGGCAGGTACGTCTGAGACCGCCAATGTTGGCATCTTGCACATGCCAAACGGTACGCAAGAGGGCACCAAGGGCGGTATTGTTTATCAAGGCTGCTTGCCTACAACTGGCGAATACCGACTCCGTATCGCGCGTAATCTAATGGCAACCAAGGGTAAAACCGCAGGCTACAAAGTAGAATCTATGATACTACCTAAGTATGCCAGCGAATCGCTATGCAAATAGTCTTCGCGGCAACTGTTATGACGTTTTTATTAGGAATTTAGGCAGTTCAAACCTTTTAACTGCCTAGCATTTTTTTATGATAAACCGCACTAATTTCTTCAACTTCCACACATACTTGTAAGGCGGCGCGACCAGATTGTTTTGGGCCAAGCTCATTCTCTATCGCTGCCACCAACAATTGCGCCAGCTGATTGCGAATCGCCAGATCACGTCCTGTCATTATCTTTAAACTTGCGTAAATAAAACCATCGGCTTGTTCATCATCTTCTATTCCCACCAAAAACTTCTCGACGGGAACGATGCGAGTTTTGATTTCTGCTGGTGCACCAAAGTGACCACTGTCCCACAGAGCTTTATTCAAAACTTTGAGTAAAGACTCTTCATGAACAATGACGACATTGGGCGTTGCTTGAATGGTTAAATGCGGCATAGATATATCCTATAAAGTACGAGTGAAAAAATATGAGTGAAGAGTAAGTGACAACCTTTTTAGTCATCACTAATGATACTGAAGTGAGCAGCAAGCGTGGCTGCTAGTTGTGCAGGTGGTAACTCAATCTCCAAACCACGACGACCGCCACTCACATAGATCGTGGACTGAGCTTGCGCGGAGTCATCGATGATGGTCGTTAAACGCTTTTTTTGTCCTAATGGACTCACGCCGCCCAGCACGTAGCCAGTACTGCGCTCTACTAGCTTGGGATCCGCCATTTGGACCTTTTTGCAGGGCAGCAATTTATTAGTAGATAAAGCTTTGGCCATTTTTTTAAAGTTTAGTGTTTTGTCGACAGGTAAGATAGCCACAGCAAGCGCGCCAGTATCTGTCGCTACAACTAACGTCTTAAACACCTGCGCAACATCGACCCCAAGCTTTTCGGCCGCCTCCAACCCAAACGAGGCCGCTTGGCTGTCATGAGTATACTCGTGTAATTGATAATCGAGGCCCTGTTTTTTAGCAAGATCAATGGCTGGTGTCATCAGTATTTACCTTTATTTGTTACCATGACGGCGCTTGCGGTCATGAGCTTCCTTGTAAGCATTGAGCAATATGAATAATAGCAGTATATACAGACACTATATATCGCTTTGATGGCTTTTATGGCATTATAAGCGCAACATATTTAACTATTCTTGATACTAATTATGATACCGAAGTTCCTGAAAAAACGGATTTTTACAGCGCCAGCCGCGACTGCCCACTCTTCTGCCACTGATGTTAATCCAGTCGCTTCCACACCTTATGCCAACGCGCCGATCAATGAGTTGTATCGTAAGCTATCGGGTCAATTACTGGATGTCGCGGTCAAACCCAAGCTATTGGGTGAGCTGCCTGAATTTGATCCGGACGATCAAACTCTAAGATTTTATGTGCTGCAAGATTATTCGCGTTCAAACAGTATCTTGATTGATTTGCAGACCAAAGAGCATCAACTGCCGCCTGCGTTGGTTGGGGTAAATGATGCCGCTCATCATATTAAAGAAAACGCAGCCATTATCTTTTTGAACCATCCAAATGCCAAGGATAGTCAGTTATCTCCGCGCCTTTCACGTCTGGTTTCTGCTGTCTTGCAGTATCCAGATCTAAAGGTACGTTTGGTGCCAGTATCTATCTTATGGGGACGCGCACCAGAAAAAGAGGACTCGCTATTTAAGCTGCTCACAGCGGATAACTGGGAAGACCCAAGTATCACTAAGCAGCTATTTAATATCGGCGTGATGGGACGCGACACCTTTGTACAGTTCCATCCACCGCAAGATTTGCGTACTCTAATCAGTGACAATCTCAAAGGTGACACAGAGGACGCTATTCTAGATTCAGTGACTACTGATCTAAATACTAAAGTAGCAAAAAGTGTAGACAGTCAAGAGAGCGCAAACGTGCCAAGTTATGCGTTGATGGCAGCGGCTGATGGCAACCGTGAGTTGGTTCGTACTTTGCAGCAGCAGCTCAAGATTTATTTGGACAAACAGCGCGCAAGTATGCTCGGTCCTGACTTGTCAGACAGACGCAACTTGGTAGACAAGTTGGTCTATTCGCCAGCCATTAAGCATGCAATAGAGGCAGAGGCTGAGAAGACGGGCACAAGTGTTCGTGATACGCGCCTATTGGCAAGAGGGTATGCCAATGAGATGGTCAACGACTACTCACATTCTATTGTCCGCGGGTTTTATAAGTTCTTAACCTGGTTATGGACGCAGCTATATGATGGCGTAGAAGTCCATCACTTCGAGCGTGTACGTGAGCTTGCAGCCGACTATGAACTGGTTTATGTACCTTGTCATCGCAGTCATGTCGACTATCTACTTCTGTCTTATGTCATCTACAAGCGTGGTCTAAGCATTCCTTATATTGCCGCTGGTGACAATTTAGACGTGCCTGTATTAGGTCCATTACTGCGCGGCGCGGTTGCCTTTTATATCCGCCGTAGTTTCCGTGGCAACGCACTCTATACCGCTGTCTTACGTGAGTATATGCACACGCTCATTACTCGTAATACGCCGATTGAATACTTTATTGAAGGCGGTCGCTCACGTTCAGGACGTTTGTTGCCGCCTAAAATGGGTATGCTAGCGATGACGGTACACAGTCAATTGCGTCAGACCAATAAACCTGTGGTATTCATTCCGACCTATATCGGTTATGAGCGCATCATGGAAGGCGGCACGTATGTCGGCGAGCTAAAAGGCAAGCCAAAAGAGTCTGAATCTTTGATTGGTCTTTTAAAGGTTGGCCGCAAAATCGAACGTATCTTTGGTAATGTACACTTAAGCTTTGGTAAGCCTTTATACCTAAGCGAGTTCATGCAAAAGTTCGATGTACCCGCAAACAGTCTCCCAGCGGATCGCACCGACACGCCATTGGATGAAAAAACCAGCGCGATGGTCGATAACATCGGCGTAAAAGTGATGCAGCATATCAATAAAGCAGCGGTGGTGACCCCTGTATCGCTACTATCTTTGGTGCTGCTATCTGCACCCAAAGCTGCGTTAGATGAAAATAGCTGCCGCGAACAAATTGCCCTTTATCAAGGTCTTGCTCAGCAGTTATCGTATTCAGATGACACCGTCATCACAGATATGAGCCCGCAGCAAATCATTGATTACGGCATCAAGCTTAAGCTTATTGAACGCACGCCGCATATCTTAGGCGATATCATTCAGATCGCAGGCAAGCAAGCGGCATTGCTCAGCTATTTCCGTAATAATATTTTGCATGTCTTTATATTATTATCGTTTTTAGCTGCCTTGGTAGCACGTAATGGTCGCATGGAGCGCAGTCGTCTCAACGATATTACTGAGCAGTTGTATCCGTTTTTACAAAGCGAGCTGTTTTTATACTACCCTGCCCACAGCTTGACCGACACTCTCAATAAGAAAGTCGACAGCTTGCTCTCTCACGGACTGATTGTAGAATTGGGTAACGGGATGCTTAGTGTCCCTGAGTCAAATAGCAAATACTATCAGCAGCTACAAGTGCTGGCGACACCAGTTGGACAGAGTCTTGAGCGTTACTTTATGACGCTTGCCCTACTCGCCCAACAAGGCTCAGGCAACTTGACCGAAAACGAAGTCGTTGACTTATGTCATCTGCTTGGGCAGCGCTTGTCTGTGCTATACGCTGATGACATTCCTGACTTCTTTGACCGTGCTTTATTTACCAGCTTTATCAGTGCATTGACTCGTCTTGATTACTTGCAAAAAGATGAAGAAACGGGCGTGTTGACCTTTGATCATCGCATTAATGACATTGCTCATCACGCTAAGTACGTTCTCACGCCTGATATGATGCAAATTTTGCATCAAGTGGCAAGCTTAGATGAAACTGAGATTACCCATGCTATTACTGAGATTAGTAATAAAAAGCAGCGTAAATTTGGGCGTAAGCGTTGATTCGTATTTCATTAAACAAAACACAAAAAAAGACCTCTAACGATTAGAGGTCTTTTTTATTAGACAAGATTTAGGCTTTTAAATTAAATTCCTAGGTAGAAATTTTCTTGTACTTCATGCGCTTAGGACTGGCGTCATCACCCATGGTCTTTTTGCGATACGCTTCAAACTCAGTGTAGTTACCATCGAACCATACTGGGCCTTCATCTTCGAATGCCAAGATATGAGTGGCAATACGGTCAAGGAACCAGCGATCATGCGAGACAACCATAACCGTACCTGGAAATACTTGAATCGCATCTTCTAGTGCACGTAAGGTTTCGATGTCCAAATCGTTTGATGGTTCATCGAGTAGCAATACGTTCGCGCCTTGCTTCAATGTCTTCGCCAGTTGCAAGCGGTTACGCTCACCACCAGATAATTGACCAACGTGCTTTTGTTGGTCTGAGCCTTTAAAGTTAAAGCGACCGATGTAGGCACGGCTTGGCGTCGTATAGTCGCCAACCGTAATAATATCAAGGCCGTCAGATACTTCTTCCCACACGGTTTTATTGTCATCTAAATTGTCACGTACCTGACCGACATAGGCCACTTTTACGCTTTCACCCAAATCGACTGAACCAGTATCTGGTGTATCGCGTTCGGTAATCATGTTAAATAGCGTGGTTTTACCCGCACCATTTGGACCAATGATACCAACGATGGCACCCGCTGGCACGTTAAAGCTCAAGTCTTTATACAGCAGACGATCACCAAATGATTTGGAGATGTCATTCACTTCAATGACTTTGTTACCTAGACGTGGACCAGGTGGAATATAAATCTCAGACGTCTCATTACGTTTTT
>ENA-UOXB01001525-UOXB01001525.1-bioreactor-metagenome-genome-assembly--contig:-NODE-1525-length-10847-cov-6.568477_pt1 | contig 10847 bp, 7 predicted proteins | sample MGYA00238158_ERZ761615 | MGnify/ENA primary metagenome ERZ761615 (study PRJEB28904, sample SAMN06267902) | bioreactor metagenome | isolation source: Joint BioEnergy Institute, California, USA | place... | reverse complement strand
TGGTCACCGCCCCCACCAACGGCGCGGCGGGCGTGCTGCCGGCGGTGCTGCATTATTTCGACCGGTTCTGCCCGGGCGCCGACGAACAGCGCGTGTTCGATTTCCTGCTGACCTCCGCAGCGATCGGCATCCTGTACAAGGAAAATGCGTCGATTTCCGGTGCGGAAGTGGGCTGCCAGGGCGAAGTCGGCGTGGCCTGCTCGATGGCCGCCGGTGGCCTGGTTGCCGCGCTCGGCGGCAACCCGAGCCAGATCGAGAATGCCGCCGAGATCGGCATGGAACACAACCTCGGCCTGACCTGCGATCCGATCGGCGGACTGGTGCAGATCCCGTGCATCGAACGCAACGCGATGGGCGCGGTGAAGGCCATCAACGCCTCGCGCATGGCCATGCGCGGCGATGGCAAGCACAAGGTTTCGCTGGACAAGGTCATCAAGACCATGCGCGATACCGGGCGCGACATGCAGGACAAGTACAAGGAAACCAGCCGCGGTGGCCTGGCGGTGAACGTGATCGAGTGCTGAGCGCCGCAGCGCGCCCGTCATCCCATCCGCGCTAGGCTCGGGGTTTCCCGACTGGAGCCCCGCATGCGCCTGCTGGCCACCGCACTGCTCGCCTGCCTTCCCCTCACCGGCCTTGCGGCCGAAACCTACGGCCCGCGGCTCGAAGGGTTCGCCTATCCGCACCCGGTGCACACCTTCGAGCTGCAGTCGCAGAACACCCGGCTGGAGATGGCCTACATGGACCTTGCGCCTATCGGTCCGGCCGTCGGCACGGTGGTGCTGCTGCACGGCAAGAACTTCTGCGCCGCCACCTGGGACGCCTCCCTGCAGCCGCTGCGCGAGGCCGGCTACCGCGTCATCGCGCCGGACCAGATCGGCTTCTGCAGATCCAGCAAGCCGGAGCGCTACCAGTATTCGTTCGGACAACTGGCGGCCAACACGCGTGCGCTGCTGCAGTCACTCGGTGTGGAGCGCGCGCACATCGTCGGCCATTCGATGGGCGGCATGCTCGCGGCGCGCTATGCGCTGCTGTACCCGCAACAGACCCAGAGCCTTGCATTGGTCAATCCGATCGGACTGGAAGACTGGCAGGCGCAGGGCGTGCCCTGGCGCAGCGTGGACGCCTGGTACGCCAACGAACTGAAAACCAGTTTCGAAAGCATCAAGCGCTATCAGCTGGAGGTGTATTACAACGGCGACTGGCAGCCGCGGTTCGAGCGCTGGGCGCGCATGCAGGCCGGCATGTACGCCGGCGCTGGCAGGCAGGCGGTGGCCTGGAGCCAGGCACTGACCTCGGACATGGTGTTCAACCAGCCGGTGGTGCACGAGCTGCCCCGCATCGCGGTGCCCACCACGCTGCTGATCGGGCAGAAGGACCGCACGGCCATCGGCCGCGACCTGGCGCCGCCGGCGTTGAAGGCGTCGCTGGGCAACTACCCCGCGCTGGGCAAAGCGGCGGCTGCGGCCATCCCGGGCGCCCAACTGGTCGAATTCGCCGAGCTGGGCCACTCGCCGCAGGTGCAGGACCCGGACCGCTTCAACGCGGCGCTGTTGAAGGCCCTCAGCGCCACACGATGAGAAGGGGCCGGGGCAGGCCAGGCCTGCTCCGGCCGATCACCGCATCAGCGCGCCACCCCCAGCAGTGACACGTTGTTGAAGTCACTCTCGCCCACCACCCGCAGGTACCACGTGCCGGGCTGCGGACGGCTGACCACGATCGCCTCGGCATTGCCCGGCTTGATCGAGCGGTACTGCGCGTTTTCAACGCTCGGTTCGCTGCCCGCAGAGGCATACAGGCTGACATTGCCACTGCCCCCGAGCGTGCGCAGATTGAGTTGGGTGGTACCCGCAGGGACGTCGAAGGCGTAGAGCAGCGACTGCCCGGCGCTGCCCCCCTGCCCGCCCAGCAGTGCGTTGTTCTGCAACGTGGGCTTCGGCAGTTCCGGCAGCGGCTTGCCCATCGCAAGCTGCACCGCGCGGTACGCATCGACCAGACCCGCACCCAGCGGCTGGCTGGCCGGCGGCTGCACGGCGAATGGACGCACCGAGCGCACCAGGACATCGCGCACCTGGTCAGGGGTGAACGGCCCCTGGCCCGCCGTGGCCGCGGCGGACTGGACCAGGGCCGCGATGGCGGCCACGTGCGGGGAGGCCATCGACGTCCCCACCATGCCGACCAGCAGGTTGTCACCGTTGGCCGCCGTGGCGCCGCCATCACCGGTCGACCAGATCGCGCCTTGTGAGCCGGGAATGCTGCGGTCGATGTCGCCGCCCGGCCCTGCCAGTGCGACGCTGGCCCCATAACTGCTGTAGCTGGCCTTTGCGCCGGTATAGCCCGTTGCGCCGACCGTGATGACCCCCGTGCAGCTGGCCGGGGAGAAGTTAGCCGCGTCGGTGCCGCTGTTGCCTGCCGCCACCACGATCGTGGTGCCACGGCTGCGGGCCGCGTCGACGGCCGCCTGCAGGGCGGGTTCGTCCGCACAGGCGCCCTGCCCGCCCAGGCTGAGGTTGATCACTTCGGCCGGCGTGGCGTTGTCCGGGACGTCCTGGACGTGGCCGCCGGAAGCCCAGACGATCGCATCAGCGATGTCGGAGGTGAAGCCGCCGCAGCGGCCGAGGACGCGCACCGGCTGCACGCGCGCGCCGTAAGCGGCGCCTGCGATGCCTTTGCCATTGTTGGCAACCGCTGCCACGGTGCCGGCGACGTGAGTGCCGTGCCAGGTGCTGGCCGAGGCAGCACACAGCGTGCCATCGCTCCAGTCACCGGGATCGGTGGGGTCCGGATCGCGACCGTCGCCATCCACCGCGATGTCAGGCGAGTCGGCGTCCTGTCCGTAGGCGGACACCATGTCATAGCCGGGCAGGAGGTTGGCCGCCAGATCCACGTGCGGCAGCACGCCGGTATCCAGCACCGCCACCACCACGCCTTCGCCGGTGCTGTCATCCCATGCACCGGGGGCGTGGATGCCGCCTACCGTATCGAGCATGTCCCACTGGTAGACAGGCAGCTGGGGGTCATTGGGCGTGGTCGCCAGCGGGTACATGCGGCGATCCACCTGCGCGTACTGGACACTCGGATCCTTCCTGAGTTCCTGCAGGAAGCGCTCGCTCTCGGTGCTGCTCAGGGCGCGTGCCACATGCACCACCTCAGCCCCCTGTGCGGTCCGGCGCAGGGTTTTCAGCGACGCCGCACCGCCGCCGGCCTTGCCCGGCAGGCTGCGTACCGCCGCTGCAGACAGCGCCAGCGACGCTTGTTGAGGATCGCGGGCCTGCGCGGTGCCAGGGCGGTACTTCACGAGGAAGCGCTGTACGGCCGATGACGCGGTGGCCGGGATATGGTGCGGTCCGTGGATGAGATCGGCGGCGCTGGCGTTGGCGCCGGCGCCCAGGCCCAGGGCGATGGCCGCAGCCAGCAGGGAACCGTGCAGCAGGGAAAGCGTGTTCATGTCCATTTCTCTCCGGAAAACCGTGCGAAGGGAAAGGCCGCCGGTCACAGGACCGGCAGCCCTGTGAATCACAGATCGATACCGAAGCCGACACCGGCCGAACGGTCATCGCCACTGAACGCACCGCCGATGCTGAAACTGGCGCGTTCGCCGATCTGCTTGCCGTAGCCGATGGAAAGCGCCTGCTCACCGTTCTGCCAGCCTGCCCCGGCCGCAATGCGACCCCGCGGGCTGCGGCTTCCCGCTGCGTTGATGGCCATGTTCATCATGGCCGAGCTCATCGCACCCTGGCGATCGATCCGGCGGTCCTGCAGCCCCAGGCGGCGGTCCAGCTCCCGCGTGGTTTCGGTGAAGCGGTCGTCCAGCGCCTGGAAGCGGCTGTCGGTGTAGCGGCGCGCCGAGGACAGCGTCTGCGCGTCGCCGGCCTGCATCTGGCCCACGTTGGCCGCATCGGTCGCCGCCACACCGTTGGCGACGTTGCTGATGCGGCGCTCATTGCCCACGCTGCCCACCGAGACGGTGTCCGCTTCATCGGCGACCGAGCCCTGGCCGATCGCCACCGCACCACCGGCCGTGGCACGGGCCCCCTGGCCGAGCGCGGTCGAGCCCGCCGCGTCCGCGCGGGTGTCGGCGCCCACGGCCACCGCGTTGCCGGCATCACGGCCGACGCTGCTGTTGCTGCCCACTGCGGTGCCGTTGCTTCCTGCGGCACGGGCGCCGCCCCCGACGGCGGTATCGTTGACGTCCTGTGCGAGGCTGTCCTGGCCCAACGCCAGTCCATCGCCACTACCGACCGGCACGCCGGTGCCGCCGCCGGGTGGCGGACTGATGCCGGCGCCGGACTCGAGCAGGCTGACGCGCGAATCGAGGCCGTTGAGCGCACTGTCGAGTGCACTGAACGCCCCGCCGACATTGCCGAAATGCTGGCCCTGCACGGTATACACAGGGGCGATCAGCATGCCGTCGCCGCCGAGGGCCGCCCCCCCGCCGAGCACCCTGGCCACGCCGTCGAGCTGGGCCACATTGACCGCGTCCGATGACGCCGTGCCCGCGCGCAGATTGCGCAGTGTGGTGCCGTCAGCACCTGCCAGGGTGGCCGTGGACCTGTCGGCACCGTCATAGCGCACCACGCTCGCGGCCAGCTCACCGAGATCACCCCCGACCGAAGCGACCACCGCATCCAGCTGACGCTTGTTGACCGCGTCGGTCTCCACCGTACCGTCGGCCACGTTGGTCAACTGCCGTTCCGCGCCCGCCGCCCCGAAGGACACGCTGTTCGCGCGATCGGCCACCGCGCCGTTGCCCAGCGCCGTTGCGTTGACCGCGGTGGCTTTGGCATTACCGCCGATGGCCATCGCATTGGCCGCGCTGGCTTCGGCAAAGTAACCCTGCGCCATGGACAGGTAACCAGTCGCCTTGGCCCACGGCCCAGTGGCGCTTGAACCGAATCCGCTGGCTTCCGCGTAGGGACCGATCACCAGGGAATAGGCGCCGTCCGCCTTGTTGGCATACCCCAGCGCCGTGGTCATATCGCCATTTCCTTGCGCGTTCCAGCCAAATACCTGCGCTGACTCACCGACCGCACGCGCGTTGTAGCCCACGGCCATGCTCCAGGACGATGTGGCTTGGCTGTAAGCGCCGATGGCCACGCTCAACGACCCGATCGCCGAGGCATTGAAGCCCGCGGCCGTCGTCTGCGCCGCCGAGGCGTTTGCCGCAGCCCCGACGGCAACCGAATAGCCTCCCGTGGCCTGCGCGCCGGCGCCATACGCTGAGGCACCCGGCCCACTGGCGATGGTGTCCAGCTCGACCGGCGCGGCATTGACGGGACCGGCATAACGGCCACCGGTGGCCGTGCTGTATTCGCCTGTCGCGCTGGTGCCCTGGCCGATGGCGGTGGCGTTGATGCTTGTCGCGCTGCTGTTTCCGCCCAGGCTGATCGCCCCGTCGCCCAGCGCCAGCGCCTGCGTGCCCAGCGCCATGGCCGCGGTACCAAAGGCGTTGGCCTGATGCCCGCTGGCGAAGCTTCCATCGCCGTCGGCCACGGCACCTGCGCCGATCGCCACGGCGCCTTCGCCACTGGCCAGGGCATCATCGCTGCCGTCCTGCGCGCCCTCCACCGCCAGGTACCGCACGTCGTCGGCCTGGTCTTGTACAGCCTTCAACTGCGCCAGTTTCACTGCATCGGTCGCCTCCGTGCCGGCCGCGACATTGGCGACCTGCCGTTCGGCGCCCACGCTGCCCACGGAGCCCGTGCCGCCCTGATCGGCCCGCTCTGACGGCGCGGCCGCCAACACGCCCAACGGCAACAGCGCCGCCGCAGCGGCCACGGCGCGCAAGCGACGCACACCACGGCAACGGCGAGGCGCCAGCTCGGACACCACGACCCACTGGCCCAGGGCTCGATTCCACACCCGCCCGAAAATCTTGTTCATGCAGCACCTCTCTCCTGATGCGAACGACAAAGCGCGTGCCTGTCCGTGCGCAGCCAACGGCTGACGGAGCGGGAAACAACGCTTCAAAAAGAACGGCCCGATGGCGTGCCTGCGCCATGCGTGGACACCGGCACCCTCGCGGCGCCGACAGAACGTACGGTTCGGCGACATGCACTGTCACGCACGGCATATCACCGATTTCTCACCGGATTCTCACCACCCGGCGGTTGTGCAGAACCGCGCCGCTGCGCCTGCGCGCCGTCGCCCACGGAAAGCGTCTGGTGGCCCCTGGCAGCCATCGCCGGGCGCCCGGCGCCTGCGGGCGGGTGGAGGGTGCCGGGCACGGATCTGCTCACTGCCGTCACCGCCCTGCACGGTGTGCTGCCGCTGCGGTGTGGCGATCCGCGGGCGCGGTCCGTGCGCTGACCGATGCACGGCGGCGGACCCCTGGACCGCGAGCCGTCTGGAGCACGTGCGCGTGCATGCCGGAGGATCGTTGTTGACCTGCGTATCGCTCACCGCGCCGGCACCCGCGCCGTGGACAGTCAGCGCAGCGTGCAATCGCGCGTGCTTGTTGCAAGCGTCACGCGGCGCAATCGCGGCACGCGCGTCCTGCGGAATTCCCCTTGATTCAGGGCGTGAACACGTAGCCTTCGCCATGCACCGCCGTCAGCGGCAGCGGCGTGCCGCACGCCTCGATGACTTTGCGCCGCAGGCGATGGATCAGCGAATCAAGGCGATGCGTATCGAACGCATGGACATCGGCGGTCAGCGCGGCGATCAGTACGTCGCGCGCCACCACCTCGCCTGCATCGCCGTACAGGCGGTGCAGCAGTGGACGTTCGCTCTTGGTCAACGCCACCGCACGGCCGTCAGGCGCCAGCAGGCGCCAGCCACTGGCGTCCAGCCGCCAGCGCGCGGGCCCGGCCCTGCCGCTGCCACCACGCGCAGCTGCGCCCGCGCCAAGACGACGCCCCAGGCTGTGCAATGTGGCAGCAAGCACACCGACCTCCACGGGCTTGACCAGGTAGGCATCTGCGCCATCCACCAGCCCGCGGATGCGGTCGTGGCTGTTGTGGCGTCCGGTCAACATCACCACGCCCAATGCCGGATGCTGGTGTCGCAGCAGCTGCGCCACGCTGAAACCGTCATCGTCGGGGAGTGCGACGTCCAGGACCACGATATCGGGCGCCGTGGTGGCCAACAGGGCGCGCAGGGCCGCCGCGGTGGCCAGCCCGGTCACCTCGAAACCATGCTCACGCAAGCGTGGCAGCAGAATCCGTTCCCGCAGCAGCGCGTCGCCTTCCAGCACCGCGATCCGCAATGCAGAGGTATCAGGCTCGTTCACGTCGATCCGGCAGCGTTACGGGCCATTGATGGTAATCAATCTCCGCTGTGCTATCGGATAGGACGGGTCTCACACGTGATGCGCAGTACATCGTCCAGCAGCGCGGCCGCCGTGACGTCCGCCCCTGCGCCCGGCCCCTGGATCACCAACGGCTGCACGGCATACCGATCGCTGTGGATGACCACCCGGTTGTCAGTCCCGGCACCGCCGGCCAGGGGATCGTCGCGGTCAACGATGCGCAGGCCCACCTGCGCACCATTGCGATCAAACCCTCCGATGAAACGCAGGCAGCCACGCGTTGACTGGGCCTGTCTCCACAGGGCCAGCAGCGGCGCGTCCAGCGGCTCGAACGCCGCCGGCGACGGCGGCAACGGCAGGGCGGCCAGCGAGGCCGGCACCAGCGAGCTCACCTGCACCTGGTCGACGTTCAAGTCGATGCCACTGGCGCGGGCCAGGATCAGCAGATTGCGGCGCACGTCTTCGCCGGAAAGATCAACGCGCGGATCCGGCTCCGTGTAACCGGCGTGCAGTGCGTCGTCCACCCATGCGGAGAACGGTCGCTGACCGTCGTAGTGATGGAACAGCCATGCCAGCGAACCGGACAGCACCCCCTCCACGCGCTGGATGCGGTCACCTCCGGCCCGCAGCGCGCGCAGGCTGTTCAATACAGGCAGCCCGGCGCCTACGGTGGCGCCGTCGCCATACCTGGCGCCGCTGTTCCTGCACCCCGCTGCGATGGCGCGGGCGCGCGCCAGGTGCGCGCCCTGCCCCAACTTGTTGGCGGTGACCACATGCACACCACGCGCCAGCCACGGTGCATGGCGATCGGCCACCGCATCGCTTGCGGTGGCGTCCACCACCAGATCGCCCGGCTGCAGGCCATCGACGTCTGACCAGCGCGGCGATGGCGCCGACCCGTCACGCAACGTCGCATTGGCCTGCTGCAGCGCTTTGGCGGGGCTGTCGCCGCATGGGCGCGCGGTGCGTGAGTTGGCCAACCAGGCCAGCGTCGGCAGCGACAGCCCGCGGTGGTGCAGCCGCTGGTGACGCTGCACGAACGCGGTGCCCACGGTGCCGGTTCCCAGCAGCATCAGCCGACCTGCGGGGACCGCAGCCGGTGCCATCACCGCGCTCATGCGTCCACCCGTTCGCGATGCGCCGCGCGGGCCGTCGGCCGGGCCACGGACTGGGCGCGCTGCAGGCCTGCGTGCAGGTCGGCAAGCAGATCACGCTCGCTCTCGATGCCCACCGACAGCCGCAGCAGGCCATCGCTGATTCCTGCCGCCGCGCGCGCCTCAGCGGTCATCGCCGCATGGGTCATCGTCGCCGGATGGGCAACCAGGCTCTCCACCCCGCCAAGGGATTCGGCCAGCGTGAAGTAGCGCAGGCCGTCGACAAACGCGCGCACGGCCACATGCGGATCGGCGCCCTCGCCGGTCACCAGTTCAAAGGAGAGCATGGCGCCGAAGCCGCGCTGTTGCCGCGCAGCGACCGCATGCCCCGGATGATCTGACAGGCCCGGATAGAACACCTGGCGCACGGCGGGATGGGCGGCCAGCGTGGCCACGATGGCGGCCGTGTTTTCCTGGTGCACGCGCAGGCGTGCATCGAGCGTACGCAGGCCACGCAGGGTCAGGAACGCGTCGAACGGCGAGCCGGTCAGGCCCAGCGCGTTGGCCCACCACGTGAGCTGCTGCGCAAGCGCCTCCTCGCGGGCCACCACCGCGCCGCCAACCACGTCACTGTGGCCATTGATGTACTTGGTGGTGGAGTGCAGCACCAGGTCCGCGCCGAGCGCCAGCGGCTGCTGCAGGGCCGGTGACAGGAACGTGTTGTCCACCACCACCCGCGCACCCGCGGTGTGTGCGGCCTCGATGACCAGGCGCAGGTCGGTGATGCGCAGCAGCGGATTGGAAGGCGTCTCCACCAGCACCAGCGTCGGCCGGCAGGCCAGTGCCCGGGCCAGCGACTGCGGATCGGTCAGATCGGCGGTGACCAGCTTGAACTGGCCCTTTGCCGCAAGCGCATTGAACAGGCGCCAGCTGCCGCCGTACGCATCGTGCGGCACCACCAGGGTGTCGTCCGGACCGAGCAGGGCCTGCAGCACCAGATTGATCGCGCCCATGCCCGTGGCGGTCACCACCGCCCCGGCGCCGCCTTCAAGCTCGGCCAAGGCCTCGCCGAGCAGGTCGCGCGTAGGGTTGCCACTGCGCGTGTAGTCATACTGGCGCTTGACCCCGAAGCCTTCGAAACTGAAGTTCGAGGAGAGCACGATGGGCGGTGTCACCGCGCCGTGGGCGCTGTCACGATCAATCCCGGCGCGTACGGCCGCGGTGGTGCGCGAACAGGGAACGACGCCATGCGGTGTGAGGTTGGACGAAGAACTCATGCGGGGACTCCCGGCGTGCGGATGGCGGAGGCGAGGATCGCGTCCATGCGATCGGTTTCCTTGAGGAAAGCATCGTGGCCGTAGGGCGAACGCAGCACGCGCAGGCTGCCGCGCGGGCCGAGCCCTTCCACGAGCGTGACGAGGTCGGCCAGCGGCACCAGGCGGTCACCCTCCACGGCCACCACCACTGAGGGGCAGTGCAGCGCCGACGGGTCGATGCGGTGCAGGTCGATGGATTCGGACAGACGCAGCCAGGCGGTGACCGGCGTGCGCGCGACATACCGGGCGGCCGCTGCATCCAGATAATCTTCGGCGGCCACGCGGACACGTCCGTTGATGACCTCCGGCGCCGCGTCGAAGCGCTCGTTGAATTCCTCCGGCGTGCGGTAGCTGAGCATGGCGAACTGCCGCGCCAGGGCCAGCCCGTTCTCGTCGCTGCACTGCAGCTGGCCCAGCGCCACGGCGCGGCGCTGCAGGGCACGCCACGCCGCGGCATATGGGTGGGCGCGGTGCGCTCCGCTGACCAGCACCAGACGCGCCGCGCGCTCGCGGTGGCGCAGGCCGAACTGCTGGGCCACCAGCGCGCCATAGGAGTACCCGACGAACGCCTGCAGCTGCGCGATCCCGAGATGGTCCAGCACGCGTGCCAGGGCATCGGCCTGGTCGGCGGTGTCGATGGGCAGATCGAGCGTGCCGTCGGCGCCGAGGAAATCAACGCCAAGGATCCGCCGCCGCTGTGGATCCAGGGCCCGGCCCGGCCCGATCAGGCCCTCGGCCCAGCCCCGCTCGGGGAAGGCGGCGCTCGCGGCGGCGTGCCGGGTAGCGCTGATGCCGCCTGCAAGGGCGATCACCGGTGCCTCCGGTGGCCCGCTGCACTCGTAGCGCAGGCGCACGCGTCGGGGGCCGGCATGGCGCAACTCGAGCATCACCTCGAACTCGCCGCGCAGGCCCTGCACGCGGTCCTCGACGGGCACGCTGAGGGGAGAAAAAGGTTCGGCTGCGGAAGGGTGAGGAAGCGACGCGAAGCTCATGGCGGTATCCGGTGGGGGAAGGTTCCCGGGGAACTGGCCATCGAGCCTTCGCGGGCCCGCGTCCGGCCGGCGCACTGCAGCGCACGGCACGAACCATCTTCCGGTGAACGCAGGGTCCCCGCAGGATTTGGCACCTACGCCGACGCTTTCGCGCCTGCGGGCTGCCCCGGCTTCAAAGGGCCTGTCCCTCTGCCGG
>ENA-UOXB01001524-UOXB01001524.1-bioreactor-metagenome-genome-assembly--contig:-NODE-1524-length-10854-cov-8.382628_pt1 | contig 10854 bp, 7 predicted proteins | sample MGYA00238158_ERZ761615 | MGnify/ENA primary metagenome ERZ761615 (study PRJEB28904, sample SAMN06267902) | bioreactor metagenome | isolation source: Joint BioEnergy Institute, California, USA | place... | reverse complement strand
CGCTGGCTTTAGCTGCCATCGGAACCAAGCTATGACTGGTCATGCCTGGTACAGTATTGATTTCAAGCAGCCAAAAGTTGCCTGCTTCATCTTGCATGGCGTCAATACGCCCCCACCCTTTTGCATCAACTGCACGAAAGGCTGCAAGACTCAAAGCTTGTAGATGCTTTTCATCTGCTTCATTCAATCCACATGGAATATAGTAACTGGTATCGTTACGGTTATACTTGGCATCAAAATCGTAGAAGTTTGTGATATCAGCCGGTTCAAGACGAATGACGGGGTAAGCTTCGTCATCGATAATGACAATCGTGAATTCTCGTCCCGTGATCCAGCGCTCTGCCATCACGGCATCCCCGCACTGTACCGCTGTTGCATAGGCAGCAGGAAGCTCGTCGAGATGATTGACTTTTGTCATACCAATACTAGAGCCTTCATGTACAGGCTTGATGATTAGGGGCAGCCCAAGCGTGTTGACCACTTGCTGCCAATCAGTATCTGCTGTCAACAATGAAAATGGCGCAGTTGATAGGCCGCATCCTTGCCATAGCTGTTTGGTACGTACTTTATCCATACCTAATGCAGAAGCTAAAATACCTGAACCTGTTTGTGGAATATCAAACCATTGCAACACGCCTTGTAGCAAACCATCTTCGCCACCACGACCATGCAGTACATTGAATACGCGATCATACGCACGTAATTCAGTGATATCTTGATCCTTAGGATCAAAATGAGTCGCGTCAATTCCTTGATTTTGTAGCGACTGCAATACTGCTGCACCACTATCTAAAGACACGCTACGTTCGTTACTACTACCGCCATAGACCACTGCCACTTTACCAAACTGGCTCGCACTCTTGCCATTGTGGTTGGCAGTGTTTAGAGCAGCATCCTGTGTGATATGCGTGTCTGTATTACTATTAGATTGATTATCATGGTTTACGTCTTTTTGCGCGTTATTCGTTGTCATGGGGATAGTTCCTAAAAGTCTTTTAGCTTATTGAATATAGAGATTGTTGGCAGCCAAATCGATGGCTATCTGCCCTATGTTACCAGCACCTTGGGTAATAAGCATGTCATTGGATTTTAATAAACGCTGCATCACAGGTGCCAAATTATCTTTATCTATAATCGTTGGCTCCACTTCCCCGCGTAAGCGAATACTACGAGCCAGTGACTTGGTATCAGCCCCTGTAATTGGACTTTCACCAGCCGAATATACTTCTAATAATAGTAGCTCATCAACGCTTGACAATACTTCGACAAAATCATCATAACAGTCACGTGTACGGCTGTAACGATGCGGTTGAAACAACATGACCAATCGGCGGTCAGGGAAACTTTGACGTGCCGCCTTGATGGTCGCATCCACCTCTTTTGGATGATGACCATAATCGTCAATCAATAAGACATTGCCATCATCTATGTCCACACAGGCATGTTGCTCAAAGCGGCGTCCAACTCCTTGGAATTTTTGCAGAGCGCGTTTGATAGCCTCATCATCTACGCCTTCGTCAGTCGCCATAGTAATCGCAGCAAGCGCATTGTAAACGTTGTGCGTACCAGGAATATTGAGCGTCAAACGTAAAGGGTCACGATCACGACGCAATACGGTAAAGTGTGTCTTGGTTCCCTCAGTTACCAAGTCGACTGCCTGTACATCATTAAATGGTTCTAGACCAAAAGTAAGTACAGGGCGACCAATATCATCAATCATGGCATATAAATCAGGATCATCACCGCAGACCACCGCCAAACCATAAAATGGCATATTGTGTAAAAACTGAATATAAGCCGCTTTTAATTTGTCAAAGCTGTTGCCATAGGTTTCCATATGATCTTGGTCGATGTTGGTCACAATCGCGGCCATCGGACGCAATGATAAGAAAGATGCATCAGATTCGTCGGCTTCTGCCACCAAAAAACGGCTACTACCAAGTGCAGCATTCTTGCCAGAAGCATTCAATTTACCGCCAATCACATACGTCGGATCAAGCTGTCCTTCTGCCATCATCGTAGTCAGCAAACTGGTTGTGGTAGTTTTACCATGCGCACCGGCAACCGCAATACCATGGCGATAGCGCATCAATTCACCAAGCATATCTGCACGGCGTACGACTGGTAGACGCGCTTCAAGTGCTGCTTTTACTTCAGGATTGCTACGATCGATTGCTGAAGACACAACGATGACATCGGCATTGGCAATGTTTTTAGAATCGTGACCGATGGATATCTTGATACCGATTTGCGCGAGACGTCTGGTCACTAAGCTATCACTGATATCAGAACCGCTCACTTGATACCCTTGGTTGTTCATTACCTCAGCAATCCCGCACATACCCGAACCGCCAATACCAATAAAATGCAAATGCTGAATGCGGCGCATCTCTGGTATTTCAATCAAACGCTTGGGTAGAGCTTTTGCTGGGGTAGACATAAGGGTTCTCTTTATTGAAGACAAATAAGTTAAAGTCGAATAAAATTTAGTAAATCAAAATAATGGGTTATGACCCCCATGAATAGCAAAACATCCGAGCTATAGGGTTTGCCAAATAATATCAGCAACATGCTTACTGGCATGACGATTGGCAAGGGCATGACCTTTTTTCGCCATCTCCAAACAGGTATGACGATTCAGTTGACTCAGCTCGTCGCTCAAACGCTGCGGCGTTAGCTCAGATTGCGGTAATAAAATCGCGGCATCATGCATGGTTAATGTGCGCGCATTCGCCGTTTGATGATCATCAACGGCGTGCGGCAGGGGCACAAAGATAGCAGCCATACCGACGTTTTGAATTTCAGTAACGGTCAATGCCCCTGCTCTGCAAACAATCATATCTGCCCAATTATAAGCAGCGGCCATGTCATTGATAAAGGGCTGGACCACGCATTTATGCTGACTCAAATCCTGCGCATCATAAGCCGCTTGTGTTGCGGCCTCATTATTACGTCCACATTGATGGCGAACTTCAAAAGGACGCTCCATCAATGCCAGCGCCTTTGGTACAGTGTCATTCAATGCTTGAGCACCAAGCGAGCCACCAACGACCAGCAGTTTCAGGGGCGATGTATCATTCACATCATAACGAACGCTAGGCTCATCGACACCCGTAATAGTATTACGCACAGGATTGCCTACTGTTTCAACTTTTGAATCCAGCTCACTATGAGCAAAGGTATGCTCAAACGCTTGCAATACTTTGGTGGCGATTTTTGATAAGTAACGATTGCTCATGCCAGCAATGGCATTTTGTTCATGGATAATCAGTGGTGTCTTTGTGAGGCGAGCCGCGATACCACCAGGCGCTGTCACGTAACCACCAAAACCAACCACCACATCAATCTGATTGCTACGGATGATTCTGATCGTCGCCATCGTGGCTGATAACAACGTCATTGGCAGTTTCAACAAGCGCCCAACACCTTTGCCGCGCAGCCCTTGCATATCGATGGCATGAAAGCGATAACCTGTCGGTTCGACCAGACCGTTTTCCATCCCATGCGGCGTTCCGAGCCAATGAATGACAGCACCGCGTTTGACAAGCTCTTCACTCACGGCCAACGCTGGAAACACGTGTCCGCCTGTGCCAGCAGCCATCATTAATATATGCGGTGTCTTCATGAACGCCTGCCTATCTTTTCTGTATTAATATGAATAACTTATTATCCCCTACTCTTCTGACATCTCGACGAATAAGGGCCCTACAAAAACTCGCATAGTATAGAGTAAATCATCGGCTGATATACAGCACTTTATGCATGGTTGACAACAAAAATCCAAGCCGTGAACAATCGCGACTTGGCTTTGATTAATCAGTCTTAACAATTTCCAAGACGCTCAGAAATTCTACCCCAACAATGTTTGAAATAAGAGGTCGTTTGAAATAAAGCGTCATAACCAAATATCTTAGCACAATCATTTTTAGCCATTGTGCACGTCCCTTAGCGATAAATTACTCTATCATTGCTATTTGGCTTAAATTGCCATTTTATTTTCGATTGCCATGATAAAGTCTGTTGCAATGTCAGTGCCGCACTGATCGTCAATCTCACGCACACAAGTCGGACTGGTGACATTGATTTCAGTAATTCGGCCACCGATTAAATCCAAACCGACGAACATCAGACCTTTTTCTTTTACAATAGGGGCTACCACTTCTGCCACTTGGCGCTCAATATCAGTCAAAGGCATGGCAACACCGCTACCACCAGCAGCGAGATTACCACGCGTCTCGCCTTTGGTTGGAATACGAGCCAAGCTATAATCTATCACGACGCCATCGACGATTAATACACGCTTATCGCCTTCTTTAATTTCTGGCAAATAACGCTGCGCCATGATTGGTAGAGTTTCAAGCTCCGTTAGCATCTCAAGCGTCACGCCAATATTGGGGCTATCAGCGGTCAAGCGGAAGATACCCGTACCGCCCATACCATCCAATGGCTTGACGATGACATCTTGTTGCTCGGTGATAAACTGACGAATATGCGCCTGCTTGCTGGTCACAATCGTTGGGCTCATATAATCGCTAAACCACGTGGCAAACAATTTCTCATTACAGTCTCGAATCGCTTGTGGGTCATTGACCACTAGCACACCTGCCGCTTTGGCATGATCAAGCATATACGTGGCATAAATGAAGCGCATGTCAAACGGTGGATCTTTACGCATCAAAATCACGTCATAGTCGCTAACCAAACCCGTTGACTTATCACCCAGTGTATAAAAATCTTGCGGGTCGCGTTTGACGGTGACAGGCTGCGTATCAACCATCAGCTCGCCACGATTCAACCACAAATCATGAATCTGACAGTAACCCAGACTGTGACCACGATCTTGAGCGGCCCACATCATCGCTAAGCTGGTGTCTTTTTTATAATTAACCCGCTCGATTGGATCCATGATAATAAGTATTTTTAGGGATTTTTTTTGATCTTCTTGACTCATGGTAAGACTCACTTACGTTGTATGATAAATAGACAAATATAGGCGACTCAGTTAACACGATCGTTCTGCCAGCTTCTAGCCGTCGCCTATAAAAACGTTCTACAACAAACTATACGCCGTACTGCTCACGATAATGCTGCATTTTTGCAAGTTGTGTCGCATCTTTATGCTGACTATGTTCGTCTGCCAAATAACTGATTAAGTCATCGATATCGACCAAAGCACGCACAGGCACTTGTAATGTCGTGGCAAGCTCTTGAATCGCCGAATGCTCAGCTTGGCCTTTTTCTTTACGATCAAGCGCCACGATAATACCAGCAACACTTGCGCCTGCTTGCTCTAAAATCTCGACCACTTCGCGCATGGCTGTACCTGCGGTAATCACGTCATCAAGTACCCAGACGGCTTTGCCACTGACATCAGCACCAACCAAATTACCCCCTTCACCATGGGTTTTGGCTTCTTTACGGTTATAACCCCACTTGGCATTGATACCATGATGCAGCCATAGTGCTTGTGCAGTTGCTGCCACAAAGGGAATACCTTTGTACGCTGCACCAAAAATAACCAGCTCTTGCTGATTAGTACCCTCATTCGTAGTTATTTGCTCAGCTAAGGCATCTGCATAACCGCGTGCTAATAACGACAACATCTCACCTGTGGCAAGCAGACCGGCATTAAAAAAATAAGGACTGATGCGGCCAGATTTGAGTACAAATTCACCAAATTTTAAAACTTGATTGTCTAAAGCCAGCTGAATAAAAGCATGAGAAGAAAAGTCTGGGTTTAGAGAATGTTGAGTGTTTGGCATTATGGCATTCCTATTAGCAAAAAGAAGGGCAAAAAATTTGCGTTATTGTACGCATTACTCATCAGCTTGACCAACCATTGATGTCATAATCTTGCATATTGGGATAACGAGTCAACAAGCCATTGCGCGATGACACATTGAAATAGCATTGGCCATCCGCACTGACTTGTATATCCCAGCCCAAATGATAGGCAGCAACGATAACATGTCCTACAAAAATTCGTATTTGGCGGTACGCATGACGCTGCGCAGGTTCAAGAGTGATTTGGCTAAGGACATAACTGCGTATGTGTTGACACAGTTGTGCTGCACTATAACGGTCATTGATACTTTTACGCGTACCACATTGCTTTAAAGCATGAACGGCAGCGCTACAAGCCATAATGTCAGTCGCCAAACTGCCTTCACCCGTCTCAAACACTTGTGGCTGTAAAACGACTTGCCAATCATCCGCGTAAAGACTATTGAGTAGCTCATCTGGATTATAGCGTTTGGTCAGCACCCGTAAAGAGGTAGATGTAACGCTAGTATGCTTATCTGTAATTTCAGCCACCTCAGTTGGTAAATCATTCAAGGTAAAACCGTAGCGATGCAGTTTTGGATACGCCCGAAGCGCCTGCTGTATGTCCGACATATCCAACAATGTCATGTCATGTAGGGGCGATAATAGTGGCTGCTCACTGTGATTTTGATAAAAACTGGCTGGTAAGTCGATCAATTGAGCCGCTTTTAACAGCGACAAATGCTCAGACAACGCCTCTGACGCGATCAATCCCCACTTTGATAGGCTATCTTTACTAGGCTGATAAAATCGTACCGAGTGCCCATAAAGCCTGCGTAACTGCTCATTGAGTCGTCGCGTCGGTTCAGGGATATCTGTTAACGGTCTGGCAGGATCGACGGGTGATTGAGCGGGATCAAAATTAGGATGTACAATCGCAGGTGAGCTGTTATCGGCTAAAAGACAAGACCGCTCATCTTCTGCGGGCTTAATGCCTTCTGCAAAAAAGTCAGCATGAGGCATGCGATTGTCAGAAGTAGAAGGCTGAGTCATGAAATCTCTCTAAAAAATAAAATTTAAAACGAAGCAAACCGAACACTCACACTGGACCGAGTTTAGACTTACTTTATGCTTGATGGCGCAAAATATCACGGTAGCCGACTTGCCAATCAGGATAGTCTAGCCAAGCTAATGGAATGTTGCTGTGTAAGCGTTTTCCTGTGACAGCTGTTTTTGTCTGATCGATAGCAGGCGGTATTTCATCCACCTGTTTGCTGAGCCAAGTGGTCAGCTCAAAAGTCGTGACTGGCCTGTAATCAGTCGCGAGATAAATAGGTCTTGGTGCATCGCACGTCAATACATTGGTAATGATAGTGACCAAATCACGATCCATAATACGGTTGCTCCAGTGTTCTGCTGCTACTGGCTCTTTTTGTGACTCTTTGGCCTTACGCAAGCGCATGAGACGGGCGCGGCCATAAATACCGCTGGGACGAATGATAATCGCCTTATCCCCAAAACCTTGTTGTAATATTTGTTCTGCTTGTAGGATAACTTTTGACGCTTCACGCTTAGGTGTCAAAGGCACCGTATGTTCATCAATCCATTCACCATTATCTTGACCATAGACGCCCGTTGACGAGATAAAAACAATGCGCTCAAGCTCAGTAAGTGTCTCACTAAGTTGTGCTAAGTGCTGATTGATGGCCAAATAGCTATTGTGATAGCCGCTGGCAGAATATTCATCAGGCGTCACAATAATGGCAATATGAGTAAAGCCCTGCAATTGCTCAGCAGTAAGCGTTGATGCATCGGCTTGCATAAACATCGCTTTATCGCTCAAATCATAACGATGACGCTCACCACGTGCCAATCCAGTGACGCTTTTATTGTTTTGCGCCAGTTTATTGGTCACTGGTAAGCCAATATCACCTTGGCCAATAATCAGAAATTTTTGAGTGCTCATCCTGCATCCTTACCTTTGCCAAATATTTATAGTCAAATCAACATAGAAGAGTATCAGCGAGACTGGGATAAATTTTTTGCAGCCCCTGTCTGCGCAGGCACAGTAAGCAAGGAAAATTTGTACCAGTCTCGCGTCATAATATCGTGTATCAACTTCATTTATTATCGACTATAAAAGCCAAACGTCTAAAAGTATCGTCTATACGAGAATTGTACATCGTCATGATCAGCGACTCGATCTTGCCAGTCATAGCTGGCGTTCAGACGTAGTGCTTGTTTTTTATCGATATCGTACTGCAATCCTAACGTCGATATCGGCTGCCAGTAATGCCCTCGAACGTCGGATTCGTTACTGTTGCCATGATACCAATATGGCAGTTGCAATTCAGCCTGCGCACGTAACTGATTGTTAATCTGGTAGCGGCATCCAGCATTGATACCTGTACCGACGCGAAAGCCTTTATTGAGACCTCGCCCTGTTTGTGCGGTTCCTGACAAAAAGGTATAGCATAGCTGTGGCGGCATCTCACCTGTATTTGCCTTTGGTGTGCCAAACGCCCAAGACCAACCTGACTCATAACCCACACTGCCCACCAAATGATCTGTCCCATTTTCTTGTGAGCCATCGTTGACACGTGTCGCCTCTATTGTTGCGCCCCATGTCTTGCCTTTTTTGGCAGAATTAATGGGATTAAAAGAGCGGCCGCGAATCAAGGTTACATTTTGCAAGACCACGCTTTTTGGCTGAGAGTCACGATGACTTGAGGAGTAGTCGTCTTTATCATATAAGCGTAAGGTGGCAGCAGCACCTTCTAAGTCAAAAAACTGCGGAAATCCTGATGGACGATCGAGGGTATCATGGTAGCCTGCCCGCACACCAATATCGATATAGTTATTATCGCCGCGTTGACCCATACCTACATAACCAAGTTGCAACGGGTGTCTGTCTATTGGGTTGTTATCCGATACCGCAATGGAACGCGGTAGCAATGTCTGTTTATTATCTGACATACTTGACACTGGGTTGAGCTGCGCCGATTTAATCTCATTGATCATTTGTTTTGCACTATTGTGATAGCCCAGTTGGTCACGCTGCTGCTTCACCTCATTGAGCTGGGCTTGACGTAACGTGCTATCGGCAGGGGGATAATTGATGCTACCGAGTAGACTTTCCTTATTTAATAATTGCACCACATCTGATGGAACGACCACATAAGGCAGTTGACTCAATAAATGTTGCTGCGGTCGCACCACGTCGATGAGACGTAGAATCTCAGACGCACAATTATCGGTAGCGAAGTAATACGGCAATTCCAAGTCTTTGGTTTCCCAAACATGCCTGATGATTTGCTGCACCTCGCTTGGTGTCAGATTCAATTGATAAGTCCAAGCATCACGCTCATCATCTTGTATATATTTGGCAAATCTTTCAGGATAAGGATCTATTTCGATGATACTGTCATAGCCACCAATCATAGATTTGACTGCATACACAGGAAAACTGTCTGCTGGATTGCCACCCACCGTATAATTGAGCGCATAAGCATGATGGATTTGACTTGGATCAGCCACACTTGCTTTTGAGTCAATACGCAATAAAGTATGAGCAAAAGCCGAGGTGGGATTGTCCAAATACTCTTGCGCAAACATAATCGACAGCTGTTCGGGAGCAAGCTTCTGTGTCCATTCGTCCAGCTCTGGACATTCAGCTGATAGGCTCGCATCATCAATGGTTAATACATTTTTTAACCAAGCGACTCGTGCTGGAAAACGACATGAAATGGAGCGGTTTGCTTGGGTGTTAGCTCGTTTGTCATTAGTAGTAGAAGACTGTGTCAATTCTTGTGCAAGCGCGACCAGCATGGCATCCAATTCTGCGCCTGAATCCTGTTGACCACGCTCACTTAAAAAGAAGCTTGGGTCATCAATCAAGCTCTCTGTTTTCTTTTTAGTAAGAGCGCGATTTTGACCATCATAAAAATACAATAAACGTCGCCATGTTGTATGCTGTGCCAGATTTTCTGTTTTCACCTGTGTGCGCCAGTCAGTTAGCAATGATTCCGCTGCGCTAGTGAGTGACTTTTGAGCGTCTGTTTGAACGTTACTAGACAACGGGACAACAGCCTTAGCAATGACTACATTCTTTTGTGGCGCGGTTACCGACTCAAGAGTGGATTCATCTGCGAGCTCCCCTGTGGTCATTATTGATAGCGGAGTCGGTAAAAAAGCTTGTGATTGAGCAGAAAGTAAAACCCCTGCGATAGCAACTGGCAAACGTGCTCGCTGACCAATTTTGGTTAAGGTACAATTTACCGACGAAGAGATAGGTTTTATAGACATGGGGTAAAACCTCGCACGTTATGATTCACACGCTGCTTGCGCAATTAGGAGTTTGGGTAATCGTATTTTCTAAATGGCTGGATTGAATAAATCACTAATATAACTATTTTGAAAACCGCTTCAACCTTGACCATTTTAACCGATAGATCCTGCGGATTTTTTTATACAAATCCGTCAAATAAAAGCATCAACACGGTATTTGTTTACTACTTATTAAAAGAGAACGTTATGTCCTTAGCATCACCAATGACGATTAGCGCTGGTAGATTATCAGCGGCCACTTGGCTTGCCTCACCGAACCAGAATAACAGACCGACAGAAACGAGCATTGACACCATTGTTATTCATAATATCAGCTTACCACCCAATGAGTTTGGCGCATGCAATGCCAATGACATGCACTATGTTAAAGCGTTATTTACCAATCAATTGGATTGGAATGCTCACCCTTATTTTCAAACCATTCGAGGCGCAGAAGTATCGGCTCATCTATTTATTGAGCGTGATGGGGCAATCACTCAGTTTGTAAGCTTTGAAGAACGCGCGTGGCATGCAGGTAGATCAAGCTATCTTGGTCGACCTGACTGTAATAATTATAGCATCGGTATTGAACTTGAAGGGTCAGATTTTGTGTCCTTTACCAATACGCAATACGAGACGCTTGCCCACGTTATTTTGGCTATATATCAGGCATACCCTAAAACACGGCGACACCTAACCGGTCATAGCGATATCGCATCAGGGCGCAAAACAGATCCTGGTGATTATTTTGAGTGGCGAAGGTTG
>ENA-UOXB01001522-UOXB01001522.1-bioreactor-metagenome-genome-assembly--contig:-NODE-1522-length-10861-cov-9.146123_pt1 | contig 10861 bp, 9 predicted proteins | sample MGYA00238158_ERZ761615 | MGnify/ENA primary metagenome ERZ761615 (study PRJEB28904, sample SAMN06267902) | bioreactor metagenome | isolation source: Joint BioEnergy Institute, California, USA | place... | reverse complement strand
CCAACGTCGCGATGGCGCCGATGAAGGATCTGGGCATCCCGCACGACCGCCTCAACGTGAATGGAGGCGCACTGGCGCTCGGCCATCCGATCGGCGCCAGCGGTGCGCGACTGATCGTCACGCTGGTTCACGCACTCCAGGCGCGAGGCCTGAAACGCGGTGTTGCCTCGCTTTGTATCGGGGGCGGCGAAGCGACCGCAATTGCAGTCGAAATGGCGTGAACTTCGGATAACGTGTTTTTTACGAAATAACCACGCGCGTCCCGCTTGACAGCCGTCAACGGCTTGTCATCATGTCGGCGGCGCGCATTCAAGCGCGTTGCCCAAACTTTCAGACGAGGAAGACACAATGACGATCAACAAGGCTCTGCTTGCCCTGGCTCTGGGTGTTGCGCTGGCCGCATGCAGCAACGCCGAGCAGGCCAACAGCTCGGCCGAAGGCGCTGCCGAGGCTGCTGCCGACGCACAGGCCGCCGCGAACGAGACGACCGATCCGGCCGTTGCCGAGACCGCCCAGGCTGCTGCCAACGACGCCGCTGCTGCTGCTGACGCCGCTGCCGACGCCGCTGCCGACGCTTCGGCTGCCGGCACCGACGCCGCTGCCGAGCAGGCTGCCGACGCTGCCGACCACGCAGAGACCGCGGCCGAAGACGCCAAGGACGCTGCGGAAGAAGTCAAGCCGTAATGGCACCGATGGCCTGAGGCCATCGCTCGAGACTTCAGAAGCCGCCGGGACAACCCGGCGGCTTTTTTTCGGCCCGTCTTTTTTCCGGCCCGTGACGACACGGCCGATGCCGCGTTCAGCGCGCCGTCGATTCCGCGCGCGGGCGTTGGCATGGCCCTCACGCTTTCGCATTCATGCTGCGCGAAGTCACACCCGACATCACAGGAGACCCGCCATGCATTCCAAGCCGTTGACCGTGATCGCCGCCGCCCTGCTGCTGGGCCTGACCGCTTGCAGCAACTCCACTGAAGCCGAGCGCGAGCGCGCCGAGGCCGCTGCCGCGACGGAGAACGCAGGGGCCGCGATTTCCGATGCCGCCTCCGCCACCGCCGATGCGGCGCGTGCGTCCGCCGACGCCGCGGCCGCGCACACGCGCGATGCCATGCAGGACGCCGAAGTCGCCGCGCAGAACGCCGCAGCCCGCGCCGATGCCGCGGCAGACGATGCTGCGCGTGCTGCAGGCCAGGCCACCCAGGAGGCCGGCCAGGCGATCGAGAACGCCGGCGAGCGCGTCGAGGAGCGTGCGGACAACTGATCCGCCGCCCGCGTCGAACGGAGAAGCCCGCCACCTGGCGGGCTTTTTCGTGGGCACGCGACGGCACGCCGGAAGCGGTCGCCGGATCGGGGAGTGCCTGCCGGCTCGCGCCGGTCGGTCGCGGCGCGGCAGGTCCGGGCGATGTCCTGGATGTTGCGCTGCGCCCTGCGCGCGCTTGCGCGCTTCCGTATCCTTGCGGGTTTTCCGCAAGGCGATCCACCGCATGCCCGCACTGACTTCGCAGCTCGATCCGCGCGCGCAGGACTTCATCGACAACGTCGAGTATCACCGCGGCCTCGTCGACGAACTGCGTGAGCGCCTGGCACGCGCAGCCGGGGGCGGCGGCGCCGACGCGCAGGCCAGGCATACCGCGCGCGGCAAGCTGCTCGCGCGCGACCGCATCACCGCCCTGCTCGACCCGGGCTCACCGTTCCTCGAGATCGCGCCACTCGCCGCGGAGGACATGTACGACGGCGCGGCGCCGGCCGCAGGCCTCGTCGCCGGTATCGGTCGCGTGCAGGGACAGGAGATCGTCGTCGTCGCCAACGACGCCACGGTCAAGGGCGGCACCTACTTCCCGATGACGGTCAAGAAGCACCTGCGCGCGCAGGAGATCGCGCGCGAGAACCGCTTGCCGTGCGTGTATCTGGTCGACTCGGGCGGCGCGTTCCTGCCGCTGCAGGACGAAGTCTTTCCGGACCGCGAGCATTTCGGCCGCATCTTCTACAACCAGGCAAGGCTGTCCGCGGAGAACATCCCGCAGGTGGCGGTGGTCATGGGCAGTTGCACGGCCGGTGGCGCCTACGTGCCGGCGATGTGCGACGAGTCGGTGATCGTGCGCGAACAGGGCACCATCTTCCTCGGCGGCCCGCCGCTGGTGAAGGCCGCCACCGGCGAGGTCGTCGACGCGGAGGCGCTGGGCGGCGCCGACGTGCACACGAGCGTGTCGGGCGTGGCCGACCACTTCGCCGAGGACGATGCCGATGCGCTGCGGATCGCCCGCGACATCGTCGGCAGCTTCAACCGCCCGCGCCGCCCGCAGCTCGCCATGCGGGCGCCGGTCGAGCCGCTCCATCCCGCGCACGAGCTCTACGGCATCGTGCCGCGCGACACGCGTCGGCCCTTCGACATCCGCGAGGTCATCGCGCGCGTGGTCGACGGCAGCGACTTCCAGGAGTTCAAGGCGCGCTACGGCAAGACCCTGGTGACCGGCTTCGCGCACGTGCACGGCATGCCGGTGGGCATCGTCGCCAACAACGGCATCCTGTTCGGCGAAAGCGCGCTCAAGGGCGCGCACTTCATCGAACTGTGCAACCAGCGCGGGATTCCGCTGGTCTTCCTGCAGAACATCACCGGCTTCATGGTCGGCCGCAAGTACGAGAACGCGGGTATCGCCAAGGACGGCGCCAAGATGGTCACCGCGGTGGCGTGCTCGTCGGTGCCGAAGTTCACCATCGTCATCGGCGGCAGTTTCGGCGCGGGCAATTATGCGATGTGCGGCCGCGCCTACGGCGCCCGCTTCCTGTGGATGTGGCCCAACGCGCGCATCAGCGTCATGGGCGGCGAGCAGGCCGCGAGCGTGCTGGCGACGGTGAGGCGCGACGGCATCGAGGCCCGCGGCGATGCATGGAGCGCCGACGAGGAAGACGCCTTCAAGACGCCGATCCGCGCGCAGTACGAACGCCAGGGCAGCCCGTGGTATGCGACCGCGCGCCTGTGGGACGACGGCATCATCGATCCGGCCGATACCCGCCGGGTGCTCGGACTGGGCCTGGCGGCGTCGCTCAACGCGCCGATCGAGCCGGCGAAGTTCGGCGTGTTCCGGATGTAGCGCGCGACTTCGCGTCACGCTTCTTGAACATGCGGCAAGTGCTTGGCCGATCTCCGATTCGGAGGACCGGTCACAGTCGCCAGGCGGCGCACGCATGCTAGGCTCGGGATCCGCGTCCGCCGACCGCGGCGGCGTGGATTCCCCCGTTCCGAGCGGTCCCTGCCGCTCCCCTGTCCATTCCCGAGGTAACGCGCGACATGGCCATCTTCCAGCAGTCCGGCACCGCCAAGAAGGATTCCCCCGCTTTCGGCTCCGACGCCCCGCCGCCCGCCCCGGCGCGCGAGACGCCCCCGCCCGCAGCCGCGGAATTCGCGCCGGCAACGCCGCCGGTCGCGTCGCCCCCGGCACAGGCACCTGCAGCACAGACGGCCCCGCGTCCGGCGGCAGCGGCGGTCAAGGAATCGATCATCGCAGCCGACCTGACGATCGAAGGCAAGATCGAGGGCTCGGGCGACGTCCGCATCGCCGGCCGCTTCAAGGGCGACGTCAACGTCCAGGGCAACCTCACCATCGAGCAGGGCGCCAAGCTCAACGGCGGCGTGCGCGCCAAGCAGGTGCTGGTCAGCGGCGAACTCGAAGGCAACATCGAATCGGCGTCGCTGGTCGAACTGCGCGATTCGGCCGTGCTGGTCGGTGACCTGAAGGCCGGTTCGCTGACCGTCGCGGCAGGCTCCAAGATCCGTGGCCATATCGAATGCGGCTGGGGCGAGGTCAAGTCGACTGCGCCGGCCGGCAAGGACAAGGCCGCCAACGACAAGTCCAGCGACTGACCGTGAGCAGCCGCCCGGGCGCGGCAGGTGCCACGCGCACCTGCCCGCACTGCAAGACCACGATCCTGGAGAGCGCCACACGCTGCCCGGCGTGCCAGCAGGCGATCAAGACCGAGGCCGCGCCCGGCTCGCCGATCGTCGCGCGCCACACCGTGCAGCGCGAGGAGAGCGCGACCGCGCTGCAGGTCGAGGGCCGGATCCGGCATCCGGCCGAAGGCGGTGCCTGGGAGTATTCGGTCGTGCTGGTGATCCGCGACGAGGACGGCAAGGAGATCAAGCGCCAGGTCGTCGGCGTGGGCGCGCTGCTGGTCGGCGATGAGCGCACCTTCAGCCTGTCGGTGGAAGTCACGCCGACCGATGACATGCGTCGTCCGACGCGCTCGCCGCTCAGCCGCGGCCGGCACTGACGCGCACGCCCGCACCGCGCCGCGCGACCGGGCAGCCGCGTCGTGTGACGCACCGTGCGCGCATGCGCGGGCCGCGCAGGGTCCGTCGGTTGCGCTGCGTCACGGCCGGCCGCGGAGTGCCGGTATCATCGCGCATCGTTTTTCGCGGATGCCCGACATGCCCGACGCGTTCACCCTCGACCACCGCGGCCCGGTCGCCCGCCTGCGGCTCGACCGCGCCGATGTCCACAACGCATTCGACGCGGACCTGATCGCCGGATTGACGACGGCGCTCGAATCGCTCGGCCGCGATGCCGACGTGCGCGTGGTGGTGCTCGAAAGCGCCGGTCCGTCGTTCTCCGCCGGTGCCGATCTCAACTGGATGCGCGGCATGGCCGCGGCCAGCGAAGCCGACAACCGCGAGGACGCGCTGGCACTCGCGCGGCTGATGCGCACGCTCGACGAGTTGCCCAAGCCGACCATCGCGCGCGTCCAGGGCGCCGCGTTCGGCGGTGGCGTGGGCCTCGTTGCCTGCTGCGACATCGCCATCGGCGTGCCGGCCGCGAAGTTCGGCCTGACCGAAGCGCGGCTGGGCCTGCTGCCGGCGACGATCTCGCCGTACGTGATCGCCGCGATCGGCCCGCGCCAGGCGCGGCGCTGGTTCGCCACCGGCGAGACATTCGATGCCGCGCGCGCGCTGCAGATCGGCCTGCTGCACGACGTCGTCGAGGCGGACCTGCTCGACGCCACGGTGGAACGCCAGATCGCGCTGCTGCTCAAGTCCGGGCCGTTCGCGGCCAGCGACGCCAAGCGCCTCGTGCGGGAGGTGGTTGCCGCCGGCGACCGCGACCTGCTCGACCAGGACAACGCCACGCTCATCGCCGCGCTGCGCGTGTCGGCCGAAGGCCAGGAAGGCCTGACCGCCTTTCTCGACAAGCGCCCCGCGGCGTGGACGCGCACCGACAAGGATGCCCATGTTTGACACCCTGCTGATCGCCAACCGTGGCGAGATCGCCTGCCGCATCATCCGGACCGCGCGCCGCCTGGGCATGCGCACGGTCGCGGTGTACTCGGACGCCGACGCCGATGCGCAACACGTCCGCCTCGCCGACGAGGCCCATCCGATCGGCGGCCCGCGCCCGGCCGACAGCTATCTGCGCGGCGACGCGATCGTCGAAGTCGCGCGCGCGTGCGGCGCGCAGGCCATCCATCCCGGTTACGGGTTCCTGAGCGAGAACGCCGATTTCGCCGATGCGGTCGAAGCCGCCGGGCTGGTGTTCGTCGGCCCGTCGTCCGCGTCGATGCGCAAGATGGGCAGCAAGGCCGGCGCCAAGGACCTGATGGCCGCGGCCGGCGTGCCGGTGGTGCCCGGCTACACCGGTGAAGACCAGTCGCAATCCACGCTGGCCCGCGAAGCGGCACGGATCGGCTTTCCGCTGATGATCAAGGCCGCGCACGGCGGCGGCGGCAAGGGCATGCGCATCGTGCGCACGCTCGACGCGTTCATCCCGGCCCTGGAGAGCTGCCAGCGCGAGGCCCGGAACGCGTTCGGCCGCGATCGCGTGCTGCTCGAGCGCTACATCGAATCTCCGCGCCACATCGAGATCCAGATCTTCGGCGACCGCCACGGCGAGGTGATCCATCTCAACGAGCGCGAGTGCTCGGCGCAGCGGCGTTACCAGAAGGTCTTCGAGGAATCGCCCTCGCCCTTCCTCACCCCCGCGCTGCGCACGGCGATGGGCGAGGCGGCGGTGCTCGCCGGCCGCGCGATCGACTACGCCAATGCCGGCACGGTCGAGTTCATCGTAGATCCGGACGGTGGCTTCTACTTCATGGAGATCAACACCCGCCTGCAGGTCGAGCACCCGGTGACGGAAATGACGACCGGGCTGGACCTGGTCGAATGGCAGTTGCGCATCGCTGCCGGCGAGCCGTTGCCGCTGGCGCAGGACGAGGTGCCGCGCCACGGTCATGCGATCGAGGTCCGCCTGTACGCCGAGGACCCGGACGCGGGATTCCTGCCGGGCTCGGGCGTGCTGCGGACGCTGCGCCTGCCGACGCCGTCCGCGCACGTGCGCATCGACTCGGGGGTCGTCGAAGGCGACACCGTGACGATCTTCTACGACCCGATGATCGCCAAGCTGATCGTCCGCGATGCCGATCGCCCGCGTGCGCTCGCACGCCTGCGCGAGGCGCTCGCGCAGTGCCGGATCGCGGGTCCGAAATCCAACGTGGAGTTCCTCGAACGGCTGGTGCGCCATCCTTCGATCGTCGAGGCGACGATCGACACCGGCTATCTCGATCGGCATCTCGACGCCTTCGTCACGCCGGCCGATGCCGCGCCGCCCGCGACGCTGGTCGCGGCGGCCGCGATCGCGGAGGTGCTCGCGGGTACGGGCGACGCGCCGGATGCCTCGCCGTGGGCGGCACGCGACGGCTGGCGCCTGGGCGCGCCGGTGCCCAGGCGGGTGGCGTTCGAGCATCGCGGTGCCTTGCTGGCGGCGCCGGTGTCGGGCCACGGCGACGCGTACGTGGTGCACTTGGCCGATGCGGACGTCCACGTCGCCGGCGCGCGCCTGCGCGACGGCGTGCTCGGGGCCCGCTTCGACGGCCGCGCCCTGCGCGTGTCGGTGATGCGCGACGGCGACGCCATCGTGGTCCACGACGGCGCGCGCCGGCTCGAACTGCAGATGGCCGACGACGGCCGGCGCGCCGGCGCTGCCGATGCGGCGGGCGACGACCGCGTGCGCGCGCCGATGCCCGGCCGCATCGTGGCCGTCCAGGTCGCGGCGGGCGCACGCGTGGCCGCCGGCCAGCCGCTGCTGGTGATGGAGGCGATGAAGATGGAGCTCGCGCTCAAGGCCCCGCGCGAAGGCGTCGTGGTCGAGCTGCGCGCCGTGGCAGGCGAGTTCGTCGAAGCCGACGCGGTGCTGGCGGTGCTCGAATGAACGTGCCCGTCGACGTGCGCATCGTCGAGGTCGGACCGCGCGACGGCCTCCAGAACGAGAAGGCGCACGTGGCGACCGCCGACAAGATCGAGCTGGTCAACCGGCTGTCGGCGACGGGCCTGCGGACGATCGAGGCCACCAGCTTCGTCAGTCCCAGGTGGGTGCCCCAGCTGGCCGATGCCGCCGAGGTCTATGCCGGCATCGACCGCCGGCCCGGCATCGCCTATCCGGTGCTGGTGCCCAACGAGACCGGCTACGACCGCGCCCGCGCGGCGGGGGTGGAAGAGATCGCGGTGTTCACGGCCGCCTCCGAGGCGTTCAACCGGACCAACGTCAACGCGTCGATCGCCCAATCGCTGGCGCGCTTCGCGCCTGTGCTCGAGCGCGCCCGCGTCGACGGCGTACGGGTGCGCGGCTACGTGTCCACGGTCCTGGGCTGTCCCTACCAGGGCACGGTGCCGGTGGCCGATGTGGTCCGCGTCGCGCGTTCTCTGCACGACATGGGCTGCTACGAAATCTCGCTCGGCGACACCATCGGCGTGGGGACGCCCGGGGCCGCGCGCGGGATGCTGCGCGCGGTGGCCGGCGAGGTGCCGATGTCCGCGCTGGCGGTCCACTTCCACGACACCTACGGCCAGGCGCTGGCCAACGTGCTGGCCTGCCTGGAGGCCGGCGTCGCGGTGGTCGACGCGGCCGTCTCCGGCGCCGGCGGTTGTCCGTACGCGAAGGGCGCGAGCGGCAACGTGGCCAGCGAGGACGTGGTCTACATGCTGCACGGCCTGGGCGTGCGTACCGGCATCGACCTCGACGCCCTGGCCGCCACCGGCCAGTGGCTGGCGGGCAGGCTCGGGCGCGCGTCCGGCAGCAAGGTCGGACAGGCGCTGGCCGCCCGCACATGACCCGCGCGCCGGTCAGCGGTGGGACCGGATGCCCGGGCAACGGGCTTCGCGACCTGCCGCTGGACGACGCGCTCGCCCTCGCCGCCGACGACACGGCGTTGCCGGCCCGAGTGCGGCGGCTGCTGGCGCACGCGCGCGCGGCACTGCTGGGCCTGCGCGCCGAGGCCAACGCCGCGCACCTGCGCTACCAGGCGCTGTTCGACGCAGTGCCCGATCCGGTCAGCATCCTCGACGCCGACGGCATCGTCGTCGATCTCAACCGCGCGGGTGCACGTGCGTATGGCCGCCCGCGGGAGGACATCGTCGGCCGCTCGATCGATGTGCTCAATCCCGACCTGCCGCGCGATCACCTGGCGCCGGTGTGGGAGGCGGTCGGGCGCGGCCGCACCTATGTCATCGAGGTCACCAACATGCGCGGCGACGGGTCGCGCTTCCCGGTCGAGGTGCACACCGCGGGCTTCGAGCACGAGGGCCGGCCGTGCCTGGTGGCGGTCGCGCGCGACCTGAGCGAACGCCGCGAGGCCGAGGTCCGTTACCGCGAACTGATGGACGTGCTGGACCGCGGCATCGCCATCCACGACGTCGACGGGCGCTTCGTCTACGGCAACCCCGCGGCGCTGCGGCTGCTGGGCATCCGCCAGGGCACCTCGCTCGGCGACACCTCCAACCTTCGCGACTGGGTTGCGATCGCGCCCGATGGCGAGGAGCTGGCCTGGGGCGCGCTGCCACCGGTGCGGGCGCTGCGCGAGGGGCGCATCGTCGAGAGCACCCTGGTCGGGCTGTATCACCGCATGCGCCGCGAGCTGTACTGGCTGATGGTCACCGCCGTGCCGCAGTATCCGCCGGGTGGCGACCGGCCGCACCAGGTGCTGTCGCTGTTCTCCGACGTCAGCGCGCTCAAGCGCGACAGCGCGATCTTCGATCGGGTGCAGGCGCTGGCGCACATCGGGGGCTGGGAACTCGACTGCGGGACCGACCGGCTCTACCTGACCGCCGAGTCGACCCAGATCCTCGGGCCGGCGCATCCGCCGCCGACGATGGAAGCCCTGCTGGCGCTGCTGTTGCCCGACGATCGCCACCGGCTGCGCGAGGCGCTCGGCGCGGCGATGCTCGAGGCGCGCGGCTTCGACCTCGAACTGCAGGGCGCACGCGAGGACGGCGGCGCGTTCTGGGTACGCGCGATCGGCGGACCGCGCCACGGCGATCCGGCGAACTCCAGGCTCACCGGCACGCTGCAGGACATCGCCCGCGACAAGCACGACGAGGCGATCCTGCGGGCGCAGGCGCGCACCGACCCGCTCACCGGCCTGCTCAACCGCGACGCGATCCTGGTCGAACTGGAGACTCGCCTGCGCGATCCCGCCCGCGCGACCGTCGCCGTGCTCTACATCGACCTGGACCGCTTCAAGTTCGTCAACGACGTGCTCGGCCACGCCGCGGGCGACGAACTGCTGATCGCTGCCGCGCATCGCCTGCGCATGGCGGTCGGATGCGGCGGCAGCATCGCGCGCTTCGGCGGCGACGAGTTCCTCGTCGTCTGCGACGCGGGTCGCGACGGTGCGCATGCCGAGCGGATCGCCAGCGGCATCCTCGATGCCTTCGGCGATGGGTTCCGCTTCGATGCCGAAGAGTTCTCGATCACCGCGAGCATCGGCATCGCGCGCGCTCCCGACGACGGCGATCGCCCGCAGACCCTGATCCAGAACGCCGACGCGGCGATGTACGAGAGCAAGCGCCGCATCCGCAACGGCTGGCTGGCGTTCACGCCGGAACTGGCGCAGAGCCAGCAGGACCGACTGCGCGTGGAAACGCACCTGCGCCGGGCGATCGACAATGCGGAGTTCCATCTGGTCTACCAGCCGCAGGTCGATCTGCGCAGCCGTCGCGTCGTCGCCGCCGAGGCGCTGATCCGCTGGCACAACCGCCAGCTGGGCGAAATGCGCCCCGACCATTTCATCGACCACGCCGAAAGCACCGGCGACATCGTGCGCATCGGCGCCTGGGTGCTGCGCGAGGCCTGCCGCCAGGCGGCCGCCTGGCGCGACGCGGGCCTGGGACTGGTGCGCGTGGCGGTCAACGTGTCCTACCGCCAGTTCCTCGGCGACGATCTCGCCGCGCACGTGCGCGAGGTGCTCGCGGAGTTCGCCTTGCCCGGCTCGGCGCTCGAGCTGGAGTTCACCGAGCGGGTGCTGATCGAGGATGCGCCCGACACGCTGCGCACGTTCGCTGCGCTGCGCGACATGGGCGTGCAACTGGGCATCGACGATTTCGGCGAAGGCTACAGCGGCCTGAACTATCTGCGGCGCCTGCCGATCCACGGACTCAAGCTGAGCCAGCTGTTCGTCGGCGGCGTTCCGGACGACCGCTCCGACGTCGCCGTGTGCCAGGCGGTGGCCGGGATCGCGCAGAGCCTGGGACTGGGCCTGGTCGCCGAAGGCGTCGAGTCGGAGGCGCAGCGCAGGTTCCTGATCGATCTGGGCGTGCCGGTGGGCCAGGGCTTCCTGTTCGCACCGGGTCTGGCGCCCGACGAGTTCGCCCGTCGGCTGCGCGCCGGTCGCGGCCGACTGGGCTGAGCACCACCGGCTGAGCCCGACGGGCGGCCCGTGGCACGCGCCGGTTAAACTGCGCGTTTTCCAGCCAAGGATCCGCACATGACGCCCGATTCCGTCCGCGCCCTCGTCACCGGCGGCGTCTCCGGCCTCGGCCTCGCCGTGGCCCGCCATCTCGTCGCCGGCGGCGGCAAGGTCGTGCTGTTCGACGTCAACGACG
>ENA-UOXB01001521-UOXB01001521.1-bioreactor-metagenome-genome-assembly--contig:-NODE-1521-length-10863-cov-8.369449_pt1 | contig 10863 bp, 4 predicted proteins | sample MGYA00238158_ERZ761615 | MGnify/ENA primary metagenome ERZ761615 (study PRJEB28904, sample SAMN06267902) | bioreactor metagenome | isolation source: Joint BioEnergy Institute, California, USA | place... | reverse complement strand
CTGACGGCCAGCGGCCGTCACTACCTCACGGTCAGCGGGCGCCGCTGACGGTGATGTCTACGCGGCGATCCGCGGCCAGGCAGGCGACCAGGGCACGGCGTGCCAGTGAGTCGGCACAGTCGCGCGTCACCGGCTCGGCTTCGCCGCGGCCTTCGGCGCGGATGCTGCCGGCGGGGACGCCGTGGCTGACCAGCACGTTGCGCACGGTCTCCGCACGCGCCTGCGACAGGCGCTGGTTGCTTGCTTCAGTGCCGATGCGATCGGTGTGGCCGACCACGGTCACTTCGCTGTGCTGCGCAGCGGTGATCTGCGCGGCGATGCGTGCCAGCTCCGTGGTGCCGTCGGGCTTGATGTCCGCCACGCCCGACCTGCCGAACGCGAACAGCGCATCGGCCGACAGCGAGAACTGCTCGGTGCCCGCCGCGGCCGCGGCTGCGACCGGCGCCGCCGGCGGCTTCAGCAGGTCCGCGCAGGAAGCGGGCGCCCAATGGAACGACTGGCCGTGTTCTTCCTTGTCGAACTGCACCTGGTACTGGCAGGTCACAACGCCTTCGTCGGTGCGGAAGTGGAACAGGTAGTTCCAGGCCTTCGGTGCGAACCCTTCGCTGAAGTGCGGGCGACCGACCAGGTCATACAGCTGGTCCTTGGTGACGCCCGGACCGATGCTGCGCAGGTTGGCGACATTCGGGAAGGTGCCTTCCTTCAGTACGACGCGGTCGCGCTCGGGAAAGATGACCTCACCCGGCGCGGACTTCGTCGCGGAGGTGCTGCAGGCAGCCAGGGCCGTGGCCAGCGCAAACGCTGCGGCCGCTTTGAAGTGAGTTGCGATGTTCATGGAAACATTCCTTCGAATTCGGATGGGAGACAGCGCGGGAAGTCGGAGCCGGCGCGGGGCCGGCTCCGCTTCCCAGGTCAGGGCGTGATCACCACTGCAGGCCAGCGCCGACCGAGAAGCCCCAGTCGCGCATGGTGTTGCCGCTGGCCTGGGCCTTGTAGACCCAGCGGCCGTTGTCGGTGATGCCGGACAGGCCCAGCGCCATGCCGTACTCGCTCTGGTAACCACCGAAGGCCATCGACAACATGCTCTTGCCCGGCAGGTAGGCCTGCGGCAGGCCCGCCATCGCCATCGCCGAAGCGGTGGCGCTGCGGTAACCGCGATCCAGCTGCCACAGGTCGTCTTCCACCTTGCCGATGCGTGCATCGGTGTACTGGTTGGACGAGGCGATGGCCTGGTTGACGCCCGCGGTGAGCTGGTTGACGTTGGTCGCGTCGGTGCCCGCGATGCCGGCCGAAACGCCGCTCATCGTGCGGCCGCCGATGTTGACCTCACCGGTGGAGGTGCTGCTGCCCACGTAGGCCGCGTTGTAGCCGGTCTGCGCGCCGACCGTGGTCTTCGAACCCTGGCCGAGTGCCACGCTGTTGTCGTGGCTGGCCACGGCACCCTGGCCGATGGCGGTGCTGTTGGCGCCGCTGGCCACGGCCTGGTTGCCCAGCGCAGTGCTGTTGGCACCGGAGGCCACTGTGCCCTTGCCGCCGCCCACCGCGTTCTGGCCGGTCACCTTCGGCTTGTCCAGCGTGCCGTCCTGGCTGACCTGGAACATGCCGTCCGCGCCGTACTCCATGTTGTTGACCTTGGCAGCATTGTTGATGGCCACCTGGTTGGCGTTGCGGATGTCGCCTTCCACCGTGGTCATGCGGCCATCCAGGTTGGTGATGTCGCCCTGGATGTCGACCACGTCGTTACGGATGTCGGTGATGTCACCGCGGATGTCGATGATGTCGCCTTCGACATTCGTGACCCGCGTGTCGATGCCGTCGATGCGGGTGTTGACCGCGCCGATCTGGGTGTCGGTGTACTGGTTGGAATCGGACACCGCACTGGCGACACCGGCCTGCAGCTGACCCACGTTGGCCGCATCGGTGGCGGCCGAACCCGCCGCCACGCCGGTGACCTGGCGACCGCCCACGTTCATCTCACCGGTGGAGCTGGACGTGCCTACGTACGCCCCCTGGTAGTTCGCCTGCGCGCCCACCGTGGTGGCCGAACCGGCACCCATCGCGATGCTGTTGCCATGGCTGGCCATCGCACCGGCGCCAAAGGCCAGGCTGTTGACCGCCTGCGCCTGCGCACCCGCCCCGAAGGCCAGGCTGCCCGTGCCGCCGGCAAGCGCACCGACGCCCATCGCGACCGCCTGGTCGCCATCGGCCTCGGCATCGCGACCTGCGGCGATGGCATCGGCGCCGGTCGCGCCGTCGTTGGCTTCATTGCCGCCGCCGGTGGAGTTGACGCTGTAGTAGCGGGTGCGACCGGCTTCGATCGCGGTGTCCATCTGGTCCACGTTGACCGCATCGGTGCCGTCCACGCCGGCCGCCACGTTGGTGATGCGCGAGCCGCCCGCATCGATGCCCGCAGCGGTGATGCTCGGGCCGCCGACCAGGGTCAGGCCACTGCTGTTCAGCAGGCTGTTGCCGATGGCCACGCTGCCGGTGCTGCCCAGGTCCAGGTTCTGCTTCAGGCTGACCGCGATGTTGCCGGCATCGTCCACGCCGGTCTGGGCCACGGTCAGGTTGCTGTCACCGGTGAAGGTCACCTTGCCATCCGGGCCGATGTTGGCGGCGTTGCCGTTGGCATCGGTGGCATTCCAGCCTGCATTGGCGACATTGCTGACCTGCAGCAGCTGGTCTTCGGTCGCTGCCTGGCCGCTGGTGATGCTGGTCGCATCGAACGTCGTGTTGGTCAGGCCGCCGAGCGTGCCGGTGGCGCCGTTGAGCACCAGCGGGTTGGCACCGCCGACGGTGATCGCGGTGGCGCCGACGTTGCTGCTGTACGTGCCATCGCTGATCGCCAGGCTGCCTGCACCGAGCAGGCTCGACGACGCACCGTCGGTGACCGCCACGCCAGCGTTGTCGACCACGGTGTTGCCGGTGGTGATGCTGCCGGTCGCGCCGAGGTCGAGGTTCTGCTTCAGGCTGACCGACACCACGCCTGCATCGTCGGCACCGGTCTGGGCCACGGTCAGGTTGCTGTCGCCGGTGAAGGTGACCTTGCCGTTCGGGCCGATGTTGGCCGCGTTGCCGTTGGCATCGGTGACATTCCAGCCGGCCGAAACCAGGTCGCTGACCTGCTTGAGCTGGTCTTCACTGGCGGCCTGGCCGCTGGTGATGTTGTCCGCGTCGAAGGTCTTGTTGGACAGGCCGCCGATGGTGCCGGTCGCACCGTTCAGCACCAGCGCATTGGCACCGCCCACGTTGATGCGGGTGGCACCCACGGTGGTGGCGCCCACGCCGCTACCGACCGTCACGCCGGCGTTGTCGACCACGGTGTTGCCGGTGGTGAGGCTGCCGGCGCTGCCCAGGTCGATGTCGTCGGCCAGGCCGAAGGCTACATCGTTGCTGCCGGCGGTCTTGGTCAGCACCACGTTGCCGTCGGCCGAGCGCAGGTCGACGCTGCTGCCGGACGGGCTGGTGGACGACACCTTCGTGCTGTTCAGGCCATCGGCGCTGATGTCCCAGCCGGCGCTGACGGTCTGGCTGACCGCGGCCAGCTGGTCTTCGCTGGCGGCACGGCCGCTGGTGAAGTTCCCCGCGTCGAAGGTCTTGTTGGTCAGGCCGGTGACAGTGCCCGCTGCGCCGTTGATGGCGACCGGATTCGCGCCGCCCACGCTGATGTTGGTGGCCCCCACCGTGGTGGTGCCCACGCCGGTACCGACCGACAGGCCATTGCTGGCGAGCACGGTGGTGCCGGTGGTGACGCTGCCGGTGGGGCCCAGGTCCAGCTGCTTCTTCAGCGCGACGTTGACCACGCCGGCATCGTCGGCGCCGGTCTGGGCAACGGTCAGGTTGTCATCACCGGTGAAGGTGACCTTGCCGTCCGGGCCGATGTTGGCGGTGTTGCCGTTGGCATCGGTGGCGTTCCAGCCAGCGTTGGCCACGTTGCTGACCTGCAGCAGCTGGTCTTCGCTGGCGGCCTGGCCGCTGGTGATGCTGCCCGGGGTGAAGGTCTTGTTGCTCAGGCCGGTGACGGTGCCGGTGGAACCATCGACCAGCAGTGCATTTGCACCGCCGATGGCCACGCTGCTGGCACCGATGTTGGTGGTGTTGCCCCCCGTGCTGACGGCCACGTTGCCCGCGGTGACGGTGGTATCGGAGGTGCCATCGCGCACCACCGAAGAACCGGCGTTGATGATGGTGGACAGCGTGCCGCTGGCGCCGTTGGTGATGACGACGCCGGCGTTGTCGACCCGGGTGTTGCCGGTCTTCAGGCTGCCATCGGCGCCAAGGTCGATGTCCTCAGCGAGTGCGAACTCGACAGTATTGCTGTCGTTTCTCTTGCTGACGGCGAGGTTGCCGTTGGCCGAGCGCAGATCCATCGTGCTGCCGATGGTGCTGGTCGGGCCGACGTTGGTGGCATTGGCGCCCTGCGCGGTCAGGTTGATGCCGCTGGCGGCCCGCTGCAGCGCACCGTCGACGGTGGTGTAGGTGGTGTTGCCCAGCTGGAAGCGGGTCACCACCTGGTGCGTCCCGCTGTTGTAGAACGAATTGCCGCCCAGCCCGCTGGCGATGGTGCTGCCCACGCTGTCCAGGTTGCTGCCGAGCGCGTCCACGGCCGTGTTGGTCGCGAACAGCTGGCTGCCGTTGATGGCATCGGTGCTGCTGCTGCTGATACGGCCGGCGGCGACGTTGGTGATGGTGCGCTTGATCGTATCGGTGCCGACGCTGACCGTGCTGCCCGGGCTGGTGCCGGCGAAGGTGTAGCCACGGTTGTCCACGGTGACGCCGGTGGTCGCCACCGCCGCGGCGGTGACCGAGTTGTGGCCCAGCGCGACGGCATCGGGGTTCGAGGCAATCGCATCACGACCGAAGGCAATGGAATCAGTACCGCTGGCACGGCTGCCACGGCCCAGCGCATACGCGTCGGTGCCGCTTGCCTGGGCATTGAAGCCGGCGGCGAAGCTGTTCACGGCCGTCGCCTGGGCGGTGGCGCCGATGGCGGTGGCGTACTGGGCCGAAGCCAATGCCGAAGAACCCGTTGCAATGGACGACGCACCGCTGGCCACTGCGCTGGTACCCGTCGCGATTGCGGACGTACCGCTTGCTTCCGCATCGGTACCCGCGGCGAACGACGAGGTACCGCTGGCCTCCGCATCGGTACCCGCAGCGAACGACGAGGTGCCAGTCGCCACCGCGCGCGTGCCGACCGCAGAGGCCTGCACACCACGCGCACTGGCGGAGTCGCCGAGTGCGAGCGCGGACTGGGCCTGCGCGTTGGCCGAAGCGCCCAGGGACGTGGCATTGCGCTGGCTGGCGCGTGCGTTGTTGCCGATGGCCGTGGTGTTTACGTTGTTGGCTTCTTCACCGGGGATCGGGCTCAGCACGCCGGACACCGCGCCCGTACCCAGCGCGATCGCGCTGGTCGCGTAACCGCGCGAGTTGGTACCCGAGGCAATCGCATCGATACCCGTTGCCGACGCATCGGTACCGCTGGCATGCGAGCGCACGCCGCTGGCACGCGCGCGGGTGCCCTGTGCCATGGCGTCGAAGTTGGTGGCATGTGCATCGTCGCCGATGGCCAGTGCGCGCTCCTCAGAGGCCACGGTGCTGCGGCCGATGGCGGTGCCGGAGTCCGCGCTGACTTCCGCACCGGTGCCGATCACCACCGCATTGTCCACGGTCAGGCCGGGCGCCTTCGGATCGGCCTGCGCGTCGGTGCCGATCACCACCGAGTTGGTGCCCGAGCTGCGCGCCCCGTCACCGATGGCGACGCTGCTGTTGCCCAGCGCGTCACTGCCATCACCGATGGCGGTGGAGGATTCCCCGATCGCCTTGACGTCGCGGCCCAGCGCGACCGCGCCTTCCTGCTGCGCGCTGGCTTCGTAACCTACCGCCAGCGCCTCACGGCCGGCCGCGTCCGAACGCGGGCCGATCGCGGTCGCGTCGACGCCGGTGGCGCCGGCGTTGTTGCGGTTGGCCGGATCAGTGGAATTGATGCTGACGTACTGGCTCTTGTTGTCGGCGATGGCCTGGTCGAGCTGGCCGACATTGACCACGTCGGTATTGGCCACACCGGCCGTGATGTTGTTGATGCGGCCCGCTGCGTCGGTGGTGACGGCCGTCGGAGGCAGAATGTTCACGGTGCCGTCGGAAAGCGCGCTGAACGCTTCGGCTACCGTGTCGAAGACCAGCGGTGTCCCCTGCGTCGTGGTGAAGCTGATCGGCGTAAAGTTGCCGTTGCCATCCACGGTGACGCCGCCGCCGATGAAGCTGGCCACCTTGCCCTGCGCCGCCTGCAGCTGGCGCACGTTCACCGCGTCGTAGCCGCTGGCGCCGTCTGCCACGTTGACGATGCGGCGCTGCAGGCTGCTGCCGGTGTTGCCGACCGAAATCACGCTGCCGCCGACGATCGCCGGGCTGGCCGTCAGGTAGCCGGCACCGGCGTAGTCGCTCGCGAGGGCGCTGGAACCGGCGCCCAGGGCGATGTGCCCGCCTTCGGCGATGGTGTTGCGGCCCAGTGCCACACCGGACGCGTCTGCGCGGCTGTTGCTGCCAAGGGCGAGACCATTGGTCTGCGCGCTGGCGTTGTAGCCCAATGCGGCAGCTTCATTGCCTGCCTGGCTGTTGGCGCCGATCGCGACCGCGCGGTTGCGGCTGCCGGCGGCGGTATTGGCCTGGTAGCCGAGCGCCACGTTCTGGTCACCGGTAATGCCCGTGCCCGCCTGGCTGCCGATGGCGATGTTCTGGTCGCCGACCACGCCGGTACCGGCCTGGTAACCCATGGCCGTGGTCTGGTTGCCCACCACGTTGGTGCCTGCACCGGTACCGATGGCGATGTGCGACGTGCGATCTGCCGCCGTCGTGCCATTGGTGCCCACGCCCGCGCCCGTGCCCAGCGCGATACCGTTGGGCGAATCGGCTTCGGCCCCGTTGCCGGCAGCCAGCGAACCGGCACCGGTCGCCTTGGCCGCGTTGCCGATGGCTACCGCATTCGCGGCCAACGCCTGCGTGGCTGCGCCGAGGGCGACCGAAGCTGCGCCGCTTGCGAGGCCGCCTGCACCGATGGCGACTGCGCGCGCGGCGGTGTCGCCGGTGACCGTGGTGCCGGTGCCGAGCGCGATGGCGTCTTCAGCGAAGCGGGACTCGATACGGGTCTGCTCACCGATGGCGATCGAGCCGGCGGCGGGCGTGGAGGTCAGCTGGCCGATGGCAATGGCCGCCTGTGCGGTCAGCGCGGTCGATGCGCCATCACCGGCTGCGACGCTGTGGAAGCCGTTGGAGACGGTGTTCGGGCCGATCGCAACGGACTGTCCACCGAGGGCCTGCGAGTCCGCGGCCGTGGAGTTGGCGTGGAAATACTTGACGCCTGCGCCGACGGTGTACAGCTCATCGCGCAACGTATAGATCTGGCCGCCGTTCACTGCCTCGGTGCTGCCACTGGAGATGGCGCCATTGGCCACACCGGTCACAACGCGGTTGCCTGCATTGATGCCCGTCGTGGTGACGCTGGGACCACCAGTGATGCGCAGGCCGGTGTTGTTCACCGAGGTGCCGCCCATCGTCACGCTGCCGCCAGCGCCCAGGTCCAGAGTCTTGTCCAGCGCGACCGACACGGTGCCGTTGTTCTGGGTCAGGGTGATGTTGTCGTCACCCTGCAGGGTGAGCGTGCCGCCCGGACCGATGTTGGTCTGGCTGCCGGCCACGCTGATGTTCCAGCCGGCATTGGCCGAATCACTGACGACCTTCAGCTGCTCTTCGGTGGCCGCGCGGCCAGCGGTGTAGCTGCCGTTGCGGTCCCACGTGGTGTTGGACAGGCCACGCAGCTCGTTGCTGCCGGCGTCCATGGTCATGCTGCCTACCGTGATGGCGTTGGCACCGATGGCCACCGCGCCCACGCGCAGGCCGTCGTTGTCCATCACCGTCTGGCCCGCCGTGACCGAGCCGTCCGCACCGACGTCCAGGTCCTGCGACTGCGCGTGCGCGCCCATCGCTGCCAACGCCAGGCCCACGCCCAGCGCCAGGCGCGCAGGCTGCGTGCCGCGTTCGGTGCCTACTGCGCCGATGGTGGTGCCGGCGCCGTCACTGCTGGCGAGTTCCGAGGCGACCACGATCCGGCCGAGCGCTTTGTTCCAGACCTTCCGGTAAATCTTGTTCATTGAGGGTTCTCTACGGGAGTGACGAAGTCGACGGGGCGTTGCAGGCCGCCGCGCAGGAGGGCGTCCGCTGCTGCACCGGGCAGTGGCGGATCGCACCGGCGCGCCGGGCGGCGCGCAGCACGGCAGGGGCGTGGGAGGCAGCAACGAGGGGTACGGCGGAAACCGCGCGCGTACAGGGCGTCGACAGGGCCGCAGGCCCCGTGCATGGCAGATTCAAGGCGAAGCAATGCAGCGCACGCGCTTTCGCGCGACGTTGTGGACTGCGACATAAAGAAAGCCCCTGTACGACCCGAATGGATCGTTACCGCTCACCAGGCCAAGGGGGTTGGGTCATGCCGGACGTCGGCGCTCGCCTGGGGCGACAGCCACTTCCTTGGCACTCATCAACCATCCACTGGTCTACCGAACGGCGCTGATCCTATCAATCCGTGATACACGTCGTCAATGATTTGGGATGTTCGTCACAGTTACGAGCCGGGTGAGCGGAGCGCGGTACAGTGGAATGCCACGAGCACCGGCTACCGACACCATGCGGCTGATCGACATCACCCTGCCCGTCTCCGACCCAGTGCGGGTGGCGGACTACTTCCGCGACGTGCTGCAGCTGCCCGTGCGTGGCGACGAGGTCTCCATCGGCTGGACCCTGCTCAGGCTGGTGCCCGCAGAAGGGCAACGGGTGGGTGGCGTGCACCTTGCGTTCAACGTGCCGGACAACCGTTTCGCCGACGCGATGAGCTGGCTGCGCGAACGCAGCCCCCTGCAGTGCTCGCCGGACGGCAAGGACTATTTCGCGCTGGAAAGCAGCTGGCAGTCGCAGTCGGTCTACTTCACCGGTCCCGACGGCCTGATCCTGGAGCTGATCGGTCGTCGGCGGCTCCCTGCTTCCTCGCGTACGGGCGGGTTCAACGGCGGTGAACTCACCTGCATCAGCGAGGTCGGCCTGCCCTCGACCGATGTGGAGGCCACGCAGGGCGTATTTGCGCGGCGCTTCGGGCTGAGCCCTTTGTCCGAACCGTCGGAGGCGTTCGCCCCCATGGGCGATGATGAAGGCCTGCTCATCGTGGTGGATGCAGCGCGGCACTGGTTTCCGGAGCAGGTGGACCTGCCGAATGCCCGTGGCATCGCCGTAGTGCTTGAGCAGGCGGGCGAGGCGCAGAGTGTGGTCGACGAGGTGCAGGGCTGGAGGGTCAGTTCGCGCTGAAACGCCTGTCATCGGCCTTCAGGCATCAGGCGCGTCTGGCTGGCAACACTGAAAAAACAAAGCCCCGCAAAGCGGGGCCCTGTTTCTTCAGCTCAGACCGACAACTCATTCTTCTTCTTCGTTGCCGCCCTGCTGCTGGTTCTGGTTGCGCTGCTGCTGTTCCTGCTGCTGTTGCTGCTGCTGGTCACGCCCACCCTGCTGCTGGCCGCGCTGATCCTGCTGGTTCTGCTGGCCCTGCTGGTTCTGCTGACCCTGCTGGTCCTTGTTGTTCTGCTGATTCTGCTGATTGGCCATCTGGATGTCTCCTTGAAGCCGCATGCGGAATGCCGCGGTCATGGCCATCCTCTGCATGCGTTGGTTAACCACGCGTGCGGACGTGTGCAGGACGGCGTCACGAAGACGGGCCGATCCCGTCAAAGAACGCGGAAAGCCTTGTCCTGCCTACGTCTTAAGCGTTCATGCGGGCTTTGAATGAGCTGATCACTTAAGGCTCCCAAGGCTATTCAGCCGGACGCCCGCCGTGACGCTCCGATGACGGCGGCCGCACACGCACCACGGGACGCCGGCTGGATGACCGTCATGGCTGCATGTCGGTGGCTTGGGCCGCCTTACCTCAGCGCCAGTGCGAGCGCGATGCCCGCGAACAGCGCGGCGCCAACCCAGTTGTTGTGCAGGAAGGCCTTGAAGCACGGATCCCGCTCACGGTCACGGCAAAGCCAGAACTCGTATGCCACCAGGACCGCTGCCACCGCGATCGAGGCGAAGTAGTAGACGCCCAGCTCCGCGCGGATGCCGACCAGCGTCATCGTGCCGAGGAACAGCGCGTACAACACGCCCTGGATGACGAGGTCGAGGTCGCCGAACAGGATGGCGGTGGAATGCGAGCCCATCTTCAGATCATCGTCGCGATCCACCATGGCGTACCAGGTGTCATACGCGGTGGACCACAGGATGTTGCCCACGTACAGCAGCCAGGCGAGCGCCGGCACTTCACCCTGCACAGCGGCGAATGCCATGGGGATCCCCCAGCCGAAGGCCATGCCCAGGTACACCTGCGGCAGATGGGTATAGCGCTTCAGGTAGGGATAGCTGGCCGCCAGGAAGATGCCGACGAAGCTGAGCGCCACCGTCAGCCAGTTCATCGTCAGCACCAGCGCGAAGGCAGCCACCATCAGCACCGCGAACAGCATCAGGGCGTGTCGCCCCCGGACTGCACCGCTAGCCAGAGGACGATCCTTCGTGCGTTTGACGTGGGGGTCCAGCCAGCGGTCGGCGTAGTCGTTGATGACGCAACCGGCCGATCGGGTCAGCCAGACGCCTGCGGTGAAAACGAACAACGTCCACAGCGGCGGCAGGCCAGCGGAGGCGATCCACAGCGCCCACCACGTGGGCCACAGCAACAGCAGCGTGCCGATCGGTCGATCGGCGCGCATCAGTTTCCAGTAGTGACGCCAGCGCGGCGTCGCGTCCGCGGGGGACGCATCAATCGAGTCAGACATGGGGAAATGATACTCC
>ENA-UOXB01001518-UOXB01001518.1-bioreactor-metagenome-genome-assembly--contig:-NODE-1518-length-10880-cov-19.337275_pt1 | contig 10880 bp, 8 predicted proteins | sample MGYA00238158_ERZ761615 | MGnify/ENA primary metagenome ERZ761615 (study PRJEB28904, sample SAMN06267902) | bioreactor metagenome | isolation source: Joint BioEnergy Institute, California, USA... | reverse complement strand
TTTCTTTGAAGCAAAAACTCTATAGCAAGGTTTTATACCCTGTATCTATTCTTCTCTTCTTTTTTGTATATTAGTGGAATTTCATTGGGTTCTTTCTTAGATCTAGATGGAGTGAAATAGTGAAATAGAATAAAAAAAAGACCTTTCGGATGAAAATGGAAGAATAGTATGGAATATATCTCACTTCGACAAAATAAATTAAAATAAATTAAAAACAATTTTCTCTTATCCTCATTTGTTCCTTTCTTTAGATAAATACTCAAAAATACCCTTACAATAACAAATCCAATTTCGAGGGGACTTCCTCTCTGTGTTGAGAAAACTTTTCTTCTTCCAATTATTCTTCATTCAATTCAGTTCAAAAAAAAATGGGTACTCAAAATACTTCAATAGGTACGCGCAAGAAATAGGCCAATTCGGCAGCTTTTTGTTCCATTTCTCGTGGAGTAAAAAACTTCTCATCAGTACGAGTCAAGGGAATGACCCCCTGGCCCCGGATTTCCATATAAAGGATACGACGAGGAGAAAGACCCTCTTTAACCTGAATTCTAATTGATTGGATATCCCGCATAAGGAATTGAAGGAAGACGCGACGTTTTATTCCAGGGAATCCCCAACGAAAAATGCACACTATTCCCTCTTTTCTATCGAATCGGTCATAACCACTACCTACATTCCACAAAATAGTACACCACAAGTAGGAGCTAATGAATAGGCCCGCGATTCCGTAGAAAGACATCACGACCCCCTGTGGAAAAAAAAGAATTTGTTGAGATGGAAGTATAGATATAATATTCTTACCAAGATAACTGGAAGCCCCAACCGATAAGAATCCTAGTGAACCTAGAAAAAGAATACAGGCCCAGAAAAAATTACCCCTTTTTCGAGAACCTTTTAGAAGTTCTACCCATACGTGTTCTGATCGCCAATTCATATTAGATATACTAAATTCAGCAGTGGTCGATTGAAATTGAGAGAATAAGCTAAATTTGACTTTCTTTTTTTGATTCTGAAATCGTCTTCAGCAACTAGTACTCCTGTGAAATAATAGGTTAGATACATTGACTTTCTATTCAAAAAATATTTGTTGATTCAATTAAAAGAAAACTCGCTATACCCGGCTCTGCATATTCATGCATTTATGCTCGTAGCCTATATCCGCATCTATTCCATAGCGGTTTTTCATTTGTGTGTAGAAAGAGCCACATACCCTACCATTATGATATTACTTACACTAAAAATACTAGACAATCTTATTTTTCTGCACATAAAGAAATAAAGAAGCCATTGCAATTGCCGGAAATACTAAGCCTACTAAAGGCACGAAAATAGAAGGTAAGTTTAAATCCGTCATAGAATAGGTGTCTCAATTCAAATTGACTATTTCTATCTATTCAAAAAATATCTTAAGATTCTTATGATATAATTAAGTATATCTATTATAAGGAATATTGACTATTGTATTTTTTAGTTTGCAAACAAAATATTTTTTATAGAATACTTTAGTATTCTATAAAAAATATTTTCTAAAAAAACGAAAGGAATAGATAATAAAATAATAAAATTGCAAAAAAGGAGAACTAATTAAAAAGATTTGATTTTTATTTTCCCACCCTCATGGCCTTTCTATCTTTCTAATCAAATTTTAGGATTCAAAAGAAAACGGCTAGAATTTACTTCTAGTATATATACTCCTATAGAAGCGCATACAATAATGCGTGGTAAAGGCGGAAAAAGACTATATTGAATCAAAATCAAAGGGCAAATTATCTTACCTAATATGGATCCCATACTACCCTATCCTCTTAGACTTTTTAAGTCGATATACCACCCAAAAAGGCTCTAAGCCGGGTGGAGTTAGTTTTTCGACGAAGACCCGTCCCGTGCAGCGAAGTCCTGTTAGTAAGACCCCGCGCAAGAATGGGTGTTATAGAAGAATATTATTCCGAATACTCCTTTGGACGTATATAGTAAGTAGCATTGAGATTCTGCATCTTTTTGATTTTTTTTTATGAATAGCAAAAATTCATTCTATCGTTGGGTCGGAGGTTTGGTCCGGAAAAATTAGGAACAAAACGTCTACCGCATTGAAGTTTATAGCGCTGGATTTCCATGAAAGTATAATTCTTCCCATCAGGATCCTTTTGAGCATCTCTACGATGAGTATGTTCAAACTATGTCTTTTTTCATTAATTCTCCATTAGTTTTTTCCAATAAATGAAGACTTTTTTCTGTAAATACTGTTGTGTATTTGATTCCATTATCATATGATAATACTATGATTTTATTTGTATTTCTTTATTGTATTATACCGTTATATATTCTAGATATATAGAATAGACTAATCTCGATTTGTCAAGTCTCATGATCGTATCATGATCTATTTTTATTCGGCTCAATCTTTCTTTTTTAGAAAGATTGAGCCGAGTTTAATTGCAATCAATTAGAAGAATAAAGAAGAATTACTGCATTTCATAACTTATTTTTTTCTCTTTTTATTTCGTTTATTTTTTATTTAGACCTTCTTTATATTTAGTTTTCTCTAGTTATCGATAGTATCTACCGGCTCGAACTCGAATTTGATCGCCTTCCATACTTCACAAGCCGCGGCTAGTTCAGGACTCCATTTGCAAGCTGCTCGGATAATTTCATTACCTTCACGAGCAAGATCGCGCCCTTCGTTACGAGCTTGTACACAGGCTTCTAAAGCCACTCGATTAGCTGCTGCACCAGGTGCGTTTCCCCAAGGATGTCCTAAAGTTCCTCCACCAAATTGTAATACAGAATCATCCCCAAAGATTTCGGTCAGAGCTGGCATATGCCAAACATGAATACCACCTGAAGCTACCGGTATAACACCTGGCATGGATACCCAATCCTGAGTGAAAAAGATACCGCGAGCACGATCTTTTTCAATAAAATCATCGCGCAATAAATCAACAAAACCTAAAGTCATTTCGCGTTCCCCTTCTAACTTACCTACTACTGTACCGGAGTGGATATGATCTCCCCCAGACATACGCAATGCTTTAGCTAATACACGGAAATGCATACCATGATTTTTCTGTCTATCAATAACTGCATGCATTGCACGGTGAATGTGAAGAAGTAGGCCATTGTCGCGGCAATAATGAGCCAAACTAGTATTTGCGGTGAATCCCCCAGTTATGTAGTCATGCATTACAATAGGAACCCCTAATTCTCTCGCAAATACAGCTCTCTTAATCATTTCTTCACATGTACCTGCAGTCGCATTCAAGTAATGCCCCTTAATTTCACCGGTTTCGGCCTGTGCTTTATAAATAGCTTCGGCACAAAAGACAAAACGGTCTCTCCAGCGCATAAATGGTTGTGAGTTTACGTTTTCATCATCTTTGGTAAAATCAAGTCCACCACGTAGACACTCATAACACGCTCTACCGTAATTTTTTGCGGATAATCCCAATTTTGGTTTAATAGTACATCCCAATAAAGGACGACCATACTTATTCAACTTATCTCTTTCAACTTGGATACCATGAGGCGGACCTTGGAAAGTTTTTGAATAAGCAACGGGAATTCGTAGATCCTCCAGACGTAGAGCACGTAGGGCTTTGAAACCAAATACGTTACCCACAATGGAAGTAAACATGTTAGTAACGGAACCCTCTTCAAATAGGTCTAATGGATAAGCTACATAACAGATCCATTGGTTGTCTTCCCCAGCAACAGGCTCGATGTGATAGCATCGTCCTTTGTAACGATCAAGACTGGTAAGTCCATCAGTCCAAACAGTTGTCCATGTACCAGTAGAAGATTCGGCAGCTACTGCAGCCCCTGCTTCTTCCGGCGGAACCCCAGGCTGAGGAGTTACTCGGAATGCTGCCAAGATATCAGTATCCTTGGTTTCATACTCCGGGGTGTAGTAAGTCAATTTATAATCTTTAACACCAGCTTGAAATCCAACACTTGCTTTAGTTTCTGTTTGTGGTGACATAAGTCCCTCCCTACAACTCTTGAATTAAGAATTCTCACAATAACAGGGTCTACTCGATGTGAATTAGGAGTAAATCCAACTTTAGCAAAAATCTCGTAAAACAAAAAGGATATTCAATTAATATAATATCAACTCATTAAAGAAAATTGAGGGCATACTTAAGTTAATGAAGATGTTTCATTCATATATACTGTGTACACTCTGTGTATCTTCTATCCTACAGGAATTCCGTTATAGGAATTCAATAGGAATTGAGTTGTTGTTATGGTAAGTTAACACGGTTCATTATTAAACCATGGATTTGATTTACCAAATCCTTCATTATTGTATACTCTTTGATAGATATAGCGCAACCCAAATCAATTCCTAATTCTTATTTTACAAGTTATTAATAGGCTCCTTTCTTATTTTGAGTGTAAATACCTAACTAAATACTAAGAAAATTCTCTGTTGACAGCAATCTATGCTTCACAGTAGTATATATTTTGTATATCGAAGTCCTAGATAGGAAAGTAGAGTAGGCACAGATCTTCCACAAAAGGCAAAATGTATAGTATAGGAAAAAAACATTGATTGAATTTTCCAACGGACTCATTCCATGAGTAAACGATTGAATGGGATTCGCTTGGGCAACGAAATAAAGTCCTGGCCCCCTTTTCTCTCTTATTGAATTAACTAATTCATTTTCTCTTTACTTTTGTATTTTTGGATATTTTTTTGATTTGATTTGGCATTATTCAACAAGAAAAAAAGAAAAATTTCGACGAATTCTTTTTTTTTATTATGTGATAATTATGAGAACCAATCCTACTACTTCTCGTCCCGGGGTTTCCACAATTGAAGAAAAAAGTACAGGTCGTATCGATCAAATTATTGGACCCGTGCTAGATGTCACTTTTCCCCCGGGCAAGTTACCTTATATTTATAACGCTTTGGTAGTCCAGAGTAGAGACACTGCCGATAAGCAAATTAATGTGACTTGTGAGGTACAACAATTATTAGGAAATAATCGAGTTAGAGCTGTAGCTATGAGTGCTACAGACGGGTTGATGAGAGGAATGGAAGTGATTGACACGGGAGCTCCTCTCAGTGTTCCGGTCGGCGGAGCTACTCTCGGACGAATTTTCAACGTTCTTGGGGAGCCTGTTGACAATTTGGGTCCTGTAGATAGTAGTGCGACGTTCCCTATTCATAGATCTGCACCCGCCTTTATCGAGTTAGATACGAAATTATCCATCTTTGAAACAGGTATTAAGGTCGTCGATCTTTTAGCTCCTTATCGACGTGGAGGAAAAATAGGACTATTCGGGGGGGCCGGAGTAGGTAAAACAGTACTCATCATGGAATTAATCAATAACATTGCTAAAGCTCATGGGGGCGTATCCGTATTTGGTGGAGTCGGGGAACGGACTCGTGAAGGAAATGATCTTTATATGGAAATGAAGGAATCCGGAGTAATTAATGAAAAAAATATTGAGGAATCAAAGGTAGCTCTAGTCTATGGCCAAATGAATGAACCACCGGGAGCTCGTATGAGAGTTGGTTTAACTGCCCTAACTATGGCAGAATATTTCCGAGATGTTAATAAGCAAGACGTGCTTTTATTCATCGATAATATCTTTCGTTTTGTTCAAGCAGGATCGGAGGTATCCGCTTTATTAGGGAGAATGCCTTCTGCAGTGGGTTATCAACCTACTCTTAGTACAGAAATGGGTTCTTTGCAAGAAAGAATTGCTTCTACTAAAAAGGGATCTATAACTTCGATTCAAGCAGTTTATGTACCTGCAGACGATTTGACCGACCCTGCTCCTGCCACAACATTTGCACATTTGGATGCTACTACCGTACTTTCCAGAGGATTAGCTTCCAAGGGTATTTATCCAGCAGTAGATCCTTTAGATTCAACCTCAACTATGTTACAGCCTCGGATTGTTGGCAACGAACATTATGAAACTGCGCAAAGAGTTAAGGAAACTTTACAACGTTACAAAGAACTTCAGGACATTATCGCTATTCTTGGGTTGGATGAATTATCGGAGGAGGATCGTTTAACTGTAGCAAGAGCAAGAAAAATTGAGCGTTTCTTATCACAACCATTCTTTGTGGCAGAAGTTTTTACCGGTTCCGCAGGAAAGTATGTTGGTCTTGCAGAAACTATTAGGGGATTTCAACTAATACTTTCGGGAGAATTAGATGGCCTACCCGAACAGGCTTTTTATTTGGTGGGTAACATCGATGAAGCTAGCACGAAAGCTATAACCTTAGAAGAGGAGAACAAATCGAAGAAATGAAATTAAATCTTTATGTACTGACTCCTAAGCGAATTATTTGGGATTGTGAAGTAAAAGAAATCATTTTATCCACTAATAGTGGCCAAATTGGCGTATTACCAAACCACGCCCCCATTAACACAGCAGTAGATATGGGTCCTTTGAGAATACGCCTCCTCAACGACCAATGGTTAACGGCGGTTCTGTGGAGCGGTTTTGCGAGAGTAGTTAATAATGAAATCATCATTTTAGGAAATGATGCGGAACTGGGTAGTGATATTGATCCGGAAGAAGCTCAACAGGCACTTAAAATAGCCGAAGCTAACTTGAGTAAAGCTGAGGGTACGAAAGAATTGGTTGAAGCGAAGCTAGCTCTCAGACGAGCCAGGATACGAATCGAGGCTGTCAATTGGATTCCCCCATCCAATTGAAGACAATCCAATGGTTTATAGTTGATACAAAGAAAAAGAGAATAGGGGTAGAAAAAGTTATTAGATAGCGAAGCGAAGTAAGTCCAACGCTATCTAGTAATTTTTCTACCTACTTACCTACTATTGGATTTGAACCAATGACTCCCGCCGTATGAAAGCAATACTCTAACCACTGAGTTAAGTAGGCAATTTATCACCACAAAGGAACACTCATTACTTCGATCGATTATATATTGAATCACTTTTCTAAGCAATACCGCTCCGTTATTTGTCTGTTATATACTAAACAGATACAGATCAAAGGGATATCCTCTGGCATTAGAGAATATTCATCTTGACAAGAAATTATCTATATGTTAAGATATCCCTGATAAGGGCTATAGCTCAGTTCGGTAGAGCGACTCGTTTACACGTGCGCCAATGCTTTTTCAAAGGAGCTTATTATGCAATGAACATAATTGATCTTATTGCAAAATCAATGTCTTACTTCATAGATTCGAGAGAATAGGAGAACAGTAGCCTGACAAACAGTCGGTTCAGTCCGATTCAGGTGCCAATTCAGGTGCCTAATCAAATAGAACCCTTATGGATTTGCTAGTTGATAAGGTAAATATCCAACCCACTAAATGCTAGGCGTAATGAGGATAAGGGCCTCCAAAAAATTTCTTTTCGTTCTATGAACTTTAAGGTGTATGAAGTCTCATAGTTAACTCTTGCAGTGGAACGATAGAGACTCCATTTCACTTAGGTTGATTTAATTTAGGCCGGAGGCAGACCTAAGTCAAGGTAATCCTCCTTTGAAACACTTTGGTATTGCTCCTAGATAGATCATAATACAAATAATCAATCAGAGCACAGGGAGCCATCTCATTATCTTTATGTTTCCGTAAAGAAAAACTATGGTGGACTAACTGATTTTTAAATCAGTTTATGAAAGAGCCCAATGCAAAAAAATGCATGTTGGGTCTTTGAAACAGTTCGAATCATTTCGATAATAATCCGTTTGATCTGTTTTACCGAGAAGGTCTACGGTTCGAATCCGTATAGCCCTAATATGTCTTTTTTTTAGATTTATAGAATAGAGGTAAAAGCATTACCACAGGCTCATTCATCGAAAATCAAAATCATAGAGACAGGAAAAGAAAAACAAATTTCTATCAAATTAATAGAAAGAAGGATACCTTCTCTGATTTGAATCCCGTCCTCCTTTAAATAGGATATCTCTATACTTCCCTATAATAACTGCAATTATTTTATCCATCTTGCAAATTACTACCTTGTTTTAAGTATATTTAGTACTTTAGCTTATAGTTAAATTATCTAACTTACATTATCTAAATTGATCCACTTTAAATAGAAAAAAAATAAAGTAAAGAGGAAATAAGAAATACAGAATATTCTCTCTCATAGTTCTGAAATAGAGTTCTTTTTTTTATTTATTTTTTATAGTATTACTTCTCATTATACTGCATAGATTAGTCCTTCTATTGTAATTAGGTTCTAATTTAGTAGTATTCTAATTTTTATTTAATAGTCTATTATTATAATATTATTAAATAAAGGATAGAGCAATTCCTTTTTCTAGAGATTCTAGAGAAAGCGAGACAAAGTGAAGCGATAGAGTTTTCTTTATATAAGAATTAGATCTACACCATATCTAAATAGAATGGAAATCAAAAAGAAAGGGAGTCGGAATTCCATTGGATGCAATAAATGCATCTTTAAAGAAGCTGCAGCACAGAAGAAACAAAGGCTAAACTAAGCGCTTTTGTTTGAACAAAACGGATTCTTGTTTCACCGAGGAAAAGAGAGAAGTTCTGGATAAATTAACAATGCTGAACCGAATTGACTAATTTAAGTTCTGCTTATTCCACATTAATGGGAGTACCTTATGTTTCTGCTTCACGAATATGATATTTTTTGGACATTTCTAATAATAGCAAGCCTTATTCCTATTTTGGCATTTTGGATTTCAGGGCTTTTAGCCCCGGTTAGTGAAGGACCGGAGAAGCTTTCTAGTTATGAATCGGGTATAGAACCCATGGGGGGAGCTTGGCTACAATTCCGAATACGCTATTACATGTTTGCGCTAGTTTTTGTTGTTTTTGATGTGGAAACCGTCTTTCTCTACCCTTGGGCAATGAGTTTCGACGTATTGGGTGTATCCGTTTTTATCGAAGCTTTTATTTTCGTGCTTATCCTAGTTGTCGGTTTAGTTTATGCATGGCGAAAAGGAGCCTTGGAATGGTCTTAACTGAATATTTGGACAAAAAAAAAAAAGAAGGAAAAGATTCCATTGAGACAGTTATGAATTTGATTGAGTTTCCCTTACTTGACCAAACAAGTTCCAATTCTGTTATTTCAACTACACCAAATGATCTTTCGAATTGGTCAAGACTCTCCAGTTTATGGCCCCTTCTATATGGTACCAGTTGTTGTTTCATTGAATTTGCTTCATTAATAGGCTCACGATTCGACTTTGATCGTTATGGATTGGTACCAAGATCAAGTCCTAGGCAAGCGGACCTAATTTTAACAGCTGGGACGGTAACAATGAAAATGGCTCCCTCTTTAGTGAGGTTATACGAGCAAATGCCTGAACCAAAATACGTCATTGCTATGGGAGCCTGTACTATTACAGGGGGAATGTTCAGTACGGATTCCTATAGTACTGTTCGGGGAGTTGATAAGTTAATTCCTGTGGATGTCTACTTGCCGGGCTGCCCACCTAAACCGGAGGCAGTTATAGATGCCCTAACAAAACTTCGTAAGAAGATATCGCGAGAAATAGTTGAGGATCAAACTCTATCTCAAAATAAAAATAGATTTTTTACTACCAGTCACAAGCTTTATGTTAGGCGCAGTACTCATACTGGAACTTATGAACAAGAATTGCTCTATCAATCACCATCTACTTTAGATATATCTTCTGAAACTTTTTTCAAATCCAAAAGTCCAGTACCTTCCTACAAATTAGTGAATTAGGAGGGATGGGGCTTTTTTGTGTAGAAAAATGAAAAGCCGGGCAATCTTTCTTGCATCCGAAATGTGAAATATTTATACAAAGAGGGAGAGATGAAGACAATGCAGCAGGGTTGGTTATCTAATTGGCTAGTCAAACATGAGGTAGTTCATAGATCTTTGGGCTTTGATCACCGAGGAATAGAGACTTTACAAATAAAAGCAGGGGATTGGGATTCCATTGCTGTCATTTTATATGTATATGGTTACAATTATTTACGCTCCCAATGTGCTTATGATGTAGCACCCGGTGGATCTTTAGCTAGCGTGTATCATCTTACGAGAATACAGTATGGCATAGATAATCCAGAAGAAGTCTGCATAAAAGTCTTTGCCCAAAAGGATAATCCTAGAATTCCGTCTGTCTTCTGGATTTGGAGAAGTGCCGATTTTCAAGAACGCGAATCTTATGATATGGTGGGAATCTCTTATGATAATCATCCGCGCCTTAAACGTATCCTAATGCCTGAAAGTTGGATAGGGTGGCCCTTACGTAAGGACTATATAACCCCCAATTTTTATGAAATACAAGATGCTCATTGAATGATAAAAAATTCATGCTCACTTATACAACACAATTCCAGATTTTATTCCAGTAAAGGGATATTTTTACGTTCTGTTCCTAGATGAAACGGAATACCTATTTCTAATTAAATCCTATTATACAAAAGCAGTCCAGATAGACTGAGCAAAAAAAAGGTTTCATTTAGATTCCCTATTTTGAAAATCACATATTAATTTCCTTCATAATGAACAGAAAGATAGGATGACTCAAAGAAGTTCTATACCACGAACTTTGTATCGCGCACATGACTTAGCACAACTAGGAAAGTAAGATTAAGATAAGCAAGACTAAAAAAAGATTCGTCGGAATAGCAGAATATAAAATTAAGAAATGCAAAAAAAATAAAGGGGAGCCTAATCTAACCTCCTTCTGTACCATAAAGAAAAGATATATTTTTTTCTTTCTACTTCTATAAAAAGAAGTGCTTCTTTATTCTTTATTATAGACTTATCCACTTAGATGAATAAATCATACTCTATTTATATTATTAATGAATATGTATCCCAACCCATCTCGAGGTATTTGTATCAATACCTATTCGGTAGATCTTTTTTTTTTTCTCTGCCAGGAACCAGATTTGAACTGGTGACACGAGGATTTTCAGTCCTCTGCTCTAC
>ENA-UOXB01001517-UOXB01001517.1-bioreactor-metagenome-genome-assembly--contig:-NODE-1517-length-10883-cov-9.054119_pt1 | contig 10883 bp, 12 predicted proteins | sample MGYA00238158_ERZ761615 | MGnify/ENA primary metagenome ERZ761615 (study PRJEB28904, sample SAMN06267902) | bioreactor metagenome | isolation source: Joint BioEnergy Institute, California, USA... | reverse complement strand
CCGCGCTTGCGAAATTCCACCGGCGTTTCGCCGACCCAGCGCTTGAACGCGCGGTAGAAGGTGCTCGGCTCGGAAAAGCCGGTGCGCTCGACTATCACTTCGATACGCTCGTCGGTCTTGAGCAGCAGCTCCTTGGCCAGGCGACAGCGGTAGTCGGTGATCAGGTCGTTGAAGCGCACGCCGGCCATGGCCAGGCGCTCACGCAGGCGTCGCGCCGGCATGTTCAGGCGACCGGCCACCTGCTCCAGCGTCGCTCCGCCATCGACCAGCAACTCGGCGATCAGCTCACGCACCTGGCGCACCAGGTCCAGCCTTTCCACCTCTGCCAGTTGCCGCCGCGCCAGCGACTCATGCATGCGCAACAGCTCCGGGGCCGCATGACGCGAGGCCTTGTCCAGCACCGCCGCGTCGAACAGCAGCGCGCAGTCCTCGGCGCCGAGACGCACCGGGCAACCATAGACAGCCTGGTAACGCGCGGAGGGCGCACCCTCGGCATGCATGAAGCGCACTTCACGTGGGCGAAAATCGTTTTCGGTCAGTGCGGCGAACAGGCGGATCACCGCACCGGCCAACATCTCCGGGAAGTGCCGCGGCGTATCGGCCTCCACTCCCAGGGTCAGCACGGCCATGTCGCCCTCCACATCCAGGCGCGCGTTGAGGGTATCGGAAAGCAGGCGCACATAGCGCAGGGCATGGCGCAGGCCTGCGCCGAAGGTTTCGCTGGAGAGGAATAGATATTCCAGAAGCAGGCCATGAAATGCCGGAAGATGCTGAGCCAGGTAAAGGCCGACATGTTCCTCGCCGCATTCTTCGCTGGCAGCCTTCCAGAATGCCGCCTGGGCAGCATGAGGAAAGCGGCCAGCCGGCAGCCCACCGGGAGGCAGGCCGACACGCACCAGAACGCGGTCAGGGTCGGTTCCGCTGGCACGCAGGGCATCGATTACCGGGCGCATGAGCGCCACATCGTCGGTCAGATCACGCATGATTCCTGCTGTTCTTTTTATTCGTGAGCGTTATTCGTGAACCGCGCCATCTTAGGGGCTGCGGGCCATCGCGCGCAAACGGCGCAGCAGGCCGATTGACTGCCCTGCGCAGACCCGAGGCAGAACAGCCAATGCCAGCGCTGGTCTGAGGGTTAAGCTGCTGCCATCCATTCGCCAAGGAGTTCGCCAATGGCCATCGACTGGCTCGATCTCGATACACCACCGGCCCTGCCCGGTCTGTTCCTGCGTGCAGCGCTGCGGCGCAAGGTGACAGGCCGTCAACTACCCAACCTAGGCCTGCGTTGCCGAGTGGACGTGGCCCCGAAGCACCTGGCGCGCTATCGCCAGGTATGCGGCCTTGCCGAGAGCGCCTATCTGCCACCGGTCTATCCGCATATCCTCGCCTTTCCACTTCAGATGCAGCTGCTCACCGACCGCCGCTTCCCCTTCCCGCTGCTGGGCCTGGTGCACCTGGAAAACCGCATTCGCGTGCTACGCCCTCTGGGCGGTCTGGGCCCGTTTCAGGTCAGCGTGCAGGTGACCGACCTGCAGCCGCACGACAAGGGCGCCACATTCAGCCTGATCACCCGCCTGGAGGACCAACTCGGCCTGCTCTGGGAAGGCGACAGCCGTATCCTTTGCCGCGCCTTGCGCCTCGATGGGCAACCGCAGCCCCGAACCGAACAGGAGCCCCTACCACTGGTGCCGCTGGCCGACTGGGCCGCGCCCGCCGATACCGGCCGGCGTTACGCCCGCGTGGCTGGCGACTACAACCCGATTCACCTATATGCGCTGACGGCGCGACTGTTCGGCTTCCCTCGCGCCATCGCTCACGGCCTATGGAACAAGGCGCGCAGCCTGGGCGCACTGCAGGCACACCTGCCGCTGGCCGGCTACGAGGTGCAGGTGCGCTTTCAGAAACCGGTGCTGCTACCCACCCACCTTGCCCTGCAGGCCAGCGAACCGTCTGCCAGCGGGCAGTTCCGCCTGATTGGCGAAAACGACACACCGCATATGGCCGGAAGCTGGCAGCCGCTGGAAAACTGATCTCCACATGGAGCGGCTGGGCGGCATTGCGCTTCAGCCGCGAAACGAATCGCGGCTGAATGAATAAGCACGCAGGACATCTTGCAGCACGCTCCTTTCAGGCCGAAGCTATGCGGCTCGAAAGGAGCCGCACCATGAACATCGCTGCACTCACCGCGCGCATGCACGCCATTCGCGATCACAACGACTGGCGCCGTTACCAGAGCCCGAAGAACCTGGTCATGGCTGCCAGCGTGGAAATGGCCGAGCTGGTGGAAATCTTCCAGTGGCTGAGCGAGGAACAGTCCCGCCAGTTACCCCCAGAGCAGCTCGCCCATGCCGGGCAAGAAGTGGCCGATGTGGTGCTCTACCTGCTGCAACTGTGCAGCGAGCTGGGCCTGGATATGAACCAGGCTGTACTCGACAAGCTCGCCGATAACGAACGGCGCTTTCTCAAATGAGCGACCGCCACTTCGACGAACTCGCCACCCGCTTCGCCGAGAAGATCTACGGCGGCGCCAAGGGCGCGATCCGCCTCGCCGTGCTGCAGGCTGACCTGGCCGAAGCGCTGCCGGACCGCCCGCTGCGCGTGCTGGATGTCGGCGCAGGGCTCGGCCACATGAGCCTGTGGCTGGCCCAGCGCGGCCATCAGGTCACCCTGGCTGAACCTGCCGAACCCATGCTCACCGGGGCACGCCAACGCTTCGCCGAATCAGGACAGAGCGCCACCTTCATCCAGGCGCCCTGGCAGGAGCTGCTCGGCCAGCTGCAGGAGCCCTTCGATCTCGTGCTATGCCATGCCGTGCTGGAATGGCTGGCCGAGCCGGCGGCCATTCTGCCCGTGCTGCACCAACTGACGGCCAAGGATGGCTGGCTGTCGCTGGCCTTCTACAACAAGGACGCGCTGATCTACCGCAACCTGCTCAAGGGCCACTTCCGCAAACTGCGCAAGGAGCGCTTCGCTGGCGAAGGCCAGAGCCTGACCCCGCAGCGCCCGCTCGACCCACGGGAGCTGGACACGCAACTCAGCGAATACTGGCAGGTCGAAAGCCGTAGCGGCGTGCGCGTATTCCACGACTACATGCCGCAGGAATTCCAGGCCAAGGCCGAGCTGATCGACCTGCTGGAAATGGAGCTGGCCCATCGGCGCCACCCGACTTTCGCCGGCCTGGGCCGCTACCTGCACTGGATCTGTCGGCCCCGCTGAGCCTATTGGACGAAGCCGGCAGCCCGGCGTAGCCTGAAACCATCGGGGATGTCGCGCGCGACCACGGAGACGACCATGCGCACCGCCATAGCCATACTCATCCTGCCGCTGCTGGCTGCCTGCCAGAGCCAGAACCCCTACCAGGCCGAGTCGCTGCCAATGCCACCGGCGCCGCCCGAAGCGGCCACCACATTCGACCGCAGCGCCTACCCGGCAGCGCCGCGCGATTACGGACGCTACCGCAGCTGGAGCTGGCTGGACGGCCGTGCGCCCAGCAATGAACTGGCTGATAGCGTCAGCGCCGGCCTCGATCAATATGGCCTGCGCCCAGCGCTCAATGGCCCCGGCGATGTGCTGGTCAGCGCCCGCATCAGTCAGGAAACCCGCCTGCGCCAGTACCAGGACAACGTCGGCGGCTACTACGGCACCGGCAGCCACTGGGATCGCCGCTACGGCGCCTACGGCAGCGTACCCATCGTACGCACTTACGAGCAGAAGGTAGCCGTGGTGCGCATCGAACTGATCGACCCACGCGACCATCAGGTAGTCTGGTCCGGTAGCGGTGAAGCGGTAGCCGGCAAGGACCAGGCGGCCCAGGCCGATGCCATGCGCGTGGCCATCCGCGCGGCGCTGGACGGTTATCCCCCTTATTGATCGACTGCCCTGGAGAACGACATGCGTACCCTGCCCTACCTGCTCCTCGCCTTGCTGCTGGGTGGTTGCGCCAGCGTCAGCCTGGAGCGCGACTTCGACCCCAGTCGTGACTTCGCCGCCTACCGCACCTGGAGCTGGATGGACGACAAGCTCACCTATCAACCCGATGACGCCCGCCTGAAAAGCGATATCACCGAAGCCCGCATCAGCCAGGCCGTAGCCGAGCAACTCGACCAGCGCGGCCTGCGTCAGGCGGCCGACGGCAAGGGCGACCTCAAGGTGCAGAGCGTGCTGATCGTCGACGAGCGTCAGGATCAGATCACCACCCAGTACGGCGGTGGCTGGGGCGGCTATTGGGGCGGTTACTGGGGAGGCCCGGCCTTCACCGAAACGCGCCGCGTGGACTACAAGGTCGCCACCCTGCAGATCGACCTGTACGACGCCAAGGACGGCAAGCTGGTGTGGCGCGGCAGCGGTGAGCAGATCATGCGCAGCCAGCCGCCGACTCCGGCCGAGCGTGAACGGGCGATCCGCGAAACCGTTGCTCAGGTGCTCTCGCAATATCCACCGCGCTGAACAAGGACCTTCCGCTTTGAATGCGAACCTGCAGCACCGTCCAGCCACGACCGCCGACCTCGGCACCGTGGCCGGTTTCCCGCAGAACGTCGATGAACTGTTCTTCTGCTATCCCAAGGCCACCTGGCCGCTGGACATTGGCCAGCTTGCCGCCGCCCTCGCCGAGCGGCGCGAAAGCACCGTGATCGAGCTCGGCGGCAGGGTCGCCGGGTTCGCCAATTTCTACCAATGGCAGCACAGCGAATTCTGCGCCCTGGGCAACCTGATGGTGGCCCCCTGGGCCCGCAGCCAGGGCGTTGCCCAATACCTGGTGGAAGTGATGGAGAACCTGGCGCGGGAGCGCTACAAGGCTCCGCTGATGAAGGTGTCCTGCTTCAACGCCAACGCTGGCGGCCTGCTGCTCTACACCCGTCTCGGCTACCAGACCGTCGGCATCGTCGAACGCCGCGCGCCGGATGGCAGCCGCGTCGCGCTGGTGCAGTTCGAGAAGCATCTGTAGCCGCGTTCAAGCCTCGTCGAGCGGTGGCGACACCAGATCAGGCTCTTCCATATGTTCCAGAAACTGCAGGCGAAACAGCGTCTGGCGGGTGATCGACACCAGGGCATCGAGTTGCATGTCTGGCGTCTCGGTCATGTAGGAAATACAGAATCTGGCCGGCGGAATGGGTGGGTCACAAGGCAGGGTTTTCAACAGGTTCAGTGCGAGCATTTCCCGAATCAGCGGCACCGGCAGTATGCCGATCGCATGCCCGGCGGAGACCAGCTTGGCCATCAGCCCCAGGGAGTTGCTGGTATGGAACGCCTCGGAGGTGGCATTACCGCTCTTCAACCAAGTCTCCACGACCGAGTAAAGGGTCGAAGGTGCCGAGTGGGTGACGATGGGATGACCACTGGCCTGCTCGGGCAGGAACGGGTTGGCGCTGATGTCGAATTGCGGCGAAGCGACCCACTGGAAAGTCATCCAACCGATGAAGATGTCGGTGACGTCTTCACGCGTCGCCGGATTGGTCAGCAATGCCAGGTCCAGCTCATGATCGTTCAGCTTGCGATTGAGCACGGCGCCGACATCGATGGTGATTTCCAGGGTGATCTCCGGGAAATGCGCCTTGATCTCGGCAATCACCGCGGTCAGCCCGACCATCGCCGAACACTCGTCTGCCCCCAGGCGCAAGCGCCGATTGTGCTTCTGCTTGGCAGCGAACTGCTCCAGCTTGGTGCTGTTGTTGAGCACCAACTCGGCATGACGCAGGGCAATGTGCCCATCGGGCGTGAGGGTCATGCGCTGCTTGCTGCGGTCGAACAGCTTGACGTCGAGCAGCGACTCCATCTCACGTATGCGTGAGGAAATGGCCGGCTGGGTCAGGTGCAGATGGCGTGATGCAGCATGAACACCCCCTAGCCGCGCCGTCCAGTAGAAGGCCTCGATCTGCATCAGGGTAATACGCATGATAAAAATCGCCCTCTGTTCTGGTCGCCCGTTTTTATTATCGTCACAAAAACACGCTTGCTAGCATCCGGCTCAACTCCTCGGATGAATAGAACAAGACGCATGTATCTCATCGAAGCCTTGCCAGAGCCCATCGAGCAGCACGTACTGGACGTACTCGCCGCAGCCGAACCGGCCACCATCGGCCACTTCATCACCACCGGCATATTGAGCCCACGCATCCGCGCTCACTTCGCCAACCTGCGCGCCGTCGGTACCGCGGTGACGGTGAAGATGCCCGGCGCGGACGGCGGCATCTTACATCACGCGATGGGCTGCGCCAGACCGGGTGACTTTCTGGTCGTCGACCGCTGTGGCGAGAGCGTGACCGCTGCAATGGGCGGTGCCATGGCCTACGCGGCCAAGCAGGCCGGCATCGCCGGTATCGTCATCGATGGCTACGTCACCGACCTGGGCGAGATTCGCGAGCATGGCGTACCTGTATGGTCCTGGGGCGCCAGCGCCATCACCACGCGGGTCAAGGGCGAGGAAGGTGAGTTCTGCACAGCGGTGCAGTGCGGCGGCGTGGTTGCCCGCCCGGGCGATGCGGTGATCGCCGACGAGAACGGCATCGTCATCCTGCCCAAGGCGCTGGCCCTGCCACTCGCGCAACGTGCCATCGAGTTCCAGAACAACGAGAAGCACACCCTGGCACGGCTCGCCAATGGCGAGAAATTCCCCGATATCGTAGGCTCCCGGGCCCTCATCGACGCCGCCATCCAGGCGCGCTGACGGAGCACCGCAACGACCGCGCCCAGTGCGCCGCAACACCTGCCAGGCCAGGCGACACGAAAAACGATACTGGCCAGGAACACCGTCAGCTTTCTGCCTCGTAGCTCCAGACAATAACAAGAGGACTACCATGAAACTGCAGTTGCTTCACGGAGGGGTTCTCGCCTTGCTTGCCTGTGCGTTCGCCGCCTGCAGCCAGGCCGAGGAACGCCCTCCTCTCGAACTCAACGTCATCGGTGGTGGCAGCCACAACTACAGCTTCCGTGCAGTCGAACGACCATTCTGGAGCCAGACCCTGCCCGCGGCCTCCGGTGGCAGGATCACCGCACGCCTACGCGGCCTTTCGGAAACCGGCCTCAAGGGCCCAGAGATGATTCGCCTGCTACGTGCCGGCGCAGTGGAGGTTGGCATGGGCGTGTTCGCCTTCGTCGCTGGCGACGATCCAGCCTTCGAAGGCATCGACCTGCCCGGCATGGCCGCCGACATCGACACCGCCCGTACCATCGCCAATGCCTACAAACCCGTGCTGCAGCAGCGCATGGCAGAGCGCCATGGCGTCAAGCTGCTGGCCACCGTGCCCTATACCGCCCAGGTGTTCTTCTGCCGCGATGAAATTAACCAACTCGACGATCTGCGTGGACGCAAGGTCCGGGTGCGCGGACGCAACATGGCCGACCTGGTCGCCGCACTGGGCGCCTCACCAGTGACCCTGCCGTTCGCTGAAGTGGTCACCGCCATGCAGACCGGTGTCATCGACTGTGCAGTAACCGGTATTGGCTCGGGCAATGCCGCCAAGTGGTATGACGTGGCCAATCACCTCTACAACCTGCCGGTTGACTGGTCGCTGGGTTTCTACGCTATCGGCCTGAATCGTTGGCAGCAGCTGACGCCCGAGACTCGCCAAGTGCTGCTGGAACAGGCCCAGGTACTCGAAGACGCCCTGTGGCAGGAAACTGCGCGTGAAAACCGCTATGCCCTGGCCTGTAACACCGGCGTGGGCGATTGCCAGATACATCGCCCGGCACACATGCAAGCCCACTCCCCGACGACAGCGGAGAGACAACGCTTGCAGGAAACCGTGCTGAAGATCGCTGAAGACTGGGGCCAGCGCTGTGGCGCCGAGTGCGTCGAGCGCTGGAATGCCACGGTCGGCAAGACCATCGGTACCCACCTGCGCGCCAGCGGCAACTGAGCCGCACGAGCCCGGAGAAAGCAGATGAATACGCCTCTAGCCCCCCTCCATCGCATCACCCGAGCCTGCGCCTGGGTCGGCGGCATCGCTCTGCTGGCCTGCGCCTTGCTGATCAGTCTCGACCTGATCCTGCGCAAGGTCTTCGGTATATCCATGGGCGGCGCCGATGAGATTGCCGGCTACGTACTGGCCATCGTCAGCAGCTGGGCCTTCCCCATCGCCCTGCTCAAGCGCTCGCACATCCGCGTCGACATCCTCTACTCGCGCCTGCCGCTCAAACCCAGGATCGGCCTCGACTTGCTGGCATTGGCCGGCATGGCGGTGTTCGTCGGCGCACTGCTGTGGCACAGCGGCATGGTGCTGCTCGACTCGATCCATTACGGCTCGGTGTCCACCACGCCACTGCAGGTACCGCTGTGGTTACCGCAATCGCTGTGGTTCGCCGGCTACCTGTTCTTCGCCGTGACGATCCTTGTCCTGGCCTGGAGCAGCCTGGTGCATCTACACCGCCAAAACATGGCGGCCGTCAGTGCAATGGTCGGTATTCACTCGGTGGACGAGGAGATCAATGCGCAATCCTCTATTACCCGTTTCGGCACAGACCAAGGAGCACGCTAGATGCTGGCCTTTACCCTGATCGTGCTCCTCGGCCTGCTTGCCCTCAGCGTGGCGGCGGCCGTCAGCATCGGCCTGCTGGGCATGTCGCTGGCCGAGTTCTATTCCGCACTGCCGCTGACCCGTGCACTCGGCGAAATCGCCTGGAGTACCAGCGCCGAATTCCTCCTGGTGGCTATTCCGCTATACGTTCTGATGGGTGAACTACTGGTCTGCTCCGGTGTGGCCGGACGCATGTACGTCGCAGCCGACAAGTGGCTTTCGTGGTTACCGGGCGGCCTGATGAACTCCAACATCGGCGCCTCGGCACTGTTCTCCGCCACCAGCGGCTCGAGCGTTGCCACCGCCGCGACCATCTCCACCCTGGCGCTGCCCGAGCAGGCACGCAACGGTTACCCGGCCCCGTTGTTTCTCGGCTCCATTGCCGCTGGCGGCACGCTCGGCATCCTGATCCCGCCTTCGATCAACATGATCCTGTTCGCCCTGATCGCCAATCTGTCAGTGCCGAAGCTGTACCTGGCCGCGACCCTCCCGGCTCTGCTGCTATGCCTGATGTTCATCGGACTGATCGTGCTGGCCTGCCTGATCCGCCCCGAACTCGGCGGCCAACGCCGGCATGTGTCCTGGTCCGAGCGGCGAGCCTGCGTACCAGACCTGCTGCCGCCGCTGGTGATCTTCGCGGTGGTGGTCGGCGCCATCTACAGCGGCTTCGCCACCGCCAGTGAATCCGCTGCACTTGGCGTACTTGCGGCCTTCGGTCTGGGTTTGTGGCGGCGTGCCTTTACCTTGCATAGCCTGGGCCAGGCCTTCGAATCCACGCTGCGTACCAGCGGCATGATCATCCTCATCACCCTGGCAGCGTTCTTCCTCAACTTCGTGCTGTCGTCCATCGGACTGACTTCGACCCTGATCGATTTCATCACCGACCTGCAACTGTCACCCATGGCAATGCTGCTGGCGATCATCCTCTTCTACATCGTACTGGGCTGTTTCATGGATACCCTGGCGATGCTCATCACCACAGCGCCGCTGGTGGTACCGGTTATCGTCGCGCTGGGTTTCGATCCCTTGTGGTTCGGGGTCGTGCTCATCGTGCTCTGTGAATTGGGGCAGATAACCCCGCCATTCGGCATGAATCTCTTCGTCGTGCAGAGCATCCGCAACAAAGGCAACTTCATGGATATCGTCTACGGGACACTTCCCTTCTGCTTCCTGTTGATAGCGCTTATTGCCTTGCTCATTCTTTTTCCACAATTGGCATTATGGCTTCCACAGTGGGCGTGACCCTCAGAAGCCACTTCAGACGAGGACAACTAAGCGAGGCAAATATTTAATAGCGATCTCGAAATAGAATTCGACACTTAACCAACGCACACACCTACGATCTTCCAAGCAAATGGATGTTGCTCTTCCCCGCCCACGGCATTGTGCCAATGGCTCTCAATTGCTTGCTGCGGCGTCCTTCGCACGCGGCAATGCCACCTTGCGCCCGTAACTTTTACAGCCGACCAAAGCCCCCTTAACTCCTGACTGAAACAGCATACATCAGCGAGAAAAAGGCATGTCTAAAGCCGCATGAAGTTACCACCCCGCACATTTATCAGCCTAATAAAAATATTGAATCCGACTGCGCGTGACAGCTTCGCGTATTCATAAAAAAATCGTCACACGTCGTATGACAACACGACCAATAACAACAAAAGGTGACATATGCCCAATGACGGCCATCCGCAAGAAGATGCCGGACCGCGAACTTTTCTCGGTTCCGAATACAACAAAGACAACCACTTTCTCTCAACTGCCCAACCGCTGGAGAGAACCCTGTGAAAACGATCCTAACTATCTATTTCGGCACGCTGAAAGTGCTGATCTGCAGCAGCCTGGTGTGCATCACCACGCTGATATTTCTTAACGTGGTACTGCGCTACGGCTTCAATTCCGGCCTGTTCTTCAGTGAGGAAATCTCACGTCTGGCCTTCGTCTGGCTGGTATTCGCCGGCGCCCAACTGATGCTCCACGAGCACGGCCACATTGGCGTCGACATGCTGACCAGCCGCGTCCCTCCCAGGGCGGCAAAGGTGATGATGCTGCTCAGCCAAGTGCTGATGCTCTACGTCACCTGGCTGTTCCTGGAAGGCAGCTGGAAGCAAACCCTGATCAACCTGCACGTCGGCGCACCGTCAACGGGCGTGTCCATGGCGCTGTTCTACGGCGCCGGGCTGGTGTTCTCGGTCGTCAGCATGGTGCTGATCGCCGCACAAGTGGTCGCCAACCTGCGCGCACCGGCAGGCCACTACGCACAACCTTGCACCGAAGGCGCCACGCTCACTAACGCCAACGAACCATCCGGGGTACTCAAGTAATGGCCCTTACCGTCTTCGTTGGCGTGCTGATGGCCGCCATCCTCATCGG
>ENA-UOXB01001511-UOXB01001511.1-bioreactor-metagenome-genome-assembly--contig:-NODE-1511-length-10924-cov-7.401325_pt1 | contig 10924 bp, 7 predicted proteins | sample MGYA00238158_ERZ761615 | MGnify/ENA primary metagenome ERZ761615 (study PRJEB28904, sample SAMN06267902) | bioreactor metagenome | isolation source: Joint BioEnergy Institute, California, USA | place... | reverse complement strand
CGGCGCAGCCGTGCGGTGGTAGCGCCGGGCTCTGCCCGGCGAGCGCGCAACGCTTCTTCTCACCACCGCAACACCGCAACCACACCGACCGGTGCAGTCTGTGCATCTCCCCCATCCCGCCAGGCCTGTGCATGACCTCCGAAACCGCCACCCTTTTTACCGCAACGCGCATCGGCGCAATTCCCGTCGCCAACCGTATCGCGATGGCACCGTTGACCCGCAACCGCGCACAGCCCGACCGCACCCCGTCGCCGCTGGCAGCGACCTACTACGCCCAACGCGCCAGCGCAGGTCTGCTGATCGCTGAGGCAACCCAGATCAGCCCGCTCGGCCAGGGCTACCTGGACACCCCGGGCATCTACAGCCCCGAACAGATCGCCGGCTGGCGCGAAGTCACCACGCAGGTGCATGCGCGGGGCGGCCGGATCGTGCTGCAGCTGTGGCACGTCGGACGCATCTCCCATACCAGCCTGCTGCCGCAGGGCGAGGTGCCGGTGGCCCCCAGCGCGCTGCCCGCCAAGGCCAAAACCTTCACCGCCCAGGGCTTTGAAGACGTATCGGCGCCACGCGCGCTGGCACTTGAGGAGATCCCGGCCTTGATCGAGGACTACCGGCAGGCCGCGCGCAACGCGATCGAGGCCGGTTTCGATGGCGTGGAGGTGCACGCCGCCAACGGCTACCTGATCGACCAGTTCCTGCGCGATGGCAGCAACAAGCGGCAGGATGCCTACGGTGGCAGCATCGAAAACCGCTGCCGCCTGCTGCTGGAGGTGGTCTCCGCCGTGGCCGCTGCGATCGGTCCGGAGCGCACCGGCGTGCGCCTGTCACCGACCACTCCGGCCAACGATGCGCATGACAGCGATCCGCAGCCGCTGTTCCGCCACGCCGTGCAGCAGCTTGACCGGATCGAGGGACTGGCCTTCATCCACATCATCGAAGGCGCCACCGGTGGTGACCGCGACAACCTGCCCTTCGACTACCCGGCCCTGCGCGCGCTGTTCCGCGGCGCCTGGATCGCCAACAACGGCTACGACCGGGCCCGTGCCGAGGCGGCAGTGGACGCCGGTTACGCGGACATGGTGGCCTTCGGCCGCGCCTTCATCGCCAACCCCGACCTGGTCGAGCGCCTGCACCAGGGCGTCGCGCTGGCCGAGGTCGACCAGGACACGCTGTACGGCGGTGGGGCCCACGGCTACACCGATTACCCCCGCGCTACCTGAGCGCACGCACGTCCGGGAGCCGGGCGATGCCCGGCTCCCGGCGCGATCAGCGCAGCACCTGTCCGGTGAGCTGCACATCCACGGTCTGCAGCGGTTCGGCCGCGTTGCGCGACAGCTGCACCTGGTAGGTGCCAGCGGCGATCGTCCACTGGCGCACCTGCGCGTCGAAGCTGGCAAGCGTCTTCGGCTCGGCCTCGATCCGGATGCGGCGCTGCTCTCCGGGCTGCAAGGTCACCTTGTCAAAGCCGATCAGACGGATCGGCGTCTGGCTGCCCGCCGGCAGCTTCAGGTACAGCTGGGCCACATCGGCACCGGCGCGCGCGCCGGCGTTACGGATGTCCACGCTGGCTACCAGTCGCCCACCGTCCACGTTCACCGTCAGGTTCTGGTACTCGAACCGGGTATAGGACAGGCCATGGCCAAACGCGAAGGTGGGCTTCAGGCGGTTGGCCTCGGCCCACTTGTACCCCACGTTCGCGCCCTCGATGTCGAAATCGAAGACATCATTGAACGCCTTTTTCGGGTTGAAACCCAGGCCGTCGATGTGTGGACGCGGCAACTGCGATTCATCGGTCACCCAGGTCACCGGCAGGCGACCGGACGGGTTGGCCTGGCCGGTCAGCAGCGCGGCAATGCCCTCGCCGCCGCGGATGCCGGGATACCACGCCTGCAGCAAGGCCGGCACCTGGTTCAACCACGGGGTACGCACCGGCCCATTGGTTTCCAGCACCACCACGGTCTTCGCGTTGGCCTGCGCCACGGCGGCAATCAGCGCGTCCTGCTGGTCGGGCAGTTGCATGTCGGGCAGGTCGACCGACTCTGCGGCCCATTGGGTGGCAAACACGATGGCCACGTCGGCGGCGGCGGCCGCCCTGGCAGCAGCAGCGCGGTCGGTACCGCTGACAAAATCGATCTGCGCGTCCGGGCGCGCTGCCCGCAGCGCTTCCAGCGGCGAGGACGGATGGAAGATCACCGGGCCAGGCCAGGTGGTCGGCATCACGCCCGGTACCGCGTTGGTCCCCTTTGCGGTCACACCCACCATCGAGGATCCACCACCGCCGATCACGCCCTTGTCGGCATGGCCGCCGATGATGACGATGCGCTTGACCGACGGGTCCAGCGGCAGCACGTTACCCTCGTTGCGCAGCAGTACGCTGCCTTCCTCGACGGTGCGCTGGGCGCTGGCGTAGCCGGCGTCCACGTCGATCGGCTGGTGCTGCGGCGGATTGTCGAAGTTGCCGTGCAGGATCATCGTCCGCAGGATGCGCAGCACCATGTCATCGCGCCGGGCCATCGGCACGACTCCGGCCGCCACGGCCATCTTCAGTGGTTCGTCGAAGAACACCGCCGCGTCGAAGACCTCGCCGGCAGACTGCTGGTCGAGCCCGGCCAGCGCAGCCTTGGAACCGCTGTGCACACCACCCCAGTCACTCATCACGAAACCGGGGAACTTCCACTCCTGCTTGAGCACCTCGTTCATCAGGTAGCCGTTTTCACAGCCGTAGGTGCCGTTGATCTTGTTGTACGAGCACATCGCCACACCGGGGCGTCCAGCCTCGATGGCGATCTCGAATGCCAGCAGGTCCGACTCACGCATTGCCTGCTCGCCGATACGGACGTCGTGGAAGTTGCGCCGGGTTTCCATGTCGTTGAGCGCGAAGTGCTTCATCGAGGAAATCACATGCTCGCTCTGCACGCCGCGGATCACCGCACCTACCATCACGCCTGCCAGCAAGGGGTCCTCACCGGCGTACTCGAAGTTGCGCCCGTTGCGTGGGTCGCGCTGCAGATTCACGCTGCCCGAAAGCAGGATGTTGAAGCGCTGCTGCCACGCTTCGCGCCCCATCGTGGCACCACCGGCGAAGGCCAGTTCCGGGTTCCAGGTCGCTGCCGTGGACGGGCCGGACGGCATCGCGGTGGCGAAGTCCCCGGGGCGGATGCCACCCGGGTTGGTCACGCCGACACCGGCGTCGGCCGACTGCTGCGAGGGAATACCCAGACGCGGCACGCCCGGCACGAAGCCGGCCGATCCCACCGCGCCCTCCGGCAACGGACCGCCATCCTTGCCCAGCCCGAAGTAGCTGTGCAGCATCTGGAACTTCTCGTCCTCGGTCATCTGCGCAAGCAGGAGACCGGCGCGCGCGTCGGCATTGAGCGACGTATCCATCCATGGCCGCTCCTGTTCTGCCTCGCCCGCATAGGTGAACTGCTGCAGGGTCGCCGGCAGGCCTGCGACCTTGACCTTGCGGCTGCTGCGCGCACTGAAGCCATCACTGGCGACCGCGTTCTCCTGCTGCCAGCCTGCAACCGCCGCAGCCGGCAGGCCGATGGCTACTGCCGGAGCAGCCAGCCGTGATGCCTTGACCAGTTCGGCCACGGCCTCCTGCGACGGGTTTTCGGCAGCAGCGTAGACAGCGACCACGTGGCGGTCGTCGGCAACGCGGAGGTAGGCCTGACCGGCCTGCTCCGTGCCCGACTCCAGCTGCACCGGCACACGGCTGAGCAGCACCTGCCCGCGGGTGCTGCCATCGGGCTCCGGCGCCGCAGCGATGAAGCGGTAGCCATAACCGAGCTGGTCGGCCAGGGTCTGCAACGGATCTACCTGGTCCGCTGCGCGTGCAACCCCGGGGACGCTGATCACGTCCGCCCCCAGCACGGGGAGCTGGCTCGCCAGCCCGGCCACGTCCGAGGCTGATGGCGCACGCTGCAACTGCAGAAGCGAGAATGCCGCCGGATCGGCAGCGGAGGCCTGGGTGGCCAGCGACAGGAGGATGGCCGAGGCCAGCAGGCGGGGCTTTGTAATCGTTTTCATCGGCACGCGTAAAAAAACCGGAATCAGACCACATCCGGAAATGCCGCCGAAGGGAGCAGCGTCATGCGCGGACAGCGCCACCACAGTGGCGTGCCCGCGCGGCAGGTCCGGGCAGGCGACGCATGGACCCCTCCGTCCATGCACATACCGTGCCCCTTCGGGACAGCGTGTCCCGGGCCAAGAGTGGGCAGGCGCGCGATTTCTGTCAACCGACGACGCATCGACCATCGTCGTACACAACGCTGGTCAAGCTGCCAGCGCTTCCGTTATCGTCCGCTCACGATCCCAGGAAGGAATCCCACGGACATGTCACGTGCGCTCTCACTGACCGCCATCGGCGTATCGTCCGTCGCACTGCTGATGTGCGGCTGGACACTGGTGCAACAGCAACGAATGGACTCACCTCACCGGGTACTGCACGCCCGCGGGCTGGTCATCGCCGATCACCACGGACAGCCGCGGGTGGTACTCGGTGCGCACGCCGCGAAGACCGCCCGCCCGCAGATGCCGTCACCGGACCAGGCGCTCTCCAGTTCAGGGCTGACCCTGCTCGGCCCGGACGGCGCCGAGCGTGGCCATTACGCGACCTTCGACGCCGGTGGCGAAGCAGTGCTGCGGCTGGACGACGCCAGCGGCGCCACCGAAGTGTTCAAGGTGGTGGCCAACCCGGACCGGGGCGCGACGCTGACGGTGAAGCACCAGAACAATACCGGCGCAATGCTCACCTCCTGGCAAGGGTCGCCGGAACTGCTGTTCGTCGAGGACGGCGGGCGCGCCTTCTTCGTCCGTCCTGGTGCCGCCGCCGCGCCTTGAGCGCCGGGGTGCTGTCTGCTGCCTGCTGCCGCGTCAGTTCACCGTTGCCGCCCGCCTGCCCCACGGCCCCCTGCATCAACGCGGGGCAGCGCGCAAGTGCGGACCCCGGCTTCGACCTGCGTGCCCCACTGCTCTCACGCTGGCGATCGTCGGATACGGCGTCATCCACCCAGCGCCGCGCGAACTGAATACACCCCCTTCACGCCCGCACCGATAACCCCCGGCGCTGCCGTGCAGCAGGGGTCTGCGCGATCTGCCGGGACTGCCACTGTCGCTGGTGGCGCATCGACGGGGCGCGACACTGTCGCCATCGGGCCGATCGGCCGAACAGAGCGGGATTTTCTTCATCAGCGGCAACCGCCTGTCCGGCCAGGCTGCACAGCGCGCGCTCGCCGCATTCTGCCTGCTGCAGAATGCAGAAGGCCCGCTCTGCCAGAGCGGGCCTGTGATTGGCATCACACAACAAATGGGATCAGCGTGGTCCGAGCACGACCTGGAGATCGTTGCCCTGCGGCATGCCGGCACGGCGTTGCACATGCCCCTTCTCGTCCTGGAACAGAATGCCAGGCGTGCCCTGGAAACCCATTTCGACCATCAGGACCTGGTTGGCGTCCAGCTTGGCGGCAACGTCAGCGCTGATGGCAGTGGGCTTGATCCCGCCCTTGTCAAATGCACGCTCGTTCGCAAGCAAGGCAGCAGAGGGGTCGGCGGCGGACAGAATCGCCGCCGCTTTGCCAGGGCTGTCCTCGCGGATGACCCCGACCATCAGATGCCGGAGCTGCACCTTGCCCGCGTCCACCCATGGGCGGGCCGCCTCCCAGAAGCGGTGGCAGTAAGGGCAGTTGGCATCGCTGAAGGTATAGATCACCCGCGGCGCATCGGCGCGACCGTCACGTACCCAGGCACTGTCCTGCAGCCGCGCCCAGGTCTTTTCCGAGAGCGGTCCGGCGACAGCGGTTTCGAGCACCTTTGCCGACAGGTCATTGCCTTCAGCGTCGAACAGGCTGCCAACGATCACGCTCTGTCCATCGGCCGTGACATAAGCGGCGACCGGCTGCTGTCCACCGACCACGCCTGCAAACCCCTGCAGCCCTGGCGGCGCCTGGATCGGACCCACCAGTTCAAAACCGTGCCTGCGCAGACCGTCGAGCGCCTTGGGGGCCTCGGCGGAAGCAGCGGCGGCCGGCGTGGGGGCGGGCGCAGGCGGCTGCGCCTGGCTGCAGGCCGCCAGCGTCAGCAGTGAAGGCAGCAGGATCGCCAGCGAAGTACGCCGCGGAAGTGAGAAAAACATGATGGCTCCTTGTTGAGTACGGACGCAGGCTACCGCAGGTCGCCGGACGTGGCGCCTGGTTGAGGCCCGCGATGGGATGTTGCTCAGGGCAGCGCCCGACGGGCTTCGGCCCTGCAGCCGTTGCAAGGGCGGTTGTTTACGGGCTCTTCACACGCGCCTGCCGCTGCGGTTGTGGTGGTCGAGGTCGCGGCCGTCGCCGCGATGCCGGGCGCTGCCTGCCTTGAAAGCACTGCAGCGGCGCCGGACCATATCAGCAGCGCCACCATGGCCGAGCCGATGACCGGCAAACGCAGGGGCGCCTGACGACGCAGCTGCCGCACCGCCCAGACCGCTGCGGCAAGCAGCCCGATGAGCGTCTGCCATGCCCACCCTGCAAGCCCGTGCAGAACGGACGTGTAAGGCGGCAGCGCTGGAAGGGGATGCACGAGGCTGGCCAGCGCACTGCCCAGCAGCGCCGCCGTCGCGACGTCAAGCAGCAGCCGCGCAGCGGCCTGGCGTTGCCGCGCAGGCTGCCTGGGCCAGCAGCGTGCCAGCAGCAGAGCGAGCATCACACAACAGAAGGCCAGCACGCCCATCGGCGATGCTGGCCCCTCGTTCAGAAACATCGACACGCGTGGCGCGCCTCCTCCGAAGTGCGCTGCGCCGCCGTCCCGCAGGCCGACAGCGCAGCGCCGTCACACATCACGCAGCGTGACGGTCGAACCCACGTACTGCCCCGGTCAACACCGGGTTGGCCGGTGCTGCCGTGCGCTCACGCAGCTTGCCCGCGACCATGCGCCGATAGCTGGCCGGGGTCATGCCGACAATGCGCAGGAACAGGCGACGGAACGCGCTCTGGTCTGCATAGCCCACGCCCCAGGCGACCTCGTCGATGGCGCCGCCATCCTGCAGCAGCAGCTGTGCCTTGGCGATGCGCAGCCGCTGGCAGTACTCGATGGGACGCATGCCCGTGGCCTTGAGGAAGCGGCGTTGCAGGGTCCGAGGCTCCAACCCGGAACTCTGACAGATCGCCCCCAGCGTGGCCCCCCGGGCGGCCGTGGTGTGCAACCAGCGCTGGGCCTTGAGTACATCGCGGTCGCCATGGGCGAAATTGGCGCTGAAGCGTTCCAGGTCCTGCTGGATGCTGGCCGGAATGGCCACGCCCTGCTGTTGCGCGACCGCGTTCATGATGCCCTGCCCGTGCAGGCGGTACAGCAGACGCAGGCCCAGGAACCTCCAGGCCTGGTTGCCGCTGACGGTGAGCAGATCACCGTCGTCCACGAGCGCGCGCTCGCTCGGTGCCCAGTTCGCGGCCTGTGCCGACAGGTCGGGGTGTCGCCCCAGATCCAGGCTGGCCACACTGCGGCCAACCAGCAGGCCGGCACGCGCCAGCACGCAGATCCCGTCATTGGAAGCGGCCAGCAGGCTGCCGCCGTCGTAGTGAGCGCTCAGCCAGTCCTGCAGGACGGCTTCATCCTGGATCCGTGCGCTCTGGCTGACCTGACCGGGCAGCGCGATGGCGGCCGGTACGGTGGCGTCGAGCAGATCGGCGCCAGCCACACGCTGCGGACCGCCACCGTCGGCGGCCAGTACCCAGCGGGTGACCAGCAGCCCGGGCACACGGCGCCCCTGCTGCTGGGCGAGACGATTGGCCACGTGGGCCATCTCGGCAAGCATGGATGCTGCCGATGGATCGGCGCCCGGGTATTCCACCACTGCAATTTCGGTCAGGTCGTTCTTGTGTGCGTCCATCAGCTCCTCCTCGTGCCTCCGATGAACCGGGAGCGTCGCGATTGACGACGTGACTTCCCGGTGGATGCAGGGTAGGAACTGAGGACAGGCGCAGGCTATGAAGATAATTGCAAAGAGCGTCACAGCCTCAGGACGTTCGGGGCTTGACTCGTGAGTAGACTCCAAGGTTCAGAATGGGCACCTGGAGGTTTCCATGAACATTGGACAGCTGGCACATCGTGCCGGGGTACCGGTCGATACGGTTCGCTACTACGAAAGACAGGGCCTGTTGCCGGTGACGCGTCGTTCAGGCGCCGGTTACCGGATTTTCGACGAAACGGCCTTGAAACGACTTCGTTTCATCCGGCGTGCAAAGGCGCTGGGCTTCACCCTGGAGGAAATCGCCAGTCTGCTGGCGCTGAGCGACCAGCGCGGCGGCGACATGGCCGGCGTGCGTGACGCCGCCAGTGCCCGTCTGGCCGACATCGAACACCGCATCAAGGAACTGCAACGCATGCATATCGCGCTCACCCAGCTGGTCCAGGCCTGCCCCGGCCACGGCGACCTTGCCGCCTGCCCGATCATCACCGCGCTTCAGGAGTCAGCGTCGTGACCGCGCCCGGACCTGCACACGGTCACTGCTGTCATGGCCAGACCACACCGGGCGCCGTTGGAACCGGGGCAATCGACCCGGTGTGCGGCATGCAGGTGGATCAAACGCGTACGCCGCACCACGCCGAGTACCACGGCAGGCGCCATTTTTTCTGCAGTGACGGCTGCCGGCGGCGCTTCAACGCGCATCCGCAGCGCTATCTGGACCCGCAGGGCGCCGATGTCGAGCCGGTGGCCGAAGGTACGCTGTTCACCTGCCCGATGGACCCCCAGATCGTGCAGGAAGGCCCGGGCACCTGCCCGATCTGCGGCATGGCGCTGGAGCCCATGATGCCGAGCCTGGACGACAGCCAGTCGCCTGAGCTTGTCGATTTCCGGCGCCGGTTCTGGTGGAGTCTGCCGCTGAGCGTGGCCACCATGATGCTGGCGATGCTGGCCATGACCCCGCTGCTGAAGGGGCTGTCGCCGACGCTGCGGGCAGGGCTGGAGGCCGCACTGGCGACACCGGTCGTGCTGTGGGCAGGCTGGCCCTTCCTGCAGCGCTGGGCGCAGTCGATTGCCAACCGCAGCCCGAACATGTGGACGCTGATCGGCACCGGGGTGCTCGCTGCCTACGGCTACAGCGTCATTGCCACGATTGCGCCGTCGCTGTTCCCGCCCTCCTTCCAGGAGCATGGCCACGTCGGCGTGTACTTCGAAGCGGCGGCGATGATCGTCTCGCTCACCCTGCTGGGCCAGCTGTTGGAACTGCGCGCGCGCGCCAGGACCTCGGCAGCGATCCGTTCGCTGCTTGAGCTGGCGCCGACGAGGGCGCGTCGCATCAATGTCGACGGCAGTGAGGAGGACATCGTGCTGTCACAGGTGCGTGCAGGCGACCGCCTGCGCGTCCGTCCGGGCGAGAAGATCCCGGTCGATGGGCGCGTGCTGGAAGGGCGTTCCACGCTGGATGAGTCGATGCTCACCGGTGAGTCCTTGCCGATCACCCGCGGCATCGGCGACCCGGTGATCGGAGCCACACTGAACGGCACCGGCGCGCTGCTGATCGAAGCCGAGCGCGTGGGCGATGACGGCACGCTGGCGCAGATCGTGCAGCTGGTGGCGCAGGCACAGCGCTCGCGCGCCCCGATGCAGCGGATGGCCGACACCGTCGCTTACTGGTTCGTGCTGGGCGTGCTGATGGTTGCCCTGCTCACCCTGCTCGGCTGGGGGCTGTTCGGCCCGGCTCCATCGTGGACCCATGGCGTGCTCAACGCCGTGGCGGTGCTGATCATCGCCTGCCCGTGCGCGCTGGGCCTGGCCACGCCGATGACGATCATGGTCGCCACCGGCCGCGCCGCGCAGCAGGGCGTGCTGTTCCGTGATGCCGAGGCCATCGAAGCGCTGCGCTCGGTCGACACGCTGGTCGTGGACAAAACCGGCACCCTGACCGAAGGTCGGCCGGCATTCCACGGCATCGTGCCAGCGGCCGGGTTCGACGCGGACAGCGTGCTGCGGCTGGCCGCCAGCCTGGACCAGGGCAGCGAGCACCCCTTGGCTGCTGCGCTGGTTGCCGAGGCGCGCCGACGCGGGCTGGAACTGCAGCCCGTGGATGGGTTCGATTCCATCACCGGCCAGGGTGTGGCGGGCACCGTCGACCAGCACGCGCTTCTGCTCGGCACGACCAGCCTGATGGAAGAGCATGGCGTGGCGGTGGACACGATGGCTGCTGAGGCCGATGCATTGCGCCGCGAAGGTGCCAGTGTCATGTACCTGGCCATCGAGAACCAGCTGGCCGGTGCCCTGGCGGTGGCCGATCCGATCAAACCCACCACCGCCGAGGCCATCAACGCCCTGCAGCGTGATGGCGTGCGCATCATCATGGCCAGTGGCGATGGCGTGCTCACCGCGCGCGCGGTGGCTCAGCGCCTGGGCCTTGACGAGGTGCATGGCGAAACACGACCGGGCGACAAGGCTGCGCTTGTGCAGCGGCTGCAGCAGGACGGTCGTGTGGTGGCGATGGCGGGCGACGGCATCAACGATGCACCTGCCCTGGCTGCCGCGCAGGTCGGCATCGCGATGGGTACGGGCACCGACGTGGCGATGTCCAGCGCACAGGTCACCCTGGTCAAGGGTGATCTTCGCGGCATTCTCCGCGCCCGACAGCTCTCACGCCTGAGCGTGCGCAACATGCGGCAGAACCTGGGATTCGCATTTGCCTACAACGGCCTGGGTATTCCGATTGCTGCGGGCCTGCTGTGGCCATGGGGCATCAGCCTGTCGCCCATGCTCGCCGCACTGGCGATGAGTCTGAGTTCGGTGTCGGTCATCAGCAACGCATTGCGGCTGCGCAACCAACGCCTTGGCATGCAATGAGCCCGCACGCGAAAAACTGCAGGAAAGGCTTGCCAAGGCGAATACCCACCGCTATTATCTCGCTCCTCAGCGACGTGGGGCCATAGCTCAGCTGGGAGAGCGCCTGCATGGCAT
>ENA-UOXB01001508-UOXB01001508.1-bioreactor-metagenome-genome-assembly--contig:-NODE-1508-length-10932-cov-7.665901_pt1 | contig 10932 bp, 7 predicted proteins | sample MGYA00238158_ERZ761615 | MGnify/ENA primary metagenome ERZ761615 (study PRJEB28904, sample SAMN06267902) | bioreactor metagenome | isolation source: Joint BioEnergy Institute, California, USA | place... | reverse complement strand
TAAAAGCAGGTGACGGTGGTAATGGAATCGCCAGTTTTCGCCGAGAAAAATATGTCCCGCGCGGTGGTCCTGATGGTGGTGATGGTGGCAAAGGCGGAGATGTTTATGTTGTTGCTGATGACAATACCAACACCCTAGTCGACTATCGCTATACGCGTCGTTATGATGCAATGCGCGCTGAGAATGGTCACAGTAGAAATTGCTCAGGCAAAGGCTCTGATGACATCTATTTACCAGTTCCAATCGGTACGACTGTGGTCGATACTGAAACTGACGAAGTGTTAGGCGATTTGGTTGAGATTGGTCAGACGTTACTAATTGCCAAAGGCGGCGATGGTGGTCTGGGTAATACTCATTTTAAAAGCTCTACCAACCAAGCACCGCGCAAAGCCACGTCTGGTTTTGAAGGCGAGCTAAAGGTATTAAAGTTTGAGCTAAAAGTTGTGGCCGACGTCGGTTTGATTGGTTTGCCTAATGCGGGTAAATCCACATTTATCCGTCAGGTTTCTGCTGCCAGACCAAAAGTGGCAGATTATCCATTTACAACGCTAGTACCGAACTTGGGCGTGGTAGATATTGGTCGTCATCGCTCGTTTGTGATGGCAGATATTCCTGGTCTGATTGAAGGCGCATCAGAAGGAGCAGGATTAGGCATTCGCTTTTTGAAGCATGTCGCGCGTACTCGCCGTCTGTTACACTTGGTTGATGTTAAGCCAATTGATGGTAGTGATCCAGTACAAAACGCCCGCGTTATCTTAAATGAGCTTGAGCGTTTCTCGCCTGAATTGGCAAATTTACCACAAATTTTGGTATTGAATAAAATCGATCAGGTCGACGACGAAGAGTTAAACGAGCTTTGTACGCACATTGTGGCAGAGCTTGGCTGGACAGGCATTGTATTTCGCACCGCTACATTGACAGGCGATGGCGTCGACGCGGTCAAATACCATCTAATGAATGAGATTGAGCGTGAGCGTGAGCGCGAAATAGAAGATCCTATTTTTGCTGAGGCGCAAAAAGAGCGCTTTGAGCGTTTAGAAGTTGAAGTGCGTCTAAACACTGAAGCTCAGCGTGAAGCTTATCGTGCTGCACGTAGAGCACAGCGTGAAGGTCTAGACTTAAATGATGATGACGATGATGATGGTGTTGAAGTCATGTACGTGCCTTAGACTAGGACGCGTGAGCAGGTAGACTTAAGTAATTTTAGTAATCAATTCATATAAGAACAAGGAGTTTATATGGCAGGTGACATAGCAAACACGAGCGAAGAAGCAAGGTTCATTAAGCAAACTCGTAACTTCGATATTAAGCGCGTTATTGTCAAGATTGGCTCATCGTTATTAACCAATAATGGCCGAGGGCTGGATCGAACTGCCATATATGAGTGGGCAAAACAGATCGCCAAACTTCATAACCAAGGCATAGAGATACTGCTGGTATCTTCAGGTGCCGTGGCTGAAGGCGTGGTGCGCATGAACCTAGAGGAGCGACCAAAAAAACTGGTGGCTTTGCAAGCCTGTGCTTCTATTGGGCAAATGGGTTTGATTGAAACATGGTGGTCAGCCCTGATTCAACATGGGGTTCAAAGTGCCCAGCTTTTGCTTACTCATGATGACTTGTCCAATCGTCGTCGTTATTTGAATACGACAGGTGCGTTGACACAACTTTTAGATTGGCGCGTCTTACCAGTAATTAATGAAAACGATACCATTACCATTGACGAGATTAAATTCGGTGATAATGACACATTGGGTGCGATGGCAGCAGCGATGGTCAACGCGGACTTATATATTATTTTAACGGATCAAGAAGGGGTGTTTACTGACAACCCTCGCAATAATCCCAATGCCAAAATGATTCGCCAAGAGCGTGCAATGGCAGATTACCTATTTGGGATAGCAGGAGATGGCGGCAAGCTTGGGCGCGGTGGTATGTTGACCAAGATTCGTGCGGGTCGCCTTGCTGCAATGGGCGGCTGTCCGACGGTTATCGTAAGCGGGGCAATTGATAATGTCATCACGCGTGTGGTATCAGGTGAAGCCGTTGGCACGCTTCTTACCACCAATAATGAAGACAAAATCATCGCTCGTAAGCAATGGCTTGCCGCTCATCTACGTATGTCAGGTAGCTTAGTTGTCGATGCTGGTGCGGCAAAAGCATTGACGCAGCACAATAGAAGCCTGTTGCCAGTTGGTGTTGTAGAAGTCCATGGAGGCTTTGATGAAGGCGACGTAGTCGAGATTACTCATCAAGACACAGGCGAGCGTATTGCAGTTGGACAAGTAAACTTTTCATCGCATGATGCGCGCCGAGTGGCTCGTGAACGCACTGAACAATTCGATAGAATTTTTGGTAGCAGTGAAGAGCGTGTGGTTATGGTGCACCGTGATAACTTGGCATTAACCGTATAGTACGTCGCTGTTTATACATAAAAAATAGTTAAGATCCCTTTATTTCATTTATTTTTCCAGCGCCGTATTTAGTAATAAATACAACGTGGTGCTGTTTTGGAGATTTGCACATGAGTGCTTCAGACAATAGTAACTCAAGCCAGCAAGCATTTGCGCCTTTAAAAAACGACAGATTGCTACGAGCCCTGCGTTTTGAGTCGATAGATACCACGCCCGTCTGGATGATGCGTCAAGCGGGTCGTTATTTGCCAGAATATAAGGCAACGCGTGCTGAAGCAGGCGACTTTATGAGTCTGTGTAAAGACACCGCTCGCGCTACTGAAGTGACTCTACAGCCATTACGCCGTTATGATTTGGACGCGGCTATTTTGTTCAGCGATATTCTGACCATTCCTGACGCAATGGGGCTGGGTCTTTACTTTGAAACAGGTGAAGGTCCTAAATTTAAACATCCTATTCGTCAGCAGGCAGACCTTGATAGATTGCCAGTATTGGATGCTAATGATTCTCTTGATTATGTCATGCGTGCAGTGACAAGCATTCGTAAAGCGCTTAATGGACAAGTACCTTTATTTGGTTTTTCTGGCAGTCCGTGGACGCTTGCCACCTATATGATTGAAGGTGGTAGCTCAAAAGATTATCGTTATACCAAAGGTTTTTTGTACAGCAATCCTGATTTCTTACACCAGTTGTTAGATAAGTTAGCGGCAGCGGTGATTGATTATCTAGATGCGCAAGTAGTGGCTGGCGCTCAAGTATTGCAAATATTTGATAGCTGGGGCGGAGCGCTTGGTCATCGTCAGTTTATCGACTTCTCTCATGCTTATAACAAGCGTATTGTTGCAGAGTTGAAAGTGCGCCATCCGCAAGTACCAGTGGTTCTATTTACCAAGGGCGGTGGATTGTGGCTTGATGTGCAAGCAGATAGCGAAGCGGATGCATTGGGCCTTGATTGGACGATGCCAATTGATCGTGCAAGACAAGTCTTGACAGAAAGCCAGCGCCAATTGACCAAACAGCATAAAAAACTACAGAGCAGCAAAGCCATTCAGGGCAACTTGGATCCAGCCACACTGTACGGCTCACCTGCAACGATTCGTGCCGAAGTAAACGCAATGCTCGATAGTGCTTATGCCAGTGGTGAAAAAACAGGCTACATAGCAAACTTGGGTCATGGCATCACGCAATGGGTCAATCCTGATAATGCCAAAGTCTTTATTGATGCGGTACATGATTATCAGATTTAGGTTTTGAATTTAAAAATAAAGATTATATTTCTAGTATTTACTGCGTAACGGAAAAAAGGACGTCTTATGATTTCAGCCGCGATTGTTGGTGGTACAGGTTATACAGGTATTGAGCTGATTCGCTTATTGTCTGCGCATCCTGAAGTGTCTATTGATTTGCTAACTTCACGTAGCGAAGCGGGTACACGAGCTGATGAGATATTTCCAAGCTTACGCGGTGTATCAGACATTGTCTTTAGCGACTTAGGGGACAATACGCTGGCTGCGTTGCAAGCGTGCGATGTGGTGTTTTTTGCGACGCCGCACGGTGTTGCTATGAAGCAAGCTGAAGCATTGACTCAAGCAGGCGTTAAGGTCATTGATTTGGCGGCGGATTTTCGCTTGCAGTCACTAGCAGATTTTGAGCATTGGTATCAGCAGTCGCATGCTTGTCCTGAACTCTTAAAAACGGCTGTTTATGGATTGCCAGAAGTCAACCGCGATAAACTTGCTGATGCTTTGGTCGTTGGCAATCCTGGTTGTTATCCAACCACTGCTATTTTGGGTTTAAAACCAATTATCGACACACAAAATAAGCAAGCAGAGCAATTGGTTGAGTCGCGTATTGTCATTGATGCAAAATCTGGCGTTTCAGGAGCTGGCCGTCAAGCAAAGCTTGCGCTCAACTATGCTGAAACAACAGATAACTTTAAAGCGTATAGCGTTGAAGGACATCGTCATTTACCAGAGATTGAGCAAGGCGTTGCTCAGCTATTAGACAGCCAATTTACACATCGTATTCGTTTTTTGCCGCATCTTGTACCCATGATACGCGGTATGCTTAGCTCTATTCATATGGAGCTGACGGAGGCGGGTGCTGCTATCGATTGGCAGCAAACATTCGAGAATGCTTATGCGTCAGAGCCATTTGTCGATGTGATGCCAAAGGGTATCTATCCTGACACGCGTAGTGTTCGCGCCAGCAATCGGTTACGTATTGCTGTGCATCAAGACAACGAACGTGCTGAGCTAACGGTGATTGTCGTCCAAGACAATTTGGTAAAAGGTGCAGCAGGGCAAGCCGTACAAAACATGAATGTCATGTTCGGGTTTGATGAGTCTATGGGACTAAATTTTGCCCCTATTGTTCCTTAACGAGACATTTTCTTTGGCAAGCCGTTCACATTTATGGTGCTAGGTATTGATTATAAATTCCGCTATAATGGCTTGCCTTTATTGTTAAGAGATACTGTTTAAATGCGTGTTAAGTTCGCACAACGCTTTTGCTCACAATCAACCCATTTATCATGTCGAAATCCTGCTTTGTATTGTATAGAGCATAGACCGCATTATTTTAAAAGTAGAGATGGTTCAGTGAGTGTTATTGGTAAAGCGCAGCAAGGCGCATCTACATTGGTATTGGCATTATTCGTTGTTGTAGTATTAGTGACGACGACTGTTGGATTGTTGATTGGTCATAAGCTTGGTTACCAGCAAGGTTTTCACTCGATGCAAACCGAAACCAAGCAGGCAATGATCAATAGTAGCGAAGCAACTAAAGAGCTTGATAAGTTACGTCTTAGTAATAAAATAGCGACCAATCAAGCGGCTACTGCTAAGCAAGAGCTGGAAATCAGTTTGGCTAATATCAAAGAGCTGCGTGAAAACCAGCAAGAGTTAACAGTTGAAAATAGACAGGTCACACAACTCAACGAAGTATATGCTGAGGTTATTAGTGACAAAGGCGGTATGCCATTACGGATACTGGGTGCAAAAATTAAGCCACTCCCTGAAAATGCTTTTGAATATGGTTTTGATATTGCTATGCTTAGCAGCGACGGTCAAGCCAAACGTTTGACGCCGACATTGACACTGCTCAATGACAATTCACTGGTAGAAGTACCGCTAGACTCTGAAACTTACACCATTGAAGGTATTACTCGTATTCGTGGCCGCTTTACGATGCCATCTGGCTTTAAGCCGTTACAAGTCAAACTTAACCTACAAGCGGGCGGGCAGCAAGTAGAGCAATTATATGATTGGTCACTTGGCGCTAACGTAGATGGTATGCCACTATCGCTTTTAGACTTACCAAAAGTTGATGAAAGTCCGATTGAACCTTAATTAGGTGTTGACCAGCAGACTATTAGATTGGGTGTAAAGCATCCGATTATCAGGTTAAGCTGTTAATACCGTATTGAGTTTATAATGGGCGGAGAACATGCCTATTTTCCTATATTTTGACCTCCTTTATTTCAAACTTACCTTATAATTATATTGTTATTATGATGAAAAAAATGATACTAGAAGCAATGCCGACTGTTGCAGATTGGCACTTTCCAAATATGCCAGCGCATCGTGCACAAGAGGGCGATACAGATGGCGAAACTTCACCGCAAGCTGACGTGCTGGTGGCAGAGCCAGAAGTAGCTAAGCCGCCGATGTATGCGGTAGTAATGTATAATGACAATTATACGCCGATGGAGTTTGTCGTTTATGTTTTGCAGTCAGAGTTCCGTCATAGTATGGATTCTGCGGTTGAGATTATGCTAACGATTCACAATAGCAGTAAGGGCATTGCGGGTATTTATCCTAAAGATATTGCTGAGACTAAAGCCAAAAAAGTAAACAGTCTTGCCCATCGTGAAGGGTATCCGTTATTGACTCAAATAGAGCCACATCAAGGCGAATAGATATCCTGTTTTTATTTCTCAGTATTTTATAAGCTCGGATCGTTGGCAATTTTATAAATGACTTATGCTCAGAGTAAATTTGATCAACATTCTAAAGCCAGTATTAGCTTACCACTCTTGTCTATTACGCACCTTTAGTAAGTGGCTATATTACTATTATCATCTTGAATCATCATCGTCTTGATTTCTATTTAATATAGCCTTATATATTAGATTGCCCCGCTGAACAGTCGTTACGATTAGCATTGCCTGACGCTCATTTTTTAATAGCATTTACGCTTGTTTTTCTTAATACCAACCATATCTAAGTTGCATGTACTGTTATTCAACGTACTAAGCAAACCAAGTGTCTGCAAATTCCTTATAAGCTCATTCGTAATTTGACTACCAATCTCTCTATTATCTGCTAAGCTTTTCTAGTAATACGGCACTTGTACTTATCAATCTGTGGCTCTATGGCACGCTTCGATACATTTTAGTCTGCGTTAATAGATTGACTCAGCTTGAGTATCGTGTTGATATAAAGAAAAGCGAATATGAACGATCAAAAAGCATCATCTATGCTAGCTAAGCAGCAAAACCGTTGAAATGAGCTGTGATCTCTCTTATTTAGCAATACCTTTTAATAATACATATATTGCCCTTGAACAATCCATCTACTGCCCTGATTTACTTACTAACTCATTCATAAAGCTATCAATTATAAAGATAGGTATAACCGTAGGAAGTCGTTATGTTAAGTCGTCATCTTGAAGTTTCTTTGCGTTTAGCAATGACACTTGCGCGCCAAAAATCGCATGAGTATCTCACTGTTGAACATCTCTTGTTAGCACTCCTAGAAAATACTCATGCTGCCAATACTTTGACGGCGTGTAATGCCAATGTATCAACACTGCGTACTGAGCTTGAAGCTTATATCAATAAGCACACGCCAACCGTTGATGCAGACACTGAGCAATCGCCGCAGCCGACGCAAAGCTTTGATCGTATTTTGCAGCGCGCCATTTTCCATGTACAGTCCATTGGTGGTGGTCGTCTTGTTGAAGGCTCAGATATTTTAGTGTCTATGTTTTCAGAACATGATACTTACGCTGTTTATTTACTCAAAAAACAGGGTATTAGCCGCCTTGAGCTAACCCAGTATTTATCACATGGTCAAGACAAAGAAGAGCCGTCTGAACCACGTGCCTCTATGACTGGTGAGCGCCGCAGTGCGTCAGAAAAAACAAGTAAAGACCCATTGGTAGAATATGCAACCAATCTAAACCAGCGCGCTGCTGAAGGTAAAACCGATCCATTGATTGGACGTTCTTCTGAAATTGAGCGTGCCGCGCAAGTACTATGCCGTCGCCGTAAGAACAATCCCTTATTGGTCGGTGAGCCAGGCGTTGGTAAAACCTCTATTGCTGAGGGTTTGGCGTGGTTGATTATCAATGACAAAGCACCAAAGCCACTTACTGGCTGCATCATTTATAGTCTAGATATTGGTTCTTTAATCGCTGGTACTAAGTATCGCGGCGATTTTGAAAAACGCATGAAGTCGCTCCTTGATGCGCTAAAGAAAAAACCCAACGCTATTTTGTTCATTGATGAGATTCATATGATTATTGGCGCAGGATCGTCAATGAGCAGTAATATGGACGTATCGAATTTGATCAAACCAGCCCTTGCCAATGGCGAGCTGCGCTGCATTGGTTCAACGACCTTTACTGAATATCGTCAGGTGTTCGAAAAAGACCATGCTTTATCACGTCGTTTCCAAAAGATCGATGTAAAAGAGCCAAGTGTCGACGACAGTATTGATATTTTGCGCGGGCTGAAACCGCGTTATGAAGAATTCCATAACGTAGAATATACAGATGAAGCCTTGGTTTCGGCTGTACAGCTATCTGCCAAACACATTCATGAGCGCTTCTTGCCAGATAAGGCGATTGACGTGATTGATGAGGCTGGCGCTTATAAGCGTTTGGGTGTGATCCCTGATGCTGCTGACATTGATGCAGAAGAAAGCTTCATTGCAGATATCGAGCAAGATTTTGATGCTCAGATTGAAGCGGATAGCGACAACGATGCTATTAATGAAATGCAGGATGAAGCCAATACAGCAAAAGCCGATGATCAAGCTCAATCATCTGATGACATAAAGTCTTCTAAATCTAAGAAGAGACCACCGATGAAAATCGATGTGGCAGATATTGAAGCCATTATTGCAAAACTTGCACGTATTCCGCCAAAGTCCGTATCAAGCGATGATAAGAGTATCCTTGAACACCTAGATCGTGATCTTAAGCATTTGGTGTTTGGTCAGGATGAAGCTATTGCAACTTTAGCTGACGCTATCAAATTGTCGCGCGCTGGTCTTAAAGCGCCAGATAAGCCTATCGGTTCGTTCATGTTTGCTGGTCCAACAGGGGTTGGTAAAACAGAAGTATCGCGTCAATTGGCAAACCTATTGGGCGTAGAGTTAATACGCTTTGATATGTCAGAGTACATGGAAGCGCATACAGCGTCGCGTTTGATTGGTGCACCTCCAGGTTATGTCGGTTATGACCAAGGCGGTTTGCTTACCGAAAAAATCAACCAGCATCCGCACTGCGTATTGCTCCTTGATGAGATCGAAAAAGCGCACCCAGATGTCTTTAACTTGTTACTACAAGTGATGGATCATGGTACGTTGACAGACAATAATGGTCGCGTAGCGATCTTTAAGCAAGTTATTGTGATTATGACGACGAACGTTGGCGCTGATAGTATTAGCCGCTCCTCGATGGGCTTTACGCAGCAAGATCATAGCCGTGATAACACTGAATCACTTAAACGTGTCTTCACGCCTGAATTCCGCAACCGTTTGGATGCGATCATTCAGTTCAATCCGCTCGATACGTCAGTTGTGGTATCTGTAGTTGATAAGTTCTTGGTTGAGCTACAAGTACAGCTTGATGATAAGCAAGTGACACTAGAGATTGATGACGACGTACGTGATTACTTAGCTGAAAAAGGCTATGATCGCTTGATGGGTGCTCGTCCGATGCAGCGCTTGATTCAGGATGAAATCAAAAAGCCACTGGCGAGTATGATTTTGTTTGGTGATCTAGTCAATGGTGGGGTCGTACACCTCACTTTAGAGCCTGAAGCAAATGAGTCGCAAGACGATGCTACTGTTGATCTTAATAAAAACAGTAATAAAGCTTCAGACAAGGGATCAGCAGACAGCCGTATCGTCTTAACGGTTGTTGAAACCCATGCGCCGCATCCAGACTCTGAGTCGCTAGCCAGCTAAATTTTTATTACCAATACTATAAGAACGGTTACTGCGGTAGCCGTTTTTTTATTGTTATAATTTAAACAAAGCCGCCTCAGTATGTGTCGTCTCAATATATTGCGTACACTTATCTAAGACGATTTTATAGAATATAGACAATTATCTTATAAAAAATAAAAAGGACATAGTATGGAACTGTTCGATGAGCAGACATCAAAGACCGCAGAACAAAAACAAGCCATTTTAGACAATGTTCGTTTGCCAGAAGATTGGAAAAAAGCGTTAGCAGAAGAGTTGACGTCAGACAATATGGACAGTCTAAGGGCTTTTTTAAAAGACGCTTATCAGTCGAGTGGCAATATTTATCCACCAGCACCGCTGATGTTTAACGCTTTTAATTTAACCCCTTTATCCAAAGTAAAAGTAGTGATATTAGGACAAGACCCTTATCATGGTCCAGGCCAAGCGATGGGACTGTCATTTTCTGTGCCCAAAGCCATTCCTAAACCGCCTTCACTGAACAATGTATTAAAAGAGATGGCAGATGATATTGGAGTTCGTCCCTCAAAGCATGGCGATTTGACGTATTGGGCTGAGCAAGGAGTGCTGCTTTTAAACAGCTCATTGACAGTAAAAGAAAGCGAACCAAACAGTCATCAAAATCAAGGCTGGGAGCAGTTTACTGATGCAGTAATCGATGTGGTTAACGAGCAAACAGAGCATACAGTATTTATACTGTGGGGCAGTAAAGCACAAAAGAAGGGTAAGTATATCAACACGGACAAACACCTTATTTTGACGGCTGTTCATCCTTCACCATTAGCTGCCAATCGTGGTGGGTTTTTTGGTTCTAAACCGTTTTCTAAGACCAATGACTATTTAAAACAACATGGTCAAACGCCGATTGATTGGCAGCTGCCACAATAAATGATGACTCCTTATAACCTTAATTTATGGTCTCATTTTTCGATAGCTGATCAATCAATAAATTCAGAGCTTAACTCTTGTATGTTTTGGTCGCTTCAAGACGTCAAGTGGATGCAAGAAGCATTGAGTCTTGCTAGGCAAGGCGCTATATGCGGAGAAGTACCAGTTGGAGCGGTACTGGTACATGATCAGCAAATTATTGGTCGTGGGTTCAATGAGCCTATTGGACGTCACGATGCAACGGCTCATGCTGAGATTGTGGCGTTAAGAGATGCTTGTATTCGTTTAAAAAATTATCGATTGCCGCTACGTACAACGCTTTACGTGACGTTAGAGCCTTGTACCATGTGCATTGGTGCTTTGATTCATGCACGCGTTGATAGAGTGATATATGCCGCAAGTGAGCCACGCGC
>ENA-UOXB01001506-UOXB01001506.1-bioreactor-metagenome-genome-assembly--contig:-NODE-1506-length-10955-cov-9.217248_pt1 | contig 10955 bp, 8 predicted proteins | sample MGYA00238158_ERZ761615 | MGnify/ENA primary metagenome ERZ761615 (study PRJEB28904, sample SAMN06267902) | bioreactor metagenome | isolation source: Joint BioEnergy Institute, California, USA | place... | reverse complement strand
GACGGGACGTCCCTTGTTCCGCCGACTGGAGAGAGCGCGTGGAAGCAGCCGTACACTTCATCAACAGCATCATCTGGAGCAAGGCACTGATCTTCGTGTGCCTTGCCGCCGGCCTGTACTTCAGCGTCCGCACGCGCTTCATGCAGATCCGCGGCTTCGTGGAGATGTGCAGGCTCACCGTGTCCGGGGAAAAGTCCGACGCCGGCGTGTCCTCGTTCCAGGCTCTGGCGATGTCGATGGCCGGGCGCATGGGCATCGGCAACATCGCCGGCGTCGCCACCGCCATCGCCTTCGGCGGCCCTGGCGCCATCTTCTGGATGTGGGTCATGGGCTTCCTGGGGGCGTCCACGTCGTACGTGGAGTGCACCCTGGCGCAGATCTACAAGACCAAGGACGCCGAAGGGCGCTATCGCGGCGGCCCGGCGTACTACATCGAAAAGGCCATGGGCCTGAAGTGGTATGCGATGGCGTTCGCGCTGGCGACGATCGTCGCCGCCGGCTTCCTGATGCCGGGCGTGCAGGCCAATGCGATCGCCGACAGCATCGTCAATGCCTGCCGCGGTGGTGCCCTGTGCGGGCCGCTGGACAGCCAGATGTTCGGCATGGACGCGGTGCAGGCCGTCAAGCTGGGCATCGGCCTGTTCGTCGCGCTGCTGCTGGGCGTGGTGATCTTCGGTGGCGTCAAGCGCATCGCCAGCTTTGCCGAGATCGTGGTGCCGTTCATGGCGGCCGCCTTCATCCTCATGGCCATCGTGATCATGATCCTCAACGCGGAGCGCGTGCCGGAGATGTTCAACATCATCTTCAGCAGCGCCTTCGGCACCCATGCCGCTTTCGGCGCCATGCTGGGACTGGCGGTGGAATGGGGCGTCAAGCGCGGGATCTACGCCAACGAGGCAGGGCAGGGTACCGCCCCGCACGCCGCTGCGGCGTCCGAGGTTTCTCACCCGGCCAAGCAGGGCTACGTGCAGGCCTTCGCGGTGTATTTCGACACCATGATGGTGTGCACCGCGACCGCCTTCCTGATCCTCGCCAGCGGCACCTACAACGTGTACTCGCCGGTTCCCGGCGAAGCCCCCATTTTCCAGGGCCTGCAGGGCATCGCCGAGGGCGCGGGCTACGCACAGGCCGGCGTGGAAGCCGTGCTGCCCGGCTGGGGTGCCTCGTTCGTGGCGATCGCGATCTTCTTCTTCGCCTTCACCACGATCATGGCCTATTACTACATGGCCGAGACCAACCTGACCTATCTGAACAACAACACCAAGCGTCCCCTGACCGTGCTCGTGCTGCGCCTGGGCATCATCGGCATGGTGGTGTTCGGTGCCATCCACAACGCGCAGCTGGCGTGGGCGCTGGGTGACATCGGCGTGGGCCTGATGGCCTGGCTGAACATCGTCGCCATCTTCATCGTGCAGAAGCCTGCGATGATTGCCCTGCGTGACTACGAGCGGCAGAAGAAGCTGGGCCTGGACCCGACCTTCGACCCTGTCGCACTGGGCATCAAGAATGCCGATTTCTGGCAGAAGAAACAGGAAGCAGCGTAAGTGGAAAACCCCTGGAACAACCGTCGTCCGTCCGCGCGTCCGCCGCGTGCGACCCCGTTGCCGCGCAGTGATGCGCCGGCTCCACCGGCCGCGCGCGGCAACGGCGACGAGCTGCGCCTGTTCGGTGTCAATGCCGTGCTCGCCGCTTTCAAGCGGCGGCCCGAAGCCGTGCGCAAGATCTACCTGCTGGAAATGCTGATCCCACGCGTGCAGCCGCTGTTGAAGTGGTGCGTGGCCAACCGCATCGGCTACCGGGTGGTGGAAGACGGCGACCTGAACAAGCTGTCTGGCACGACGCATCATGAGGGCATCGTGGCCGACGTGCAGCGCGCACCCGTGCAGGCGCTGGACCAGTGGCTGCAGCAGCTGCCGCAGGGACCGGTGCTGGCACTGTGGCTGGACGGGGTGGGCAATCCGCACAACCTGGGCGCGATCCTGCGGTCCTCGGCCCACTTCGGTGTCAGTGGCCTGCTGCTGGCCGAAGGCAGCACGCTGGGGATTTCCGGCGCGGCTGCGCGCGTGGCCGAAGGCGGCGCCGAAGCGGTGCCACTGGTGCAGCTGCCCGCCACTGCGCAGGCCATGGCGCAGCTGCGCGCCGCGGGCTTTGCGCTTGCGGCGACACTGGTCGACGGCGGTGCGAACGTATTCAGCACGGCCCTGCCACAGCGCCTGGTCTACGTGATGGGTGCCGAGGCGGAAGGGATGGACCGCGCCCTGGCGGCCGCGTGTGACCTGCAGGTTTCCATTCCCGGCAGCGGTGCGGTCGAAAGCCTGAATGTGGCATCGGCCACCGCCGTGCTGCTGGCGCAATGGGCGGCGTCACCGGGAACCTGACACGGGGGCAGTGGTTTCTCCCATGGTCGGCATGAGATACGCGTAGCACGCTGGTGCCGCAGCAGTGCGTTGCCCGAGGCAGCCCACCGCTGTTGGCCGGCGCATCCGCAGGATGCTCCCCATCGCGTGGGATGGGCGTTGCGGCAGCCCGACTGCATCGCAGTCGGGCTTTTTTCCGCGATCAGTCTTCGTTGGCCGCCGCGTCCAGCCATGCCGCGGAGATGTCGACGGGCACGCCTTCCAGCAGAAGGAAGTTGGCGGTGAACGGGGTCAACGCGACCTGCATGAAGACGATGCTGTCGCCGGCCTCCGGCAGCGTGTACTGCGACCACCATGCGGTCAGGCCATCGTCCTTGAAGCTGGCGTGCAGCTGCTTGATGCGGCCCTCCAGCGTGGCGGGAACGCGCGGACGCTCGGCACCGAACGGCACCGCAGTGAAGGCGCCGCTGGCCAGCATGTCGCGCAGGTTCTGCACCGCGAAGCGACGATACTGCCCGCTGTTGGTGCTGAGCAGTTCCTGCTGGCGGCGGGCCATCGTCTTGAGCGGGTCGACGTTGTAGCGGCTGCGCGACCAGGCGGCATGCTCGTGGGCCTGCAGCAGGCTGCGCAGCGCACGGGTGGCTGCGTGTTCGCTGGTGAAGCCCGCACCGGGCACCAGGCAATAATCGGCCGCGTCACCGCCTTCGGCACAGGCCATGTAGGTGGGGATGGAGCCTCGCCCACTGATGTCGAGCAGATGGATCGGATGCCCGTAGCGCAGCTGGGTCATTTCCCACAGAGCGCGAATCTGCGGGGGAAGCGTTGCCGTGTCCACGCGGCGCAGATAGCGCTTCTGGCGAAGCCCGATGCCGCAGACGGCGAAGCGGCCAGCAGCCATGTTCTGCTGTGCGCCCAGCATGGCCTGGACCAGGGCTTCGTCGCGGGTGGGGCCGGCCGCCGTGCCGTTGTTGGTGCTGTAACTGCGGAGCTGCCAATAATTGAAGGTGTCATCGATGGCGGAAGGGACCTCGCCCGCTTCCACGTCGAGCAGGTAGCCGGGATTGACCAACGCAAGCGGCATGGGCAACACGCGGTTGCCTTCAAGCTCGGTGAAGCGGGTGGTGGCGATCCTGCTGTCCGGCTGCGATTGAAGCAGCGGCAGGACTTCACCGAACGCTTCTTCCACGCCCGGTTCCTTGATGTATTCGGCGACGTTCTGCACACCGATCGACGCGCCGGTGGCGTACCGGGCATGGATCATCTGGGCGACCGCGCCATACAGGCCCGCGCGACTGGCCTGCAGTTCATCCAGGCCCGACCCGCACACCTCGATGGGCTTGCCACCGCGCGGCGTGGGGTTCAGCCGCACCATGTGCAGGTGCAGCCCCTGTTCGACCAGGCGGTTGTCTTCCAGCGTCAGATCCATCATCGCGATGACGCGTTTGCCGGTCTTGATGGCCGGGGCGTAGGCGGTTTCGTATTCCAGGGACGTTACGTCCGCAAGGGGCGCGTTCATGGCATAGGACGGCGATGCATTCATGGGAGTGCGTTCCTCGGTTCCAAGGCGCTGGGTAGGCCGGTGTTCTGGCAGTGATGGACGCGATGTCAGCGTCATCGCCCTGCAGGCAGCGCGTCTGCGTCGGGCTGCAACGATCCTGCAGCGGAGTGCCTGTCGCAGGGGCCACGGCGCGCTTTCATTCATGCGGCGGTCGCCAATGTCGGCGACACCGGCGGGGCAGGGGCGTCACCCCGCCGCTGCAAGCGGTGCGGATCGGGTGGGGTGGGTCAGATGTTTACCGATCACCGCGTAAGGCCGCAGCGGGTAACAAGGTCGGCACAGCACTGATCGGGGAGCGGCAATAACGCTCGCCGGGCGGTCCGTCGTCCTGCAGGTCGACCTGCCTTTCCGCAGCTTTCCTGATTGTTGACGCATGCAGCGCTGGGCACGGTGGAGTCCACCTATCGCCACAGGGAGCGGAGAATGAACGTTGAATCGGTTGTCGGTGCGATCGTCGCGCTGGTGTGGAGCCCCTACCTCGTCGCACTGTGCCTGCTGGCAGGGCTGTATTTCAGCATCCGGACACGCTTCGTCCAGCTGCGCGCGCTGCCGCAGATGCTGCGGCTGATGTTCCAGCACCGCAGCTCGGCGTCCGGGCTTTCACCGTTCCAGGCACTCAACATCTCGCTGTCCAGCCGGGTGGGCGTCGGCAACATCGCGGGCGTGGCGATGGCGATCGCGTTTGGCGGACCGGGGGCGGTCTTCTGGATGTGGGTGGTGGCTTTCTTCGGGGCCTCCAGCGCCTTCATGGAATCCACGCTTGCGCAGATCTACAAACAGCGCGACGCGCAGGGCCAGTACCGGGGCGGGCCGGCGTACTACATGGAAAAAGGCCTGGGCCAGCGCTGGTACGCGGTGATCTTCGCGGTGTGCACGGTGGCGGCTGCGGCGATGCTGGCCGGTACCCAGTCCAACGCGATCGCCAGCGCCGTGCAGGAAGCCTGGGACCTGCCGGTCCATGCAACCGCGGCCGGCGTGGTGGCCGTCTTGGCGCTGATCGTCTTCGGCGGCGTGCGCCGCATCGCCGTGGTGACGCAGTGGGTGGTGCCGGTGATGGCGATCGCTTACCTGCTGGTGGCGCTGGTGGTCATGGTGATCAACCATGAGCGCATTCCCGAACTGGTCGGAATGATCGTGCGCAGTGCCTTCGGCGTCGACGCAGCGTTCGGTGCGATGATCGGCGTGGCGATCCAGTGGGGTGTCCGTCGCGGCGTGCTGTCCAACGAAGCAGGCATGGGCAGCGGCGCCCATCCCGCTGCCGCGGCGGAGGTGTCGCATCCTGTCAAACAGGGATTGGTGCAGGCGTTCTCGGTCTACATCGACACCATGGTCGTGTGCAGCGCCACCGCGTTCCTGATCCTGTCCACCGGCATGTACAACGTCTACGACCCGGCCGTGGACGGCGTGCCCGATGCCACGCGGATGCTGGTGGCCAACCTGCCGGGGATGGAGGCGGGACCGCGCTTCGTGCAGCACGCGGTGGAATCGGCGCTGCCGGGCTTCGGCCGTTCGTTCGTCGCGCTGGCGATCCTGCCGTTCGCGTTCACCACCATCCTGGCGCTGTATTACATGGGGGATACCAATGTCAGCTACCTGTGCCGCGACAAGGCGCCGGGAGCCGTGGTGAACGCATTCCGCGTACTGTTCCTGGGGGCCGTGGCCTACTCGGCGGTCAACAGCGCCACGCTTGCCTGGACGCTGGGTGACATCGGCGTGGGGGTGATGAGCTGGCTCAACATCATTGCCATTCTGCTGCTGCAGCGGCCTGCGTTGGCTGCCCTGCGTGACTACGAACGGCAGCAGAAGGCCGGTACCGATCCCGTGTTCGATCCGGCGCGTGCAGGCGTGCAGGGAGCCACGGTGTGGCGCCGCCTCGCGGTCAGCGCCCGGTGAGACCGACGCCGCCCGGAAAACGCCCGGGCGGCGCACCCAGCGGGTTCACTCGCCCGGGGGAACCGTCGCCTTCGCCTCGCTGCCGAAGCTGCCCTCTGCATCAGCGGCAAGGTAGGCGAACACGGTGTAGGCGGCTACGTTCTGCGCCAGTGCCTTCGGGTCGATCTTGTCCAGCGTGTCGTCGGCCGTGTGGTGCAGGTTGAAGTAGTCGGTCCCGTCCTGGGCCAGCCAGGCCCACGCGCCGCCCTTGGCCGCCAGCGGACCGATGTCCGGGCCCGGGCCGCCCTTGTCGGCCACGTAGTCGATGCCGAGCGGCTTGAGCACCTCGGCGATCTGACGGGTGGCATCGCGCGAGGCCTCAGGGTTCGGCGAGCCGGTGTTGAAGGCATAGATGCGGCCTGCGCCGAAATCGCTTTCGGCCGCCAGCTGGTGCAGCACGATGTCCTTGGCATGCGCCTCGGCGTAGGCCTTTCCACCGTACAGTCCCTGCTCTTCGTTGGCGAAGGCCACCACCCGGATGCTGCGCTTGGGCGCCTGCTTCAGCTGGCCGATCAGGTGCCCGGCGGCCATGGTGATGCCCACGCCGGCCGCGTCATCGACCGCGCCCGTGCCCAGGTCCCACGAATCCAGATGGCCACCGATCACCACCACTTCGCGCGGCAGGCTGCGTCCGGTGATCTCGCCGATCACATTGTAGGAGGTTGCCGTACCGTCCCAGCCGCAGTCCAGCGCGAGGCTGACCGTGGTCGCGCCGCGCGCGACCAGGCGCGCCAGCTGGTCGGCATCGGGCACCGACAGGGCGGCCGACGGTACCGGCTTCAGGCCGTCGTCGTACCGGGTAATGCCGGTATGCGGCACGCGGTGCGAGTCGGTGCCCGCCGAACGCATCAGGAAGCCGACCGCCCCCTTGCGGATGGCCTCCGACGGTCCCTTGCTGCGGATGGCACCACCGCGACCGTAGTCGCGGCCGTCGCGGAACGGCAGCATCTGGTAGTCGACGAAGGCGATCTTTCCCTTCAGCGAACCCTCCGGTGCGGCCTGCAGCGCGGCCAGGTCGGCGAACCGGACCACTTCGGCCTGGACCTTGCCGCCGGGGCTGCCGCCAAGCGCGGTGATGGCCAGCGGCTGGGCGTGGGTGCCGATCACCGCAGCCTGTTCACCGCGGCGCTCCCATTTCGGGAACGTCACCGGCTCTTTCCACACCTTGTCGAAGCCCAATGCCTTGAAGCGCTCCTCGGCCCAGGCCACGGCGCGTGCGTCGGCTTCGCTGCCCGCGATACGCGGGCCGATTTCGGTCGTCAGCGATTCAACTACCTTCCAGCCGGTATCGTCAGCCAGCGCCTGGTCACGCAGCTGCGCGGCGATGTCCAGCGAAGCGGGTGGCAGCGTGGTGGTGCGCGGCGCAGCGAAGGCCGGCGAAGCGAGCAGGGCGAGGCTGGAAGCAAGGGCAAGGACGCGGCGGCGCATGGAGCAACTCCGGCAAGGGCATAAGCGTCGAAGCTTAGCAGCGTGGCTGTGCAGCGCATGGGCCCGAGGTCATGCCTGGCAGCAGCCGCCCGATCCGGACAATGTCCGGCACTCGCCCCGCACCTGAAGCGCCGGCTTCAGCCGACTGCCTTGCGCGCGCACTGGTGGGTCATCCGGTGCCGACGCTGCGAGGCGGTGCAGGGCGCCAAAGCCCGTAGGCAGTTGGCGCGCCCTATGCACCCGATCCCGGCGTTATTCGGGACGGGCACCCAGCTTGTTGCTGATCTCGCGCAGCAGCAGGACTTCCTCGCTCGGCGCCTTCGGTGCCGCTTCCTTTTTCTTCGACAAGCGATTGATTGCCTTGATGACCAGGAAGATCGCGAATGCCACGATCACGAACTGGATGATCGTGTTGATGAAATCCCCGTAGCCGATGACCACCGCCGGGATTTCCGCCCCATCGGCCGCCACGCGGGCGGGCGCGAGCTCCCAGACCAGGTCTGAAAAATCGACCTGCCCGATCACCCACCCCAACGGCGGCATGATGATCTTTTCGACCAGCGCGGTGACGATCTTGCCGAAGGCGGCGCCGATGACCACACCGACGGCCAGGTCGATGACGTTGCCACGCGTGGCGAATTCCTTGAACTCAGTGATGAATCCCATTGAGGTCTCCTGAAAGAGGGGTAATCGCGCTGCAGGCTATCGCAACGCGCGTCAGCCTGCGATGACGCCGTGGCGCTCGCCGACATTTTCCAGGCGCGCACTGAAGCGGTCACCGGGCTTCAACGCGGCCACGCCGGCGGGCGTGCCCATGAACACCAGATCGCCCGCCCGCAGGCGCCACAGCTGCGACAGCTCGTGCAGGATTTCCGGGACGCTCCAGATCATCTGGTCGAGAAGCGATTGCTGGCGTACCTCGCCATTGATTTCCAGCGACAGATTGAGCGCCGCCAGATCGCCGACTTCGCCGGCGTGCACGATCTCGCTGATCGGCGCCGATGCATCGAAGCCCTTGGCGGTATCCCAGGGATGGCCCTTCTGCTTGGCGGCCGCCTGGAGGTCGCGACGGGTCAGGTCCAGGCCCACGGCATACCCGTAGATCAGGGACGAGGCCTGTTCAACCGGCAGCACGCCTGCGGGTGCGTCGACACCGATGGCCACCACCAGTTCAACCTCATGGTGCAGGTCGGCGGTCGCGGGCGGATAGGGGATGATGTCGTCATGGCCGACCACGATGGCATCAGCCGGCTTGCTGAAGAACATCGGCTTGCCCCGCGCCGCAGCGTCGGGAACGGCGGCCCCCATTTCCTTGGCGTGGTCGGCAAAGTTACGGCCAACACAATAGATGCGGTGAACGGGGAAAGTGCCGCCGCCCACCACCGGAATGCGGGGAACGGGCTGGGCAGGAATTACATCGGTCATGCGCACGTCCTAACGATCAGGTCGTGGCAGTGTAGCGCCCCTTGCCGTGGATCAATGCGACGGCAGGGCGGGCTTGCGCACAACGCGGTATTCGCCTTCCACCACGCTCGCATCGACGGCGCGGGGCGTGCTTTTCCGCTGGGCGAGCAGCTTCCAGGCGAGGCCGGCCATGATCATCGCCGCGCCCACGAAGACACCGACGAACACCATGACGCCCAGGATCGCGACGCCCAACACACCTACCGCAACGCGCACCAGCGGGTGACGCGGCTTGCGTGGCGCGAAGAGGGTGCGGAACTGGCCGAACTGGAAGGTGCGGTTGATCATGTGGCTCACTTGGCTGGAGAACAGCGAGCCGTCAGTATCGGGTCCTACCCACGCGCTTGAGTGAAAAATTAGTTAAGTTCAATGGACTTTTCATATGAATCAATGACTTGCTGCGCAGTGACGGCTAGCCATATGTTCAGCCATGTCACAATCGGATTTAACCTTATTGCTGGGTCGGAAATGACGAATTCCCCATTGATAGCCGTCGACAGCCTGGTTGACGGCGGCTTCGCGGAAACCGAGGCCTTGATCGACGGCGATGTGGAATCGCTGGTGCTGTACCGGGAGGGCCCGTCCATCCGCGGATTCCTCAACATCTGCCCGCACGCCGGGCGTCGCCTCGACTGGGCGCCCGGGCAGTTTCTCAAGAGCCGTGAAGGCCATCTGGTCTGTGCCGCCCACGGCGCCTCCTTTGCGCTGGACGACGGCCTGTGCGTGGCGGGTCCCTGCAAGGGTGACCGGTTGCGCGCCGTGGCGGTGGAGGTTCGCGACGGCCAAGTCTATCTCGACGCGGTGTAGCGCGGGCTCAATCCACTGTCCGTCGGGCCAGGCGCCCTCGTCTCAGAACATGATGTTGATCATTGCCACGACCACCATCGTGTAGATCAACGAGAGCGGTGCGCCGACCCGCCACAACTCCCGCGGAGAGTAATTGGCCGGGCCGGTGATCATCGAGATCACCGGGTTCGATGCCGTCATCAGATTGTTCGATGCCGACAGGGCCACGATCAGTGCAAAGGCGGTCGGGTTGCCGCCGGCGGCCAGTGCCAGGTTGACCGCGATCGGCACCATCACGATGGTCGCCCCGACGTGGCTGATCACCAATGAGAACGCCGTGGTCAGCAACGCCAGCGCGACCTCCAGCACCCACAACGGAATGCCTTCGGGCAGCTTGTCGATGGTGTGTCCGGCCACCCAGGCCGCCGCACCACTGGAATCCATCGCCCAACCCAGGGGAATCAGTCCGGCCATCATGAAGATGGTCTTCCAGTTGATGGCCGCATACGCCTCGTCCATGCGCAATACGCCGGTCAGCAGCATGCCGGCCACCCCGGTCATCAGGGTCAGCGCCACCGGCAGTTTGGAGGTCAGCGCGATCAGGATGGTCAGCGCGAAGATGCTCATCGCGATCTTGAACTTGTGCGGGCGTTGTTCGCCCTTCGGGTAGTCGGTGACGATGACGAACTCGCGGCCGCGCGCTGCCTGCGCCAGGTCGGTCCAGATGCTGTGGAAGACCAGCATGTCACCGGCGCGCAGCTGCACGTCGCGCACGTCCTCGCGGATCACCTGCTTGTCGCGGTTGATCGCCAGCAGGCTCAGGCCGCGCTCCTTGCGCAGCCGCAGCTCGGCCGCGCTCTTGCCGATCACGTCGGAGGTGGGCGGCACCACCGCCTCGGAAATGCCCGCGCGGCTGGGATTGAACAGGTCGCCGAGATGCCTCAGCCGGGACGACATGCGCAGGAACTGGTTCTGCGCGAAGTCGCTCACCCGTTGCCGCGAACCCATCACCCCGATCACGCTTCCGACCCAGATCCGCATCTCCGCCGGCGGCGCCAGCCGGGTGTCGTTGCCGGTCTTCAGTGCCAGCAGCAGGGGCGCATCGTGCAGCGTCTCCGCTTCGCCCAGGGTCATGCCGACCAGCGGACTCTCGGCGCTGACCACCAGCTCGAAGACATCGCCCTCGATGCCGTAGGTCTTGGCGAAGTAGCTTTCCGTACGCGCCGGCGTGACCCCGTCATTGGCGATCGTTTCCTCTTCCACCAGCTTGCGGTTGCCGTGGAAGTGGAAGTACAGCAGCGAGGCGGCCAGCAGGGCCAGGCCGATCGGCAGCGGCGCGAACATCCGCAGCGGCTCGATGGTGGCCAGGCCGGAAGGCAGGTTGTTGTTGGCCGAGGCCAGCAGATCGTTGAGCAGGATCAGCGGCGAAT
>ENA-UOXB01001505-UOXB01001505.1-bioreactor-metagenome-genome-assembly--contig:-NODE-1505-length-10966-cov-8.964531_pt1 | contig 10966 bp, 6 predicted proteins | sample MGYA00238158_ERZ761615 | MGnify/ENA primary metagenome ERZ761615 (study PRJEB28904, sample SAMN06267902) | bioreactor metagenome | isolation source: Joint BioEnergy Institute, California, USA | place... | reverse complement strand
TTGTTAACCCAATGTTCTTCTTTGACTATTTAGGGGATAAATTTGTAATTATTGCTCAGTCATTTTATAATTAGAGGAATTTAACTGGCACTAGCTTTGTGCGAATTGATAAGTGGTCATGATATAATATCGTTTAGAGTCTTCTCTATTGATACTTGGTTACGACTCAATGATGTCTTGATAGACAAGAATCGCCATTTGCGGTTCAAGCGTTCTTGTTAACTGTTCTATTTTTAAGTACTTATTTTAACTTTTAACTGCTTAGCACAAGGTTTGTATTGGTACAAGTAACAGAGCAGCGTTATTTTTATCGATATAAACAGTAAAAATAGACTAGTTAATCGATCTCACGTGTGTTTATTTCCATTGTCCTATATTAGATGGGTTGTTTTATAAATCTGTCAGTTTGACGAGCGATTTTAAACCGTTTATCAATACCTTATACCAAATGATCGTCTCTTCATATTTAGCATAAACTAAACGAAGTCAGCTAGCTCTTCCTTACTTTATTCGTCTCGTGTGTTGCTCAGTGTTTAATACCATTTATGTTAAGCATGGATAGCATATACAGGAGTATAACCGCAAAAAGGATGCCCGCTGTGAAAAGCAACCGACCTATTGATCTGCCTTTAAGCCAAGTGATTAGTGTTAATCGCTCACCGATTGCAATCGCCTCAATTTTGCATCGTATCTCTGGCATTATTTTATTTTTACTGATTCCTGTCATGCTGTGGTTACTACAGAATTCTTTGGCGTCGCCTGAGAGTTTTGAGACCGTATTTGATAACGTACTTGTACGCTTTATCGCATGGATTTTTGTGGCCTCAATTGCTTATCACTTTGTGATGGGTATCAAGCATTTAATTGCTGATATGGGCAAGACTGAAGAGCTAAAATCTGGCCGTACTGCTGCGATGGTCAGTTTTGTGATTTCAGCGATTCTAATTGTCGCGTCATTTGTATGGGTGATGTTCTAATGATAAAAAATAACTCAGGAATCAAAAGTGCGACTGGTCTGACAGGATCAGGTTCTCGTGATTGGATAGTACAACGTATTAGTGCTGTCGTTTTGGCTGTTTATAGTGTGGTATTACTAGGATTCTTTTTGACTCATGGTAATGTCACTTTCATTGAATGGTCGTCATTTATGACAAGCCTTCCTATGCGCTTATTTAGCTTGGTAGCTGTACTGGCGCTAGCTGGTCACGCTTGGGTCGGCATGTGGACGGTATTCACCGATTACATTACGTCTGGCAAAATGGGCGAAAGCGCACCGAAACTACGTTTGGTATTACAGACTTTAATGATTATCGCCATCTTAGTGTTTCTATTTTGGGGCATCATGATTTTTTGGGGTACAGGCTTTAGCGCTGTTGCAGTGTAATTGCTCCGTTATTACCTTTTAATATCTATACATCATAACGAATGTCTGTCGCAAGATTACTTGCTACTAGCACATCAAAAAGTCATTCGTTATTAGCCAAAAATAGTCATAGCATTGGGCTGATGCTGGTTTGACCAAGGACTTAGATGATAAAAAGCTAAGTCGATATGGGGTTAAGCAAACGTAGCCTAATATAACGATAGATATGCGAATTAAGTGGTCAAAGGTTGTTTGTAACATCCGCTTGAATAATGGCATGTATTGACCAAGTATGAAGATAATTAGTTTGGTAATTACATGATGTTCAAAATAGCCTTTTTATTTACTTTTAAGCATTAACAGGCATTAGGAAAACCGTAATGGCAACTAGACAAGATAACACCATTAGTAATATCAAGACTCTAAACTATGATGCAGTCATCGTTGGTGGTGGCGGCTCAGGTATGCGTGCTTCGCTACACTTGGCGGAAGCAGGCATGAAGGTTGCGGTCCTGACCAAAGTATTCCCAACTCGCTCGCATACAGTCGCAGCACAGGGTGGTATTGGTGCAAGTTTGGGCAACATGAGCAATGACAACTGGCACTTTCACTTCTACGATACCGTCAAGGGATCAGACTGGTTGGGTGACCAAGACGCTATCGAATATATGTGCCGTGAAGCGCCAAAAGTGGTTTATGAGCTTGAGCACATGGGCATGCCTTTCGACCGTAACGAAGATGGTACGATTTATCAGCGTCCGTTTGGTGGTCATACCTCAAACTATGGTGAAAAAGCCGTTCAACGTGCGTGTGCCGCAGCTGACCGTACTGGTCACGCGTTGCTACATACGCTGTATCAAAAAAACCTAGAGCAAGGCACTGAATTCTTCATTGAGTGGATCGCACTTGATCTGATCAAAGACGAAGCGGGCAATATCAACGGCGTTGTGGCAATCGAGCAAGAGACAGGTACTGTGGCGGTCTTCCAGTCACCTATTACTGTCTTAGCGACAGGCGGTGCAGGTCGTATCTTTGCCGCGTCTACCAATGCTTACATCAATACTGGTGACGGTATTGGTATGGCAGTTCGCGCCGGTATTCCATTACAAGACATGGAATTCTGGCAGTTCCATCCAACGGGCGTTCACGGTGCTGGCGTACTATTGACTGAAGGTTGTCGCGGTGAAGGCGCTATCTTGCGTAACAAAGATGGCGAAGCGTTCATGGAGCGTTATGCGCCAACCGTAAAAGACTTGGCACCGCGTGATCTAGTATCACGTTCTATGGACCAAGAGATTAAAGAAGGCCGTGGTTGTGGTCCAAATGCCGATCATATCGTAATGGATATGACGCATTTAGGGGTAGAAACCATCATGAAGCGTCTACCGTCAGTATTTGAGATTGGTAAAAACTTTGCGAACGTCGATATCACCAAAGAGCCAATTCCAGTGATTCCAACGATTCACTACATGATGGGCGGTATTCCGACCACCATTCATGGTCAAGTCATTATGCCAGATCTAGAAGCAGGCACTGATGAAGACGGCTTATATGCCAAAGGCAATGTGGTTAAAGGTCTTTATGCTATCGGCGAATGCGCTTGCGTGAGTGTTCACGGTGCTAACCGTTTGGGTACTAACTCGCTGCTAGATTTAGTGGTATTTGGCCGTGCTGCTGGTAAACACATTGTTGATGAATTCCATCATGCGGATCACAACTATAAGCCACTTGACCCTCGCGTTCTTGACTTTACAGTGCGTCGCCTAGACAAGCTACAACAGTCTACTGAAGGCTACAATGCACAAGACGTTGCTGATGAAATTCGTGCCATCATGCAAACACATGCGAGTGTATTCCGTACACAAGCTATGATGGATGAAGGTGTTGAGAAGATTTTGGCACTGGGTGATAAGATTGAAAAAATTCACTTGGGTGATAAATCACAAGTATTCAACACAGCACGTATTGAAGCGTTTGAAGTTGCGAACTTATATGAAGTGGCAAAAGCCACAATGATATCAGCTGCAAAGCGTCACGAAAGTCGCGGTGCGCATAGCGTATCTGATTATGATCGTCCAGAAGATGATGATTATGCACCAAATGGCCGTAATGACCATGAATGGATGAAGCATACTTTATGGTATTCTGAAGGCAATCGCGTTATTTATAAGCCAGTTCGCAAAGTACCATTAACGGTTGACTATATCGAACCAAAAGTTCGTGTCTATTAATTCTAGAACACACTTTTGACGTATTAGAACCGTATAAACGTTTTATCCTTTATTAATTTATTAAAAGGTGACCGCCAGCTACATGCTCATGCCAGCACTATCCTGTTATTAACCAGTGCTCATATCGATTATGAGTACTGATCGACAGTTAGCGCCATTATGTTGCAATCTTTGTATGCCCGCCATCACCTATGTGTGGAGTTTAGCATTATGAGCCGAGGTACTCGCACCATCGAAATCTATCGCTACGATCCTGATGTGGACGCAGCGCCGCGCATGCAAACATATACGATTGAATTACTTGATTCAGATCGTATGTTGCTTGACGTGTTATTACGCCTAAAAAAGGAAGATGAAACAATCACCTTCCGTCGCTCTTGCCGTGAAGGCATTTGTGGTTCTGATGGCGTTAACATCAATGGTAAAAATGGTCTTGCGTGTCTAATTAACATGAACACACTGCCAGAAAAAGTCACCGTTCGCCCATTGCCTGGTCTACCAGTCGTTCGTGATCTGGTGGTAGATATGAACCAGTTCTATGAGCAATATGAAAAAGTACATCCGTACTTAATCAATGACCAGCCAGCACCACCGACGGAACGTCTACAGTCTCCTGAACAGCGTGAGAAATTAAACGGTCTATACGAATGTATTCTATGTGCTTGTTGTTCAACCAGCTGCCCATCATTCTGGTGGAATCCTGACAAATTCTTAGGCCCATCAGCACTATTGCATGCCTATCGTTTTGTGGCAGACAGTCGTGATGCGGATACCCAAGCGCGTCTAGCGCGTTTAGACGATCCGTTCAGTCTATTCCGTTGCCGCGGTATCATGAACTGCGTATCGGTTTGTCCAAAAGGCTTGAATCCAACTAAAGCGATTGGTCATCTACGCAGCATGCTTATTGATCAAGCAGGTTAATACTTTGTTGATACGACGTTTTTTATATTTATAGTAAAAAAAACACCATCCAATCATTGGGTGGTGTTTTTTATTGAGTATATTCCAAAACCAGATATGGCATTAAGATAGATTATAGAAATGAAAATAACGTTAAGGTAGGTAGGTTAAGGTTGTACTTACAATACGTTGGTCGTATGTAAGAACACATGATATAAACGCGAGCAATCTATATAATTACTGTGAGAAAAACGCATTCACTAAGAGATATTGGGTAAGTTAAATGTTAGAATAGTGCATAAGTTTGCCAGTCGACTGTCTAGACACGCATGATGCTATCTATTACGAATTGTCTCGTTTGTATAGACTATAAAAACGTAACAATACATGCTGATATAAAAAGAGTGATACTAGGTATTCATTACCTAAATGTTTAGTATTGAACAAACAAACTATGGCTCAAATACCAAGCATGTTATGATATGCAGCAATGTATGTTTGCCCGATAATAATAAATATTTCAGAAACGTCAAAGAATATTCGCGTCATTAGCGAATTTTTTGTTGACTAAAATTGCCGAATATTCAGTCATACTTTGTTGTTAATACAGTTACTAACATATTGGTTATGTCTGAAAAGAGTATATATAAATTAATGTTGTGGAACGAGCCAGATAAGAAAACTGAACGTTCACAAATAATTATTTTTTAATAGCAGTATTGAAATGATGACGGTTATTACTATTTAGCAGATCTTGTTATCGTAAATAATGCCCTCAGATTTTTATGACGATAAGTAATTTTTATCGAATGGTACTATTTTATCGTGCGGTACTATTTTATCGAACGATATTAGATGGTATCTGACACAGTGTCAAACTGGTCAATATACGACAGATTTCACAAGAATAAGCACGATTCCATTCATTTATCTATCAAAATAGACGATTATTATGAATAGTATAACTAAAGAAGCAGTGAGTCTCGACCATACAGAACTGGCTGCTGATAACGCCAGCTATGTAGAAGCGCTTTATGAGCAATATCTCAATGATCCTAGTAGCGTAGATCAAGATTGGCAAACGTATTTTGAACAATACAGATCGCCAAACGATGCACCGCATAACGCTATCAAAGATCAATTTCTATTGCTTGCCCGCAATCAAACCGCCAACAAAGGTAGTGCTCAAACTACCGATTCAAACGTCAATAATGCCTCTGACTGCGCTGATCCAAAGCAAATGGGTGTTCAGCAGCTGATTTCTGCTTATCGTCGTCGTGGTCATCGCCGTGCTAAGCTTGATCCATTAGATCTACATCCACGCGCAGAAGTGGAAGATTTGACGCTTGCTTATCATAACCTTTCAGAAGCGGATCTTGATACTGTATTCCCTACCAATGATTTGAATATTGGCAAAGATGAAGCCACATTACGTGAAATCATCGAGATCATGGAGCGCGTATATTGCCGCTACATCGGTATCGAATATATGCACGTAACCACCAGCAAAGAAAAACGCTGGATGGAACAGTATTTAGAAACCAACTTGGGTTACATCAAGTTTGATAAAGAAAAGCGTTTGTCTATTCTTGAGCGCCTAACAGCGGCTGAAGGTTTAGAAAAATATTTGGCGCGTAAATATACGGGCGTTAAGCGTTTTGGTTTAGAGGGTGGCGAAAGCTTTATCCCTGCTATCAATGAAATCATCCAACGTGCGGGTCATTATGGCACCAAAGAGATGGTTATTGGTATGGCTCACCGTGGTCGCCTAAACCTACTGGTGAACATTTTAGGTAAAAATCCTGCTGATTTGTTTGACGAATTCGATGGTAAAGTGCAGCCAGAAAAAGGCTCAGGTGATGTCAAATACCATAATGGTTTTTCATCTAATGTGATGACACCAGGTGGTGAAGTGCATTTGGCGTTGGCATTTAACCCATCGCATCTTGAAATCGTAGCTCCAGTATTACAAGGGTCAGTACGCGCACGTCAAGTTCGCCGTAACGATGAGCCTTTAATGGAGCATACCGATGGCAACTCAGTATTGCCAATCGTTATTCACGGTGATGCAGCGTTTGCTGGTCAAGGCGTGGTTCAAGAGACATTCCAAATGTCACAAACCCGTGCTTATACCACAGGCGGTACGGTACATATTGTTATCAACAACCAAGTTGGTTTTACCACCAGCCGTCAAGAAGATGCTCGTTCAACTGAGTATTGTACTGACGTTGCGAAGATGGTTCATGCGCCAATCTTACATGTAAACAGTGATGATCCTGAATCTGTCGTGTTCGCCGCTCAATTGGCATTGGACTATCGTCGCGAATTTGACAAAGACATTATCATTGACTTGTTCTGTTATCGCCGTAACGGTCATAACGAAGCAGATGAGCCTTCAGCCACGCAGCCACTGATGTATGCTGTGATCAAAAAGCTACCGACTGCTCGTACTATCTATGCACAGAAACTTATCGAAGACGGTATCTTGAGTGCTGATGAAGAAAAACAGTATGAAGATGATTACCGTGAGTCGTTAGATCGTGGTGACTATGTTGCCAATTCATTAGTCAATGAGCCTAATGAAGCGCTATTTGTCGATTGGAAACCTTATTTGGGTCATGATTTGGTCGACGAATGGGATACCAGTGTCGATATTGAAAAGCTCAAAGCTTATGGACGCCGTATGGCTGAAATGCCAGAAGGCTATAAGTTACAACGTCAGGTTCAGAAGATGGTCGAGCAACGCTTAGCCATGCAAACGGGTGAAGAGCCATTGAACTGGGGTGCAGCTGAGACATTGGCTTATGCATCACTAGTAGACAATGATGATGTATTGGTTCGTATTACTGGCGAAGATGTAGGCCGTGGTACGTTCTCACATCGTCATAGCGAAATTTATAATGTAAATGATGGCAGTATGTATGTGCCATTGGCTCATATGAGTGACACGCAAGCCCGTTTTGCTACTTATAACTCATTGTTATCAGAAGAAGCCGTCTTGGCTTTTGAATATGGTTATGCAACGACTGTACCGAACGCATTAATCGTTTGGGAAGCGCAGTTCGGCGATTTCGTCAATGGCGCACAGGTAGTGATTGATCAGTTTATCGCGAGTGGCGAAACCAAATGGCAGCGTGTTTGTGGTCTGACTATGCTATTGCCGCATGGCTTTGAAGGTCAGGGTCCTGAGCATTCATCTGCACGTCTAGAGCGTTTCTTACAGCTGTGTGCTGAAGACAACATGCAAGTGATTACGCCAACCACGCCTGCACAGATTTACCATGCCCTGCGTCGTCAGGCTGTACGTCCAATTCGTAAACCATTAATTGTCATGTCACCGAAGAGTTTGTTACGCCATAAGTTGGCTACCTCGAACTTAGAAGAGCTTGCTAATGGTAAGTTTGAAACCGTATTGCCAGAGATGGACGATCACAATGCAGATAAAGTGACTCGTATGGTCTTATGTGGTGGCAAAGTGTATTACGATTTGCTCGAACAACGCCGTGCTTTAGGTTTAGAACATGTTGCCATTGTCCGTATTGAGCAGCTTTATCCATTGCCAGAAAAGCGTTTGATTGCTGAGATTGAAAAGTATAGCAACTTGGCAGAAATCGTATGGACGCAAGAAGAGCCGCTTAACCAAGGCGCTTGGTATTATCTAGCACCGCATATGTTCCGTATTGTCGTACCGCACCCAACCAAGGCGAAAGTCATGGAGCCGGTGGCACGTCCTCCTAGTGCAGCACCTGCGACAGGCTCACCAAAGATACATGCTCAGCAGCAGCAAGCGTTGATCGCTGGTGGACTTGGCATAAGTGTTGATGAGTTATCTCAGTAACAGATTATCTAATTGAAAGACTATACAAGATAAATGAATCAGGCGATAACAGGCAGCACGATGTAATCTTATCCAGCATAGTGCTGACTGCTTATCACGACTTAATAATAAGTATGAATATCCAAATCTAAGGAGTATATCGATGGCTGATATCAAAGCCCCCGTTTTTCCAGAATCGGTTGCCGATGGCACAATCGTTGAATGGCATGTTACTGAAGGTCAGCAAGTAAATCGTGATGATCTATTGGCCGAAATCGAAACCGATAAAGTCGTATTAGAAGTGGTAGCGCCTGATAATGGCGTTGTTACTAAAATCGTTAAACAAGTAGATGATACAGTATTGTCTGACGAGCTTATTGCTGAATTTGAAGCGGGTGCAAGCGCCGGTGCAGATTCTGCTCCAGCTGTAGATCCAGATCAACCAGCAGCACCAGTACAAGCAAAACAAGCAGCTGATGGTGGCGAGCCTGTACAAGTAACAGATAAAAAGAACGAAGATGATCATAAAGATCAAAGCCCAGCAGTTCGTAAAGCGGCAAAAGAGAGTGGTGTAGACCCTAAAGAAGTTGAAGGTAGTGGTCGCGGTGGCCGTGTCACCAAAACGGATATGGCAAACCCAACGTTGAAAGCAGACAGCAGCATTAAGTCTGACAGTGGCCGTCCAGTTGCTGAGTCAACAGGTGAGCGTACTGAAAAACGTGTGCCAATGACCCGTCTTCGTAAGACAGTTGCAAATCGTCTGCTAGCAGCGTCTCAAGAAACAGCCATGTTAACGACGTTTAACGAAGTCAATATGAAGCCGCTGATGGATATGCGTGCTAAGTATAAAGATCAATTTGAGAAGCGTCATGGCGTACGTTTAGGCTTTATGTCATTGTTCGTAAAAGCTGCGACAGAAGCACTCAAGCGCTTCCCAGCAGTAAACGCTTCATTAGATGGTGATGATATTGTTTATCATGGTTTCTATGATATCGGTGTTGCCGTATCATCAGATCGCGGTCTAGTCGTTCCAGTATTACGTGATACCGATCGCATGAGCATGGCAGATGTAGAGAGCCGTATCCGTGAACTTGGTGGCCTCGCTCAAAAAGGTAAGCTTGGTATCAGCGACATGACTGGTGGTACGTTCACAATCTCGAACGGCGGTGTATTTGGCTCATTGATGTCAACACCTATCTTGAACCCACCTCAAACGGCTATCCTAGGTATGCATGCTATCAATGACCGTCCTATGGCTGTTGATGGTAAAGTTGAAATCTTACCAATGATGTATCTTGCGCTGTCTTATGACCATCGTATGATTGATGGTAAAGAAGCCGTGCAGTTCTTAGTAACGATCAAAGAGTTGGTTGAAGATCCAGCCATGTTACTACTAGACTTATAAGCTTCTAAGCTTGTATCGGCAAACGCTGATACAAGCTTTTTAACTTTAGTATAGATGTTGGGCAAGGTGGTCAATAATTTGTGTATCGATTGGTCTGTTAAAGCAATCTGGTCATTATTATTGAGTACTTTTTATCAGCGAGTAAGAGCGTAATCTGCTGTCATAGTGTATTAACTATGATGAGAGTCAGGCTTTTATTCATTGATAACAAAGCCCGCAGTTTGAATAATACATAAACTTAGAATTGAAAAATAGGAACGTACTATGAAAGACAATTATGATCTAGTCGTCATCGGCGGCGGTCCTGGTGGTTATGAAGCCGCTATCCGTGCAGGCCAGTTGGGTATGAGCGTTGCTTGTATCGAAAAACGTGTTTATAAAGGTGAGCCTGCGCTTGGCGGTACTTGCTTGAATGTGGGTTGTATCCCATCAAAAGCCTTGCTTGATAGCTCGCATCGTTATGAAGCGACCAAACATGATCTACAAGAACATGGTATTACTACTGGCGACGTAGCCATTGATATCGAGCAAATGATTGCCCGTAAAGAAGGTATCGTTAAGCAATTAACAGGCGGTGTTGCTGCATTATTAAAAGGCAATGGTGTTGATTGGTTACAAGGCTGGGGCACATTGGTTGACGGTAAAGGCACTGATAAAAAAGTGAAATTTACTGCGTTAGAAGATGATGCTGAGACCACCATTACAGCCAAAAATGTCATTCTTGCTGCAGGTTCTGTCCCTATCGATATCCCTGTTGCAAAAACTGACGGTGATCGTATCGTTGATTCTACTGGCGCACTTGATTTCACAGAAGTTCCTAAGCGTTTAGGCGTTATTGGTGCTGGTGTTATCGGTCTTGAGTTAGGTTCAGTATGGCGTCGTCTAGGTGCTGAAGTGGTTGTATATGAAGCGCTTCCAAGCTTCCTTGCCGCTGCTGACAAAGACATTGCTAAAGAAGCGGGCAAAATGCTAACAAAGCAAGGTCTTGATATCCGTGTGGATACCAAAGTAACCAATGCTGAAGTCAAAGGCGACCAAGTGGTTGTCACTAGCGAAAGCAAGGGTGAGTCATCTGAAGAAAGTTTCGATAAGCTTATCGTTTGTGTTGGCCGCCGTGCCTATGCCGAAAAACTACTTGGTGATGATAGCGGTATCACGTTGACTGAACGTGGTCTGATTGATGTTAATGATCAGTGCAAAACCAACCTTGATGGTGTTTATGCGATTGGTGACTTGGTACGTGGTCCTAT
>ENA-UOXB01001496-UOXB01001496.1-bioreactor-metagenome-genome-assembly--contig:-NODE-1496-length-11021-cov-8.006748_pt1 | contig 11021 bp, 10 predicted proteins | sample MGYA00238158_ERZ761615 | MGnify/ENA primary metagenome ERZ761615 (study PRJEB28904, sample SAMN06267902) | bioreactor metagenome | isolation source: Joint BioEnergy Institute, California, USA... | reverse complement strand
CTTACAGCCAGCCTTTCTGCCGCGCCAGCCGATACGCTTCGATGCGGTTGGCCACCCCGAGCTTGCCGATGCACTCGGACAGGTAATTGCGCACGGTTCCGTGTGACAGACCCAGTTCGACGGCGATCTCGCCGGCTGTCCTGCCCTCGCCGGCCAGCCGCAGTACCCGGCGTTCCCGGTCAGTCAGGGGATCGGCCTGTGACCACGCGTCCAGTGCAAGCTGGGGGTCGATCGCCCGCGCACCCTGCTGCACCCGACGCAGTGCATCGGCCAGATGTTCGGCCGGCGAGTCCTTCAGCAGATAGCCGGACACACCTGCATCCAACGCGCGGCGCAGGAATCCAGCACGGGCGAACGTGGTGACGATCACGACCTTGATCGGCAGTTGCTGGCGCGCGATGCGCTGGGCCAGCTCCAGCCCGCTCAGGCCGGGCATCTCGATATCGGTCACCAGCACGTCCGGGCGTACCTGCTGCAGCAACCGCCATGCCGCTTCGCCGTCGGCAGCCGTCCCCAGCACCTCGATGTCCGCTTCGAGCCCCAGCAATGCTGACAATGCGCCGCGCACCATCGCCTGGTCTTCGGCAAGCACGATGCGGATCATGTAGCCTCCCTCGCCACACTGTCCGCCGCGGACAGTGCATCGTCCCTCGACGGCAGCATGGCGGATGCGCCCGCGGGGCGCGCAGGCGAAGGGATGGGCACCTCTACGCTGACGCAGGTGCCTCCGGCGCGAGGCGTACTGATCTGCAGCGTGCCGCGAAGGGCCACTACACGCTCGCGCATCCCGGCCAGTCCATTGCCCTCGGCACCATGGCCGCCGCGCCCATCGTCGCGCACCTCCATCCGCACGCCGTTGCCCTCGCGTTCGATACGGACGTGGGCGCTGGTGGCGCGCGCATGGCGGGCGATGTTGGTGACTGCTTCGCGCAGCACCAGCGACAGGGCGCGCTCGATCTCGGCCGGCAGCGCAGGCGGCGTACCGTACGCCAGGTGCACCTGCTGGCACTCCAGCAACAGCCGGGCAGACGCCAGCTCGGCCGCCAGATCGCTGGCCCGGATGCCGGTCACCGCGCTGCGCACTTCGGCCAGGGCCTGCCGCGCGATGGCTTCGGCTTCGCCGATCTCCAGCCGCGCCCGCGCATCCCCGCGGTCGTACAGTTTGCGCGACAGTTCGAGCTTGAGCGTGATCAATGAGAGGGTATGGCCCAACAGGTCATGCAGGTCACGACCGATGCGCTCGCGCTCGGCGGTGGCCGCCAGGCGCCGCACTTCTTCCTGCGACAGCTGCAGCTCCGCTTCGCGCTGGCTGCTGAGCGTTTCAACGTTCACCACCAGTCCGACGACCACGGCCATGAAGGGAATCCAGACCAGGTTCTGCCAGGACCATCCAGCCAGCCACGCCGTACCGATGAACACCACATTGAGGGCGAGAACCTGCAGCACGTATCGCAACGTGCCCCCATGACTGGACACCCGCATCAGCACGCAGCCGAAGATGAAGTAGCTGATGCCCGATGGATACCACGGCACCAGCACGACGCTCAGTGCGACCATGCCCAGCGCGTAGCGCGGGGCACGGTGGCGGGAGCGCAGCATCGCGCCCCCGTACATCCACAGGAACAGCGGATAGCTGACCAGCGTCAGCAGCGCCCAGCGCACCGTGTAGCCGCTGCCGAACAACGGGGTCAGGAATACCCACGACGTCCACAGCAGATGCACATAGCTGCTCCAGGCGGAGTTGCCGCGGCGCAGGTGGTCGGCCACCGCCGAATCAGGTGCGGGGTGCAACACGGTGGCGAGCCAGGTCATGGGTGAAGGATCGAGGTGAGGAGCAGGATCGCGGCCGATCATGCCAGCTCAGCCGATGCGGCGCAGGCGGCGCGTTGCCAACAGCGCGCAAACCAACGTCACGGCCACCAGCATTCCGACATGCATCGGCACGTTGCCGCCGGCGGGTTGGCCGATGACCCGCAGTCCAAGCTGCGCAGCGTGCCAGGTCGGCCACAACGGGGCGATCGTGGTGAATGCCTGCGGCAGCACCGACAGCGGCAACCACAGGCCCGACAGCAGCGCCAGCGGCAGGTATACCAGGTTGACCAGCGCCGGCGCAGCATCCGGTTCGGCGTGACTGCCGATCAACAGGCCGATCGCTCCAAGCGGCAGCGCCACCATCGCGGCCACAGCCAGCAGGCCGATGCCCTGCAGAAGCGTCAGCGCCACCCCACCGAGTCCACACGCGGTGGCGATCAGCAGCACCGCCACCGCGATCGCGAAAAGCATCGCCATCAGCAGGCGGGCCAGCAGCGGTGCCAGCGGCGGCACGGGCAGCGCGCGCTTGAGCGTCAGCAGGCCGCCCGCCCGGTCTACCGCCAGCTGGACACCGAAGCCGAACAGGGCCGGCCCCATCGCACCGAACACGCAGTAGGTGGCCAGCAGATAGCGTGAGGTCTGCCCCCGCCCCAGCATCACCCCGAACATCAGGTAGAACAGCACCGGAAGCAGCAGACACGGCAGCACGTAGGCCGGCGTGCGCCAGCTCCGCCGCAGTTCGGCCTTCAGTTCAGCGGCGTAAGGGGCCAGCACGCGCGCAAGCGGACGCGGACGTGCAACAGGAACATTGCGCTGGATGGTCATGCAGCCTCCCGGGTCATTTCAACGAAAGCTTCGGCCAGGCCACCACCGCGTACGTCCAGGCCGTGCAGCAGAGGATCTTCGGCCAACAGGCGGGCGACCACCGGTTCGGCCGGTTCGGCCAGCAGCTCCAGCAGCTCGCCGCTACGCCGGGCGTCGATGACGCCGTGCCAGCTGCGGACGACGGCCACATCCAGGCCACTGCAGCAGCGGATGCGCCGGGGTGCCAGCTGGGGTCGGAAGGTAGCCAGCGGGCCGTCAGCCAGTATGCGTCCCTGTTCCAGCACGACCACGCGGCTGGCCAGTGCCTCGGCTTCTTCCAGGTAATGGGTGGTCAGCACGATCCCGCAGCCTTCGGCACGCAGCGCGCCGATGGCCTGCCACATGGTCTGCCGCGCTTCGATGTCCAGGCCCGTGGTCGGCTCGTCCAGGAACAGGAGCCGTGGTCCGCCGCACAGCGCGATGGCGAACTGCACGCGACGCTGCTGACCGCCCGACAACTGGCCATAGAAGCGACGTTGCAGGTCGTGCACGCCAGCCAGGGCCAGGCAGTCGGCCAATGGGCGAGGCTGCGGATAGCTGGCCCGGAACTGGTCGACCAGCTCGCCGACGCGCAGCTTGGGTGGCAGGCCGGTGCTCTGCAGCATCACCCCGACCTGCTCACGCTGTGCCCTGCTTTGGGGGTCACCACCCAGCAGCTCCGCATGGCCGCCATCGGGCAGGCGCAGGCCAAGCATCACCGCGATGGCGGTGGACTTGCCGGCCCCATTGCGACCGAGCAGCGCCAGCACCTCCCCGGCGTGTACCTGCAGGCTGATGCCCGCCAGGGCGTGCGCATTCCGATAGCGCACCTGCACATCCTGCAGGACTGCCAGCGGAGGGGTATGGACGGTCATGTCGGATCTCCGTGGGAATGGCTGTCAGCTTCGCGCCAGACAGCCTTGCACACGTAGTGGCCGGCGTCACGCATCAGGAGTGACAGCTGTCACCGCCTGCCGACGCACAAAAAAAGGGGACGGAGGGGATTAAGGCGCGAATGACCCTTTTACGGCCATTCGCGCCTTAATCCCCTCCGTCCCCTTTTTGGCTATCGCTTGCGGCGCAGGCCGTCGAAGACGAACAGCGAGAGGCCGATCCAGATCGCGATGAAGCCGATGGCGCGGGCGCCGTCGAAGGGTTCGTTGAAGAAGAACACGCCCAGCAGCAGCCCCAGGCTCGGCGCGATGAACTGCAGTACGCCGACGGTGGACAGGGCGATGCGCTTGACGCCGTACGCGAAGCCGATCAGCGGTGCGGCGGTGACTACGCCGCCAAAGACCAGCAGCAGATCGTTGCGCCAGCCCCAGCCGCCGAAGAAGCCACCACCGTGCCCGTTTTCGCTCCACGCCGCGAACGCCAATGCCGGCAGAAACAGGTACAGGCTCTCCACCGCCAGTCCAGCGACCGGGTCGACCGAGATCATCTTGCGCAGCAGGCCGTACAGGCCGAACGAGCCGGCCAGCCCGAGTGCGATCCACGGGGGTGCGCCCGCCTGCCAGGTCAACCAGGCCACGCCCAGCGCCGCGCAGGCGACCGCCCACCATTGCAGCCGCCGCAGGCGCTCCTTCAGCACCAGCACGCCCAGCACCACGCTGACCAGCGGGTTGATGAAGTAGCCCAGGCTGGTGTCGATGACATGGCCTGCATTGATGGCCCAGATATACAGGCCCCAGTTGAACGCGATGGCCAGGCTGCTGACCGCCAGTGTGGCCAGTGCGCGCGGCTGCGCCGCGATCGCCGACCACCAGCGCAGGCGGCTGCTGAGCAGCAGCCAGCCGACCACCAGCACCGTGCTCCAGATGATGCGGTGGGCGATGATCTGGGACGAGGGCACTTCACGCAGCAGGTGCCAGTACACCGGCACCAGCCCCCACAGCACGAAGGTGAACGCGGTGATGATGAAGCCGCGGCGCTGTTCCTGCTCGCTGGGCACCGGCGCACTCATCGGCGCGACCTCGCCAGCGCCAGCACGACCACGCCGGCCAGGATCACCGCCATCGCCACCAGATCACGCCAGCCGAAGTGTTCACCATTGAGCAGCACGCCCAGCAGGACGGCGATCACCGGATTGACGTACGCATAGCTGCCGGCCAGCGCCGGACGCACGTTGTGCAGCAGCCAGACATATGCAGTGAAGGCGATGATGGAACCGAACATGCACAGATAGGCCACGGCCAGCAGACCGTCCATGCTGGGCAGCGTCGTAGGGCGCTCACCAAGCGCCAGCCCGGTGGCCACCAGCAGCACGCCGCCACAGATCATCTGCCCGGCCGCCGTCATGAACGGGTTGGGCAGGTCCTGCCCGCGCACCCACACGGAACCGAATGCCCAGCCGACCGGGGCGACCAGCAACAGCACCAGTCCGGTCGGCGAGGCCGCCAGGCTGCTGCCCGCATTGAGCCACACCACGCCCAGGAATCCGATCGCGATCCCGAGCCATTCGCCGCGACTGGCATGCTGTCCGCGCACCGCGGAAAACAGCGCCATCCACAGCGGTACGGAAGCCACGGCGGTCGCTGCGAGCCCGGACGACACTTCGCGCTCGGCCAGCACCACCATGCCGTTGCCCAGCAGCAGCATGGTGAAGCCCATGATGCCGAGGTTGCCCCACTGCCGGAGCGTAGGGCGCGGCATGCCGCGGAACAGACGCAGCACCCCGTACATCAGGCCGCCAGCCACGATGAAACGTGCGCCGGAGACCGAGGTCAGCGGTAGCACACCGGCCTGCAGTGCCTTGGCGATGCCCAGGTACGTAGACCCCCAGACGACGTAGACCAGCAGCAGCGCGACGGCAACGGCACCCGGACGCGGTGCGGCGGGAGATTCGGAAATGACGGCCATGGGCCACCAGGATGCGGGGGAAGAGGGATTCTAGGCCTTCCAGGGCGGCGGGAGCAGTCAGGAACACGGCACGCTGTTTTCAGCACAGCGGCGACCGGATCCGCGTGCTGCCTGGTAGCGGGGCCGGGCCTATATCATGCGTGCGGTGACAGCCGGCAAATGCGCCGGCGCCGACCGAGGACGCGCCACGATGCACGACGAATTCAACGAACCGCTGTGGCGCCAGGCGCTGTCGGGGGCACAGATGCTGTTCGTGGCGTTCGGGGCGCTGGTGCTGATGCCGCTGATCACCGGCCTGGATCCCAACGTGGCCCTGTTCACCGCCGGGCTGGGCACGCTGCTGTTCCAGCTGATGACAGGACGCCAGGTCCCGGTCTTCCTCGCTTCCAGCTTCGCCTTCATCACGCCGATCATCCTGGCCAAGCAGCAGTTCGGACTGGCCGAGACCATGGGTGGGGTGATGGCTGCAGGCTTCGTCTACACCTTCATGGGGCTTGCCGTGAAGCTGAAAGGCACCGGCTTCATCGACCGCCTGCTGCCGCCGGTGGTGATCGGTCCGGTGATCATTTCCATCGGCCTGGCCATGGCCCCCATCGCAGCGAACATGGCGATGGGCAAGGATGCCAACGGCGCGGTGCTGATTCCGTATGCCACCGCGATGATGATCTCCATGCCGGCCCTGCTCACTACGCTGGTGGTGGCGGTGTTCGGACGGGGCATCTTCCGCCTGGTGCCGATCATCGCGGGCGTGCTGGTCGGCTTTGCGATGGCCTTCTACACGGAAGTGGTGGATGTGGGCCGGATTGCCAACGCGCCGTGGTTCGCCCTGCCCCACTTCACCGCGCCGGCGTTCAACTGGCAGGCCATCCTGTTCATCGTGCCGGTCGCGCTGGCGCCGGCGATCGAACACATCGGCGGCGTGATCGCGGTCGGCAGTGTCACCGGCCGTGATTACCTGAAGACGCCCGGCCTGCACCGCACGCTGTTCGGTGATGGCATTGCCACGACCGCGGCCGGCCTGTTCGGCGGACCGCCCAACACCACGTATGCCGAAGTCACCGGCGCGGTGATGCTGACCAGAAACTACAATCCGAAGATCATGACCTGGGCCGCAGGGTTCGCCATCACCCTGGCCTTCGTCGGCAAGTTCGGTGCGCTGCTGCAGAGCATCCCGGTGCCGGTCATGGGCGGCATCCTGTGCCTGCTGTTCGGCTCCATCGCGGCGGTGGGCATGAACACGCTGATCCGCCATCGCATCGATCTGGGCGAGGCGCGCAACCTGGTGATCGTGTCGGTGACCCTGGTCTTTGGCATCGGCGGCATGCTCGTCGGCAGTGGCGACGGTCCGGATGATTTCGGCCTGAAGGGCATCGCGCTGTGCGCGATCGTGGCGATCGCGCTGAACCTGCTGCTGCCCGGCCACGATGGCTGGAAGCGCGACGACACCGGATCCACACTGTAACGCCGACGCCTGCCCTCCATCGCGCCGGGGACGCCGGCGCGGCCCGCCCCACAAGCGATCAGCGGCGCGCAGCCTCGCTGCTGTCGCGCGCCTTGCGGAACTCGGAGGCCTCTTCCCACTGCGGCCAGGTGCGGCTGTTCGCCAGCTCGGCGCCCAGGTCGTACACCAGCAGCGTGTCCGCCGCATGCCCGGCCGGATCCCAGCGCGGGGTCCAGGCGTCGCAGGCCTGGTGGTAGCAGTCCTTGAAGTATTTCTCGCGCAGCGCGCGACCGGCCTCGATGCCCCCGTCCTGCTTGTCCAGGCCCGGACCGATGGTGATGGCCGGAACGCCAAGCCGTGCGAAGGCGAAGTGGTCGGCGCGGTAGAAGAACCCGGCTTCCAGGTTCGGGTCCGGGCTGTAGCTGCGGCCGCGCGCTTTCGCCACACGCTCCAGGTCGCCTTCCAGTGAGACCCGGCCCTTGCCCCACGAGGCGATGTCGCGGGTGGCGCCGTCGGGGCTGAACATCTCGATGTTCAGCACCGCAGCGGTCTTTTCCAGCGGTGCCAGCGGGTGGCGGGCATAGTAACTTGCGCCCAGCAGGCCCTTCTCTTCCGCCGTCAGGGCGACGAAATACAGCGTGCGCTGTGGCTGCGGGCCGGCGGCGAAGACGCGGCCCAGCTCCAGCACGGTGGCCACGCCGGTGGCGTTGTCGATGGCACCGCGACGCACGCGGTCACCCTTTGCGTCCGGCTCGCCGATACCGAATGCATCCCAGTGTGCGGAGAAGATGACGGCTTCGTCGCCGTGCTCACCGCCAGGCAGTTTCGCCACGACATTACGCGTGACCACCTCTTCGCGCTTCAGCTTGAACGCGGCGCTCAGGCGAGCGTCGCCCAGCGCGACCGGCTTGAAGTCGGCGCGTTGCGCCTTGCGTTTTTCCTCAGCAAAGTCCAGCCCAGCGTCGGCGAAGATCGCCTCGGCCAGTGCACGCTGCATCCAGCCGCGCAGCGGCGTGTGCTGGGCCATTGCTTCGTCCTGGCTGCGCTGGATGTCGAACAGCGGCGATGTGCCGGAACTCTTCACCGTGGCCCAGCCGTAGGCGGCAGGGGCGGTCTCGTGCACGATCAGCACGCCTTCGGCACCGCGCCGCGCGGCTTCTTCGAACTTGTAGGTCCAGCGACCGTAATAGGTCACGGCCTTGCCATCGAACGCGCCGGGGGCATCGGTCTCGAAATCGGCGTCGTTGATCAGCACCACGGCGATCTTGCCGCGCAGGTCAGTGCCCTTGTAGTCGTCCCATCCACGCTCCGGTGCATCAATGCCATAGCCGATGAACACCAGCGGCGCGTCCTTGATCTGCACGCTGGCACGAGGCTGCAGGCTCTGCAGCGTCACGTCCTCACCATTGGCCAGCCTGCGGGTGCCCGACTTCAACGACAACGTGGCGGTGGCCGCACCGTCGAGCTGGGCGCGCACCAGCGGCACCGGTTGCACCCAGCTGCCATCCACGCCACCCGGCTGCAGGCCGGAACTGCGGAACTGCTCGATCAGGTACGCCACCGTGCGCGCTTCGCCGTCGGTGGCCGGCGCGCGACCCTCGAACTCGTCCGAGGCCAGCACGCGTACGTGCCGCGACAGCGCCTGCGGATCGATGCCGCCGCCCGGCAGGTCGTTGGCCGCATGCGCAAGGCCACCGACGAACAGGCAGGAAGACAGCAGCAGCACGCGCATCGGGTTCACGACTTCACCAGTACGGAAGAACAGGGAGGTCCCGAGTGTAACGTGACAGTGCGATGACGCGGATGATCAACGCCGCGCGCGGTCCAGCCAGCAGGCCAGGCCCTGTGCATTGAGCTCGATGTCCATGGCGAGTACCTCAGCGACCGCGTCCTGGTCCAGCGCGCACCCATGAGCCAGCGCACGCTCCAGATACAGCGCACGAAGCGCGGCCAGCAGATGCCGGTGGCGATCCGGCCGGCCGTCGCACTGGCGGCCGATCGCCACCATCGCGTCGATCTGTTCGAGCAGATCCTCGGCAAGGCGTTCCACGCCCTCGACGCGTCCGTAATGGGTGAGGTACATCGCACTTGGCTGACAGGCCAGCATGCGGCGGATCGATGCCTTCAGCGGCTCCGGGTCGAACTGCACCGGCGACGAGGTGGGCAGGATGAAGGCGCCGCGGGCGCTGTCCAGTTCGCGGTAGGACAGTCCGAACGTATCACCGGTGAACCAGCTGCGGCTGCGCGCGTCCCAGATACAGTAATGGTGCTGGGCGTGGCCAGGGGTGTGCATCAGCCGCAGGGTACGGCCGGCCAGCTCGACACAATGGCCGTCGTCGGCGATGTCCACACGTTCGGCGGGAACCGCTTCGATGCGACCATAACTGCGTGCGATCTCCTGCTCGCCATAGACCGCGGTGGCACCGGCGATCAGCCGCGACGGATCGATCATGTGGGGCGCACCGCGGGGATGCAGCACCACGCGCGCGTTCGGCAGCTGCCGCAGCAGGGTGCCCGCGCCCCCCGCGTGATCGAGGTGCACGTGGGTAAGCAGCAGCCAGTCCACTGCTTCGGCGTCGAGCCCCGCTTTCGACAGCCCCTGCAGCATCGCCGGAACGGCAAGCGAGGTGCCGCAGTCCACGAAGGCCGCGCGCCCGTCTTGCACGATCAGGTAGGCCGCGTCGAAACCTGGCCGCTGGAAACCGGTATCGACAGTGTGGATGCTGGGATCGGCGCTCATCGGCACGCACCTGGCAGGAACAGGAACAGAGTTCCCATGGTAGGCGCGGCGGCAGCAGGCTTCGATGCGGCTTTGGTCGGAGGCCGCGTCAGCCGGTGCGTGCGAGCCACCGCGGACGCAGCATGACCGCCGCGACCATCACCGCCAGGAAGGCACCGTAGGCGTAGAGCACCGCCAGCACCTGGGGCCAGATCGGGCCTGCATCGCCTTGGGCCTGTCCGAGCTTGAATCCCCAGTGCATCGCCAGCACGCTCATGCCCAGCGCAAGCAGCAGGGCCGCGCTGTCGAACGCGCGACGCCGGCGGCACCGCGGCTGGCGCGGATAGATCCAGAACAGACTGCCCATCACCAGAAACCAGGGCAGGAACAGCAGCAGCGACAACCAGGCCACGGGCGACTCCTCGGCACGACGCATGGCGCATCATGCCACTGCGCGTGGACCGCTGCCCGTGGCGCCCTGCCGAGCCGGCGTCAGCCAGGCCAGCAGCAGCCGGCTGAAGTCGCCCCTATACCCGGATGCATCTACCCGCGCGCGTCAGTCGGCGTCACGCAGGACGGCCAGCGCGGCCAGCACCGCGCCAACGTCCGCTTCCACGGTGAACAGCTCGCTCTGCAGCGCCTCGCCGTGCTCGGCCTGCCTGAGCATGGCGATCAGCTGGCCGGCATCGCGCGGCGAATCGAAGCCCGTGCTCTGCAGCAGCAGGGTCCCATCGCCGTCGGTCAGCTTGAAGTAGAAACGTCCGTCCTTTTCACGGTACTGCTTGAACACCGGAGGCGTCGCGCGCGCCAGCGCGGCCGTCGCGGCCTGCGGCACGTCGGCCAGGTCGCGCAGGCCCACGGCATGCCGAAGCTCCTTCAACAGCGGCACGGCATATCGCTCGCGCAGCTGCTGGCCGCGTCGGCGCAGCAGCGCTTCGATCTTTTCCGGCTCGGCCATCAGCGCTTCATAGCGCTCGCGCAGCGGCGACAGCTCCGCGTCGATGCGCTCGAACAGCTGCTGCTTGGCGTCGCCCCAGCTGATGCCCTCGGCAAACGCGGCGGCGAAGGCGGCCGTCTGCTCCGGGGTAGCGAACGCCTGGTACATCTGGAACAGCGCCGAACCTTCGGTGTCCTTCGGCTGCCCCGGCGCGCGCGAGTCGGTCAGGATGGAGAACACCAGCTTCTTCAGTTCCTCGCGCGGGGCGAACAACGGAATGGTGTTGCTGTAGCTCTTGCTCATCTTGCGCCCGTCCAGGCCGGCCAGCGTCGCCACCTGCTCGTCGATCACCACCTCCGGCAGCGGGAAATACTCGTTGCCGTAGACGTGGTTGAAGCGCTGGGCGAAGT
>ENA-UOXB01001494-UOXB01001494.1-bioreactor-metagenome-genome-assembly--contig:-NODE-1494-length-11028-cov-9.849540_pt1 | contig 11028 bp, 12 predicted proteins | sample MGYA00238158_ERZ761615 | MGnify/ENA primary metagenome ERZ761615 (study PRJEB28904, sample SAMN06267902) | bioreactor metagenome | isolation source: Joint BioEnergy Institute, California, USA... | reverse complement strand
TCCGCAGCGCCGATGACATCCGTCACCGCCTGCTGTTCGATCCGGGCCACGGCCTGGATGAACGCCTGCTGCGCGAACAGTTCGTCTAAAGGGGGCGTCAGCCCGCGCAGATCTGCTGCAGCGCCAGCCACTGTTCGTCGGTCAGCAGGCGGGCAGGCGTGGTTCCCTGACGGATGGGGTCGGCCTCGATCAGCGGCAGGACGGCGGCGCCGGTCGGATCGATGCTGCGCGCATAGGGTTCCGTCGACAGCCCGCGTTCCGCAAAGGCCGGGGGCAGGGCGGCCAGGTCGGGTCGCGGCAAAGACTGCGACAGCAGCGTCTCTCCATAGCCCTGCATCGCGTCGCGCGACAGCGTCCCAAGCGTCATCAGGCGCAGTGAGTTCATCAGACCCGCATGCCGCAGCGCATCCAGCGTCGCCTGCTTGTCCTCGACCGCCAGACGGGCGGCGATCAGGTGACCGGCAGAGGCTTCGGGCCCGGGGGTGGTGGCCAGCAGGTCGTTGCCCAGCACATAAAGATCACCCGGCAGGCGACGCGCCCCGTTCAGCGGCGCGGGCACGACCTGCACCAGGGCCTGGTCGCCGATCAGCTGGGGTGCGATCCAGTCCAGCACCTGCTGGCCCGACCGCCGACGGCAGACGGCACCGGCGCTGTGCTCCAGATCGGCCAGCACGGCCAAGCCGATTGTTCGCGCCTGCGCAGGGGGAGCGATCCGGGCCGCATGGCGGATCAGCGCGTCGGGCAGCCAGAAGGTCAGGGCAGCCAGCATGGCGACAGCGCCCAGCACCGTGACGACGCCCCGCAGGCGGCCCGGCACGGCACGGTGAATGGCGATGGCCCGTTGGACGCGTTCGATCCCCTCGATCATCAGCGGATCGTCGATCTCGACCGTCTCGTCGGGTGCCTGACCGTTCGGGGTATAGATCGCGGGCAGTTGACCCGGATTGATCCGCGTCACCGCAGGCAGCGACCAGTGCGACAGAGGCCGGTCCGATTTCGGGTCCATCATCGTCAGAGTCGCGGCGCCCACCGAGACGATGACCTCGCGCAGCCGTGATTCGGGCGTCTCGCGCCACGAGCCCTGCGCCTCAAGGCGCTGGAATTCAGTCAGGGCAGTCACGGGGGCGGGCATGGTCTAGGGTCGTCCTGCAGGGTGCCCAGACCATAGCGCCGCGCCGCGTTGCGTCAATGCGGCGCGGGTCACTCGACCGTATCGGCGATCCGCATGCCCTTGTCGCGGGCCAGGGTGCGCATCCGTTCCTGCAGCTTCTCGAACGCGCGCACCTCGATCTGGCGGATGCGTTCACGCGACACGCTGTAACGGCTGGACAGGTCCTCCAGCGTCATCGGATCGTCGCGCAGGCGACGCTCCATCAGGATGTCCTTCTCACGCTCGTTCAGCGCATCCATCGCGTCGATCAGCATCTGGCGCCGGGTGTCCAGCTCCTCGGATTCCGCATAGGCCTCGGCCTGATTGGCGTTCGTGTCCTCCAGCCAGTCCTGCCACTGCGCCGACGATTCGCCGTCGCCCGACCCGACCTGCGCATTCAGCGAGGCGTCACCACCGGAAAGCCGGCGGTTCATGTCGACGACCTCTTTCTCGGTGACGTTCAGTTCGGTGGCAATCTGGGCGACGTTCTCGGGGCGAAGATCGCCTTCCTCCAAGGCGCCGATCTTGGACTTGGCCTTGCGGAGGTTGAAGAACAGCTTCTTCTGCGCGCTTGTGGTGCCCATCTTGACCAGCGACCAGGACCGCAGGATGTATTCCTGGATCGAGGCGCGGATCCACCACATCGCATAGGTGGCAAGGCGGAAGCCACGTTCCGGGTCAAACCGCTTGACCGCCTGCATCAGGCCGACATTCGCCTCGCTGATCACCTCTGCCTGTGGCAGGCCATAGCCGCGATAGCCCATCGCGATCTTGGCGGCCAGACGCAGGTGACTGGTGACCAGCTGATGCGCGGCATCGCTGTCCTCATGATCGGCCCATGCCTTGGCCAGCATGTATTCCTGTTCGGGTTCCAGCAGCGGAAACTTGCGGATCTCCTGCAGATAGCGGTTCAGACCCTGTTCCGGGCTTGGGGCGGGAAGATTTCCATAAGTCGCCATGATGTTCGCCTTTCGCAGAGACCGGTTAACGCAGCGTCGAACAGCCCGGTTCCGGGACAGAATGCCGCATCCGCGCGGGCAGTGTCATGTGTGGTCGGCTCACGCTTTCGTCAAGGGGCGGTGCGAAGGGCGTCCAGAAGGGCCTGCATGTCGTGGGGCAGGGGACTGTCGAACCCCATCTCGACCCCGGTGACCGGATGGACGAACCCCAGATGCGCGGCGTGCAACGCCTGTCGGGAAAACGCCTGGACCGCTGCCGCCGCGGTGCCAAGCGCCTTGGCAGAGGCACGTCGCGACCCGCCATAGACCGGATCGCCGATCAGCCCCAGGCCGCAATGGGCCATGTGCACCCGGATCTGGTGGGTGCGCCCCGTTTCCAACCGGCACTCCACCAGCATGGCGGAAGGCGGCGTGCCGAACCGTTCCAGCAACCGCGCGCGGGTCACGGCGTGACGGCCCTTGTCGGCAAAGACCGCCTGACGTTGGCGGTCGGTCGGGTGGCGCGACAGGTGCGTGGCGATCCGCAGCACCAGCCCTTCCTCGAACGAGACGCCGGGCGTGCCACGCAAACGCGGATCGGCCGCGTCGATCGCCCCGTGCGCCAGCGCAAGATAGCGCCGGTTGGCCGTGTGCGCCTCGAACTGGGCGGCAAGGCCGTGATGCGCGCGGTCCGACTTGGCGACGACCAGCAGGCCCGACGTGTCCTTGTCGATGCGGTGCACGATGCCGGGGCGCTTTTCGCCCCCGATGCCCGACAGCGAATCGCCGCAATGCGCCAGCAGCGCATTGACCAGCGTGCCGGTGGGGCTGCCCGGCGCGGGATGGACGACCATCCCGGCGGGCTTGTCGATCACGATCAGGTCATCATCCTCATGCGCGATGACCAGCGGAATGGCCTCGGCCCGCGTCTCGACAGGCTCGGGCGGGGCCAGGGCGATGCGGTATTCCTGACCCTCGGCGACGCGCGCCTTGACGTCGCGTGCGGGGCCGTCCGGACCGCTTACCGCACCGTCGGCGATCAGCCGCGCCAGGCGCGACCGCGACAGGGCCGCATCCTCTGGCACCGCCATGGCAAGCGCCTTATCAAGTCGGTCGGGCGGGTTGGCCGGAATGGTCACGGAAAGGATCGACATGGCGCAGGATGATACCGATTGGAAGGTGGCGGCGAAAGCCGTCCCGGAACTGCGCTTTCTCAAGACGCTGGTGACGGGGCTGACGCTGGTCATGGGGGTGGGGATGATCGCGGTCGTGGCGCTGCTGTGGGTGCGGCTGAACCAGCCCGTGCTGCCCGAACTGCCAGATGCGATCACGCTGCCTCAGGATGCGCAAACCCGCGCGGTGACCTTTGCCACCGATCGGATCGTCGTGCTGACGACGGACGACCGGGTGCTGGTCTATGACCGCGCGGGAACGCTGGTGGGGCAGACGGTGCTTCAGCCCTGAGGCTTGTCGGCACCCGCGGACAGGGCGTCCAGCCGCGCCTTCAGTTCGGCATTCTCGGTGCGGGCCTTGATCGCCATCTCGCGCACGGCCTCGAACTCCTCGCGGGTGACAAAGTCGCGGTCGGCCAGCCAGCGGTCGATCCAGCCCTTCATGGCCGTCTCGGCCTCGCTGCGGGCGCCCTGGGCCACGCCCATCGCGTTGGTCATCAGCTTGGACATGTCGTCGAAGAAACGGTTCTGGGTGGTCATCTGGCGGTGCCCTTCTGTCTTGCGTTGCGTCCTATATGGTCCGGTGCGGTCCAGGGTTCAATGTTGACAGTGCGGCTTTGGCGACTAGCGTGCGCGGCAAATCGCAGACCCGAGGCCCCATGATCCCGTTTCCCGACATCGCCCCCGAAATCTTCACGATCACCCTGGGCGGGTTCTCGTTCTCGCTGCGCTGGTATGCGCTGGCCTATCTGGCCGGCCTGATCCTGGGCTGGCGGCTGATCGTCGCGATGATGCGCAGGCCCGCGCTGTGGGGCGGCACGCCGCCGACATCACCCGACCGGGTCGACGACCTGCTGACCTGGGTCATCCTGGGGGTGATCCTGGGCGGGCGTCTGGGGTTCGTGCTGTTCTACGAGCCCGCCTACTATCTGTCGAACCCCGGGCAGATCCTGCAGGTCTGGCAGGGCGGGATGAGCTTTCACGGCGGCTTTGCCGGCGTGATCGTGGCGACCTGGGCCTGGTCGCGCAGCCAGGGCGTGCCCGTCCTGCGGCTGGCCGACGCGATGGCCGTCGTGGCGCCGATCGGCATCTTCTTCGGGCGCATCGCCAACTTCATCAACGCCGAACTGTGGGGCCGCCCCACCGACCTGCCTTGGGGCGTGGTCTTTCCCGGCGAGGCGGCGCAGACCTGTCCCGGCATCGTCGGACCCTGCGCCCGCCACCCCAGCCAGCTGTACGAGGCGGGACTTGAGGGCCTGCTGCTGGGGCTGATCCTGCTGGTCCTGGTCCGCGCCGGGGGGCTGCGCCGTCCGGGCCTGGCCTTTGGGGTTTTCCTTGCCGGCTATGGGCTTGCGCGCATGTTCGTCGAACTGTTCCGCGTCGCCGATGCCCAGTTCATCACGCCGGACAACCCGCTTGGCCACGTCCTGGGCGGCCCTGTGATCGGCCTGACGATGGGGCAGACGCTGTCGCTGCCGATGGTCCTGATCGGGCTGGCGCTGGTGGCTTATGCGCGGCGCCGCCCGCCCGTCGCCGCATGACGCCCCTGGCCGCGATCATCGCGGCGCGCATCCGCGCGACGGGGCCGATCAGCCTGGCCGAGTACATGCAGGTCTGCCTGATGGACAGTCGTCACGGCTATTACGCGACGCGCGATCCCTTCGGCACCGCGGGTGATTTCACGACCGCGCCGGAGATCCACCAGATGTTCGGCGAACTGTGCGGCCTTGCGCTGGCGCAGGCCTGGCTGGACCAGGGTGCCCCGGCCCCGTTCGCCTTGGTCGAGCCGGGACCGGGGCGCGGGACGCTGATGGCCGACATGCTGCGCGCGATGCGGCAGGTGCCCGGCCTGCAGCAGGCTGCCAACGTCGCCCTGATCGAGGCCTCGCCGCATCTGCGCGGCGTTCAGCGCGATCGTCTTGGACCCGTCACGCATCTCGAACGGATCGAGGATATAGGATCCAAACCACTATTCCTGATCGGAAACGAGTTCATCGATGCCCTCCCAGTTCGTCAGTACCAGCGGACCGACGATGGCTGGAGGGAGCGTCTGGTCGGGCTGTCGGATGATGGTCTGCGCATGGGGCTTGGCCCCGTCGTGCCGCTGGCCCGGACGGGGTCCGTGGGCGACATCGTCGAGGAATGTCCCGAAGGCGCGGCCTTTGTCGAGGCCGCGGCCCGCCACATCGCGACCCATGGCGGCTGCGCGATCCTGATCGATTATGGCGGGTGGAACGGGTTCGGCGACACGTTTCAGGCCCTGCGCAACCATGCTCCCGAAGATCCGCTGGCGCATCCGGGGCAGGCCGACCTGACGGCGCATGTTGATTTCGCACCCTTGGCCGCCGCGGCCATCCGGGGCGGGGCGGTGGCGTCGCGTCCTGTGCGACAGGGCGATTGGCTGCGCGCCCTGGGAGCCGAGGCGCGGGCCGCCCGGCTTGCCGCTGCGGGTGACGGGGGCGCGATGGCCGCGCTTCGGCGCTTGACCCACCCCGACGAAATGGGTCACTTGTTCAAGGTAATCGCGATCTGGCCCAAGGGCGCGCCGCCCGTCCCCGGATTTGTCGCGCTGGAGGCCCATGCAGACCACGCTTGAGATCCTGACCCACCCGTTGCTTTCCGACGTAAGGCACGGTTTCTTCACGCGAAAGGGTGGGGCATCCTCCGGGCTGTTCGCAGGTCTGAACTGTGGGCGCCGCTCTTCGGACCAAAGCGAGATGGTGCTGGTCAACCGGGCCCGCGTTGCGGGCGCGATGGGCCTGCCGCTGGCCACCGTCAAGCAGATCCATTCGGCGGACGTGGTCACCTTGACGGACGATCACGATGTCGATGTGGTCAAGGACATCAAGGCCGACGGGCTGGTCACCGCCCGGCGCGACGTGGCCTTGGCCGTGCTGACCGCCGATTGCCAGCCCGTGCTGCTGGCCGATGCCGCGGCTGGCGTCGTCGGCGCCTGTCACGCCGGGTGGCGCGGCGCCATCGCCGGCGTGATCGAGGCGACGGTGGCCGCCATGCGCGATCTGGGTGCGACCGACATCCGCGCGGTGATCGGCCCCACGATCAGCCAGCGCGCCTATGAGGTCAGCCCGGAATTCATGGATGAGTTTCTGGCCGACGATACCGCCAATGACCGGTTCTTTTCCGGCGGTCCGAATGGTCGGCCGATGTTCGACCTGCCCGCGTTCGGGCTGTCACGGCTGCGCGCGGCTGGCGTGCGGGCGGAATGGTCGCGGCACTGCACCTATTCCGACCCCGACCGCTTTTTCAGCTATCGCCGGTCCACGCATGAGGGCCAGGCCGATTACGGTCGGCTGATCAGCGCCATCTCGCTCTAGCCCCCGAACGCAACTGAACGAAGTGGCGGCGGCATCCGCCGCGCAGGGTTCGGGCGCAGGCCGCGGCGCAGGGCCATCTGAACCCCGGCGCCCAGCAACGCCGCCATCTGTCCCAGGACCAGCGCGATCAGGGCGGCGGCGGCCATGGCGGCATCGGCCAGGCGCCGCATCAGGCGCAGGCTGTCGGATTTGCCCAGCACTGTCAGCACACGGGTCGTGTCCGGCCCCGCGGCTTCTGACAGACGCGCAAGGCGGCGCAGGTCGTCCGGATCGTCGGCCAGCCGCAGGATCGGCAGCAGTTCGGGAACCGAGGCCTGTCGCCCGATCGTCCGCAGATCACCGGCGATGCCGGACAGGGCCCGGGCGGGCGCGGGGCTGCGCGCCGCGGTGGACAGGGCCCGCGTCATGCCGGGTGACAACGCATCGGCGCGACGCGCGACGCGCAGCGTGGTGGCCGCGCCCTTGATCGACAGACTGCTGCCCGCCGTGACCAAGGTGCCGGCGGTCGCGGCAAGGCCCAGGGTCGCCAGCGCAGCCTCGATGCCGTCGGGGTCGCCTCCGGTAGCCCAGGTGCCGCCCTGCCGGATCAGGGCCGCGGCGTCGCCTGCGGGCGACAGTTCGAACGGCAGGGTGCAGGCGGCGACCAGCGACAGGCTGGGACAGGCGGTCACGTCGCGCATGCAGGTGCCGCAATCGGACAGCGTGTCCAGCATGCCGACCGCCAGCGCGGCGTCGGCGCGTGCGCGCAGGTCCGGTGGCAGCGGCGTGCCCTGATCGCGGGCCAGATCCATCAGCATCTGCACCTGCTGGCGGTCGCCTGCATCCAGCGCGGCGGTCAGGCGGGGGATCAGCCAGTCCGGGGTCGCGCGGTCGGCCACGGCGCGCATCAGGGCCGCACGGGCCTGATCCAGGCCGCGATCGACAAGCGGTGCGGCAAAGGGGTTCTGCGACAGCATCCAGCCCGTCACCGCGACCGTCGCCAGCGACCAGATCAGCAGCGTCAGGCGGGCCAGCCTGCGCAAGGATCAGCCTGCTTCGCGGACGCGTTCCTCGACGATCTCGAAGGGGACGGCGGGTTCGTCCTTGGCGCCCCGGATCACCAGCGACGTCTTGACCGATGCCACGTTCGGCGCGGCGGTCAGGCTGTTGGTCAGGAAGCGCTGGAAGGTCGACAGGTCCGGAGAGATGCATTTCAGGATGAAATCGATCTCTCCGTTCAGCATGTGGCATTCGCGGACCAGCGGCCATTCCTGAACCAATGCCTCGAAGGCCGACAGGTCGCGTTCGGATTGTGACACCAGACGGACCATGGCAAACACCTGCACCTCGAATCCCAGTTCGCGGGCGTCGATGTCGGCATGGTATCCGCGGATATAGCCCAGCTCCTCCAGCGTGCGGACGCGGCGCAGGCAGGGCGGCGCCGAGATGCCCACCCGGCGGGCCAGTTCGACATTGGTCATGCGCCCGTCGGCCTGAAGTTCGGCCAGGATCTTGCGGTCGATGTCGTCCAGTTTGGCGCCGGCCATGATTGTCTTTCTGTTTCGGGTCTTGGAGTTGCCGGAAACTACAATGCCGCCCCGTCCGGCGCAACAATCTTGTCGAGATCGGTCATGGGCGGGGATGCGTTGCAGTCCGGCGCGTGAGGGACTACCTCATGCACAAACCGCGAAAGGGGCGCAAGATGACCGAACGCAGCCATGTGAAACTTTTGATCGTGGGATCGGGCCCGGCGGGATACACCGCCGCCGTCTACGCCTCCCGCGCCATGCTGGAGCCGATGCTGATCCAGGGGATGCAGCCCGGCGGGCAGCTGACCATCACCACCGAGGTCGAGAACTGGCCCGGCGACACCGAGATCCAGGGCCCCGACCTGATGGTCAAGATGGAGACCCACGCTCGTGCGATGGGTGCCGAGATCGTGACCGATCTCGTGACCGCGCTGGACCTGCAGAAGCGTCCCTTCACGGCGACGTGCGACAGCGGTCGGGTGGTCACCGCAGACGCGGTGATCCTTGCCACGGGGGCGCAGGCGCGCTGGCTTGGCCTGCCGTCCGAGGAGAAGTTCAAGGGTTTCGGCGTCAGTGCCTGTGCCACCTGTGACGGGTTCTTCTATCGCAATCGCGAGGTCGTGGTGATCGGCGGCGGGAACACCGCGGTCGAGGAGGCGCTGTTCCTGACCAAGTTCGCCAGCAAGGTGACGCTGGTGCACCGCCGCGACAGCCTGCGGGCCGAGAAGATCCTGCAGAACCGCCTGTTCGCCCATCCCAAGGTCGAGGTGATCTGGAACAGCGAACTGGCAGAGGTCACGGGCACCGAGACGCCGGTCGGCGTCAGCGGCGCCACGCTGCGCAACCTTGTCGATGGAACGACGCAGACGATCAAGGCTGACGGCGTGTTCGTGGCGATCGGCCATGCACCGGCCAGCGAACTGGTCAAGGATCAGCTGGAACTGCACAACGGCGGTTATGTCAAGGTCGAGGCGGGCAGCACGCGCACCTCGATTCCGGGCGTGTTCGCGGCGGGCGACCTGACCGATCACATCTATCGTCAGGCTGTGACCAGCGCGGGCATGGGATGCATGGCCGCGCTGGATGCCGCGCATTTCCTCGAGGCTCAGGGCGAGGTCGAGCTGGAGCCTGAGCAGCGGGTCGCCGTCATCTACTGACGGCTCAGCCGCGCTCGCGCGAGCGTTCGCGGGCCGGCAGCTCGCCTGCGTGATCCAAGGCACCCGACGGTGCGGCGTCACGCTGCGTTTCTGCCAGGCCGGCCTTGCCGGGATCGGCATCGGGGTCGTTCGGGTGCAGCGGTCCACCGGTCTCCATCATCGCGTTGGTGGCGTCGTCCTTCAGTGCGGCAGCTTTCTGGGCCAGATCCTTCTGGCTGGGATCGGCATCGCCTTCGCGCCGTTCGCGTTCGGCCGTCGCCCGGTCCAAGGCGGCGGTCAGGAACTCGGCCTTGCTGCGCGTGCCTGCGTTGCCGGCCGCAGGGTTTGTGCCCTTGGGCCCGGCCTTTCCGCGCGCCTCGCGCCCTTGGCGGGCCGCAATGTCGCGCGCGCGGTTGCGACGGACACGCAGCAGCCCCACCAGATCGGACAATTCCTTGTCGGACAAACGGCCCAAGGCCGGTTGTCGGGTCTGGTTCGCCAGCTCCAGTTCATCCTGGGACAAGGCGCGCTGCTCTTCCTGGCTTGCGGTGGTCTGGTCGGTCATCATGCGCTCCTGTCGTTGCGGTTCGCGGACCCAACGTGACGCGTGTGGTCGGGTTCCCCGCGGCACGCCCGAAGCGAAAAGCGTTTTCCCAGACTTGAATATCGCTTTCATGGGGGCTATGCGTCGCCTCGAGTCGCGCGATCCCCGCAGGGTCGCGTGTTGATCCGTTTCTGCGCAACCCACGAGTCGTGACCATGACCCTGCCCAAGCATGCCCCCATTCCCGAACTCTATGTCTCCGAGGCGTCGGCCGCCGCGCTCAAGGACGATGCCGGGCGGATGCCCAGCTGGGACCTGACGCCGCGCCAGATCTGCGATCTGGAGCTGCTGATGAACGGCGGCTTCAACCCGCTGAAGGGCTTTCTGACCCAAGCCGACTATGACGGCGTCGTCAGCGACATGCGCCTGACGTCGGGCGCGCTGTGGCCGATGCCCATCACGCTGGACGTGTCCGAAAAGTTCGCCGAAGGGCTGGAGCCGGGCACCGACATCGCGCTGCGCGACCAGGAGGGCGTGATCCTGGCGATCATGTCGCTGACCGACAAATGGGTGCCGAACAAGGCGCTGGAGGCCGAGAAGGTGTTCGGCGCCGACGACCTGGCGCATCCGGCGGTGAACTATCTGCACAACGTCGCGGGCCCGGTCTATCTGGGCGGCCCGGTCAAGGGTCTGCAGGCGCCGACGCATTACGATTTCCGCGCCCGCCGCAACACGCCCAACGAACTGCGCACCATGTTCAAGAAGCTGGGCTGGAGCCGCGTCGTCGCGTTCCAGACCCGCAACCCGCTGCACCGCGCGCACCAGGAGCTGACCTTCCGTGCCGCCCGCGAGGCTCAGGCGAACCTGCTGATCCATCCGGTGGTCGGCATGACCAAGCCGGGCGACGTCGACCACTTCACCCGCGTCCGCTGCTATGAGGCGGTGCTGGACAAGTATCCGGCGGCCACCACCAACCTGTCGCTGCTGAACCTGGCGATGCGCATGGCCGGCCCGCGCGAGGCTGTGTGGCACGGCCTGATCCGGGCCAACCACGGCGTGACCCACTTCATCGTCGGCCGTGACCATGCCGGACCCGGCAAGAACAGCCAGGGCCAGGACTTCTATGGCCCCTATGACGCGCAGGAGCTGTTCAAGGCCCACCAGTCGGAAATCGGCGTCGAGATGGTCGACTTCAAGCACATGGTCTATGTGCAGGAAAAGGCGCAGTATTTCCCCGCGAACGAGA
>ENA-UOXB01001493-UOXB01001493.1-bioreactor-metagenome-genome-assembly--contig:-NODE-1493-length-11042-cov-6.705015_pt1 | contig 11042 bp, 9 predicted proteins | sample MGYA00238158_ERZ761615 | MGnify/ENA primary metagenome ERZ761615 (study PRJEB28904, sample SAMN06267902) | bioreactor metagenome | isolation source: Joint BioEnergy Institute, California, USA | place... | reverse complement strand
TCTTGCTCAGTGTCATTGATATTCCATACGTTACGAGCGTATTGGAGTAGTTTTTCTTTTTTGCTTTCTTTGAGTTCACGCATTACTGATGGCAATACGATGGTCAAGGTGCGAGCATGATCAATGCTGTGCAATGACGTCAGCTCATGACCGATCATATGGGTTGTCCAATCTTGTGGTACGCCTGTACCAATCAGACCGTTTAGCGCCATTGTCGCAGTCCACATGATATTTTTGCGTGTCTCTAAATTTTCTGGCTCTTGCTTAACCACTGGGCCTTCGGCGATAAGAATCTTGAGCAAACTCTCAGCAAAAGCGTCTTGGACTTTGGCATTCACTGGATATGTCAAATACTGTTCCATCACATGGACAAAGGCATCAGCGACACCGTTCATCACTTGACGTTCAGGTAGAGTCAAGGTTTTGACAGGATCAAGGATTGAGAACTTAGGGAAAGCAAGTGGATTACCAAATGGTAGCTTCGCTTGGCGCTCACTGTAATTGATAACGCCGCCTGAGTTCATCTCAGAACCCGTGGCTGGAATGGTCAACACGGCTCCCAAATCAATGGCAGAATCTAGATTTTTGCAGTAGCTAATCAGCGCATCCCATGCTTGATCGCGTGACACAGTACCGTCTTCTTCGGTCAAAGAAGAAACTAATGCGACAAACTTACTGCCATCAAGAACTGAACCGCCACCCACTGCTAATAAGAAGTCAATGTTGTGCTCATTGACCATGTCGGCGGCTTTTAATAGTGTGGTAAATTCTGGGTTGGCTTCGATACCGCCAAACTCGAATACAGTACGTGTACCACTCGCGGCCAAGGCTTCTTTAACCTCGTCTAACGTGCCAGTACGCTGCGCTGAACCGCCACCATAAGTGATTAGGACACGTGCATCAGCTGGCACCAATTTTGATAACTGAGTGATTTGACCTTCGCCAAATACGATACGGACAGGGTTGTAATATTGAAAGTTATTCATAACATTCCTAAGCTTTGTTAAATATTTATTAGAAGTAGAGATGTCGGTAGCAAATTAGCCAATCCGGTTGTTGCATCTGCGGCTATTGTACATTAATTAGACCGGTCGTCTAGTAATTTTTACAAAACTCTATTATAACCAGCTAATCGATAGTAAGAGATCATTTATCAATGATCGAGATTCGCTTATTGCATTAACGTCCCATCTGCGAAGTGGTCATTTGCCAGACTTCTGCAAGCGGGGTATTGGTTTGACTGGTTTTGGCGATCAAGCTTGCACCAAGCCAAGCAAAATACCATCTTTTTGCCATGCTCTCAGCTGCGACATTATCCAGACGAGGAACAGAACCATCAGCCCATCCGTCTTTGATTTGGTCGGCAAGCCAAGTAATGATTTGTTGATAACCTGCATTCAGTACGATGCGCATAGGTTCGGACATATCAGCCACCTCAGCGCTGAGTTTGACCACTAGGCATTTTCCGTGCTCACAGCCATTTTGCTGAGTGTCATACCAGTTTTGAAAATAGTCGTAAAGGTTCTGCTGCGCACTGTCATTACGAGACACAATGGCGTCTAAGCGAGTTTTATAATTAATAAAATAGTTGCTGATGATTGCTTCACCAAACGCTTCTTTTGAGGCAAAATAATGATAAAAAGAGCCTTTAGGAACGCCTGCTGTATCCAGTATCTGTTTGATACCGACGCCAGTGAATCCTTTTTTAGCGATAAGCTGATAGCCTGTTTCTAATAGATGCGTTTTGGTGTCTGGTGCAATCACGTTTAAGTTAGCAGACATAATAGTCATGTTCTCCTAAGAGTCGGTAAAGAGTATGAATGACTTATTGTCATAATAAAAAGTCGTTGAGTATATCAGGTAGTATCTTCGATGTGCCTTTATAGATAGCAGTGTTTTATGGGTATCAATGTTTTGAAGTTACGTTTCTTCAACAAGACTTAATGACAAAACGTTCTCATTCTTATAGTACTCATGGTAGCATTAGACCAGTCGTCTAGCAAGTCGTGTTTTAGCGCATGTTATCTAGTATTGGTAATATAGGTAACAGCATCGTTAATATAGATAACAGGTAACACGGTCTAGACGATGATAGGTGAGAAAGCATATCCATGATATGTTTCACAGTGATTAGCGCCAAAATTTTATTAATAATTAAAACCAAAACCATAAAATAAATAGGAACAACTATGTCAACTGATACTAAGAATGATAAGCCCAGTGCGTATAAAGATTTTCACTTACAATACATTGCAGGTGAGTGGCAAAGTGGACAAGACGATAGTGTTAACACCGATACCAATCCGTACAATGGCGATACCTTAATAGAGATACAGCAAGCCACAAGCGAGCAGCTTGATGAAGCGTATCAAGCGGCAACTGCTGCACAAAAAGAGTGGGCACAAAAAACGCCAGCTGAGCGCGCGGCTATCATGTACAAGGTCGTCAATGTTTTGGATCAGCGCAAAGATGAAATCGTCGATTGGCTTACCAAAGAGTCGGGTAGTACTCGTATCAAGGCGATGGTAGAGTTCAATAGTGCCCGCTCAATCACACTTGAAGCGGCCACGTTTCCAAACCGTGTACATGGCGAAATCCGTCCATCTAACATACCTGGTAAAGAGCACTTTATTTACCGCGAGCCAATTGGTGTGGTGGCGGTCATTAGTCCATGGAATTTTCCGTTCCATCTGACGCAGCGTTCTATCGCACCAGCTTTGGCGCTTGGTAATGCAGTTGTGTTAAAGCCTGCAAGTGATACGCCCATTACTGGCGGATTATTATTGGCAAAAATATTTGAAGAAGCAGGTCTGCCAAAAGGACTGTTAAACGTCGTTGTTGGGGCAGGCAGTGAAATCGGTGATGCTATTGTCACGCATGAGATTCCAAGCTTAGTGTCTTTCACAGGCTCTACCTCAGTTGGTAAGCATATTGGTGAGTTAGCCAACGGCGGCGACTATATCAAACAAGTCGCACTTGAATTGGGCGGTAATAGTCCATTTGTCGTATTGAAAGATGCCGATATCGAGCAAGCCGTCAAAGCTGCTGTGTTCGGTAAGTTTCTCCATCAAGGTCAAATCTGTATTGCTATTAACCGCATTATCGTGGAAGACGAGATTTATGATGACTTCGTAGAGCGCTTTTTGGCTCATGTTAAGACGCTAAAGGTAGGCGATCCTAGCCAAGAAGACACGGCAGTCGGACCGATCATCAATAAAAAACAAGTGGATTCACTCAAAGAGAAGATTGCTAGCGCTCAAAAATCAGGCGCAAATATGATTTTGAGCGGTGAAATCAAAGGTCAAGTCGTCCCGCCGCATATCTTTACCGAAGTAACGCGCGAGATGGATTTGTCTTGTAATGAAGTCTTTGGGCCACTTGTCGGTATTATCCGCGCTAAAGATGAAGACGATGCGCTGTCGATAGCCAATGACTCAATGTATGGTTTGTCGAGTGCAGTCTTTACAGCTGATATGCAAAAAGGGCTGCGTTTCGCTCGTGGTATCAGAGCAGGTATGACCCATATTAATGATGTTTCTGTGAATGATGAAAGCAATGTACCATTCGGCGGCGAAAAGAATTCAGGGATTGGCCGTTTCAATGGTGAGTGGGTGCTTGAAGAGTTCACCAGAACGCATTGGATATCTATGCAGCATACGCCACGTCAGTATCCGTTTTAATGGATAATTATAGTATATAGCATAAAAAAAGACCGTCATAATGGCGGTCTTTTTTATGTGTCAACTTTTAACTTAACGATCTACTTTATCTGGCATGAAAACCAAGTAACCCTTCGATTTCTTCCATCGTCATCCGCCGAACAAGCGCTTGTTCTTCTACTGATAAGCGATTGGTGTGCTCCTTAATCATCCTATGGATACTACGGGCAATCTCGGAGGTCGTCGCATAATACATCTGGGGCTGCTCTTTTGTCAGGGTCATCAAAAATCGATTGATGAGCCGACGTTTTTCATCTGATACGTTTTTTTCAGTTTTTTCAGTCATACATATTCTCCTAAGCATGAACCATTTAAGCAGGCAGGCTCATAAGAGTCAATGAGTGTCATGCAAAAGGACTGCCGTATGGTATGGGCAGCCCTTTTTTGTGCTTATTTATTCTTAAAATCAGTCGTCAGCTAAGCCTTTTCTAACTTTGGACGGGCTTTATTGATCGTTTTTAGTAAGGTTTGTTCAAATTCACCTTCTTGAAACGTCACCAAGTAAGAGTGCGCGGCGCAAAAGTTGCGGACGTCCCGCCATTCGTGTGCCAGATTGGTTACCCAGTCGCAATAATGCTTGCCTGAGTTTGGTTCGTTTTTTAGCGCTTTTTTGGTCGTAGGATGTAGTAGCACTTCAGGTAAAATAGCTTCTAGTAATTTTAGCGGTGGGCTGATAAAGGTGTCATCCACGTGTAAGCTTTTACTGGCAGGATGATAGGCTAGTAAAGAGCCTGCGTGAACCATATCATTGGATGAGATATACTCGATCCCTTGCACCAGTGAGAATTTAATCTCAGGGTAACGCTGAGCCACTGCGTCACTTTCGACCAAGTCATCCGACCATTGCACCTCAGGCACCTGTTTAGGATGACGGCTGCTACCATAAAAAGTCGCTTGCGGAAAATCCTTTGCCATTTGCTCACAATGCAAAGTATGAAAAGGATGTAAATTAAGCACTGCTTCAACCTTTTTTCCATTATCGGTTAATGCCATTACCTGATCTCGAACCTCACCCGTCAAAGCGTAGCTGTCCAAAAAAACAAAGTTCCCTGATGATAGCTGTATCAATGAGCAATGAGCGCCGATGTTTAGCACGCCAGCGATGCGAAACGCGCCGCGTATGTTCCAAAAGCCTGTTCCTAGATCATGTATTTCATTTGACATTCATATTTCTCCTTATGCAATGGTTTAAAAAGTTGTGTTATTTATTAAGATGACCACAAAAGACAATGGATATGATTCACTGTCTTAGTGATTAGGATGATTGAAGCTCAGAACGAGCGACATCAATAGCAGACAAGAGGGCCGACTCAAATTGGCCTTCGCCAAATTCGACCAAACCAGAATGTGCCCCGCAAAAATAGCGGGCATCACGCCATTGGTGTGCAAGATTCGTTGCCCATTCGCAATATTGCCTGCTTGCCGTTGTCTCATTGAGTAGTGCTTGCTTGGTTGTTGGGTGCAAACCCAGACGCGGCTGTAAGCTGTTAAACAGCTTAGAAGGCGGAATCTCAAACGTATCATTGATATAAACGCTTCGGCTTGCAGGATGGTAGATTAACAAAGAGCTGGCATGGACGTTCTCATTGGGCGAGATGTAATAAATGCCTTTGGGAAGCGAAAACTCCAGCTCAGGGTAACGCTCGGCAACCGCGTCACTTTCGACCAAATCCTCAGCCCAATCTATACTTGGCAAATGCTCATGATGGCGACTGCTGCCATAAAAAGTCGCGTGTGGAAAGTCCTCTGCCATTTGAATGCAGCTTACGGTATGAAAAGGATGAACATTTAATACGGCTTCGACATCTTGCCCATTATTGGTCAAGGCCATAACTTGCTGTCGAACTTCACCTGTCAAAGCGTAGCTGTCCAAAAAAATGAATCGTCCTGATGCCAGTTTTATCAGGGCAGACTGAACCCCTATATCGATAAGACCATTTTTAATAAATGATCCTCGTATACTCCAAAATCCTTCGCCTAAATCATAAATTTCATCACTCATTGAACTTGATCCTTAATGCTGTTTTCTGAAATGGTCCTAATCACTATTGGTTAGTTTTTACCAGTTACTCATACTACTTAGAATGTATAAGACCTTACGAGTATGGTTTTTTGCAGACGTCATGTCTGTAATAGAAAAGATAGAAGCAATGTAGATGTGTAAAAACAAAACGAACAATATACTGAACCTCGAGTCTGTTATTCGATATGATGGTGCATAATGACACAGTCTCCTCTCTATCACCCACGCCTATCTAGACTTTTAAAAGGCGTCAATACAGTCAGCACTATTTTGAATAATCCTATACATAAAAAAAGCGAAGATAACATTCAAACGAATAGCACTATTCAAGCAAACAAGGTAGAAGCGTCCGCAATGTCTGCTCATCAAGCGCCATTTTACTCACCCTCGTGGGTGTTAAAATTGACGATTGGTCTGATTGGCATGTTTGCGTTTTTGCAAGTGTATTCTATTCAGGCCATCTTGCCCGTGTTGATGATGGATCTCTCAGCAAGTGAGGTGCAAGCAGGAATGGTCGTTGGGGCGACAGTTCTAGCGATTGCCATTATGTCGCCATTTTTGGGTATGCTCTCGGACGCGGTCGGACGCAAATCCTTTATTGTTGGTGCGCTATTGTTCCTCGCCATACCGACCGCCTTGATTGCTCAAAGTCCAACGATTGGTTGGATGGGCATGTGGCGTTTTATGCAAGGCTTGTCTGTGCCGGGCATCACTGTGGTGACGATTGCCTATATTGGGGAGGAGTTTGAGGGTCGAGCTTTAACGGAGCTGATGTCATTTTATGTGTCAGGTTCGGTGCTTGGTGGCTTTATGGGGCGGTTTTTGCTTGGGCATTTGCATGAGCTTATTGGCTGGCGCGCTGGCTACTATGTGATGGCTGCTATGACGCTGATAGGGGCAGTGTGGGTTATCAAGATGTTGCCATCGTCACGTCACTTTGTAGCCAACCCCAATGTCCGATCAGCGATACAGACGCTGGGTGAGCATCTGACCAACCGCTATGTGGTGACCGCCTGTTTGCTTGGTGCTTGTGTTTTATTTTCATTAGTTGGATGCTTTACGTTTATTAATTTGCACCTTGCCAAGGCTCCGTACAATCTGAGTACGGGCGCGCTTGCCAATATTTTTGCGGTATATTTAATAGGCGTCATCATTACGCCGCTATCGACTACACTGCTTAGGCGCTTTGGTTCGGCGCGTACGGTTCGAGTTGCCGTTTGTGTGTCGATCTTGGGTGTGATGCTGACGTTGGTAACGCCGCTGTGGGGCATCGTCATAGGTCTTGCGGTTATGTCTACAGGTGTGTTCATTACGCAGTCGGCAACCATTAGCTACATCGCTGTCAATGTTAAAACAGGCCGTTCATTGGCGTCCGGCTTATATTACATGAGTTACTATACTGGCGGCACATTAGGCGCGTGGCTTGGCGGTATGGTGTATGCACGTGGACAGTGGTCACTTACCGTGTTGTTATTATTGTTTGTGCAAGTTTTGGCGTTGCTTATGGCAAGTTTTGGCATGATTAAAACCAAAACACGTGCCGCTTGACTTTGTTTTGTAAGCGTACGATAGATTTAGCGGTACTCATTAGTCACTTTACACAGCTTGGCTTTTTTCTTACTATCGATTGAGAGTTTATTTATTGTTAGTGATAGCCGATCCACTTTAAAAGCGATACAGTGAGACTGGGATGAATTTTTTATAGCCTCTGTGTTAGCAGCACGCAAGGAAAATTTATACCAGTCTTGCGTGGCAATTAACGTATTGATGTTATTTTAAACTGCCTATACTTACTCTCAAACACAATCACTTATCGTCAATAAAAACAAAACGGTTAAAGGCGTTAATTGAGCATTATTATTCTAATTTAAAAAAATAACTACTCACCTATATGACCAACAAGGAAGTCAAGATTATGCCAAATACTTACCAAAGTGCGCCATCTGCCTATGATTACCCATTATTGGTAAAGCAGCTGTTGAGCCGAGCTAAGACTGTGTCGCAAGAGCAAGAAATCGTTTATGCCGACAAAAAGCGTTTTACGTATAAGGATTTATTCGAGCGTATCAATCGCTTAGCCAATGTATTGGCTAGCTTGAACCTTGACGCTGGTGATGTGATAGCCGTCATGGATTGGGACAGCCATCGCTATCTTGAGTCGTACTTTGCTGTACCGATGTCAGAGTATATTTTGCAGACCGTCAACATCCGCTTGTCGCCAGAAAAAATTCTTTATACCATTAATCATGCCAAGCCCAAAGTCTTGCTACTCAATTCTGAATTTGCCCCATTGGTCAAAGACTATCAGTTTGAAAACTCTAGTATCGAGCATATCATTTGGTTAGATGACAATGGTGCAACGTTTGAAGGCGTTTTCGGTGGCAACCGAAGCCGCGTTGTAGGAGAGTATGAAGCATTACTAGAAGCGGCTGACAGTCAATTTGATTTTCCAGATTTTGATGAAAACACCATCGCCACTACCTTTTATACGTCGGGCACCACAGGTGATCCTAAAGGCGTGTTTTTTAGCCATCGTCAACTGGTCTTACACAGTTTAGCGGAAGCTGCCACCCTTGGGATGTTGCCCAACAAACAAGGCGTCAGCTATGGTGATGTTTATATGCCAATGACGCCAATGTTTCATGTTCATCTTGGGGTTTTCCCTTTACCGCCACTATGGTTGGTTTAAAGCAAGTCTATCCAGGACGCTATGAGCCTGCTGCTTTGATGGATTTAATTGTCAACGAAAAAGTCAGTATTACCCATTGCGTGCCAACGATTTTGCAAATGATTCTAAAAGAAGCACAAGATCGCGGGGCTAGCTTCAATGGTCTTAAAATGATTATTGGCGGCTCAAGGCTGACCGAAGGCTTGGCGCGAACGGCAATGGCACAAGATATTGAGGTGTACACAGGTTATGGTATGTCGGAGACGGCACCACTCATTAGCTTGACAGAATTTAGTTTGAACGAGCCTGAGATGACAGAGGACGAAGACATTGCTCGTCGCTGTATGACAGGTAAGCCTGTACTAATGGTGGATGCTCAAGTGTGGGGTGAAAACAATCAGTCTGTGGGTGTGGGTCAGGAACATACAGGGGCGCTGGTATTACGCGCCCCTTGGCTCACCCAAAGTTATTTGAAAAATAACGATGCTGGCAAAGAGCTGTGGGAACATGGCTACATGCATACCCAAGACATTGCTTACATACGTCCTGATGGTTATATTAGAATCACGGATCGTTTAAAGGATGTCATCAAATCAGGAGGTGAGTGGATTTCATCGCTAGAGATTGAGACGATTTTATCACTGCACCCAGCAGTAGCAGATGTGTCAGTCATTGGCATTCGGGATAAACAGTGGGGCGAGCGCCCATTGGCGTTGATCGTTCTCAAGCCAGCTTGCCAAGATACCAGTGCTGATGAGATTAAAGCGATTGCAGAAAAAGCAGTAGAGCGCGGTATTATTCCTAAATACGGCGTACCAAGTCGATTTAAGTTTGTGAGCGAATTACCAAAAACCTCTGTGGGCAAACATGACAAAAAAGTCATGCGTGAGATGTACGCGGATCAGACCGAGATATAGTCGTTTGCTGCTAAGGCATAATCTAATTGAAGCGATTAAAACTTCATGTAGATGTTCTGCTTAATAGTTGACCTTTATGATTGGCTCTGTTACATTTTAAACCGATACGTAATGTATCGGTTTTTTAATACTGGCAAAGGATAGCCAGTGTTGTATGCTTATTAATATAAAATTTAAGATTGCCTCACTATCATTTATGCTAAGGACAGCTACTATGAGCGAGCACGCCACCAATCCCAGCCAAGCTTCTACTCAAACCTCTTCCATACCATCTTATACTGATTCGAGTTTTGCTGATATCTATCGCCATTCTATCGAAGATCGTGAGCAGTTTTGGGCTGAGCAAGCAAAGCGTATTCATTGGCACAAAGCGCCTGAGCGAATCCTTGATGACAGCAATTTGCCTTTTGCTAAGTGGTTTGTCGGCGGCGAGACCAACCTTTGTTACAACTGCGTGGATCGCCACTTAGAAGAGCGGGCAGAGCAGGACGCCTTTATTTGGTTATCGTCCGAGATCAATCAAGAGTTAATCGAAACCTTTCCGGGTATTACTGATGCTTTCAAAGATTTGGGTAATAGTGTTGAGTTTTATACGGACTATACCAAGCGTCGCCTAACCTACAATGACTTATATAAAGAGGTGAATTACTTTGCCGACGTGCTGCAACGTCATGGCATTGGGGAAGGCGACCGCGTTATCATCTATATGCCAATGATTCTAGAAGCCGCTTATGCAATGCTCGCTTGTGCCCGTATTGGTGCGGTACATTCGGTTGTGTTTGGCGGGTTTGCCGCTCACAATTTGGCGATCCGTATGGATGATGCCGAAGCCAAGATGGTCATTACGGTAGATGCTGGTTTGCGCGGTGGCAAAGTCATCAATTATAAGAACTTGGTCAATCAAGGGGTTGAGCAAGCAAACATAAAGCCTGAGCATGTGCTTGTTGTGAATCGCGGCGTACTGCCTTTTAAACCACAAGATATCGATGTTGACTATGCGACTGAACGCCGTTTTAGCTGCGAATCGAACGCTGTGGTAGCGCCCATCTGGCTTGAATCCAATGCGCCGTCTTATCTGCTATACACCTCTGGTACCACGGGTAAGCCAAAAGGGGTACAGCGTGATACGGGCGGTCATGCCGTCGCACTCACAACTTCGATGGATTATATCTATGATGGCAAAGCTGGCGAGACCTTTTGGGCCATATCAGACATTGGCTGGGCAGTCGGTCATTCTTATACTATCTATGCACCACTGCTTGCTGGCATGACCAGCGTCATGTATGAGGGATTGCCGCATCGTCCAAATCCGGGTATCTGGTGGCGTATTGTTGAGGCCAATAAGGTCAATATTCTCTTCACTGCACCCACAGGTGTGCGCATGCTCAAAAAACAAGATGAGACATGGATGACGCGTTATGATGTATCAAGCGTCAAATCTTTCTTTTTGGCAGGTGAACCACTTGATGAATCAACAGCCAATTGGCTTACTAAGCATTTAGGCGTTCCCATTTTAGATCATTATTGGCAAACAGAATCTGGCTGGCCAATCCTAAGCAATACGCCTAAATTCAATCATAAACCGCACAAACAAGGCTCACCCGGTTATCCCATGTATGGCTATGATGCGCATGTCATACATGGGATAACCGGGTGAGCCTTGTAGATCGGAAGAGCACACGTCTGAACTCCAGTCACGTGAAAATCTCGTATGC
>ENA-UOXB01001488-UOXB01001488.1-bioreactor-metagenome-genome-assembly--contig:-NODE-1488-length-11074-cov-9.380706_pt1 | contig 11074 bp, 7 predicted proteins | sample MGYA00238158_ERZ761615 | MGnify/ENA primary metagenome ERZ761615 (study PRJEB28904, sample SAMN06267902) | bioreactor metagenome | isolation source: Joint BioEnergy Institute, California, USA | place... | reverse complement strand
GGGCAGGTGCTTTCGATCCCGGGCTGCGGTGAAGACCGACCCCGTGGCGCGTGACAGTGACGATCATGGCCCCGGGCTTTCCCTCTCCAAGGGATGTCAGGCCGGACCAAGGCCATGTCATTGATGTGCCGGCCAAGATAAGCAGATCAGCATGCCACAGGGCAAATCATCGTCGCGGCTGCCTCCCTTCCGCCAGACGCGTGCCATGCAACCGCCAGACAGCACGGCGGGTGCTTTGAGATCCACTGCTTGCCGCATCCGCCCATCTTTCGCCCGCAGACCGGCATTCGCGACAGAAGGATCCGATCAGGGTCCGGCGGCCGGTTCATCACCGCCTTCACGGGATCACGGCGCAGGTCTCTGATCAGGGTGCCAGGCGCGCGATCGCGCGGTCAAGGCGCGCGGCGCGGGCGGGATCGCCGCCGCGTTCGGCCCGCGCGCGGACGCCTGCCAGATAGTCGGGCAGGTGCCGACAGGCGCGGTAGTGCTGCATCATCCGCGGCAGGGTCGCCCGGCCGGTCGCGATGTCGCGCATCACGTCGCTGAGCACGCGGCCGTTGCGCAGCATCAGCGCCGTCTTGTGATCGGCATGGCGCAGCGGAACCCGCGTCACGTTCGGACCGTCAAAGCGCTGCACGTGGCGGCGGTCATGGTCGATCGCAGGGTCATAGAACAGCCAGACCTGGGACGCCCTGCGCGATTCGGCGGCGGCATCGGCGAACGGTCCGGTCCAGTCAGCCCGCTTGCCGGTCGGATAGCGCTGGTCCCATCCCGCCAGACGCGGCGACAGCGTCGACTGGGGCGAAAACGCGGCCACCCGGCATCCCGGCGCCAGCGAGGCGAAGGCCGCCGCCCCATAGCCCCCCATCGACGTCCCGAACAGCGTCACCTGGTCGAACTGTTCGAAAAAGCCGCTGTCGCGCAGCGACATCAGATAGCGGTGCAGCGCGGCGTCGCGGAACCATCCGGGCACATAGGACAGGATGCCCATATGCGACCAGCCCTCCTTGCGGATGAACTTGTAACCCCAGGGTTCGCGGGTCACCGGGTGTTCGCGCACCGACGCCAGATTGTCGAAGGACACCAGCAGATGTTCGCGCGACCGTGCCACATAGGTGCAGGCATAATTTGGCATCGAATGATAGAATCCGTGCGCCTGTCCCGACAGCCGCAAGTCGCTGAGCCACGCGGGCGCCGCGATCTGGGGCGTGCCGTCGGGGGTGGCGGTGCCGGGCTGTTGGGGCGCGGCGTCGTGGCCCTGGGTGTCGTCATCGGTGTCGTCCCAGTCCTCCTCCGGCGGGGCATCCTCCTCGGCGGGTCGGGACAGGCGTTCAGCCCAGGCCGAATCCATCTCGGACAGGGCGGGGGGCGTCGCGGCCACGCCGAAGGGCACGGACCAGTCGAAGGCCAGGCCCTGGATCGGGCGCCCCTCGACGAAGGCGGTGATGATCCTGGCCGCCTGGGGGTCCTGATGCGCCAGCAGGCGGTCCAGCCGCCCCGCGAATTCGGTCACCACCGCCGCATGGCGCGCCGCGACCTTGGGATGGCTGGCCAGGAACTCGGCGCGCCGCGCGCGGTGGGCCTGAACGAACGCCTGGTCAGGACCGGTATCGGCCATCGTGAAGTTCAGGCGCTGATACTGCTGGATGGTCATCCGCAGGTGGTCGGGCGTGACGAAGGGCAGCGTTTTGCCCGCCCCGGTGCGGCGCAGCAGGAACGTCTCGCGGTCCTGGGCCATGAAGGCGATGACATGCGCCAGGCCCAGCCCCGGCTGGTCGGGCATCGTCATCCAGCCCTTTTGCAGATAGCGGTCGGCCACGTCCTCGGCCGCGCCGTTCAACCAGGTCACGGGCTCCTTGCCGCGGGCGAACTTGGGCTTCAGCGTGGGGCGCGCGGGCTTTAGCCCCCGGGCCAGCTGCGGGCGAAAGATCGTGCGCAGGGGCGTGGCCACCGTCATCCGCCCTGCCGCCCCGCCGGTGCCGCGGCGAAAGCGCTCGACCAGCGGCAGATCGGCATAGCGGTTCTGACCCGACCCGCCCGCGACCTGGACGGTCAGCGACAGGAGGTCGGGGAACCGTTCCAGCCCCTGGGCCAGGTCGGCAAGGGTGCCGGCCCCGGTGTCGATCATGACGAAATCGTCCGGTTCCAGCCACAGCAGGTGATCGTGGCGATCGCGCAGCGCCGTCTCCAGCGCCAGGTCCAGCGCGCGGATCTGGCGGGCCTTGTCATGGGCGATGCCGGGACGGGTCGTGGGCACGAAGTCGATCAGGCCTGCCGCGGCCAGGGCCTGGGCCAGCGCCGTGGCCTGCGCGTTGGCGCCGTCGCCGTGGACGGTGATGCTGCGAAAGCCCGCGTGACGGTGATGCAGCACCCAGTCCAGCAGGACCGGCGCGCTGTCGTTCATCAGCATGTGCAGCGCGATGTCCGGGCCGGCCGGGACGGGTTGAGGCTGCGGGGCGGTCTTGCGGGGCATGCGGGCGCTTTCGGTTGCGGCGTGGGTCAGGACGGGTGCGGCACGGGGGCGGCGGCGCGCGTCTCCAGCGCCTTGGCCATGCCGGGCCGGCCGTTGCGGGCCGCGATGTCGGACAGCCGCCGCAGCCAGGCGGTCCGGCCCCGCGCCTGCAGGCGCTGGCCAAGCGTGTCCAGGTACCACGGCTGAAGGCGCGACTGGCGATAAAGGGCGTGGAACGCCGCCGCATCCATCGTGCGCGTCGCAAGGCCGCGGACCACCGTGGACAGCATGTCGGTCTGGCGCAGCCGCAGCGCGGTCTTGTGGCCTGCCCGCGGAGTCCGCAGCCGCACGATGTTGTCCCCGGTGAACCGGTCCGCATGGGCGGCGTCCGCGGGTTCCGTCGGGTCATAGACCAGAAAGACCGTCCGCGCGGAGGCGGTCTGGGCCGCGGCATCGGCGAAATCGCCGCTCCAGTCCGCGGCGCGGCCGCTGGGAAAGCGCGCCTCCCACGGGACCAGGGCCGGGGACAGCGTCGACTGCGGGGAAAAGGCGATCACCTGCGCCCCCGGCGCGACCGAGGAGAAGGCGCAGGCCGCATAGGCCCCCATCGAGGTTCCCGCAAAGGTCACCGTCTGATAGCGCGCGAACAGCCCGTTGTCGCGCAGTTGGCGCAGATAGGCGAACAGCGTCGGATTGCGGAACCAGTTGGCGCGGAACGCGAAGATGCCCAGCTGGGACCAGCCCGACTTGCGCGCGAATTCGTATCCCCAGGCCTCGCGGTCGATCTGGTCCTGGCCCACCTGGGACAGGTTGTCGAAGCTGACGAACAGATGCGCCCGTTCGCGTTCGACGTGCAGCGCCGCGAACTCCTCCTCCGAATGGTAGAAGCCCCGGCGGTAGGGCGAGCGCCGCAGGTCGACCAGCCATTGCGGCGGCACCTCGGGGGCGGGTGGATCGGCGGGGGCGGCGGGTTCGGGCGTCTCGGGGATGGTGGCCCAGGGCGTCATCGACAGCAGCGGCATGGTCGGCACCGGCGGGCCGTCCGGCAGCGGTGCCAGCAGGATGGCCGATGCGATCACCGGGCGCGCGGGCAGCTTGGCCGGGGGCGGCGGGGGCGGGGTGGCCGCGATCGACGCCTGCCGCGCGCGGCGCGCGGCCAGTTCGGCCTGGCGGCGTTCGGTCTCGGCCTGCAGGACCGCGGGGTCGAACAGGCGGGCGTGCTGGTCCGGCGCCTCGGCCAGCAGCTGTGCGGAGAGGACGTCGATCTGGCGGCGGAACCGCCCCACCGCCTCGGCATGCAGCGCGCCCAGGGCGGGCATCAGCCCGACCAGCTCGGCCCGCGCCTGCGCCACGCGGTCGGCCCATGCGGTGATGCCGGTCTCCTCGACCACATTCAGATTGTGCTGGTCATAGTAGTCGAAGTTGATCCGGTCGGCATCCGCGCTGTTGGCGGTGCCGCGCCAGCGCTTCATCAGGAAGACCTCGCTGGCACGGATCATGTAGTGGTTGACGTGGCACAGATCATACCCCGCCATCTTCGGGGAGGTGGTCCACCGCTGCCGCAGAAGGTCGCGGGTCACGTCCTCTCCCGAGCCGTTCACGATCAGCAGCGGATGCGCGGGCAGGCCGTAGAAGTTCTTGAAGACCGGTCGATGGACGCCCAGGTGCTGCACCGGCAGCGGTCGAAAGATGGTCTTGATGGCGAACTGGCTGTGCGTGAACGGAATGTCCGTGGGCGAGGCCATGGTGAACTGGCGGATCTGCAGCTCGTCCCGGAACGGGATCACGCCGCCGTTGCCGAAGATGCGCCACTGCGCGGCGACCGCGTCGGTGCGGTCGGGCAGGGCCGCGAACAGCGCGTCCAAGGTGCCGTCCCCGGTGTTGACGTGAAAGAATTCGTCCCCGTCCAGCACCGCGATCCAGTCGCTGCCCGTCACTTCGGGCAGGGCCATGGCGCGGGCATAGGCGCGGCGCTGCGGGTCGTCGGGCAGGCCGGCGATCAGGTCGCTGTTGTCGAAGTGGATGACGATCCCCGCCTGGTCCAGCAGCTGCAGCATCTGGTGCGTGCCGTCGGTGCAGTCGTTGGAATAGATGACAAAGCGGTTGAACCCGATCAGCCGGTGATAGCACAGCCATTCCAGCAGGAACGGCCCCTCGTTCTTGACGGTCGTGACGATGGTCCGCGTCGCGTTCGATTTCCAGCGGAACGAAAGATCGGGGGACAGGCTGTTCATGGCCGCACGGGTTTCCTGTGTCGTGACCCCGTCCATATCAGAGCGGCGCGGCTTCCTCAAAGGGATATGCCACCCTGCGGTTGTCGGCGCGCGCCCGGCCTGCCCCATGGCGTGCCCGCCTGCCGCGCGGCATGGCATCGGCCCAAATCCTGTGCGCTTTGTGCAACAGCGGCGCCCGCTGCGTCGTTATCCCCTTCACAGGATGCAAGGGGCGGCTTCAAGTCGGATCTGTGACGGCCCGCGCGGGCAGCCCGGAAAGGGATGGTAGAGGCACATGGCATCGATTCTGGGGTTCCTGCAGCTGGCAGGCGCGGTGGCGCTGCTGCTGTTCGGTCTGGGACTGGTGCGCGACGGCATGGTCGAGGCGTTCGGCCTGCGGATGAAGCTGATCCTGGGCGCGGGCACGCGCACGGGGCTGCGGGCCTTCGCATCGGGGCTTGTCGCCACCTTGGGTCTGCAATCGTCGACGGCCACCGCCCTGCTGACCGCGTCCTTCGTCCAGCGAGAGATGATCGCCACCCGCCGCGCGCAGATCGTGCTGCTGGGCGCGAATGTCGGCACGGCGATGACGGCGGTGATCGTGTCGACCGACATCACCGCGGTCGCGCCGGTCCTTGTTCTGCTGGGCTATGGCCTGCGCCGCCGGGGCACGACGGTGACGTCGGGGGTGGGCACGGCGCTGATCGGCGTAGGGCTGATGCTGGTGTCGCTGACGTTGCTGGACCAGGCGACCGCGCCGCTGCGCGCCTCGCCGCAGATGGCCGCCTTCCTGCCGATGCTGGATCAGGCCTGGCCCGTGGCCCTGGCCTTTGCGGCGGGGATCGCGCTTTTGTGTTCGTCATCGCTGGCGGCGGTGCTGTTGATCGGGTCGCTGGTGCTGCCGCCCGACCTGACGGTGGTCATGGTGCTGGGCGCGAACCTGGGCGGCGCGATGGCGCCGGTGCTGGCGGGGGCCACGCTGGACATCGCCGCGCGGCGGGTGCTGCTGGGCAACCTGACGGTGCGCGCCATCGGCTGCCTGATCGCGCTGCCGCTGGCGGGGCTGGCGGCGGGCGCGCTGAATGCCATGCCCCTGGCCGTGGGGCCCTTGGCGGTCAGCGCCCACCTGGCGTTCAACCTGGCGCTGGCGGCGCTGATCTGGCCCTTCAACGGGCTGGTCTGCCGTCTGGTGGCGGTGCTGATGCCGCAGGACGCGCATGCGGCCTCGACCGCGCCGCGCTGGCTGGATGCGCAGGTTCTGGACGCGCCGCCCCTGGCCCTGACCGGCGCCCGGCGCGAGGTTCTGGACATCGGCGACAGCGTCGAGCGGATGCTGGCCCAGACCCGCGCGGCGTTCCGCAAGCACGATCCCGCCCCCCTGGCCGAGGTCCGCGCGATCGAGGATCAGGTCGACCGGCGACAGCAGCAGGTCAAGAACTATCTGTCGCGCCTGACCGGCGACGCGACCGAGGCCGAGCGTCGGCAGGCCATCGACATCCTGGATTACGTCATCAACCTGGAACATATCGGCGACATCATCGACCGGGGCCTGTCCCCCGAGGTGGCCAAGAAGATCGGCCTGGGCCTGCGCTTTTCGGGCGAGGGGTTCCGCGAACTGGACGCGCTGTTCCTGCTGACGCAGGAGAACCTGCGCATGGCGCAGACGGTGTTCATGACGCGCGACCGCGACATGGCCCGCCGCCTGATGGAGCAGAAGGTCACCATCCGCAACCTGGAACGCCAGTCCGCGCAGCGCCACCTGATCCGCCTGCGCGAAGGCCAGACCGAAAGCCGCGAGACCTCGTCCCTGCATCTGGACCTGCTGCGCGACCTCAAGCGGATCAACGCCCATGCGGTCTCGGTCGCCCATCCGATCCTGCAGGACGAAGGGCTGCTGATCGAAAGCCGGCTGCGCGGCAGCTAGGCCCGGGGCGCGCGCCAGCCCGCGCCGTCGCGGATGCCGGTCAGGTGCAGGTCCGCGTCCAGCAGGATCAGGTCCGCGGCCCGGCCCGGCGCGATGCGCCCGGCCTTGGCCCCGATCAGGTCGGCCGGGACCGACGTCGCCATCGCCAGCGCCTGCGCCGGGTCCGCGCCCGCCGCCACCGCGACGCGCACCGCGCGGTCCAGCCGCAGGTCCGCGCCGGCCAGCGTGCCGTCCGCCAGCGTCAGCCGCCCGTCGCGCCGCAGGATGCGACGGCCCTGCAACGGAAATTCGGTCAGCGTGGTGCCCGCGACCGCCATGCAGTCGCTGACCAGGAACAACCCCCCAGGCCGTGCGCGCAGCGCGATGCGCAGCGCCGCCGGGTCGACATGGGTGCCGTCCGCGATGATCCCGGCCTGCGCATCGCCCGACAGGACCGCGCCGACCAGGCCGGGCTGGCGGTGGCCAAGCGGGCTCATGGCGTTGAACAGATGCGTGGCGCAGCGCGCCCCCGCCGCAAAGGCCGCCTGTGCCTGATCCAGCGTGCAGTCGCTGTGGCCAAGGCTGACGATGATCCCCGCCGCGGTCAGGGCGGCGATCTGGGCGGGGGTGGCGGCCTCGGGGGCCAGGGTCACCATCAGCGCGGGCAGGTCCGCGCGGGCGGCGATCAGGGCGGCCATGTCGGCATCGGTCATCGGGCGGATCAGGGCTGCGTCATGCGCCCCGGCGCGGCGCGGGTCCAGATGCGGCCCCTCCAGGTGCAGGCCCAGAAAGCCCGGCGTGTCGACGCGGGCGGCGGCGATCCCGGCGGCCAGCACGCGCGCCGTGACCTCGGGTCCGTCGGTGATCAGCGTCGGCAGGATGCCCGCGCAGCCCAGATCGCGATGCACCGCGCAGATGCGCGCCAGGGCTGCGGCGTCGGTTCCTGCGCCGACCATCAGCCCGGCGCCGCCGTTCACCTGAAGGTCGACGAAACCGGGGGCCAGGATGCCGGGCATCGGAACCACGCCTGCCGGGCGCGGCACGATGGCCTCGATCACCCCGTCGCGCAGGATCACCGCCATGTCGTCCAGCAGCTGCGCGCCGTCGAACAGGGTGGTGGCGGCCAGGGTCTGCAGGGTCATGGCGCCCAGGCCCGTGCCATGTCCAGCGCACCGTCCACGCCTGTGCCGCGGGCGGGAACGACGGGCCAGTCCGCCGCCAGCGCCGTGGCATAGAAGGGGCCCAGCCCGCCGGTGCAGACCACCGGCAGGCGGTCGCCATCCTGCAGCACGCGCACCGCGTCGCCGATCTGGGCCACCGCCTGGTCCAGAATCGCACGGGCCGCGGGATCGTCCGAGGCGACCAGGCGCGGGGCCAGTTCCGCAAAGCGCGCGGGCGCGGCGCTGGTGCCAAAGGCGATGATCCCCTCGAACCCGCCGAATTCGTCGCGCAGCGCGGACAGCAGGGGCGTGTCCGGGACCAGCCCGTCGCCCGCCCGCATCGCCCGCGCCAGCAGGGTGCGGCCCAGGACGGCACCGCTGCCCTCGTCCCCCATCAGAAAGCCGCGCCCCCCGATCTGGCGCAGCTGGCCGCCGCGCTGGACCGCCAGCACCGACCCGGTGCCGACCGCGACCAGGATGCCATCATCCGCGCCAAGCGCGCCACGCGCGGCAGTGACGGCATCGTTCACCACCAGGCTGCGCGCGAAGGGCAGGCGCGCCTGCATCGCGCGGGCCGCGTCCTGCATGCCGCCCCCGGCCAGGCCCAGCACCGCGGTCAGGTCCGCGGGCGCGGCCCCAGCCTGAACCATCGCCGCCGTCGCCGCGGCCAGCACGCTGGCCACCGCGCCGAACGGATCGGAATTGATGTTGGCGGGCCCGCCTTCGCCCCGGCCCAGCACGCGGCCGTTCCCATCGGCAATGGCCGCCCGGCAGCCGGTGCCGCCCCCGTCGATCCCCAGATACAAGCTCATCACGTCCCCATGTTTCGCCAGAGGGAACGCGACCGGCGCGGAAATGAAAAGCCCCAAGGTCGGATCGTCCCGCCGGACAAGCAAAACCCCCGAAAACACGAGGTTTTCGGGGGTTTTGTTTTTGGTGCCCAGGAGAGGACTCGAACCTCCACACCTTGCGGCACACGGACCTGAACCGTGCGCGTCTACCAATTCCGCCACCTGGGCAGGTGGTATGAGCGGCTGATTAAAGCGAGTGCGGGGGGGCGTCAATGGGGGTCGTGAAAGTTTTTCGACAGTTTTTTGCCAAGACCTGCCAAGGCGGTGCGCGAAGCTGCCCGCGACCCTGCGCAGCCTTGCCCGGAACGCGCGTCGGGGGTAAGGATCACGCGACATTCGGCCTATCAGAGGGAGGCGAGACGCCCATGGCGAAACTGGTCACGATCTTTGGCGGATCGGGCTTTGTCGGCCGGCAGGTGGCCCGGCTGATGGCCAAGGAGGGCTGGCGCGTCCGCATAGCCGTCCGCCGCCCCGACGAGGCGCTGTTCACCCGCACCTATGGCGCGGTCGGGCAGGTCGTCCCCGTCATGTGCAACATCCGCGACGAAAACTCCGTCCGGGCTGCCCTGACCGGGGCGGATGCCGCGATCAACTGCGTCAACATCCTGAACGCGCAGGGCAAGAGCACCTTCAAGACCGTGTTCGAGACCGGCGCCGACAACATCGCCCGCCTGTCGGCGGAGATGGGCGTCGCGCGGCTGGTCCACATCTCGGGCCTGGGGATCGATCCCGAATCGGACAGCACGTACATCGCGTCGAAATCGCGGGGCGAGGCCGCGGTGCTGGCCGCGCGTCCCGATGCGGTCGTGCTGCGCCCGTCGGTGATCTTCGGTGCCGACGACAATTTCTACAACCGCTTTGCGGGCATGTCGCGGATGGGGCCGGTGATGCCCATCGTGGGCGGCAACACCCGGATGCAGCCGGTCTTCGTGGGCGACGTCGCCCGCGCGGCGGTGATGGGCGCCACCGGCGCCGCCGCCCCCGGCATCTATGAGCTGGGCGGCCCCGAGATCCTGACCACGCGCCAGATCGTGGGGCAGGTGCTGTCCGCCGTCCACCGCCGCCGCGCGGTGGTGAACCTGCCGTTCCCGATCGCGCGACTGGCATCGGCCGCGATGGGCGTGGCGCAGGCGGTCACCGGCGGCCTGTTCACCAGCCCGCTGAGCCGCGACCAGCTGGCCCTGCTGCGCAAGGACAACGTCGTCACGCCCGGCGCCCGCGGTTTCGCGGATCTGGGCATCGTGCCCACGGCGGCCGGGTCCGTCCTGGACGACTATCTGGTGCGCTTCCGCCCGTCGGGCCAGTACGATTCGATCAAGCGGTCGGCCAAGAACCTGCGCGAGCACTGATGGACCACAACACGATCGTCGCCGCCGCCCTCGGGGTTCTCGAGGGCCTGACCGAGTTCATTCCGGTGTCGTCGACGGGCCACCTGCTGCTGGCCGGTCATTTCCTGGGCTTCGATTCGCCCGCCCGGTCCTTCGAGGTGCTGATCCAGCTGGGCGCCCTGCTGGCGATCCTGGGCCTTTACGCCGCCCGGCTGGTGCAGGTGGTGCGCGACGCGCCCCACGATCCGGTCGCCCGGCGGTTCATCGGCGCCGTCCTGCTGGCCTTCACCCCGGCTGCGGTGATCGGCGCGATGGCGCACGGCTTCATCAAGACGGTGCTGTTCGAGACGCCGATGCTGGTCGCGGTCATGCTGATCCTGGGCGGCTTCGTCCTGCTGTGGGTCGACCGCCGCGCCGCCACCCCCCGCTATACCCGGGCCGAGGACATTCCTCTGTCAATGGCCTTCCGCATCGGCCTGTTCCAGTGCCTTGCCATGATCCCCGGCGTGTCGCGGTCGGGGGCCACCATCGTCGGTGCCCTGCTGATGGGCGCGGACAAGCGGTCGGCCGCCGAATTCTCGTTCTTCCTGGCGATGCCCACGATGCTGGGCGCCTTCAGCCTGGACCTGTGGCAGAATCGCGCGGCGCTGGATGCGGGCGCGATCAACGACATCGCCGTGGGCTTCATCACCGCCTTTCTGGCCGCCGTCGTGGTGGTACGCTGGTTGCTTGGTTATGTATCCCAGCACGGATACGGGCTGTTCGCATGGTGGCGCATCATCGTCGGAAGCCTTGCGTTGCTGGCACTTGCACTGGGTATGTAAGCAATGCTGACCTAATATCACGGGTGTGCGGACAAAAACTTGGTCCGCGCACCGAAAAAGTGGCGATTAGGTCAGTACTGCTGACTTTTCATCGCAAAAGCCTTGGTTTATTGCGGTTGCCGAAGTCCTTTCAGGGAAGGTAGCGCAGCCATGGCCACGCAGAAGATGCTGACATTCGTCTCGACCCCGCGCGAGATGCCCGAAAAACGCGCCGCTGCCGACCGCAGCGAGGATTTCCACGAGATCTATCGCGAATTCGCCGCAGCCAAGGCCGCCGAACAGTCCAGCCGCTGCAGCCAGTGCGGCGTGCCCTATTGCCAGTCGCATTGCCCGCTGCACAACA
>ENA-UOXB01001486-UOXB01001486.1-bioreactor-metagenome-genome-assembly--contig:-NODE-1486-length-11079-cov-4.524583_pt1 | contig 11079 bp, 9 predicted proteins | sample MGYA00238158_ERZ761615 | MGnify/ENA primary metagenome ERZ761615 (study PRJEB28904, sample SAMN06267902) | bioreactor metagenome | isolation source: Joint BioEnergy Institute, California, USA | place... | reverse complement strand
TGGTTGCTATAACGCATGCGCACAGGGAGACACACCGCAATGCACCCATTACTCAAACGTTCGCTGCTGTTTGTCGGCGCCATTATCGTGGTCCTCGCCCTCCTCGTCTGGGGCATCGGGCTGGAAACGATAAGGGCGCGCCAGGTTGACCTGGTTTATCTCGGGCAACAGCACATGATTCTGGTTTTCTCATCGATGTTTTTTGCCCTGCTGGTCGGTATTCCAGCCGGCATTCTGCTGAGCCGCCCGGCCGCGCGGGGTATCGCCGAATATGTGATGCAAATCTTTAACGTCGGCAACACCCTGCCGCCGCTGGCCGTTCTGGCGCTGGCGATGGTGGTGATTGGCATTGGCGATACGCCAGCCATCATCGCCCTGTTCCTCGCCTCGCTGCTGCCAATCGTGCGCAATACCTACGCCGGGCTGTGCTCGGTCCCGCCGTCGCTGCTGGAAGCGGCAAACGGCATCGGGATGACCAAATGGCAGCGTCTGCGTCAGGTTGAGCTGCCAGCCGCCTGGCCGGTCATGCTCTCGGGGATCCGCATCGCCACCGCCATTAACGTTGGTACCGCACCGCTGGCGTTCCTGATTGGCGCCAGCAGCTACGGCGAACTGATTTTCCCCGGTATCTATCTGAATGATTTCCCGACGCTAATTCTGGGAGCTGCGGCAACCGCGATGTTTGCGCTGATCCTCGATATGTTACTGGCCGGCCTGGGACATCTGTTAAGTCCACAAACCGCGGTTTAATACAATTTCTGGAGCACTGTTATGGCCAATGCCAACAGATTAACCCGCTGGGTTCGTCACACTGCCCTCGCCCTTAGCGCTTCGCTGGCGTTGAGTGGTGTAGCCTCTGCGGCGCCGTTTATTATGGCGACCAAAAGTTTTACCGAGCAGCACATCATATCTGCCATGTCGATGATATGGCTGAAGAAAAAGGGTTTTGACGTCGAGGCTAAAACCAACCTTTCCGCCACCATTGTGCGCAATGCCATGCTGAACAAACAGATTGATATGACCTGGGAATATACCGGTACCTCGCTGATTATTTATAACCATATCACACAGCGTATGACACCCGAGGAGGCTTACCAGACGGTGAAAACTCTCGACGGGAAGAAAGACCTGATTTGGCTGGACCCAGCGCCGATGAACAATACCTATGCCTTGGCCATGCAGCGCGATCGGGCGGAAAAAGAGCATATCACGACGATTTCGCAGCTGGAGGCGAAAATTCAGCAGGTGCGCAAAACCGATCCTGCTAACAACTGGATGCTGGGGCTGGATCTGGAATTTGCCGGGCGTTCTGACGGCCTGAAACCGATGCAGAAAGTCTATGGGCTGGAACTGGATCGCCCGCAAATCCGCCAGATGGATCCCGGTCTGGTGTATATCGCCCTTCGCGATGGTTTTGTCGATGCGGGGCTGGTTTACACCACTGATGGTCGGGTTAACGGTTTCGGCCTGAAAGTACTTGAGGACGATAAAGGTTATTTCCCGAGCTATGCGGTGACGCCGGTATTGCGTAAAGAGACGCTGGAGGCGAATCCGGGTCTGGCAGAGGCACTTAATCAGCTGTCACGGCTGATCACCGATGATGCGATTACCGAAATGAATAAACGTGTCGATATCGATCACCAATCTCCGCAGCAAGTTGCGCGCGATTTTCTGAAATCAAACGGCCTGCTTTAAGGAGAATTTATGGATACGCTGCACTATATTTTCAACAACTGGGACCACCTGCTGAACCTGATGTTACAGCATCTGTGGCTGGTGGGTCTCGCCGTCGGGCTTGCCATTATGATTGGCGTGCCCATCGGCATTCTGATCGTACGCTTTAAATGGCTGGCGACGCCGGTATTAGGTCTCGCGACCATTATTCTGACTATCCCTTCTATCGCACTATTTGGCCTGATGATTCCGCTATTTTCGCTGATCGGTCAGGGTATTGGTGCGGTACCCGCCGTCAGCGCGGTATTTCTTTACTCGCTGCTACCGATTGTGCGTAACACCCATACTGCGCTGGAGAATATCCCACCTGGCTTGCATGAGGCGGGCCGTGGCATTGGCATGACTTTCTGGCAACGCCTGCGCTGGGTGGAAATCCCGATGGCATTACCGATTATTTTCGGCGGCATTCGTACCGCAGTGGTGATGAACGTCGGCGTGATGGCCATCGCCGCGGTGATTGGTGCTGGCGGACTCGGCTTGTTACTGCTGGATGGCATCAGCAGCAGCGATGTCCGTATGTTGATTTCCGGCGCATTAATGATTTGTCTGTTGGCTATGATTCTTGACTGGCTGCTGCATCGCTTGCAGCTGGCGTTGACTCCGAAGGGGATTCGATAATGATAAAACTGGAAAATCTCACCAAACAATTTAGCCAGAAAAACGGCACCACTTTTAATGCCGTCGATAATGTCAGCCTGCATGTGCCTGAAGGCGAAATGTGCGTGCTGCTCGGCCCTTCCGGCTGCGGTAAAACCACCACGCTAAAAATGATCAACCGTCTGATCCCGTCAACCAGCGGGAAAATCCTGATTAATGGCGAAGATACCAGCAATCTCGATACCACCACTCTGCGCCGCAATATTGGTTATGTGATTCAGCAAATTGGGCTGTTTCCCAATATGACGATTGAAGAAAACATCACCGTGGTGCCGCGCATGCTGGGTTGGGATAAAAAACGTTGTCAGCAGCGTGCCACTGACCTGATGAGTATGGTGGCGCTCGATCCTAACAAATTTCTCCACCGTTATCCGAAAGAGATGTCCGGCGGTCAGCAGCAGCGTATTGGCGTTATTCGCGCGCTGGCGGCAGATCCACCGGTATTGCTGATGGATGAACCTTTCGGTGCCGTCGACCCGATCAACCGTGAAGCGATTCAAAATGAGTTTCTTGATATGCAGCGCCAGCTGAAGAAAACCGTGATGCTGGTCAGCCATGATATTGATGAGGCGCTAAAACTGGGCGACCGCATTGCGGTGTTTGGCCAGGGGAGAATCGTGCAATGTGCCAGCCCGGATGAGTTACTGGCGAAGCCGGCCAATGAATTTGTCGGCTCGTTTGTTGGTCAGGACCGGACGCTGAAACGCCTGCTGCTGGTACAGGCCGGTGATGTTACCGATCAACAGCCGACCATTTCGGTACAAAAATCCACCTCGCTGACGCAGGCGTTTGGTACTATGGATGATAACGATATGCGCTCGATTACCGTTGTCGATGATGATGGCAAACCACTGGGCTTTGTTAAACGCCGTGAAGCGCGTGGCGCCAGCGGCGTCTGTGCCGATCTGCTGCATAAGTTCAGTATTACCGGACGTGCAGAAGAGAATCTGCGCGTGGTGCTGTCGAAGTTGTATGAGCACAACCTGGTATGGATGCCGATCGTTGACGAAGAAGGACGCTATAGCGGTGAGATCTCGCAGGATTATATCGCCGACTACCTCAGTTCCGGGCGCACCCGTCGGGCGCTGAATTAAGGTTAATCCCAGCTTAAGGAGAGCGTGATGCCACGCTCTCCTTAAGCAATAGCGGCTGGAACACACCGCAGTCACCAAACTCACCCGTCCTGAAACCAAACCTTACAATAAATTAGAATTGCTTAACTAATTTATCAGTACATCTACGTCAAAGCCTAAAAAAACAAGTTCTGTTTTGCGAGTAAAACGCAAGCCAGCCCAGAACTCTGCCATTCCAGATTGCTTTTTAAATGCCTCGATATTAATAAAAAACACCTTTAAAAACGGCCACATATACGAACACCGTTAAACCAACATTAAATGGAGGAGGGATTGTTCAAGCAATTGCATTTGATTTAACTTTCATTGAAGGTTGTTGCAGTTATGACAAAAATAAACATTCAGAAAGATAATAACTTGCGCAATTCATTAGTGATCATGCTTATTATTTGTCGTCCAACAAAAGGAGTGTAAGCATGTTAACACGGCGCGATATGTTAAAAATGTCTGCAGCGGGCGCTGCATCAGTAGGCCTGGCAGGAAGTATGGTTAAAAACGTCTATGCAGATGAACACCGTAATATTGTTCCTCCTGCCAACTTTGTGCCGCAGCATGATGCAAAAGGGCTGTATAAATATAAGTTTAGCGACAGCGAAAAGCGCAGTTTACCCGGCGGCTGGGCGCGTGAGGCGACGGTGAAGCAGTTCCCCATTTCCGAAGGGATTGCTGGTGTTGATATGACGCTGGAAGCGGGTGCCGTTCGCGAACTGCACTGGCATGCGATTGCCGCAGAATGGGCGTTTATGATTTCCGGTAAGGCCCGCATCACCATTATCGATCCCGAAGGCACCTCTGAAGTGGCTGACTTTTCAGCAGGCGATGTCTGGTATTTCCCTAAAGGCTTTGGCCACTCCATCCAGGCACTGGAAGGCGGCGCACATTTTATCCTTACCTTTGATAATGGCCACTTCTCCGAATTCGGCACTTTCAGTATTACTGACTGGATTACGCATATTCCCAAAGAAGTCTTAAGCAAAAGCACGCAACTGCCGGCCTCAATTTTTTCTAAGGTAAAACAAGGGGAAGCCTATATCGTCTCCGGACGTGTTCCCCCGGCTCTTCCGCTAGCGAAAAATGATGGTGGCAGAAGCGATTCACCGCTTAAGCATCACTACCCCATGATGAGTAAACCACCCTTTTTTGAAAATGATGCTGGCAGTGTGCATCTGGTCTCTTCCAAAGAGTTCCCGGTGTCGAAAACCATCACCGGCGTGGTTGAAATCATTAAACCTGGCGCGGTGCGCGAGCTTCACTGGCACCCTAATGCCAATGAATGGCAGTACTATCTGCAAGGCAAGGGGCGGATGACGGTATTCAGTTCGCACGGGCACGCCCAGACCGAAGAATATGCAAAATCTGACGTGGGCTATGTGCCACAAGGTTTTGGCCATTATATTGAAAACATTGGCGATGAAGATTTGAAGGTGCTGGTGGTGCTGGACAACGGTATTTACCAGGATATTTCACTGTCAGACTGGCTGGCGAAAACCCCGTCCTATTTACTGGCAGACAACTTTAATACGACGGAAGAGGCCTGGTCTGACCGACCGCAGGAAAAACTGGTTATCTCACGCGGGAAGCAAGATTAGCCAGTTTCCCCCTCTACCCTCAGCAAAAGGTCCTGATAAGACCTGACAAACTGCCAGCATGAATTCTATCTCTGCCGGTGCTGGCTCAGGGTTAACAATGGCACCCTCACAGCTGAAAATCCGTGAGGGTTCCGTTGCGGTCAATTATCTGGTATCACGGCCGGGTTTACAGGCGGCACGCATCTTTAGCGCTTTTATGCAGGTCAAAAACCTTTGCATCAAAATAGGGGCCGAAGGTACTTTCAGGATAATGACTTATGATCTTAGCATTAATCCCCACAGCGTAATTGCCACTGGTATTTTCCGTGTTCAGTTCGGCTATCCAGGCCCCACCACTTGAACCCTTCTTCATCGGGTTACCGTCCATTCTGACTTCTCCATTGGACTGCTTTTCGCCCAAACGACCGTTAACTTTTTGCAAATAGCGACCCTCCATATAGTTGGCAGGATAGCCTACCGATGTCCAGTGAGTATAGGGGATACCTGACTTCAACCCCAGCCAGCCTGCACCCGAGTCAAAATGGGTAGTCAGAAAGCCATAATCTTTAGTCCAGTTTTGCTGGTCGGTGCCTGTCACCCAATTGCTCCAGACGGCCATACAACCGATCTGAAAGGATTTATCCCAGCTGTTATTGCGGTAACGTTGGTAAAACTTAAAATTCTTATACCATGCCCCGGTTTTATGGTCCCTGATGCAGTGAGCTGCCGTCATTAAGACGCGTTTATGGCCGACAAACTGAGCGGTACAGTTAAAATCTCCATCGGGTGCAGTAAAGAAGAGCTTCCCCGTATTCCAGAAAGGACGTTGATTAACATTCGCCTCTTCAGGTTCACCTTCAGCATACGCGGCGTTTTGCTGAATATTTTCATCCGATGGCTCGATAGTCAGCGTGGGCTCTTGTTTCTGAACCAAGAGAGAATTTTGCGAATGCGTTTCCAGTTCGTCTTCTGATATTTGCGGTTCTGGCATAGGCTTTGCTGCACGCATCCTGTCAGCGGTCCAGTAATCATCAGCACTTCTGGCTGCTGATAAAACATGGATGTCAGGCCTGGCGGGCGGGTTAATTTCGCCTGTGCCACTGTCCCACTGCGAAAAGGCCATCGCAGGGGTAAAAGCAGAAACCAGTATCGCAATAGTGGAAACATTCCTTTTCATGATAACTCCATAAAGATTAATTTCTTATTTTAAACAGGAACTAAATTTTATTATTTCCCATAAAGATTTTTCCGGCGCGATCAAGGCGCAGACTGCTAAAACCTGTAACAGGTCTGCGAATCATTAATGATTAGGTAAAAAATATAACGTTATCTCATGGGGTTGAGCCGGACAATAAAATCAACTGCATCATCATCCTCTGGTCTTATACGGCGTTCAACGGCGTTTGCGGTTAAGCCTGGTTTAATTTCCGCCATAATACGTAGTGTTGACTTACCGGTTTCCGTTCTGAAAAAAGAGTCAAACAGTTCCTGACCCGATTTTCCGGCGGTCATTTGTAGTGTTCTTTCATTTGTCATTGTCGACCTTTCAATGGTTTTCGGTGCCTCGCCGAAAAAGTTATATTTTAGTGATATTTTTTCATACTGATAGCGCGCGACATCGCTGGCGTAATAAGGAACATCTTTTATTTCCCTGTAGTTATGGTGAAATACCCATTTGTCTCTTTCAAAGGTATTACTAAAATTATTACCCCAATTTTTAAGATCTTTTGAACCAATGGTGTAACCCCTGTCAAAATGATAAAAATTTTCTTTATCATCGATCCAGGCACGTGCCTGTTCCCAGGATTGGCGTTGGCTGCTGCCCGCGCCAAGTAAGTTTTCGGATGATTCGGTATAATTCAATTCGAAATGTTGTGCATCAGAAACCATCGCGCCATCAGCGGCCGCACTGCGCAATAAGCGGCTGCCGCCGACCAGCAAGCCTGTGCCAAGCGATAACAGCCCGCTGGCAAAGGAGAGCCAACTCAGTGCCGTCGACGCGCGTGGATTACTGCCTGCAGTGGTGATACTGATGATACCGCTGATATCCGCCACCAGATTAGCGGTGCCAAGCAGCATGCTAGTGGCAGATGTGCTGACCATGGCAGCCTCCAAACTCCCGACGGCTATCAAAGAGCTGCCGCCGGTAAACAGCGCCCCGACAACCCCCAGAATCCCTATTCCGATGCCCAGTGCGGCTTGCCAGCTAAAATGGCCGCTCGGGTCAGCACGGTTAATCGGGTCACCAGTACAATAACCGTAAGCATTCATTCCGCCCGCGCCAAACGGGCTCCAGCTGTCCGGTGCGGTAAAGCGTGTCAGTGACGGGTTGTAACTGCGGTAGCCGTTGCCCGGATGATAATTTCCACTAACGGGATCAAGGCGCAGACCATTAAAACCTGAAATAATATCCATAACTACCTCCAATGTAAAAATGTGACGTTATTAGTACGGGTTCAGTTGAATAATAAAATCGCCCTACTCTTTTGTCTTATTTCAACTGCGTCAGCAATCAACTCTAAATGAATGATAATATGCTGAGTGAGTTTTTATTCCGCAGCAGAAAGCTGTATCGGCGTAAGCCTGATATAAAAATCATCATCATTACGTTCAATGGCAAAGGCGGTTCTGTTCCACTAATGTTATGGCTGAAATTAGCGGGGTTATCGATATATTCCCGTGCCAGTTCCGAGGACACGCGTTGCCCGCCAGCGGCCAGCGATGCGCCGCCGGTAAACAGTGAGCCGACAATGCCTAATATTCCCAGCCAAATGGACTCCAGCTGTCCGGCGCGGTAAAGCCTGCAAGATTGCTGTTCATCAACCCTCCTGTTAGTCAGAGCATTTATCTATAGCGCATAGCAACCTGGGCATAAACAGAAAAAATACAAATGAAATCATAATGATGGAGACACCACAGAATGATGGTTTTCGGCAGAATGTATTTCACGGATAGCGAGGAAGACAGCAGCAAGGCTAAGCCTCACTGCTTGGGAGCAGGCGTGGTGGCGCGGGCTAAGTGTCGGTTACAGTGCCGATAAATCCAGGTATTTAGCTAAATCGCGTTGTTCGGCACGAGGTAAATAAGGCAGTTCACCTAATAATGGTGCCGAAATTTTCTCACGCAGCACCTCAATAATTTCGGCATAGTGCGCCAGACCGGGGTTAATTCGATTCGCCACCCAGCCCAATAACGGTAAGCCGTCATTAATGATTGATTCGGCGGTTAATAACGCATGGCTGATACAGCCGGACTGGATTCCCACTACCATCACCACCGGCAGTTTTTCCAGCACTGCCCATTCAGAAAGCGGCCGCCAGTCATTCATTAAACTGCGCCAGCCGCCGGTGCCTTCAATCACCACCGCATCAGCCTGCTGGCAGAGTTGCTGTAAACCGTCACTTAACTGACGGTAACTTATCGGCTGGTCGCGGCTGGTACTGATTTCATCTTCCTGCAAGGTAAAAGGATTAATTGCCTGATAAGGAAGCTGCAGCGTCGAAGATATCTGCAGAATCAGGGCATCTTTATTTCGCCAGCCCTCTTCGGTTTGCTGACTACTTTTTGCCACCGGTTTATAACCCACCACGCGGGGATATTCGATCGCCAGCTTTTGCAGCAACGCGCGAGAAACCACGGTTTTACCGACAGCAGTATCTGTTCCGGTCACAAATATACGACTCAACATGCGTGCATCTCCGACAGGCCAATCACCTGCAATGAATGACGTTACTCAAGGGGTTCTGTCGGAAAATTGTAGAGGAGCGCATCTGACTCAGGTTTGCGTTAGCGCAAGCTTTTGTCGATAAGGTGAATCAGGCTAGCCCTGTAAAAGTTTGACCAGCAAGGATCCGTTATACAGCGCGTCTTTCACCAAAGCTGCGCCAGGCATGGTGCCGAGATTCACAAACTGGGTTGGCTCCACATCGATCTGTGTACTGTAGGCTGGCAGCGATTGCTGGCGAATACAGGCGGCAATCGCCGGGTAGAGAATCTCTGCCGCACGATTTAACGGTGAGCCAATCAGGATTTTTTGCGGATTAAACAGATTGACCATCACCGCCAGAATGCGGCCGACACTGTTACCTACCCCGATAATTATATCTTTCGCCAGCTGATCGCCCTGCCGTGCAGCATCACATAATCCCTCGATGCTGAGTGGCTGATGATGTAGCAGTGAACTGGGCGAAGAGTGCATCCGCTGTTCCGCCAGCGTCAGAATGCTGCTGATGCTGGCCACCGTCTCCAGACAACCATGGTTGCCGCAGTAACATTGCTTACCGTAAGGGTCAACCTGGGTGTGACCAATCTCAACCAGCGTACTGTTACCATTATGCAACAGACGTCCGCCGGTGATTACGCCAGCCCCGACGTTATGGTCGATGACCACATGAATCACATCACGCGCGCCGCGCGACGCGCCAAACAGTGATTCCGCCATGGTCCAGGCGCAGATATCGTGCTGGATAAATATCGGCAGGCCGGTACGTTTTGCCAGCTCCGGGCCCAGTGGCATATCCACTACCGGATAAAACGGCATGCGATGCACAATACCGGTTTGGGTATTAATGATGCCGGGTAGCGTGATGGCAATGGCGGTTAGGCGCTCAAGCTTATGCTGATGGCGGATAAAAAACTGGTCAATATGGCGGATGATGCGGGTCAACAAAGGATCGCTGTCTTCCTGCGGCAACGGCAACTGCTCTTCAGTCACTAACGCGCTGCTTAAATCACGCAACGCCAGCGTGATATCGCCTTTACTGATGCGTACCGACAGGTAGTGCCAGCCGACGGTATCGAGGATTAAACCGGTTGCCGGGCGGCCACGGCTGCCGATATCCTGAAACTCGGTTTCCTGTACCAGATGCGCTTCCAGCATTTCACGCACAATCTTGGTAATACTGGCGGGCGCCAGCTGTGCCAGTCTGGAGAGTTCGATACGCGAAATCGGGCCATGTTGATCTATCAGGCGATATACAACGCCAGCATTGGTTTGTTTAATCTGATCAATATGACCAGGCTGACTATCCGCTATCACAACCCCTGCTCCCGCTTATTTTCGCGCTTCAAAATAAACCCTTTCCGCTATGGTGAAACACTTAGCCTGAGTCGTCAAATATTTGATTCGATATGTGATTTACTGCACACAAATCCCGGTACAGCGCTCGGAAAAGGAGCAAATATGATAGCGCTACAGCAGCAGCGCCATCATATGATTTATCAGTGCCGTTCGTTCACGCTGCCGTGACCACACCAGCCAGACCTCGGACAGCGCGTCGTTTTCTTCGAGCGGAATCCACACCACATCCGCCAGCCGTACCCGCTTAAAGGAAGCCGGCAGTATCGAGACGCCCAGCCCGGTAGAAACCAGACCAATAATCGTCATCGCTTCCCCTGCCTCCTGGGTGATATAGGGCTGAATCTGATAACGCTGCAGTAACCCGAGGATTTCGCTGTACAACGCCGTACCGACCTGCGGATCAAAAAATACAAAAGGTTCATGTGCCAGCGCCTGCACGGAAATCGTCGGCTGCTGCGCCAGCGGGTGCGCACGATGCACCAACGCCAATAATGGCTCCCGCAGGATCAGTTGATGTTCCAGCGTATCCGGCAGCGGCGTATTGCGCATCACGCCGAGGTCAAGGCGCCCTTCATTCAGCGGTTCCAATTGCTGACGAGTGTTGATCTCCTGCATCTGGATATTAACCTGCGGATAACGTTGGCGAAAAGTGAATAGCGCATCCGACACATCCTTAATAAACGGCGCGGAGGAGGTAAAGCCGATGCGCAGTTCGCCTTCATCGCCATGATGCAGACGTGCGGCTTTATCGGCCGCCTGGCTGACATTTTGCAGAATTTGCCGGGCGTCGATCAGAAACTGCTGCCCCGCTGGCGTCAGCTGCACGCTACGGTTGGTTCGCGCCAGCAGACGTGCGCCGATTTGCTGTTCAAGCAGCTGAATTTGCTGACTGAGCGGCGGCTGAGAG
>ENA-UOXB01001485-UOXB01001485.1-bioreactor-metagenome-genome-assembly--contig:-NODE-1485-length-11084-cov-6.698159_pt1 | contig 11084 bp, 5 predicted proteins | sample MGYA00238158_ERZ761615 | MGnify/ENA primary metagenome ERZ761615 (study PRJEB28904, sample SAMN06267902) | bioreactor metagenome | isolation source: Joint BioEnergy Institute, California, USA | place... | reverse complement strand
TATGACAATAACACCCGATAATCAATCGGACTATCGGGTGTTTGGGTATGACATTCCAGATTGTACCAGCACTTAAACCATTGGCTTTAATAAATGCTTTTTAGGCTTTACTCTATCTATAGCATTCTATTACATTTTAACTTTTATATGTTGATGCATTAAGCTGGAATCTGAGTATAGCTGATACCTGCCATTTGCGTTGCCAAACGCAATACTTGCGTGCTGTAACCAACTTCGTTGTCATACCAAATATAAACGATGGCATGATTGTCTGTCAAAATGGTGGCTTGAGCATCCACAATACCTACATGAGTATCACCAACAAAATCTGTCGATACTGCTTCTGTAGAATCTGTATAAGCAATCTGCGTCTGCCAAGTGCTACTATTAGAGATTTTACGCATGAACTCATTCAATGCATCCACGCTTTCTGGTGCCGTTTTGAGATTCAAGTTTAAAATCGCTAAGCTGACATTTGGCGTTGGTACACGAATCGCATTACCTGTCAGCTTACCGCTCAGCTCTGGTAACGCTTTACCGACTGCTTTTGCCGCGCCTGTACTAGTAATAACCATATTAAGTACCGCACTACGACCACGGCGATCTGCTTTATGATAGTTATCAATTAAGTTCTGATCGTTTGTGAACGAATGGATCGTTTCAACGTGACCGTTCTCGATACCGTATTCATCATTCAATACTTTTAAAGTAGGTGTAATAGCATTGGTGGTACAGCTTGCTGCACTAACAATTGTGTCTTCACCAACGGTGTCGTTATTCACACCATACACAACGTTTTTGATCTCACCACCAGCAGGTGCAGTTAATAGAACCTTTTTTACGCCAGTCGATTGTAAGTGTTTACCAAGACCTGCTTCGTCTTTCCAGATACCAGTGTTATCAACAACCAAAGCATCGTTGATACCGTACACAGTATAGTCAATGTCACTTGGATCGTTGGCATAGATAACTTGTACAAAACGACCGTTGATGATCAAACCATTGTTTTCTTCATCAACGACTACGCCGCCTGCAAAGCTTCCATGAACTGAATCACGCTCTAACAACGAAGCACGTTTTGCCAAATCACCAGCGGCAGCAGGACGTACCACGATAGCTTTTAATTGAAGACCTTTTGCGCTAGAGGCTTGTGATAGAAGCAAGCGCGTCAAAATACGACCAATGCGACCAAAGCCGTACAGTACGACGTCAGACGCAGTATTGGTGACACTGTTGTCAGTATTCACGGTTTGAAGAGCCGCTTGTAAATCGCTGTCATTAGCAATCAATTGACCAACATCGACTTGTACCGATTGAAGTGTATCATTTGCTACCAATGCTTTAACCATCGTTAAAGTGTCAGCGATATCAATAGATTTGGCATCTTGGTTGCGCAGCGCAGCTTGTTGATGCAATGCCAATATCTGACCGATTGAGGTAGTGTTAAGTGTTTCACCGAACAGAGTAACCTGCACATCTTGCTCGTTATAAAGCTTGTTCAATAGCCCCATAAGCTCAATTGCTTTTTGTTCTTGATTATTATAGTTGCTTAAATGGTCTTGATGTAATTGGCGTAAGGTATCAGCGTTGCTCACGAGAAACATCCTTATGGTCAGTAATGTATGATCAGTAAAATACAAAGAAAAATATATGAGGAAATGTAGGGAGTCTAAGCAGTCACTCTAATAGAACAGCTAACCATAATGGGTATTTATGATTGACCTTAGAGTATTTAGATCGCATAGATTTTAGCCTAAAACGCTCTATTTTGCCAGCAATAACCGATTGACTCGTACTTATAAAGCATTTTGTTGACATATTCTGATTATTATAAAAATAAAGGCAATCACTAGGACGGCCTTTGTTTTACTTATTAAACATTCAAATATATCGCAAGACAACCAAACTGCTTATGATTAATAGCTGAACACCTAGGGAACCAATCTGACGGTTTGATTGGTTTGCGGTGTCAACTTAAATTCTTTCAAATCATATCCCTGCTGCTGAGCAATCTGACGATACTTAGCATAAGTTTCCTGACTGATATTAGGTGAGCGCGCCAGCAACCATAAGTAGTCTTTATCAGGTGTTCCTACCAATGCGGTTTTGTAATCAGCGTCTCGCGCCAATACCCAATAATCGGCACGACCAACTGGTAACCAACGAATCCAAGACGGTAAAAATGTGACTTTTAATTTACTGCCTGTGTCATCTGCTGGTTTGGCCAAACCCTCAGCACTGATACCAGAACCATCTTCACCTACGCACTTATTGGTAACCACGATGCCTGAGCCGTCTGCCTTTTCAGCATAATTGGCAGTCACATCACCTGCACACTTGCGCTGGAAATACATAGGTAGACGCCCTATCTCATACCAAGTTCCTGCGTATTTTTTGAGGTCTACACTGTCAACAGTAGTCGGTGTCGTTGCAGATTTATGTATGATTGCACTTGGCTTAATTGACAAAGTCTCTGTCGTTGTTCTATCTGCCGCCGCATTTGCTGTTACGCCACTTTTCGAGGTCGTATTCATTGGTGGCGTCGCGGCATAAGCTGAGAATGCTGCCAAAGGTATAATAATCGCTAAAGCAATACCTGTGTGCTTAATCAATCCATTCATAAATATGCGTTCCGGTATATCTTTATAAGATGAGTTAATGGTAGTAGAAGCTGAACTATTATTTTGTCCAATGTCGTCTGTCAGCGTGTCCATCTGCTCATCCAAGAACTCAGACATCATTGGTTCTTTATTGCTCAACGTATGCGGCTTTTTATAATCATTAACATCGTTGGCAATGTCAAAACGACTAGTAGCATCACTATTACTAACAGCGTTTTCTTTATCTTGGCTATCATTCATAATATCGCCTTTTGCCTGTGTAGGGCTTTTGTCGGCGCTTTTGTATCCAAAATAGCTATCTTGTGGAGACACATATTCTGTTAGGAGATAAGAAGATTCGTCGTTCGAGCTTTTATGATTATAACTAGCATCATTACTGGCAGAGCTTGTCTGAGACTTCTTGTTATTATCTATATAACAACTGCTCGACTGGCTAGTCTGCTGCGACTGAGAACCAGCTTCCTGAGAATCAGACCATGCTGATTTAGGTAACTTATTGGTTTTCATAGAAATACCATTATTATAGTGACTGTTAAAATTCTATTATATATATTGGTCAGATTTAATTCTTAAGCGTCACTTACTCAAAAAATGCCTTTAGTGTGTACGCTACTATCATTAAAATTAAACTTTATAGACAAGGATATCAGCTGCCCAGATAAGTAATTCACTTATCAATATAGTAAGAATGTGCTTTATTTAGGTATTATATATTAAGGACAGATTGACTATTAGAACAGTGTCGCAATGTAGGAAAACGCAACGGTTTGTAAGTAACTATGCTTTTATGCTGTGATAGGCACACATAGTTACTTATTGGATAAATATTTTAAAAATCAGTTATTTGTGTTAATAGAGCTTAGTCATTGATATCAATAGATAATCAGTTCTAGCCTTTATACCCTTACTTCAAAATCAAAAAAACTGACGAATACCCGCCACACTGATACCACCATACTGTAAAGCCTGATAAATCATGGTAGGTGATAAGCCGCCCAAACCAATGATTGGCATATCAGCTAACTGTGCCAATTCTGACCACGCCTCCCAGCCAAGCGGTTGCTCATCTGGATGTGTTTGAGTCGCCAATACAGGTGATAAAAAAGCACCAATCACTGGCGGCAATTGTTGTTGTAAACGAATACGAGCCAGTTTATTGGCAGCCTGAATGCTGGCAGTATCATGACAGCTAACGATCAATGGATGAGTATCAGATAGCGTTTGATCAGATGTAGAGATGTCTTGATCATTGTTAGACCATTGCATCAATGCGCTCTGTGTCAGATGGTAAGCTGCAACTTGATTAAGAGCATTTATCTTTTCAGTTATCGAGTCTTTAGCGTTTAAGTTCTGAGTGTTATGATCATAAGGTAGAATCACGAGTATGTCCGGACGCAAGCGCATCAATTGCACCGTCATTGCATCTGATGCTATCGCTACGCCCTTTATGCGTATATATACCAAAGCATTTACCGCTAAGTTTTCTTGATGATACTGTAGCCATGCTGCAGCGGGATCAGAATGAGTGCTAAAGTGTGCCAGTGGATAAGTGATTACTATTTTTGCGGGTATGCTCAGCCATTTAAGAATTGTCTTATTGGCAGCTGGTAACTGATACTTTCCTGCCAATAAATCGGCTTTCTCTACCCATGTTAGCGCCTGACCTTCTAGCCCTTGTTGGCACTCTTTATACTGCTCGTATTGCTGCGCTGTCAGCTCAATCTTATACACCTGTAAGCTGACCTGTTTATCTCCATAATCGTGATGCAAACGGCCAAGTTTGACGACCGTATTATCATGAATGGTAATACCTGTCTCTTCAGCCACTTCTCGTATGACTGCCTGCTCTGCACTCTCGCTGCCATCTATCTTGCCACCTACAAACTCATAACGATTGCCCTGATGTTGCGCTGCACTCCTAAACCCAAGCAAATACTGCTCCTTATGATGAATCACGGCTACTGCAACATTTATAAGACTAACTTCTTTACTTACTTGATTATTTGATTCGCTTGACATAGGCACCTATTATCAAAATTGTCATTAATTTTTTGTTTGATCACTACCAAGAGTATTGTGGTCATCAACCTTCTTAAACCATTGATAAATATCATTATCTGTATGAAATCTTATGATTGTAAAAGGTTTTATATAAATTGCTTAAGATAAGTTTACATAATAACTGCATTTTATTTTATTAATTGGCTTGCAAAATTATCAAATGTAAATGATAATTATTATCGTTAAAAGCAGTGATGTTACTACTACTTTCTTTAGCCACTTTTACTTTTTATCAAAAGGAATTTACCATGAGCATGGTCATCTCTCGTTACTTGAACTGCCGTGAAAATCGTCTACCGACTCTACAGTCTCAGCATCTATTTGCTCTAACCAAAGAAGTACGCATCGAACATGAAGGTGAAGAATATCGCCTACGTCTAACACGCAATAATCGTCTGATTCTCACTAAATAAACTGACTAAAGTGTCAGACCTCCTATAAAAAAACGCCTTTATTACAAGGCGTTTTTTATTGGCTATAAATTATAAAGCGCTGCTATTTGTATATAGTCTAGAACGTGGTTGTCAGCTTAAAACAGAAAAAATCCGCCTTAAACTGACTGTTTCTACCATCATCCTTATTCCGTTACAGCTCTTAAAACTGCCAGCTATAGACAACATCCACTGCGTTTTCTGCCGCTGAGGTTGCTTCAACATAAATGCGACGCGTCAACTGATAACGAATAGACAGACTGTTTTGCGCATTAAATACGCCCACGCCATAGCGGATATATAAATCAGGCGACACGTAACCTGTGACATTGACGTTGGTGTCTTCACTACTACCCGAAGCATCAACCGTAAGGCTTTGGAAGCCAAATGCCTGACCAATTTGATTGGTTAAGTTGCGTGTACCGCTCAGACCAAAGCTTAAGCCCGCCGCTGCCAAATTGTTGGTTACTTGGGACTTAAATCCTTGCTCACTAATTTGCGTCGCGCTTCTGTTGTCGATTCGACCTGTAACGAGCGCATTCATTGCTTGCTGCTGAGTCAAGCCAGCATTATTAAAGACAATAATGTTTGGCGCTTCTGTATTGCCTTTGACGCGCACACCTACTGTTTTGCCGCTGATCGTTTTAACCGCTTCGATACTTAGATTCGGTTTCATGACATCGCCATTGAAACGTACCTGACCATAGTTAAGCTCTAGGTTCTGACCAAAAATATTGACATTGGTACGACGTGATACCTGTACCACGCCTCTTGCACGCATAACGCCTGTGCCAGTTTGGTTGATATTAATAGCACCTGCTAACGGAATGACAGCACCAAAACCACGGAAATTGATGTCGTCACCTAAATCAACGCCTATATCTGCGTTAATAGACCAAGGTTTTGAGACAGCCAATACTTCGTTAATGTTACCAATCAAACGACGATCCAAAACAACAGCATCTTCAGTTTGCGTAATGATATCTTCGCTAGCCTCTGGTGGACGAATGGTCGCCGAAGGCACGCTGATTGCACCTTTAATATCAACATAACGGTCGCCTGGACGCACAATGATATCAATATCTGGATTGATCTGAGCTACTAATAACGGCGGCTGCGTGACCACTAAGCGCTCACCTACCACGCTTAGTTTGGCCTGTAGCGCCTGCTGCCAATTAACCGTACCTGTTAGAGAGCCTGTACCCGTACCACTGTTAAAGGTTCCATCAATAGTCGCTTGCGTGCCGCGTATTTTAGCCTCAGTATTGACATTGGTTAAGTTCACTGGCAAATCAAGCATGGCAACGCGGCCGTTAACCAGCTTCACATCGCCGTAAAATTGCGGCTTATCTAACGTGCCACCTAAGCCGCCTGCCATCGTGACATTCCCTTCTAGTACACGCATACCTGGGAAGAAAGGCTTAAATATCGCAAGGTTCAACTCATTTAGTACCAAGGCACCTGAAATCGGCTTAGGCGCTTTATAAGGGTCAACCACGACCTCTGCATAGCCGCGAGCGCCGCGACCAGTATTGATGTCTGTACGCAGTTTGATGCCCTCAGGAACTGACAAAGCAATGAGCGATATGCGCTTATAAGACAAGGCAACTGGATTGCTATCACCATCTTGGATCAAGCCAAATTTACCATTGTCTGAATACAGCGTTGTATTAATAGTTGGTGGACGACCGCTTTGCCAACCAACAATGGCTTTACCATTGATCTTGCCTTGCCAGTCAATGTCTTTGGGTAAAAACACTGCAAGCAATGACGTGTCTAGGCTTTGTAAAGCAATATTGACCTCACCTCTGTCTGGTGACGCGACCAAGTTTTCGCGTAAACACAGCTTGCCTGTTTGGTCAGACGCCTGCCAGCAGTGTGCCGCTAGCTGCACTTTTAGATCGCTATTAGAGCCTCTTTGATCATTAGGTAAGTTCACAATCAGTTGGGCGGGCTGCAACTGGTTTAAAGTCGCATATCTAGATTTGAGACGGCCTTGACCGATCACCCCTGACCAACTGAGCTGATCACGGTTAAAGCCGCCTTTAAGCCTTGCTCTAATATCAAGCTGGTCATTGGCCGCGTCCAGATTGACGACGTGCGCCTGCTCAGTGCCGTTAAAGGTGACATTAAGACTCTTAAAGCTCTGTCCTGCCGCATCCAAGCCTTCAGCGGTGACGATAAGCTGGCTTGGACTGTTTGCCAAATTGACCAGCTTGCCGCGCACGCGACCTTGGCGCAAGATAAAGCCTGGTAACGCAATACGCTCACCCACCAAGTCGATATAAATGGTTGGTAGTGCTTGTCCTGCTGGCTGGGACAAGGTTGCACCGCCTGTGACTTTACCCGCTAGGCGGTCTGAGAGCTGATCCAAACTGGTGATATTGATTTTGGTCTGTAATTGCTTGGCATTACCGTTAGCAGTGACATAGTTATCACCCCAACGTAGGACTAGATTATTGGCATTTAAACTGTCGATTAAAGCATTTACCTGTCTATATTGAGCCTGTGCATCTTGCGTTTGTAGACGTTTGAAATAACTTGCCAAGTCTTTTGGCAAACGCATTTTCGCTGTCAAACTGCCTTTAGCGCTCAGAGGTTGGCCTTTTAACATGCCTCTTAAGTCAATTTGGTCGATATTGACGGTCTGCTGCGTATCGCCCCAGCGTCCATCAGTATTAATAGTACCAGTGATAAGACTTGGCGTGTCTTTTAGGAAATACCCGAGGTTAAAACGGTCCATGACTGCATTGATGTCCCATGCAATGCCTTGACGCACATCTACCGTACCTTTTGCATCGATACTTCCTGCTGCCCCTACATGACGGAAACGTTTGATGCGGATAAGCTGAGCGTCGCCACTGGCATCAATGGTCAGCTTACCTGCTGGCAATTGCTCAGCATCTAATATCCCATCGAAATTTACGGCAAAGCGTTGTAGCTTACCTGCCGTATTTGGCTGATTCTTAGGCGCGGTTTGCCACTCACCTCTGGTCTTTAAGTCACCTGTGATGATTGCAGGATTGTTAGGTAAGAAATAGCCCAAATTGAAATTATCGAAGCGACCATCAATGGTCCAACCAATGTTTTTACGTAAATCGATGACACCTCTTGCATTTACAGCGCCCGCTTCACCATTGTAATTTACTTTGCGAATGCTAATAAGGTTTGGCGTACCCGCTGCATCAATAGATAGGCGTCCTTTTGGTACGTCTGCTGTATCAATCTGCCCATTGAAGCGTGCATCAAACACGGACAATTCACCACCAATGATATCGACGCTGGCGTCACCGCCGCCTGTGATGCCAATGGTACGACTGTCTTGTGTGCTATCAAGCTGCGTCTGCAAGTCAGTGTTATTCAGAGTGATAATATGACGCTGACCGCTAACCCCGCCTTTTTTAATATCTAGTAAACGACCACGAGCGCTAATACTACCGACGAGACGCTCAAGCGGTAAATCGCTACGATATTGTTTGGGTAACAAACCATTGGTACGCGCATCGATTTGCCATGTGAGCGGACGACGCTGGTTCGCCAGTTGAATCTGTCCAGTACCTGACAAATCACCTACGATACCAGCATAATTGAGGCGGCTGATATCGATGACATCACCCACTTTACGTAGGCGCACATCATAGTTTCCTTTGGGAGCAGCGTTTAGCTCATTAATAACAGCACTGCCATCGACTGACAGTCTTGAACCTTGAACGATGACATTTGCTTGTCCACTCGGACTGTCGATAACGCCAATATTGGGCACATTTCGGCGAGTCAGATTTTGCCACTTAGCATCAATATACCAAGGCGGTCCTTGCTTAGACTTTGCTGGCGTCTTACCAGCAACCATATTGACATTTAGGTACTCGCCATCTCGTTGACGCAAATTGCCGTCAAGCTGTGTATTGCCTGATCTGTTTTGCTGCTGATAATGTACTGACAATCTACCATTAAGCTTTTGCGGGGCGTACGCTTTAAAATCAGCATATTCGTTAGGGATAGCGCGGCGAATATCAAAATTGGTGCCAGTTGCTTGCACTTTTGCATCAAAGCTATTTTGCCAATCTAAAATACCTTGTAATAACAGACGACCAGCAGGTACATTGGCATCTAAACGCTCAATGTTAAGCTGACTGTTTGCAATAACACCGCGGCCCTGATAATGACCTGACGGAATATCTTTTGCTGTGAGCTCAGTATTGATGCGCAGACGTATCTCTGAGATAACGCCTGCTGCGGTGGCCGTACCACTTTTTAGACGAATATTTTGACTGTCTGCATAAGGAATCAAAATATCGTCCCATTCCAGTTTGGCCTCAAATGGCGAATCGTCATCCAATCCCTGCACGACAAAGTCACCTTTGACGTCGCTGTCATTGTAACGACTACGCACTTTACCAACCGTACGTTTTAGCGTACCTGTCGCTGTGATATTCAGCGGATCAATATAGGCTTTTTCTAGGGCACTGACTTCTGCAACCGCACTCAAATCTAGTGGATAATCGCCTTGCAGGTCGATCTCACCTTGCAACGCATTGATTTTAACGATATCAGCATAGCGAAGATCACCGCGACCCACACTCACCAAACTGCCTACCCAAGTTAAATCGCGGGCAGCAATATCATGGACCACAATAGGATCTTTTGTGACTTGTTTATAAATGACGGTTTTAATTTTGGCTTGATCGAACCGTAGATTGACTGGCAACTTTAGGGTTTTATAGTCAAATGGCTCACCGGTTGGTGGCTGTTTATTAAGGACTTCAATGGTTTGGATGTTTGCATCACGCAAATGCACTTCTTTAGAAAATATGGCACGCCAGCCAATCTTAACGTAGGCTTTATCAACCAGTATCTCAAGATCTTCGGTCGCATCGATATCAATATCAGTAATCCAAATACCATCACGTAAGTTACCGCGTCCGTATTTAAACTTAATGCCAGTCTCAGCACTGACTTTTTCTAAAATAAACTTTGTACCTGAATCTGTCCCAACAGCATAAAAAAACACCGCAAACATAATCGCCAGTACGATAAGGGTAAGTACCAGTAATTTCAGCAAAAAAGACAGCGGATACCAACGTTTGACAGCGCGGGCATCGCGCTGTGCTGGATCTTCATCTGGTGAGTTATTCGGCGGGGTATTTTTTATCTGCATGACTCTCAACTACGTTAAAGAATGATTACCAGCAATCAGCATGATAACTAACAACTAGAGCTATGGCACGACTATATAAGACAACTATAAAGGTGAGCCAATAAAGAAATGCAATCTGACTGGAATGTCTTCTTCTGTCACACCAGCTGCTACATCAACTCGCACCACCCCTACAGGAGATGCCCAGCGGATACCAACACCAACACCGACCTTAGTATCCGTCTCAAAGTCTTTGTCGTACGCATTACCCACATCGGTGAAGAATGCCCCACGAAAGCCCGGTTTAAACTCATAGTTATATTCTGCACTACCCACGGCAAGGATTTGTCCACCCGTCAGATAGCCTTTATCATTTAGTGGCGACAGACTCTGATAGTCATAGCCGCGCAGACTTTGATCGCCGCCTGCAAAGAAGCGTAACTTATAAGGCACATCATAGAAGTCATCTGCCCAAATATAGCCCGTATTGAGACTGCCCAGTACCTGATGCTTTTTATCATTACCAAAGCTATAAATACCGCTAACCCCTGCGCGAGCAATCGCCATATCAGTATCACTAAAGGCGCTATCTGCACCAACTTCAAGCGAATAATACTGACGCACACCGCGAGTTGGATTGGTTGCACTATCAACACTGGTTTTGTTCATGCCATAACCAAATAACAGTGCGCGCTGCTTAGGATTGGAGGAAGTAAAAGAAACGGGGAGATCTTCTAACAATGCCGCATCAACACCCGTTTCAAGTTCATCTAAACGGTAACGCACAGAGTAACTACGATTCCAGCTATTCTCGTTACGTATGTTTCTTGCTAA
>ENA-UOXB01001484-UOXB01001484.1-bioreactor-metagenome-genome-assembly--contig:-NODE-1484-length-11092-cov-10.308870_pt1 | contig 11092 bp, 8 predicted proteins | sample MGYA00238158_ERZ761615 | MGnify/ENA primary metagenome ERZ761615 (study PRJEB28904, sample SAMN06267902) | bioreactor metagenome | isolation source: Joint BioEnergy Institute, California, USA... | reverse complement strand
CTGGGACGCTCTGTTGGTGGAGCCGCAACCGTTCTTGCGACATGCATTTCTCAGTGCGCTGGAAGACAGCGGCAGCGTTGGTGGCAGCACCGGCTGGCTACCTTCGCACCGGCTCTGGTGCGACGAGCACGGCAAGGTGCAGGCAGCGTTGCCGGCTTATGTGAAGCAGCACTCCTATGGTGAATATGTCTTCGACCACGGCTGGGCCGATGCCTGCCGACGCGCCGGCATCGCCTACTACCCCAAACTGCTGGGCGCCGTACCGTTCTCTCCGGTGACCGGCGCGCGCTTGCTCGGTGATCCTGTTGCGGCTGCCGAGTTGCTCGATGCGTTGGCGGGTGAGTTGGATGACGAAGGCTTGTCGAGCCTGCATATCAATTTCACCAGCCCGGCTTGCGACACCGTGCTGATGCAACGGCAAGGCTGGCTGGAGCGCCTGGGTTGCCAGTTCCACTGGCACAATCGCGGTTATCGTGATTTTCAGGACTTTCTCGATGTGCTCAGCTCGCGCAAACGCAAGCAGATGCGCAAGGAGCGTGAGCAGGTGGCAGGGCAGGGCATCGAGTTCGACTGGCGACGTGGGCATGAGTTGAGCGAGGCGGACTGGGATTTCGTCTACCACTGTTACGCCAATACCTACCATGTACGCGGCCAGGCACCCTACCTGACGCGAAATTTCTTCAGCCTGCTGGCCGAGCGCATGCCGGAAATGATCCGCGTGATATTCGCCCGGCAGCACGGTCGGCCGCTGGCGATGGCCTTCAGCCTGGTCGATGGTGAAAGCTTCTATGGCCGTTACTGGGGGTGTCTGGCCGAGTTCGACCGGCTGCATTTCGAAACCTGCTTCTACCAGGGCATGGAGTTGGCCATCGCCGAAGGTCTGCAACGCTTCGATGCCGGAGCCCAGGGTGAGCACAAACTGATACGCGGTTTCGAACCGATGATTACCCGTTCGTGGCATTATCTCTGCCATCCGGGGCTGTATGCTGCGGTCTCCGAGTTTTTGCAGCAGGAGCGCTCTGGCGTGCGGGTTTACGTTGATGAGGCGCGCAGTTATCTGCCTTTTCGCCAGTCCAGCAGCGACTGATCGAGCGATCAGGTTCTCGTCACAAGGCCGAAACAGCTGTTTGCCGGAAGTTCCCGGTGTCGGAGCTTTCTGTAAAAACTCCAGAGCTTTCAGCAAGAAGCCCGCTGACCTCTGCCACTAAATTCCGCCCTTCACTTTCGTTACGACCGTTTTTGTCTGCGCCGATTGGTCAGACCAGCTTTGCTGGGCTAGACCGATAATAGAAGTGCGTGCAGCCGAAGGAGGGTGGTAGCGCGATTCGGTGGCCGCAGGCGCAAGCCAGGGAGGTCAGGGAAAGTGCTCAGGCACGTGCCGATGCAGTGACGAAGTGGTGGAGATTTCACTGCGCCGGTATCTGCCCCTGAACGTGCTCACCAGGCATCGGTGTGACGAGGAAAGAGACCGGAGCCCCGCATCCGCACAAGCGGGTGCGCTTTGCCAAGCTGGGCACGGTGCCCAAGAACAACAAACGAGAGGGGAGCCCCCCAAATGACAGCTAGTACTCCAATGCTCGTCACCTTCGTGGTGTACATCGCAGCCATGGTGTTGATCGGCTTGATTGCCTATCTGCGTACCAAGAACCTTTCCGACTACATCCTCGGTGGTCGTAGCCTCGGCAGCTTCGTTACAGCGCTGTCCGCCGGCGCTTCCGACATGAGTGGCTGGCTGCTGATGGGCCTGCCTGGCGCGATCTTCGTTGCCGGCATCTCCGAAAGCTGGATCGCCATCGGTCTGGTGGTGGGTGCCTATCTCAACTGGCTGTTCGTTGCCGGTCGTCTGCGCGTGCAGACCGAACACAACGGTAATGCCCTGACCCTGCCGGATTACTTCACCAACCGTTTCGAAGACAACAGCCGCATCCTGCGCATCTTCTCGGCGTTGGTGATCCTGGTGTTCTTCACCATCTACTGCGCATCCGGCGTGGTTGCGGGGGCTCGCCTGTTCGAGAGCACCTTCGGCATGTCCTACGAGACCGCTCTGTGGGCCGGCGCCGCTGCGACCATCGCCTATACCTTCATCGGTGGCTTCCTGGCAGTGAGCTGGACCGACACCGTGCAGGCCACGCTGATGATCTTCGCGCTGATCCTGACCCCGGTGGTGGTGATGATCGCTACCGGCGGCTTCGACCCGGCCATGGTTGCCATCGAGGCGGTCGACGCGACCAACTTCGACATGCTCAAGGGCGCGACCTTCGTCGGCGTGATCTCGCTGATGGCCTGGGGCCTGGGCTATTTCGGCCAACCGCACATCCTGGCGCGCTTCATGGCCGCTGATTCGGTCAAGTCGATCCCTGCTGCCCGTCGCATCTCCATGACCTGGATGATCCTGACCCTGGCCGGCGCAGTAGCCGTAGGCTTCTTCGGCATCGCCTACTTCGCGGCGCACCCGGAAGTCGCCGGCCCGGTCGGCGAGAACCCGGAGCGCGTGTTCATCGAACTGGCCAAGCTGCTGTTCAACCCGTGGATCGCCGGTATCCTGCTGTCTGCCATCCTGGCCGCAGTGATGAGCACCCTGAGCTGCCAACTGCTGGTGTGCTCCAGTGCGCTGACCGAGGACTTCTACAAGGCCTTCCTGCGCAAGGGTGCCTCGCAGACCGAACTGGTCTGGGTCGGCCGCGCCATGGTGCTGCTGGTCGCACTGATCGCCATCGCCCTGGCGGCGAACCCGGAAAACCGCGTACTTGGCCTGGTGTCCTATGCCTGGGCTGGCTTCGGCGCTGCGTTCGGTCCGGTGGTCATCCTCTCCCTGCTGTGGAAGGGCATGACCCGCAATGGTGCCCTGGCCGGTATGCTGGTCGGTGCTGCCACCGTGATCGTGTGGAAAAACTGGATCGGTCTGGGCCTGTACGAGATCATTCCGGGCTTCATCCTCGCGACCCTGGCCATTGTCATCTTCAGCCGTATCGGCAAGGCGCCGAGCCAGTCGATGCTGAGCCGCTTCGACAAGGCCGAGAGCGAATACAAGTCGGCGTAACCCTGCTGGCTTGAACAGAAGGCGATGACTGCTCGGCAGTCATCGCCTTTTTCGTTTCCGGCTCTAAGATATGCCCACCTTTTTTTTGACGGACGCTCTCATGACCAGCAATGACCCGCTCCACGGCCTGACCTTACAAGCGATACTCACCGCTCTGGTGGAGCGCATCGGTTGGGAGGGGCTGGCCCGCCAGGTCGACGTGCGCTGTTTCAAACATGAGCCGAGTATCAAGTCGAGCCTGACCTTTCTGCGCAAGACGCCCTGGGCACGGGCCAAGATCGAGCAGCTCTACCTGCAGCACTTCAGTTAAGTTCTAGCCCCAGCGCCTGCAACGCCTGTCGGTAGCTGTTACCGGCCATGCGCAACCCGTTGTTGTGGTTGGCGCCCTCGATCAGCAGCAACTGCTTGGGCTCGCTGGCCGCATTGAACAGCGCCTCGCTGAAGCGTGACGGCACGTAGCGATCGTCGCGCCCGTGGGCGATCAATACCGGAATGCCGACCTCGCCGATCTTGCTCAGCGAGTCGAACTCCTGCGACAGCAGCCAGCGCACCGGCAGCGAGGTATTGGTCACTGCCGCTGCCACATCGCCCAGATTGGTGAAGCTGGACTCGACGATCAGGCCCGCGGCCTGTGCTTGATCTTCGCCAGCCAGCTCGTGCGCCAGGTTGACCGCCACCGCGCCGCCGAGCGAATGGCCATAGATGAAGCGTTTGCCCGCTTCCGGTTGCAGGCGAGTCAGATGTTCCCAGGCGATCAGCGCGTCCTGGTAGACGCTGCGTTCGGAGGGCAGGGCGCCGCGACTTTGACCGAAGCCGCGGTAGTCCACCGCCAGCACCGAAAAGCCCATGGCGTGCAATTGCTCGATGCGAAACAGCTGGCCGGTCAGGTTCCAGCGTGAGCCATGCAGATAGAGTAGTGCCGGAGCATCCTTGCGTGGTGCTGGCCACCACCAGGCATGCAGGCTTTCATCGGCGGCGAGGTCGGGGGACTGCAGTTGCACGTCCTCGACGCCAGCAGGCAGGCCACTGAACCAGCGGGCGGTGCCGGGCTCGATACGAAACACCAGTTCGCGCTCGGTCTGCTCCAGCTTGGCGCAGCCGATCGGTAGCAATACCAGTAGGCAGCCCAGAAACATCAGGCTCAGGCGACGGCGGCGCAGCAGGGCTAACCAGGGTGAGGGCATCGGCATACTCATGAACGGCAACGGATAATGCAGCCATGGACTGCACATCCGATGCCGGGTTTCGCCAGGGACTGAGCGCTGTGGTTACCAGGTATTACCGCCGGCTGATCTGCGCTGTGCTCATCGGCGTATCACACAGGGTGGAACTGCCGGGTTCGAGGTAGGGCGCAAGGATCGGCGCCATGCCTTTGAGCACCTGCACCGGCAACGCCGAGGTGAAGGTGAAACGCTCGGCATCCCGCCCCGGTACGAAAGCGGTGAGGGTGCCGTAGTGCCGTGGGCCGAGGAAGAACACGAAGGTGGCCGTACGGTTCATCGCCCGGGAGCTGATCACCCGGCCGCCCGCACCCACGCTCTCGATGCGGTTGTCGCCGGTGCCGGTCTTGCCGCCCAGCGTCAGGCTATGGCCGTCCTGTAACTGGAAAGTACCTTGCAGACGCCGCGCTGTACCGCCCTCAACGACTTGGGAAAGGGCATTGCGCAGGGCTGCGGCGACCTCGGACTGCATCACCCGTTTGCCACCATGGGGCTCGCGTTCGACCCGCGTTTCATAAGGGGTGCCGGCAGCGAAATGCAGCTCGTCGATGCGCAGCACCGGCTGCCGGATACCGTCGTTCTGAATGATGCCCATCAGTTCGGCCAGTGCCGCCGGCCGGTCCCCGGAGCTGCCTAGTGCGGTGGCCAGTGAGGGAACCAGATGCTGGAAGGGATAGCCGAGGTTCTTCCAGCGCCGGTGGATATCGGAGAAGGCTTCGACCTCCAGCATGATACGGATGCGGCTATCACGAGCGCTCTTGTGCCGGCTGCGGAACAACCAGCCGTAGACTTCCTGGCGCTCGTCGATGCTGGCTGCCACGGCGTCGCTGAAACTCGCCTGCGGGTTGTCGATCAGGTAACCCAGCAACCACAGCTCCAGCGGATGTACGCGCGCGATATAGCCCTGATCCGGCAGACTGTAGGCGCCGGGGCCGTAATCCTTGTACAGGCGTGCGATACGTTGGTCGGTGAGCTTTTCCTGTGGTAAATGCGCCCGCAGGAACGCGGCGAAGGTTTCCTCGTCGGCGTGCGGCAGCAGGTAGCGGTGCACGGCGCCGAGGCGCACCGAGGTCTGGCGCAGGCCGCTGATGAAGGTCTCCAGGCGCTGCTGCTCTGCCTGGCCCTGATACTTGCGCCAGAACCGCAGCAGAAACGTGCGCCCTTCCTGGTCGGCAAAACGCTGCAGGTATTCCTGGCGGCGCGGGTCCTTGTCGTCCTTGAGCAGTTCGGCGCTGCTCTGGTAGGTGCTGTAGCGCACCAGGTCGCGCATCAGGCGCACGAACGGCAGGTTGATCGATTCGCGCAGCGACTCGCGCAGGGTTGGGTTGCGGCCATTGTCCTCGCGGCGAAAGTTGCCGAAGGTGTGCAATCCGCCGCCGGTGAAGAAGCGCTCATTCGGGCTGGCGGAGTAGCGCCGCTCCAGCGCGGCGTCGAGCATGCTGGCCAGGTCGGCTTCGGGGTTGGCTTGCAGGTAGCCCACGGCCCAGCGGCTGAGGTAGTCCTGCTCGGCGATGTCCACCTGGCGCAGCTCGGCCGGGCTCTTGCCGGCATGGCGCTGATGCAGCTCGGCGATGATTTCCAGATAGGTAGCCAGCACCCGCAGTTTGGCGGTGGAACCGAGCTCCAGCTTGCTGCCCTCGTTGATGTCGAAAGGCTGGTCGGTGCTGTCGGTTTGCACCCGTACCCGGCTGCCGGTCGGTGTGCGCTCGAACAGGGTGAAGCTGTAGCGCACTTCTGCTGTTTTCTGCGGTGATAGCAGGCGTTCGCCGAAAAGGCCGATTTGCCCGGCGAATTCCGGGTTGGCCAGGTTCTGCAGGTAGGTGCTGACCTGCTGCTGCAGATCGCGCTGCAGTGTGCTGCGCGCCGCCAGGTCGAGGCGGTCCAGGTCGTAGAGCGGCATGCCCAGGAGATTGGACAGGCGCGAGCGTGCAACGCTGATGCCTTTGTCGCTCTCCACCGCGCGCAGGTTGGGTTCCTGCTGCCAGTCACGATATTGCAGTTTCTGCGCGAGCGCTGCGTCGCGCAGGTCGGCATCGATCAGACCTCCACTGGCGAGCAGGCGAATATGGCTTTCGGTCAGCGCCTCCATGTCGTGCCGGCCTTGCGCGAGGTAATAGGAGGGCCGGCGCTGGGCGATCATCAGCGACAGCATCTGCCGTAGGGCCAGGCCCCGTTCGGCAAGGCTGGCCTCGGGCGAACGGTGCGGATCGAGCAGTGCGTTGCTGCGCTCGAAGTCGGCGCCGTACCAGATACGCAGGCCATCGGCCAGACCGTGTACCTCGCCATGGCCGGGCGCGGCGGAAAGTGGCACGCTGTTGAGGTAGTCGCGCACGATGCGCTGGCGTGCTTCCAGTGTCTGTGGCCCTTGCTGGTAGGCGCGGACACTGGCGGAAATCATCTGCCGCAACTTTTCTCCTGCCGACAGCGTCAGCCCGTCAGGGGAATGGCGGTATTTCTCCAATTGAGTGGCCAGGGTGCTGCCGCCAGCGGACTGATCCTGCACGTCGAGCATCTTACCCAGCTGCGACAGCGCCGCCATGGCGAAGCGTGGCCAGTCCACCGCCGGGTTGGCCAGCGGTTGCGTGGGGTCGAGCAACTGACGGTTCTCGATGAACAGCAGGCTGCTGACCACCAGCGGCGGAATGCTGGCGAAGTCGGCATAACCCTGTTGCGGGTAGTGAAAGTCGTAGAAGGGCGTACCGCGACAGTCACTGATGCTCAGGCCGCTCTGACTTTTCTCGGTAAAGGGTGGAAACAGCCCACGGCGGCTGTAAGCCATCAGTTCGTCGGAGAAGCGTGATTGCTCGGTAACTTGATAGTCGCGTTGCTGCAAGCGCTCCAGCATCAGCGGCAGGTAGGCGTAGCCCTGGCGTTTGTCGAACGGACCATCGGTCGGGTAGATGATGCGCTCGCTGGGGCCTGGTTCGACCTTGTAGGTGAGGCTCGCGGCATAGCGACTTAATTCACGTGACTGAAAATGCGCGCTGCGCGACTCGAACACCAGCAGCGCGGTGGCAGCCAATAGCAACGATACCAGCAGCAGATACAGGGTAAGGCGCCAGTGACGGCCTGCCGAAGCCGACTTTCGCTGAGCCCTGGCACCGACCGAGGACGCCAGCTCACGCTGCTGCGAATTCATTTGCCATGATGCGCCCATAAATCACCGGCCTGGTCTGTCAGCATCATATAAGCCGCGAGATTGCCTCTTGCCGGATGCTGACCCTGGGTCGGCTGGGCTGCGGTCGTCTCGTCTGTCTCACTACCAGCTTAGACGCTGGCGCGGTGTCTGGCTGGCGGTTTTTGCGGGTTGGACGGCGTTTACCTCGATCGAGGCCAGTCCTGCTAGACTCGCGGGATGCATCGATACAGGTGATCAGCATGCAGCGCGACCATCGTGAACAGCTTCAGCAAAGCTGGCAGGCCAACGCCGATGCCTGGGCTGCCGCTGTGCGCGAGCAGCGTATCGAAAGCCGGCGGCTGGTCACCGACGCTGCCATCATCCAGGCCGTACTCGCCTTGCAGCCAAAGCGGGTGCTGGATATCGGCTGCGGCGAAGGCTGGTTGTGCCGTGGTCTGGCCGAGCATGGGATCGAGCCCGTCGGGGTGGATGCCTCCGCACCTTTGATCGAGGCGGCGCGCGCGGCGTGCGATGGACGCAGTCAGTACCGCGTCTGTGGGTATGCAGAACTCGAGGAACATGCCGAGCAACTTGGGCGTTTCGAGGTGCTGGTGTGCAATTTCGCCCTGCTCGAAGAGCCGCTACAGCCAATCTTGCGCAGCTTGCACAGATTGCTCGCACCTGGCGGCAGCCTGCTGATCCAGACTCTGCACCCCTGGCGTGCCAGCCATGGTGAGCCCTATCAGGACGGTTGGCGGGTCGAAGACTTCATCGGTTTCGGAGAGGGTTTTCAGGCACCCATGCCCTGGTTTTTCCGCACCCTGCAATCCTGGCTGACGTTGATTGGTGAGACCGGCTGGCGGCTTGAGTGGTTGCAGGAGCCGCTGCATCCCGAAAGCGTACAACCGGTTTCCCTGCTGCTTTTGCTCAAGCCGCTCTGATCATGCAACTGCTGCTCAATCTCGACGTGCCCGATCTACCGGCCGCAGTGGCTTTCTATCGGCAAGCATTCGGGTTAACAGTCGGGCGTGAGTTGTTCGACGGCACGGTCGTCGAGATGCTCGGTGCAGGCGTACCGCTCTACCTGTTGCACAAGGCCGCCGCGACTGGACCCTGTCCACGGAAAGGTGCACAGCGCGACTACAGCCGGCACTGGATGCCGCTGCACCTGGATCTGGTCGTTGCTGACCTCGATTCGGCCTTGGCTCGGGCGCTTGGTGCGGGCGCGCAGCGGGAAGGTGAAATCCATGAATATGACTGGGGGCGCCTGGTCACGCTGAGTGATCCATTTGGCCACGGACTGTGCCTGGTGCAGTGGCGTGGCGAGGGATATGACCTGGTCACAGCCCATGCGGGAGCCATTGATGCGCAAAATTGAATTGGCAGGTAGGCAGGTACCGGTGATCGGCCAGGGGACCTGGCGTATGGGCGAGGACGAACGCCTGCGTTCGCGTGAGGTCGCCGCGCTGCGTGAGGGCCTCGACCTGGGTCTGAGTCTGATCGACACCGCCGAGATGTATGGTGAGGGCGGCGCAGAGCAGGTGGTCGGGGAAGCCATCGCCGGGCGTCGGGACGAGGTGTTTCTGGTCAGCAAGGTGTATCCGCACAACGCCAGTCTGGACGGTGTCCAGTCGGCCTGCGAGCGTAGCCTGAAACGCCTGGGTTGCGAGCGTATCGACCTGTACCTGTTGCACTGGCGCGGCCGCTATCCGCTGGCGGAGACCGTAGAAGGCTTCGAGCGGCTGCGCGAGCAAGGCAAGATCGCTGCCTGGGGCGTCTCCAACTTCGATCTGGACGATCTGCTGGAACTGGATCAGCCGGCATGCCAGGCCAATCAGGTGCTGTACAACCTGGAGGCCCGAGGCATCGAGTATGACCTGCTGCCTTGGCAACAGCGTGCCGGCATGCCGCTGATGGCCTACTGTCCGCTAAGTCAGGCGGGCGCCTTGTTGCATGAGCCGGTGCTGCGGCAGGTGGCTGAGCGACATGGGGCTACCGCTGCCCAGATAGCGTTGGCTTGGACACTCAGGCAGGACGGTGTGATTGCCATTCCCAAGGCCGCAAGCAGGGCGCATTTGCGCGATAACGCTGTAGCGGCTGCCATCGCGTTGAATGTGGATGATTTGAACCTGCTGGATGAGGTCTTTGCGCCACCACGTGGCAAGCGGCCGCTGGAGATGGTCTGAAAGGCCATCACTGACCAGTCGGCCGACGCGTGTCGTTCGGAATCAGTTGGCCGGATCGGCGGCCAGGCGTCCGGCGTCCTTGAGCAGAGCCTTGAGGAAGGCGTCCTGCAATTCGGGGTCGTTGCGCGTCAGCTCGATCAGGCTCTGTTCCAGCTCGCTGGCTTCCTCCTCCAGGCCAAGATCGGAGAGGCGCTTGACCCGGTGTACCCACTGGGCGACGTCGTCTCCCTCGAGGTCGTCGAAGATCAGGTCATGCGCCTCACGCAGCTTGCCGCGCAGGGTATGGCTGACCATCAGCGTCGTTTCGGCGCGAGCGACGTCATCACCAAGGCGATCTTCCACACTCAACTGCAGCATGTTCAAACGAGCGATGTCCTGCTCGGTGAAAGGGCTGTCCAGCAGGTTGAGGCGCAGGACCCCTGTGCTGTCGGTGAGCATCTCGAACTGCTGGTCACCCGCCTTGACCTGGACCGGGCGTTCGGCCCAGGGCAGGTTGGTGTACTCCATGCGACGATCACGTTGCACCTCGTCGATGCTGGCCAGATTCTGCTCGGCGCGACCATTGGACTCGACGTTCATGAACGGGTTGAGCCCGGCCATGCCGTAGCTGATCCAGTCGCGGGTTGCGGTTTCCGGCAAGCTGCCCAGCAGCACGACGTTGAGGATGTTGGCGCCGACGCCGGCAACCACCGCAACAGCGCCCATCGGCACTTCATAGATTTCGCGCCACGCCTGATAAGGGGTGTAGCGGTCGTAGCGGCGGGTGACCTCGAAGGCCGTGACCTCGTAGCTCTTCTGGTCATGCACACGCACTCGGCGTTGGGGCAACTCCAACACCTTGGGTTCGCCTGCGTCGATCTGCAACTGATGATCCAGCAGTTTTCGTTCGACGCGCTCCTCGTGCTCGCTACGCTGCGGCAACTGGTTGGCACAGCCGCTGAGGAAAAGGGCGCCGCACAGGGCGGCGCCGATGAGGCGAAGGTTGCTGCTCGTGTACATGATGTCTCGGTAGGGCGTGATCAGCGTTTGATACGGGCTTGCAGGAACGACAGGATCTCGGCCAGCGGCACGGCTTGTGCTTCGGTCTCGGCGCGACTCTTGTACTCGAGATTACCCTCGGCCAGGCCGCGGTCGCTGACCACGACGCGGTGCGGGATACCGATCAGCTCCATGTCGGCGAACTTGATGCCGGGGCTGGTTTTCTTGTCGCGGTCATCCAGCAACACATCGAAACCGGCGGCGGTGAGCTCGGCGTAGAGCTTGTCGGTGGCCTCGCGGACCTGCTCGGTTTCGTAGCGCAGCGGCACCAGGGCGATGTGGAACGGCGCCAGGGCATCGTTCCAGCGAATACCGCGCTCGTCGAAGTTCTGCTCGATAGCCGCAGCCACCACGCGCGAAACGCCGATGCCATAGCAGCCCATGGTCAGGGTGACCGGCTTGCCGTTCTCGCCCAGCACCTGGCAGTTCATCGCTTCGCTGTACTTGGTGCCGAGCTGGAAGATGTGCCCGACTTCGATGCCGCGCTTGA
>ENA-UOXB01001483-UOXB01001483.1-bioreactor-metagenome-genome-assembly--contig:-NODE-1483-length-11094-cov-8.804964_pt1 | contig 11094 bp, 9 predicted proteins | sample MGYA00238158_ERZ761615 | MGnify/ENA primary metagenome ERZ761615 (study PRJEB28904, sample SAMN06267902) | bioreactor metagenome | isolation source: Joint BioEnergy Institute, California, USA | place... | reverse complement strand
CAGCGCGGCGTACCCTGGAGACATTGCGTGAGCACCTGCTCGGCACCGACCTGGATGCCACCGCGCAGGCACTGTTTAACGAGAGCCGCAACCTGCTGATCGAATGCCAGCAACAGCTGCAGGCGCACCAGGAGTTGTTCGACGATTTCGTCTGGTATGGCGGGCAGCGCACGCAGCAGCTATACGACCTGGCTCTGGCCTCGCGCATGCGCCCTTTCGCCGACGTGCTGGCCGGTCAGGCGCGCATGTTGCGCGATCTTGGCCGTTCGCTCGGCAAGCAGGTGCGCCTGGAAATCGACGGCGAGAACACCCAGGTCGACCGCGACGTGCTGGAGCGCCTGGAAGCGCCACTGACGCACCTTTTGCGCAACGCCGTCGACCACGGTATCGAGCCACCGGCGCTACGAGCACGCAAGGGCAAGCCGGAAGAAGGCGTGGTACAGCTACGCGCGCGTCATCACGCCGGCATGCTGGTGCTGGAGGTCGGTGACGACGGTGCCGGTGTCGACCTCGAACGCGTCGGCCAGGCGGTGATCAAGCGCCGCTTCGCCACCGCCGAACAGGTGCAGCAGATGACCGAGGAAGAGCTACTGGCCTTCCTCTTCCTGCCCGGTTTCAGCATGAGCCAGCAGGTCACCGAAGTCTCCGGCCGTGGCGTCGGCCTGGACGTGGTGCAACACGAGATTCGTCGCATGCGCGGCAACGTACGGCTGTTGCAAAGCCCCGACCAGGGCTGCCTGTTCCACCTCGAACTGCCGCTGACCCTTTCGGTGGTACGTGCCCTGGTGGTGACCATCGGCGGCGAGGCCTACGCCTTCCCGCTGGCGCAGATCGAGCGCATGCTGCGCCTGCCACGCAGCGCCATCGTCCAGCTCGAGGGGCGTCAGCACTTCTGGCTGGAAAACGAACACGTCGGCCTAATCTCCGCAGCCCAATTGCTGCAATGCAGCGAGAAACAGGGCGACGATGACAGCATTCCCATCGTGCTGATCCGCGACCGCGAGCAATATCACGGCCTGGCGGTCGAGGCCTTCCTTGGCGAATTCACCCTGGTGCTGATGCCGCTCGATGCGCGCCTGGGCAAGGTACGCGATGTCGCCGCTGGCGCGCTGCTGCACGACGGCACGCCGGTGCTGATCCTCGATGTCGACGATCTGCTCAACTCCGTGGGCAAACTGCTCGGTGCCGGCCACCTGGAGCGTGTCGACCACGCCAGCCATGCACGCCAGGCCATCAGCAAGCGCGTGCTGGTGGTGGACGACTCGCTGACCGTGCGCGAACTGGAGCGCAAGCTGCTGCTCAGTCGTGGCTACCAGGTGGCGGTGGCCGTCGACGGCATGGACGGCTGGAATGCCCTGCGTGCAGAGCCCTTCGACCTGCTGATCACCGACATCGACATGCCGCGCATGGACGGTATCGAACTGGTCACCCAGGTGCGCCAGGACCCACGCCTGCGCTCGTTGCCGGTGATGGTGGTGTCCTACAAGGACCGCGAAGAGGATCGCCGCCGCGGCCTCGAGGCCGGTGCCGACTATTACCTGGCCAAGGCCAGCTTCCATGACGAAGCGCTGCTCGATGCCGTACAAACCCTGATCGGTGAGGCCCGCGAATGAGGATCGCCATTGCCAACGACATGCCCCTGGCGGTCGAAGCCCTGCGCCGCGCGCTGGCGGCCGAACCCGAATATCAGTTGATCTGGGTCGCCAGCAATGGAGAGGAAGCGGTCAGTCGCTGCCGCGAGGACAGGCCCGAACTGCTGTTGATGGACATGCTCATGCCCGGCATGGATGGCGTCGAAGCGACGCGGCAGATCATGAATGACACGCCCTGCGCCATTCTCATCGTCACCTCGGATGTCGAGCGCAACATGTCGCGAGTGTTCGACGCCATGGGTGCCGGCGCGCTGGATGTGGTTGCCGCACCGTCGCTCGGCCCGCAGCAGGTGCTGGATGCCGCCGCAGTGAGGCGCAAGATTCACAACATCGCCTGGATGATCGGCCACAAGACCTCACGCTCCGTCAAACCGACGCCGGTGCGCAGCGCCGACAATCGCGGCAAACGTCTGGTGGCCATCGGTGCCTCGGCCGGCGGCCCGGCTTCGCTGGTGGAGCTGCTGCGGCAAATACCGGCCGACTTTCCCGCCAGCATCGTGCTGGTCCAGCATGTCGATGAAGTATTTGCCGCCGGCATGGCGCAGTGGCTCGGCAGCGAATCGAACATTCCCGTACGCCTGGCGCGCGAAGGCGAAGTGCTGCAACCGGCCAGCGTGCTGCTGGCCGGTACCAACAACCATCTGTATCTCGCGCCGGAAGGACGCCTGGTATACCGGCGCGAGCCGGTCGACCAGGTCTACCGTCCGTCCATCGATGTATTCTTCGAGAGCGTGGCCACCCACTGGCGAGGGGAAGCGATCGGTGTGCTGCTGACCGGCATGGGCCGCGACGGCGCCAGAGGCCTGAAGCTGATGCGCGAGCGCGGCTTTCACACCATCGCCCAGGACCAGGCCAGTAGCGCCGTCTACGGCATGCCCAAGGCCGCAGTGGCATTGGACGCCGCGACGGAGGTGCTGCCCCTGGACAGGATTCCGACGCGCCTGATCGAGCGCCTCGGCTGAAAACGCCAACCCGCGGCCCAAGTAGCCGCGTAATTTAGGAAAACAAAGGCGGAGACGCACTTATGCAACGGCCCCAAGCTAACCCTAACCATCATTACGGTCTGCCCGACTATTCGATGATGGTGCTGCTGGTCGATGACCAGGCCATGATCGGCGAAGCCGTGCGACGGGCGCTGAGCGAAGAAAGCGATATCGACTTCCACTTCTGCGCCGACCCGCATCAGGCGCTGAGCGTGGCCCAGCAGATCAAGCCGACGGTGATCCTGCAGGACCTGATCATGCCCGGCGTCGACGGCCTCGAACTGCTCGCCCAGTACCGCACCGCTCCTGGCCTGCGTGACGTGCCGATCATCGTGCTGTCGACCAAGGAAGAACCCAAGGTCAAGAGCGCCGCCTTCGCCGCTGGAGCCAACGACTACCTGGTCAAGCTGCCGGATGTGATCGAACTGCTCGCCCGCATCCGCTACCACTCGCGCTCCTACCTGACCATGCTGCAGCGCGACGAGGCCTATCGCGCCCTGCGCGAGAGCCAGCAACAGTTGCTCGACACCAACCTGGTGCTGCAGCGCCTGATCAAGTCCGACAGCCTCACCGGCCTGGCCAACCGCCGCTACTTCGACGAGTATCTGGAAATCGAGTGGAGCCGCGCCCTGCGCGATCAGAGCGAGCTGTCGCTGCTGATGATCGACGTCGACTACTTCAAGGCCTACAACGACCAGCACGGCCATGTTGCCGGCGACGAGGTGCTGCGCCGCGTCGGTGAATCGCTGCGCAGCAGCTGCACGCGCGCCACCGACCTGGCCGCACGCTACGGCGGCGAAGAGTTCGCCGTGATCATGCCCGGCACCGCCGCGGGCGGCGCACGCCTGCAGGCGGAAAAGATTCGCCGTGCGGTAGAAGCCATGGGCATCCCCCATGACCTGCCCAAGCCAGGCTCGCCAATCAGCGTGAGCATCGGCATCGCCACCATTCGCCCCTCGGTGGAGCATGATCCGCTGAGCCTGGTGATCAAGGCTGACGAAGGCCTGTACCTGGCCAAGCACAGCGGGCGCAACCAGGTGGTTCAGGGCGGCGAGCGCAGCTGAGCCGGAGATAACCGACTCAGACGGTCGATAACCGCCCACTTTTCCGTGCTTCACCTCCCCCTCCGCAGCCCGCATATCTACTGACGTTGACGCCCCGAAAGGGGGCGTCGGGCATCGCTGTGCGCGTTCAAACAACCGCCCCTCGATTGACTGAATTAACCAGTTAGTACATTTTTCCTCGCAGTTACGTCACAACAACAAGAGACAGCCCATGACGCCCTGCATTCTGGTACTCAATGGCCCCAACCTGAACCTGCTCGGAACGCGCGAACCCGCCACCTACGGGCACGAGACCCTCGCCGATATTTCCAAACTCTGCGCCGATACCGCCGCCGAACATGGCCTGAAAATCGAATTTCGCCAGACCAACCACGAAGGTGAACTGCTTGACTGGATTCACGCCGCACGCGGACGCTGCGCCGGCATCCTGATCAACCCGGCGGCCTGGACTCACACCTCGGTGGCCATTCGCGATGCACTGGTGGCCAGTGAATTGCCGGTGATCGAAGTGCACCTGTCCAACGTGCACAAACGCGAGCCGTTCCGTCATCACTCGTTCGTCTCGCAGATCGCCGTAGGCGTCATCTGCGGGCTCGGTAGTCAGGGCTACCGACTGGGTCTGCAGTACTTCGCTCAATTGCTCAAGGGTTAAGAACCATGTCCTCCGTTACCAGTGGCATCCTCGCCGGCCTTATCGGCAAGGGTATCCAGGCCTCCCGCACGCCAGCCATGCACGAGCGCGAAGGCGATGCGCAGGGGCTGCGCTACCTCTACCGCCTGATCGACCTCGACCAGTTGGGCCTCGACCTCGATGCGCTGCCGAGCCTGCTCGATGCGGCGCAGCATATGGGCTTTACCGGCCTCAACATCACCTTCCCGGCCAAGCAGGCGATCATCCCGCTGCTCGACGAGCTGTCGAGCGAGGCGCGTGGCATTGGCGCGGTGAACACCGTGGTGCTCAAGGACGGCAAGCGCGTCGGCCACAACACCGACTGCCTGGGCTTCGCCGAGGGCTTTAGGCGTGGCCTGCCCAACGTGGACCGCCGTCGCGTGGTGCAGATGGGCGCAGGGGGGGCCGGTGCAGCCGTGGCGCATGCCCTGCTTGCCGAAGGCGTGGAGCGCCTGTGCATTTTCGAAGTAGAGCCAGGCCGCGCCCAGGCTCTGGCGGACAGCCTCAATGCTCACTTTGGTAGCGAACGCGCCGTCGCAGGTGACGACCTGGCCAGCGAAGTCGCCGCAGCCGACGGTCTGGTCAACACCACTCCGGTGGGCATGGCCAAGCTGCCAGGCACGCCACTTCCGGTGGAGCTGCTGCACACTGGGTTGTGGGTCGCGGAGATCATCTACTTCCCGCTGGAGACCGAGCTGTTGCGTCACGCTCGCGCGCTAGGCTGCCGCACGCTGGATGGCGGGACCATGGCGGTGTTCCAGGCGGTCAAGGCGTTCGAGCTGTTCAGCGGCCGCCCGGCCGATGCCGAACGCATGCAGGCGCACTTCGCCAGCTTCTGAGCCCACGCATGCAAAAGGCCCCTGGCAGCGACAACCCTGCCAGGGGCCTTTTCATATCTGCTCAGCCCTGGATATAACGCAGCACGGCGTCGCAGATCATCGTCTTGTGGCGTTGCTTGACCTGTTCGTCAGGCAGGTCGATCTGGAAGATTTCACCGAAGGTGTGGCGGTTGGACACCCGATAGAAGCAGAACGAGCTGATCAGCAGGTGCACGTCGAGCACATCGATACCCGGGCGGAACACGCCCTCTTCCGCACCGCGCCGCAGGGTCTTGCCGAGGGTATCGAGCACCACGTTGCTCATCTGGCGGATGGCCGGTGACTGCTTGACGTACTCACCGTAGTGGATGTTCTCGATACTGACGATTCGCACGAAGTCGACGTTGCGGTCGTGGTGATCGAAGGTGAACTCCACCAGCCGGCGGATCGCCAGCACCGGCGGCAGGGACGCCAGGTCGAGGCGGCTCTCGGTACCGCGAATGTCACCGTAGAGTTTGACCAGTACCTCGAGGTAGAGCTGCTCCTTGCTGCCGAAGTAGTAGTAGATCATCCGCTTCGAGGTCGCGGTACGCTCGGCGATGGCATCCACGCGAGCCCCGGACAGGCCCTGCTGGACGAACTCCGTGATGGCGGCCTGGAGAATGCTCTCGCGGGTCTTCTCCGGATTGTTCTTACGTACCTTGCGCACCACCTCGGTAGGTTGGGTGGCCAGGTTGGCAACGGCTTCGGTCATACGGCAATGGTCTTTTTTATAGGTATTGGTAGTGCGGATTATGGCAGGCCGCACAGACGTCGTGCAGCGGCAACCGAAGGGTTGCCGCATCGCCCACCTTACAGCCGCGGCCGCTTCAAACCGCCGCTGCGCGCCTTGGCCATGGCCGCCAGGCGTACCGCGACGTTGGCCGCACCGTAGCCCACGTAGCCACCCTTGCGCTGGATGATTTCGAAGAAGAAGCGCTCCTCGAACGGCTCGGTGTAGACGTGGAACAGCTCGCCACCCTGGGCATCACGGTCGTAGAGCACGTTGTAGTAGGCCAGCTCGCTGAGGAACTCGTCGTCGAAGTCGAAGCGTGCGGCCAGGTCGTCGTAGTAGTTCAGCGGAATCTCCAGCAGCGGAACGCCGGCTTCCTTGGCCCGCGCCACCTCGGCGAAGATGTCGTCGCAAGAGAAAGCGATGTGATGCACACCGGAGCCCTGATAGCTGGAAAGCGCATGGGCGATGGCGGTGTTGCGGTTCTCGGAGATGTTCAGCGGCAGGCGGATCGAGCTGCAGCGACTGCGAATCGCCCGGCTTTTCACCAGCCCGTAGGGATCGGGCAGCACCACCTCGTCGTCGGCCTCGAAATCCAGCAGGCTCTTGTAGAACAGCACCCAGCTGTCGAGCGAATCGGCCGGCAGCGCCAACGCCATGTGATCGATCCGTTGCAGCCCGCCGCTGACCTGAGCGCTGGCATTGAGGCTGAAATCGGTGTCGTAGATGGTCTGCCCTTCTCCGCCCTGCTCTACCAGATAGATCAGGCTACCGTCCGGTGCGCGCACGGCTGGAATTTCCCGCTCGTTGGGCCCGACCAGGCCGCGATAGGGCTGGCCGCGGTAGTCGCAGGCACGCTGCAGTGCCTGCGCGCCGTTCCTGACGCGCAGTGCAGTGGCGCAGAGCGAAGGGCCGTGCGACTCGAAGAAGTTGTGGGCAAAGGAGTAAGGCTCGGCATTGAGCACGATATTGATATCACCCTGACGCAGCAGGCTGACGTCCTTGGAACGATGCTGCCCGGCACGGGCAAAGCCCAGGCGTTCCAGCCAGCCGGACAGACGCGCGCCGACGGCCTCGTCGACAGCGAACTCGAGAAACTCGACGCCGTCGTAGCGGTGGGCAGCAGGTGGGGTGAAGAGCACGCCCGGCTCGATCTGATGACCCTCTTTCTCCAGTCGTTTGTGGGTCTTTTCCTCGAGGTAGAGCAGCGAGCGCAGGCCGTCGGCGGCGTTCTGCCGGGGTGGCGCGGCGCGGAATCCATCGTTGAAGATCTCCAGCGACAGTGGGCCGCGATAACCGCTACGCAGGATGGGAGCGAGGAAGCCCGCCAGATCGAATTCGCCCTGCCCAGGGAAACAGCGGAAATGTCGACTCCACTCCAGCACGTCCATTGCCAGAATCGGCGCATCGGCCATCTGCACGAAGAAGATCTTGTCGCCGGGAATATCGGCGATGGCCGCCGGATCGCCCTTGAGCGACAGGGTGTGGAAACTGTCGAGGATCACCCCGACAGCCGGATGGTCGGCCTGGCGCACCAGGTTCCATACCTGCTGGTAGGTGTTGACGTGACGCCCCCAGGCCAGCGCTTCATAACCGATGCGCAGGCCACGTGCGCCGGCACGCTCGCCGAGCAGGCGCAAGTCATCGATGAGGATTTCATCATCGCCCAGCGAGTCGGCGGCGACGTTGCTGCACACCAGCACCAGGTCGGTGCCCAGTTCCTGCATCAGGTCGAACTTGCGTTCGGCGCGGTCGATGTTGCGCTGCAGGCGGTCGCGGCGACAGCCTTCGAAATCACGAAACGGCTGGAACAGGGTGATGGCCAAGCCAAGATCGGCGCAGCGCTTGCGGATTTCGCTGGGGCTGCCGTCGTAGTAGAGCAGGTCGTTCTCGAAGATTTCCACACCGTCGAAGCCGGCAGCAGCAATGGCTTCGAGCTTCTCGGGCAGGGTACCGCTAAGGGAAACGGTGGCAATTGAACGCTGCATAGACGGCTCCGGGCTGAGGCGGCGCCGTGGTGGGCAGAGTGAGGGGTCGAGAGACTCCAGAGCCCTCACTCGCCGGTTGGTCGGCGCTCATGGATTGTTCGTAGCCTGGATTATTGGCAGGGCAATGCAGATCAGCAATTCAAAATGAACGAACTGGTTAGTTTTCCGTTCGATAATCGAACAGAGGTTATTTGCGCGACTGTCGCCGGCTCTGCCAGGCGGCCGCGAGGCCACTGAGGCAGATGATGAGGATGCCGATCAGCGCCGTGGTATCGGGTGTGTGGTTGAACACCAGCAAACCCAGCAGGCCGGCGAAGACGATCTGCACATAACCGAATGGGGCCAGCAACGCCGGGGCCGCGTGACGAAAGGCATGGGTCAGCAACAGATGCGCCGCCATGCCACAACCGCCCAGCGCCAGCATCATCAGGCCATGGGTGATGCTGGGGACATGCCAGAAGAACGGCACCAGCAGGCTCATCACCAGGGTGTTGACCAGGCCAGCGAAGAAGTTGCTGGTGGTGGCACTGTCCACTTCGCTCAGACGTCGGGTGAGAATCTGATAGAAGCTGAAACACAGCGCGGCGCTCAGCGGTAGCAGCACGGCCGGCGTGAACAGGCTGCCGCCGGGATGCACGATAATCAGCACGCCGATGAAGCCGATGATCACCGCCGCCCACTGCCCTGCGCTGACGCGCTCGCCAAGTAGCGGCACCGACAACGCGGTCACCAGCAAAGGCGCGAGAAAGATTACCGAGGTCGCCTCGGCCAGCGGAATGAACATCAGGCCGGTGGTGAACAGCAGGCTGACGCCCAGCAGGCACAGTGCCCGCAACACCTGCAGACCAGGACGTTTGGTACGCAACACACGCAGGCCGGATTGCGGCAGGAAGATGCCGGCCATCAACAGGGTGTGCACCATGTAGCGCGCCCAGACGATGAGGATGATCGGGTAGAAACCCGACAGGTATTTGGACATGGCATCGTGACTGGCGAACAGGAAGGTCGCCAGCACCATCAGGCCGATCCCCTTGAGCGGATGATTGGCGCCGGACAATGGAGTGATGCTCATGAAATACCCGGGAAGCGGACGCGCCGCAAAAAGATAGCAAGACAACTAACTATACAGGCCGCAACCGAGCAGCGCCTATATCGGCTGCGGCAACGGCTGGCGGGATTACGACTGACGGTCAAGCACCTGCCGTGTCTTCTCCAGCGCCATGCTGGCCCGCTGCAACGCGCTGACGCCCTGCTCCAGCAATTGCCGAGTGGGAATTTCCAGGCTCAGCGGAATGTTCGCCGGCAGGGTTCGCAGCAAGCCCGGCAGGTCGCAATCGCCCTCGCCGGGGAAACGCCGCTCGTTGCGCGCCTGGCGCAGGATTTCCGCCATGTCATCCGGGCGCGGCCCGGCTACATCGCACAACTGAGCGTAGCGCAAACGTTCGGCAGGCATGGCTGCCAGGTCCTGCAGACGCGAGGCCGAGCGGTCGAAGTGAAAGGCATCGACCAGTACGCAACCATTGCTGCGCCCCGCCGCGTTGACGATACGCGCCGCCTGGGGCAGGTCGCGAGCGTCGGTCCAGGGCATGAACTCCAGGTGCGGATGCAGGCCGTACGGCGCGGACAGATCACAGAGCGCAGCGAAGTTGTCGGTCAGGCGTGCCTCGTCTGGATCGTTGCCGGCCACCAGCAGTTCGCTGGCGCCGCATTCGGCTCCCACGGCGAGGATCGCTTCGAAATCGGCGACACGGGTATCCGGTTTCAGACGCAGTATTTCTACGTCGAGCACCCGAACGCCGGTGTCGCGCAGGCGTTGCAACGTCTGCGCGCGCAGAGCGGCATCGGCTACCAACGGGAAGTGGTGCTCCTCCGGCGTGGCCGGCACCAGGCGCAAGCCAACATGGCTGTAACCGGCGCGCGCGGCGACTTCGACCATCTCCGGTGGTGACAGCTCGAGTACGGTCAGGGCTGCCAGTGACAGAATGCGTTCGCTCATGATGACTCTCTGATCAGATGGTTTCGGGGGTGCTGGCCTGTCCGCTCTCCGCCGCCTGGCGAATGGCCTCGACCAGCGCCAGGGTACGACCGGCATCGGCGGCGCTGACCAGCGGCTGCGCCTGGCCACGGGCGACCTCGATGAAATGCAGGAGCTGACGGCGCAAGGCTTCGTCGGCGTCGAAGCGCTCATGCACCTGCTGCAGCGGCTGATGCCAACCGGCGCCGGCCTCGGAGTAGTGCCAGCATTTGAGCTGCGGAATGCTCAGGGCACCATGCGTGCCAGCGAGCAGGTAGCAGGGTTGGTCGGCCTGGCGCGGGTAGACCGGGTTCTCGCCCGATGTCAGCTCCCAGCTCCAGGGCGCCGCGGCGGCGTCAGAGCCGGTAAGGCTGCCCAGCGCACCGCCTTCGAACTGCAGCAGCACCGCAGCGCTGTCCTCATTGGCGAAGCCACGCACGCCGTTGCTGGTGATGGCCTGCACCTGGCGCACCTCGCCGCACAGGTGGCGCAGTAGATCGAGGTCATGAATCAGATTGGTCAGCAACATCCCGGCACCGGCCTCGCGGCGCCATGGAATGTCGTAGTAACTGTCGGGCTTTTGCACCTGCCATAGCGCAGTCACCGTAGTCAGCCGTCCCAGCGTGCCTTGCTCGATCAGCTCACGTGCTCGGGCGATCAGCGGGTTGTGCCGGCGATGATGACCGACCAGCACCGGCACGCCAGTGCGCTCGCTGGCCAATACCAGCTCGCGCACTTCATCCAGGTACACGCCCACCGGTTTTTCCAGCAGCACCGGCACGCCGGCGGCGATGCAGTCGAGCGCGGTGCTGACGTGCAGGGCGTTGGGGTTGGCGACGATCACCGCTTCGGGACGAGCCTCGTCCAGCATCTGCCGGTAGTCAGCGAAATACGCCACGCCGCACTCGGCGGCAAACGCCTCGGCCTGCGGGCCAGGGTCGGCGATGGCGCACAGCTGCGCTTCGGCGAGTGTCTGCAGGTGCTGGTGATGCTGACGGCCCATGACACCGGCGCCGATCAAGGCAATACGCAAGGGGGAAGTCACGCGTTGATCCTCTTGTTGTCGTGCTCGCGTGGGTGCGCCGGATGCAGCGGGCGCCTTTTTAATATTTAGAACTTAGTTCCAAAAAATC
>ENA-UOXB01001481-UOXB01001481.1-bioreactor-metagenome-genome-assembly--contig:-NODE-1481-length-11105-cov-8.637557_pt1 | contig 11105 bp, 11 predicted proteins | sample MGYA00238158_ERZ761615 | MGnify/ENA primary metagenome ERZ761615 (study PRJEB28904, sample SAMN06267902) | bioreactor metagenome | isolation source: Joint BioEnergy Institute, California, USA... | reverse complement strand
AGCTTTCAGGGCTTTAGGTATTGCGAAAGTGGCGGTGAAGAAGAGATTCGAACTCTTGATACGGTTTCCCGTATACACACTTTCCAGGCGTGCTCCTTCAACCACTCGGACACTTCACCGGATCTCGACGTTTTGGCGTGTAGCCCGTCGAGGTGCGCTAATGTAGACGAATGTTTTTCGAATGGCAAATTTTTTTAAAGGATTCATGCGCTTAAGAGCGCAGCGTGTTTTCCTTAGGGTCGTCGGCAGGCTTTTCGTCGAAACGCAGGTGGCCGAACAGCAAGAAGCCCAGGGACAGAAACAGGCCCACGCCGAAGAGCAACAGCACGCCCGCGGGACTACGCAGGTAGAGCGTCTCGCTGAGCACGACCGACACCAGCAGCAAACTGATCACGGTGACTGTATAAAGGATCGGGTACAGGATATTCATGGGCAGCTCCTTCGCTTCGCTGCTCACCTTAAGGGTCAGGTTTCGCCGTACGCCAATTGCTATCCAGCATCACCACGATAGGCAAAAACACTGACCCACCAGTCAGTCATGGCGCTTTACCGGAACGATTGGGCTGAGTACCTTCTGCCGACATTCAGCCCCGCGGCTCCAACAAGGAAAACTGCCATGAGCGACCTGATCAGCTATCAACTCGAAGACGGCATCGCCACCCTCACCCTGAGCAATGGCAAGGTCAATGCCATCTCGCCCGATGTGATCGCCGCCTTCAATACTGCGCTCGACCGCGCGGAACAGGATCGCGCTATCGTCATCATCACCGGTCAGCCAGGCATTCTTTCCGGCGGCTACGACCTGAAAGTAATGACCTCCGGCCCGCAGAACGCGATCAACCTGGTAGCCGCTGGTTCCAACCTGGCGCGGCGCATGCTCGCCCACCCCTTCCCGATAATTGTGGCCTGCCCTGGTCACGCCGTGGCCAAGGGTGCCTTCATCCTGCTGTCGAGCGATTACCGTATCGGCGTCGAGGGCCCGTTCAGCATCGGCCTGAACGAAGTTCAGATCGGCATGACCATGCATCATGTCGGTATCGAGCTGGCCCGTGACCGCCTGCGCAAGTCAGCCTTCCACCGCTCGGTGATCAATGGCGAGATGTTCGATCCGGCGGCAGCCGTAGATGCCGGCTTTCTGGACAAGGTGGTACCGGCAGAGCAATTGCTGGCCACCGCCCAGGCGGCAGCGCAGCAGATGAAGAAGATAAATATGACCGCGCACAAAAACACCAAGCTGAAAGTGCGCAAGGCGTTGCTGGAAATCCTCGATGCCGCCATCGAGATGGACAAGCAGCATCTGATGTAAACACGGGATACACCGCGCCTATGAAAAGCGCCGCATCCGTTAAGGTCGTGGCGCTTTTTTACACGTCGTCAGATGTCGGTGCGCACAGCGCAACCTACCCGGACTCACCGTGCCTGCACCGCATCATCCGGAGTAATCCAGCGCCGTCCAGGCCCTGCTGAGGCCCTGTGCCAGTACGCAGCCCGGCATGCTCAATTGTTCGTTGAAGGCTGCCGGCAACAGCGTGGTTTCCCCTTCCGCAGCACCATGGCGCTCAGTGAGCCACTGCAGCTTGCCGCAATTGGGCGTCTCGATTACGTAGCTAGCGGCGATGTTGGAGTGATGGCTGGGCAAGTGAATCACGTCGAGGACGACGCCGACCTCCTCGACACGCTGGCCATCGGACACCAGCACGGCCCACGCCTGCTCGCCCTCAATCACCAGATAGGCGCCATTGGCCTGTGGTCGTTCGATCTGCGGTTGCGCGCAGCCACTCAGCAAGGCCAATAGCACAATCGTCATCAGCATCTGTTGCATTGCCAATACCCCTTTAGCAAGGCGCCCATCGCGCACGGATGGGCGGGTTGTAATCGCGTGAGTGAGCTCACTATTACCCAATACTGTTTATTTGTACAGTATTTTTCGATTACCCTGTTTGGCAGTAAATGACCGAGCACATTAGGAGCACCATCATGCTGGACGTACTGCAGCTGAAACACCGAGTGAACCGTATGCCGCTGGAGCGCGTTCGCGAGATGGTCGATGAGTTGCGGCTCGAAGGCATCGTCACCGAGAGCCGCACTCCCTTTAATCGTCAGCACTTCAATACATGCTTCGCAGAGATCGAGGCGCTGTTGCAACGCGCTGGCTACCATCGGCAACTGGATGTGGTCGGTTATCAGGGGTTGGCCTACGCACTGTTCGACCCGGCTCGTTGGGAGGCCGTCGAAGTGCTGCGCTGGCTTCGTGATTACGTCGAAGAAGCTCACGTACAACCGGCCTCCTGAGCAGGCAACGCGAACCAAAAACGCTCAACGACGAACATTCATGCACGGCATTGGCTCAACAGTGAGTCTGGAAGATTGCTCTTGCGCAAGGATGCAAAAATCTCCAATCAATCTCATAAAACATACGTAACCCATTGTTTTAAATTGCTACGAGCAGACAAAGATGCCCTGCATCGAGTGCTCTTTGCGCATCGCAGAGTGATGCCCGATTTGCGCGTGTGAAAGCTGGCAAGGCCCTTGCTAAGTCCCTGTCAACATCCTGCGTAGCACGCCAACGGCGGCGGGCCGAGGATCACGGACAACGGCGTCCGTCAGGTCACCTCCTCTTACCGAGGCGGCCTGGCGTACGCCGTTTTTGTTTATGCGCTCTGACAAGGATTAGACCCATGACCGATCGTGATTCGAACAAGCCCTCGAGCACCAGCCGCCGCAACTTCCTCAAGCAATCCATCGCCCTGGCCGGCGCCGTGAGCGGTATCGCCGCGCTCGGCCTGTCCGCCCCTGCTTCGCTGCGCAGCGCGGCCTGGGCTGCCGGCTCCGATGCACCAGAAAAATCCGCGCTGACGGTCGGCTTCATTCCGCTGACCGATTGCGCCTCGGTGGTGGTAGCCGCGACACAGGGTTTCGGCGAGAAATATGGCCTGACCATCAACCCGAGCAAGGAGGCCTCTTGGGCCGGCGTGCGCGACAAGCTGGGTACCGGCGAACTGGACGCTGCCCACGTGCTTTACGGCATGATGTACGGCGCCCAGCTCGGCCTGGCCGGCCCGCAGAAAGACATGGCGGTCCTGATGGGGCTGAACCAGAACGGCCAGGCCATCACCCTTTCTAAACAGTTGCGCGAGGCCGGTGTGACCAACGGCGCGCAACTGGCCGAACACGTGAAGAAAGGCGGCAACCCGCTGACCTTCGCCCAGACCTTCCCCACCGGCACTCATGCCATGTGGCTGTACTACTGGCTCGGCAGCCTGGGCATCAACCCCATGAGTGACGTGAAGACCATCGTCGTGCCGCCGCCGCAGATGGTTGCCAACATGCGCGTCGGCAACATGGACGGTTTCTGCGTTGGCGAGCCCTGGGGCGCGCGGGCGATCTTCGACAAGATCGGCTTCACCGCCACCACCACCCAGCAGATCTGGCCAGACCACCCGGAGAAGGTGCTGGGCACCACCCGCGCCTTCATCGAGCAGTATCCCAACGCGGCGCGCGCGCTGATCATGGCGATTCTCGAAGCCAGCCGCTTCATCGAGGCCAGCGAGGAGAACCGCAAGAGCACCGCCAAGCTGATTTCCGGCAAGGCCTACGTCAACGCGCCGGTGCAGGTGATCGAGCCGCGCTTTCTCGCTCAGTATGAAGACGGCCTGGGCAACAGTTGGAAGGACGAACACGCCATGGCCTTCTGCAAGGACGGCAGCGTCAACTTCCCCTATCACTCCGACGGTATGTGGTTCCTCACCCAGTTCAAGCGCTGGGGCCTGCTCAAGGATGCGCCGGATTACGCCGCCGTGGCCGCGCAGATCAACCAGACCGCGCTCTACGCCGAGGCCGCCGGAGCGCTGAAACTGGCCGTGCCGAGCAGCCCGTTGCGCAGCAGCACGCTGATCGACGGTGCGGTCTGGGACGGCAGCAACCCGGCCGCCTACGCCGATTCCTTCGCCATCAAAGCCTGACCGGAGGTGACCATGAATGCGCCCCTGAAAACGCCATTACCCCCAGTCACCAAACCACGCGCGAGCCTTGTGACGCGGCTACCCGACGCGCAAACCCTCGCCACGCTGTTCAAGGCCGGCATCGCTCCGCTGCTGGGTATCCTCGCCTTCATCGGCTTCTGGTCACTGCTGGCGCAGTACAGCGAGGGTCTGCCCGGGCCTTTGAGCACCTGGCAGGCTGCCCTGGTGCTGTTCGCCGATCCTTTCTACGACAACGGCCCCAACGACATGGGCATCGGCTGGAACATCCTCAACTCGCTCGGCCGCGTCGGCGTCGGCTTCGGCCTGGCGGCGCTGGTGGGCATTCCCCTGGGCTTCGCCATCGGCCGCTTCGCCTTCCTGGCCGGCATGCTGGCACCGATCATCAGCCTGCTGCGCCCGGTCTCGCCGCTGGCCTGGTTGCCCATCGGCCTGCTGGTGTTCGAGGCAGCCGGCCCGGCGTCGATCTGGGTGATATTCATCAGCTCGATCTGGCCGATCATCCTCAACACCGCAGCTGGCGTGGCCAGCGTGCCGCAGGACTACCTGAACGTGGCCCGCGTGCTCAAGCTGTCGGAGTTCAAGGTGCTGACGCGCATCCTGTTTCCTGCCGTGCTGCCGCACCTGATGACCGGCATCCGCCTGGCCATCGGCGTGGCCTGGCTGGTGATCGTCGCCGCGGAGATGCTCACCGGCGGCATCGGCCTGGGTTTCTGGGTGTGGGATGAATGGAACAACCTCAACGTCGAGCACATTCTCATCGCCATCATCATCGTAGGTCTGGTGGGCCTGGCGCTGGAGCAGATGCTGCTGTTGATCGCCAGACGCTTCGACTACGCGAGCTGAAGAGACGCATCCGCCAACCTCGTAGCCAGGATGCAGTTCAGGAGCACGATCTCCGGTTCCCCGGATTGCATCCGGGCTACGTAAGCTTACAAATCAGTTCGATAACCGATTACAAGTCATTGTTTTAAATGAGTTCTTGACGAAGTCAGAACGGGAGAATTCCAATGGACAAATTCGTGGAGCTGACTGCCGTCAGCAAGCACTTCGACACCAAGAAAGGCCGCTTCCAGGCCCTGGCAGACGTCAACCTGAGCATCGCCCGCGGCGAGTTCGTGGCACTGATCGGCCATTCCGGCTGCGGCAAATCCACCGTGCTCAACCTGATCGCCGGCCTGCTCGAGGCCAACGAGGGCGGGTTGATCTGCAATGGCCGCGAGATCGACGGCCCCGGCCCGGAGCGCGCCGTGGTGTTCCAGAACCACAGCCTGCTGCCCTGGATGACCTGCTTCGGCAACGTCCATCTGGCCGTGGAGAAGGTCTTCGGCGCGCGCGAAAGCAAGGCCCAACTCAAGGCCCGCACCGAGCAGGCGCTGAACATGGTCGGCCTCAGCCATGCCATGCACAAGCACCCCAACGAGATCTCTGGCGGCATGAAGCAGCGCGTCGGCATCGCCCGCGCCCTGGCCATGGAGCCCAAGGTGCTGCTGATGGACGAGCCGTTCGGCGCCCTCGATGCTCTGACCCGCGCGCATCTGCAGGACGAGCTGCTGCGTATCGTCGGACAGACCCAGAGCACCGTGGTGATGGTCACCCATGACGTCGACGAAGCCGTGCTGCTGTCCGATCGCATCGTGATGATGACCAACGGCCCGGCGGCCACCGTCGGCGAAATCCTCGCGGTCGAGCTGCCGCGCCCGCGCGACCGCCTGGCCTTGGCCAACGACCCGCAGTACCACGCCTACCGTACCGCCGTACTGGAGTTTCTCTACCAGCGTCAGCAGCGCCCCGCCGCCTGAGCCTGTGACAACCGCTCTGGCTCAAGGGCTGGAGCGGGGAACCTCTGGCCTGTTGAGAGGACGAACCAGTGGCCTCAACCGACAAGCAGAGAACGCCGTGCTAGACCTTACGACCTGGAACCTGTCGATCCCGACTGAAAACGCCCCCACCACCATCAGCACCGAGCGCCTGAGCAATGGTTACGAAAGCCGCTACTTCCGGCGCAACGGCGATGGCAGCGTGACCTTCTGGGTACCGGTAACCGGCTCGACCACAGCTGATGCACGCTATCCCCGCAGCGAGCTGCGTGAAACCCAGCGTGACGGCAGCCTGAGCAACTGGCAGCACGCCAGCAGCGATAGCTACCTCAGCGCCGTGCTGAAGGTGGATCAGGTACCCAGTCGCAACAAGGTGGTGATTGGTCAGATTCACAGCACAGACGTGCCGGGCAGCCAGAACGATCCACTGGTCAAGGTGCAATACCACTATCGCCGCGGCGTCGGACGCGTGGAGCTGCTGCTGCGCGTCCGTCCCGGTGATAGCGAGGTGCAGAACATCCTGCTGGCCGACAACGTACAGCTCGGCGAACGCTTCGGTTACGACCTGCGCGTCACCCCCAGCGGCCGCCTCGGTGTCAGCGTGGCCAGCAGCGACGGTGACGAGGGCGCGGTTTACCGCCAGCTCAGCAGCCGCTGGAATACTCAGTACCTTTACTTCAAGGCCGGCGCCTACATTCAGGACAACTACGGGCCGGACACTGAAGGCGGTCGGGTTACCTTCTATCACCTCAACAGCACACACCGCTAAAGCTCGCGGCGACATACAATCGCCGCTTTTCTCGACTAAGGCTCGACCATGGCCCGCCTGACCCTGGAGTTTCCCGAAGACCAGTACTGCTACAGCACCCAGCTGACCGTGCGGGTCACCGACATCAATGGCGCCAACCACCTGGGCAACGACTCGATGATTTCGATGATCTCCGAGGCCAGGGCGCGTTTTCTCTACGAGTTCGGCATTCGCGAGACCGACGAGGACGGTACCGGCATCATCGTCACCGACCTGGCCACCACCTACCGCGCCGAGGCCCATGCCCGCGACCAGTTGCTGTTCGAGGTCGGGGTGATGGACTTCAACCGCTATGGCGGCGACATCACCTTCCGCATCACCCGCCCGGCCGACGGCACACTGGTGGCCATGGCCAAGTCCGGCTTCGTGTTCTTCGATTACCGCCAGTCGAAGGTGGTACCGATGCCGGACGCCTTCAGTGCCAAGTTCCCCAAGGTCAACCGGCTCGACTGAGTGGGGTCTTCATGCGCCAGGCGCACGCTGACGAAGCAGGCCCTGGCAGGAACTTGCACAGTTATTGCTGTGACTACCGTGACACGTTGCCAATCGTCTGCTACGCCTAGGTCAGAACAGAAAAAAGGGGGATCGAGGATGTCTGACACCTACCGCCGTGCCCGTCAGGCCGGACTACTCAGCAATCTGTTGGCAATCGCCCTGCTGACGCTGCCGCTACCGACTCACGCCACCAGTGGGGCCCTTCCTTCCAGCATCACTCCACAGGTTGCACTCAGCACTTACCGAAGTTGAGAGAAGCACCCGCCCCGTTCAGGTGCACTGACGGCGCAAACGCCTCGTTTTGCGGCAGCCCGGCGCTCGCCGAAATGCCGCAACGCCCCCCCCTATCAGGGCCTTCGTTCGATTGGCCCGGCACTTGCTTAGTCCCTGATACCAGGTAGCCAACGGCGGCCACCTCCCTCACGACAAAGACGTCGCCTCACCCGGCCTTCATGGCCTGCGGTGAAGCGGCGTTTTTTTTCGTGTTCGCCCCAGTGTCCGGGGCCGGCGCAGGTGTCGCGATCCGAGCCTGTACCGCAATCGCTCAACCCTGCTGTGGCTTCGGCCGCAGGGCCCTGCACCACAAGTGCACGGCCTCCCCGGCAGGCACGGCCGCCGTGTCCACGACCACGGTTCGCCGCGCCATGCCGGGCTCCTTCTCGCTGATGAGGTGATCGATGAATACAAGTTTCTGGAAAGCCGGCCACGCCCCCACCCTGTTCGCCGCCTTCCTCTATTTCGACCTGAGCTTCATGGTCTGGTACCTGCTCGGCCCGCTGGCGGTGCAGATCGCCACTGACCTCGAGCTCAACGCCCAGCAACGCGGCCTGATGGTGGCCACGCCGATCCTTGCCGGCGCCGTGCTGCGCCTGCTGATGGGCTTTCTCTGCGACCGCCTGTCACCGAAGACCGCCGGCCTGCTCGGCCAGGTGGTGGTGATAGTCGCGCTGTTCTGCGCCTGGCAGGTCGGCATCGGCAGCTACGAGCAGGCGCTGCTGCTCGGCCTGTTCCTCGGTTTCGCCGGCGCCGCCTTCGCCGTCGCCCTACCGCTGGCCTCGCAGTGGTACCCGCCGCAGCACCAGGGCAAGGCCATGGGCATCGCCGGTGCGGGCAACTCCGGCACCGTGCTCGCCGCACTGTTCGCCCCAGGCCTGGCGGCGCTATTCGGCTGGCAGAACGTGTTCGGCTGGGCACTGATCCCGCTGCTGGCGACCCTGGTGATCTTCGCCCTGGTCGCCAGGAACGCGCCGGAGCGGCCCAAGCCCAAGGCGTTCGGCGACTACCTCAAGGCACTCGGCGACCGCGACAGCTGGTGGTTCATGTTCTTCTACAGCGTCACCTTCGGCGGCTTCATCGGCCTGGCCAGCGCCCTGCCCGGTTACTTCAGCGACCAGTACGGGCTGAACCCGGTGACCGCCGGCTACTACACCGCCGCCTGCGTCTTTGCCGGCAGCCTGCTGCGCCCGCTCGGCGGTGCCCTGGCCGACCGCATCGGCGGCATCCGCTCGCTGCTGATGATGTACACCATCGCTTCGCTGTGCATCGCCGCGGTGGGCTTCAACCTGCCCAGCTCGACCGCGGCCCTGGCCCTGTTCGTCGCCGCCATGCTCGGCCTCGGTGCCGGCAACGGCGCAGTATTCCAGCTGGTGCCGCAGCGCTTTCGCAGGGAAATCGGCGTGATGACCGGGCTGATCGGCATGGCCGGTGGCGTCGGCGGCTTCTTCCTCGCCGCTGGCCTCGGCACCATCAAGCAGCACACCGGCGATTACCAATTGGGCCTGTGGCTGTTCGCCAGCCTCGGCTTGCTGGCCTGGGTCGGCCTGCACGGGGTCAAGCAGCGCTGGCGCACCACCTGGGGCAGCGCCGCGGTGACCGCCGCGCGGGTGTAACGAATGCCCCTGCAACTGAGTATCGGCGAAACCAGCGCCACCGGCCCGCGCAGCGAGAACCAGGACGCCCTGCGTGTGGTCACCCCGGCGCCGGCCCTGGCCGCCAGCAAGGGCTACCTGCTGGGCCTGGCCGATGGTGTCAGCCAGTGCGCCGACGGCGGCCTGGCCGCACGCGCGACCCTGCAGGCGCTGGCCCTGGACTACTACTCCACCCCCGAAACCTGGCCGGTGCAACACAGCCTGGATCGCCTACTGATCGCGCATAACCGCTGGCTACAGGCCAACGGCGGCGGCCAGCCGCTGCTCACCACCCTCACTGCTCTAGTGCTGCGCGGCCGTCGCTACACCCTGGCGCATATCGGCGACAGCCGCGCCTACCTGTGGCGCGACCACCAGCTCACACGCCTGACCGAGGACCACGTGTGGGAGCAACCGGACATGCAGCACGTGCTCAAGCGCGCCATGGGCCTGGACCAGCATCTGGTGGTGGACTACCGAGACGGCGAGCTGCAGGCCGGCGATCACTTCCTGCTGGTCAGCGACGGCGTCTGGGCCTGCCTCAGCGACACGCGCATCGGTGAGTTGCTGCAGCAAAGCGACGACGCCGAAACGACCTGTCAGGCACTGGTCAATGAAGCCCACCGCGCCGGCAGCCAGGACAACGCCAGTGCCCTGCTGGTAAAGGTCGAACAGCTACCTGAAGCCGCATTGGCTGACACCCTGGCCCAGCTCGAACATTGGCCGCTGCCGCCGCGTCTGCGCGATGGCCAGGAGTTCGAAGGCTGGCGAGTCGAAGGGCTGCTGGGTGAATCACGCCAGTCGCTGATCTACCGGGGGCGCGATGCTGACAACCTGCCCTGGCTGCTCAAGACCCTGCCGGCCAGCCGCGCCGGTGAGGAGCAGGCCGGCCCGGCGCTGCTGCAGGAGGAATGGTTCCTGCGCCGCGTCGCCGGCCGCCATTTCCCCGAGCTGCACGCCCTGCCGCAGCGCCAGCACCTGTATTACGTGCAGCGCCAATATGCCGGCCAGACATTGGCCGCGCGCCTGCGGCAGCATGGCCCGCTGAGCATGGCCGACTGGCAGGACCTGGCGCCGCGCCTGATCAAGGCGCTGGGCCTGCTGCACCGACGCAACATCATCCACCGTGACATCAAGCCGGAGAACCTGCTGCTTGGCGACGACGGGGAGCTGCGCGTGCTCGACTTCGGCCTGGCCTACTGTCCGGGCCTGACGCGCGACGAGACCCACAGCCTGCCCGGCACCCCCAGCTATATTGCTCCAGAGGCCTTCATCGGCACGCCGCCCAGCGCCCAGCAGGATCTCTATGCCGCCGGCGTGACCCTCTATCACCTGCTCACCGGTCACTATCCATACGGCGAGGTCGAAGCCTTCCAGCACCCACGCTTCGGCCAGCCAACGCCGGCCAGTCGCTATCGCCCGGATCTGCCGGCCTGGCTCGACGAGGTCTTGAACCGCGCGGTAGCCGCCGCCCCGGCGCAGCGCTTCGAAACCGCCGAGGAATGGCTGCTGGCCCTGGAAAGCGGCGAGCGTCAGTCGCTGAACAACCGTCCCCGGCCGCTGCTCGAGCGCGAGCCGCTACTGGTGTGGCGCACGGTGGCGCTGGTGTCGCTGCTGCTTAACCTGCTGCTGGCGCTGCTGCTGTTCAAATAGCCCAGTTCGCACCAAAGCAGCGCAAAACGCCTCGCAAAGGTGCACAAACCCAGTCACCACACACCGCCAAGTTGCTGAAAAGCCGGGAAAACAGGGTTCCGAGAAAGTTGGCACAAGCGCTGCATTGTTACTGGCAGCAAACACATAAAGCGCGACCTTCAACGAAGAAGGCTGCACTTCCCGATAGAACGGGATCTGGACAAAGGCGTCCTCGCTAGGTGACTAGCGGGACGCCTTTTTTGTTTTTCTGGCCTGCCATTCATGGCGGCCACTTTTTTCCGTGATCAATGACTCAGGAGATGGCCGGCATGCAAAAACTCAAGCTGGTGATGATCGGCAACGGCATGGCGGGTGTGCGCACCCTCGAAGAGCTGCTCAAGCTCGCCCCCGATCTCTACGACATCACCGTGTTCGGCGCCGAGCCGCACCCCAACTACAACCG
>ENA-UOXB01001480-UOXB01001480.1-bioreactor-metagenome-genome-assembly--contig:-NODE-1480-length-11106-cov-27.863270_pt1 | contig 11106 bp, 9 predicted proteins | sample MGYA00238158_ERZ761615 | MGnify/ENA primary metagenome ERZ761615 (study PRJEB28904, sample SAMN06267902) | bioreactor metagenome | isolation source: Joint BioEnergy Institute, California, USA... | reverse complement strand
GACGAGGGCTGACGCGCCGAGGAGCGACAGTGCTCCGAGGGTCTTCTTCATAGCGATTCCTTCACTGTGTGGGATGCGGCGGCTCGGTCGAGCCGTCGCGGATACGGGGTGGTGCGTGGTGACGCGGGTGGTGCGGGTCAGGAGACTCCGAGACGGCCGGACAGGACCATGACGGCCGCACCGCGCAGGACGATGTCCTCGCTGTGGGTCGACATGCGCACCTGGAGCCCGTCGTGGAAGGTGGCGAGGGTGCGGGTGCGGACGGTGTCCGCTGCGGCCTCGGCGAGCGCTCCGCCGAGGAGGTCGGCGGGTCCGGAGAGGGCGATCTCCGACAGGTCGAGCGCTCCGACGATCGGGGCGAGGGCGATGCCGAGCCGCTCGCCGGCATCGCGGAGGACGCTGTCGGGGTCGTCGGTCGCGGCGAGTCGCTCGCTCAGGGCGGGAACCGCGAGCCACGCTTCGAGGCATCCGATCTTGCCGCAGGCGCAGGCAGGTCCGCCGTCGGTGCCGACGGTGACGTGGCCGATCTCGCCGGCGGCGAACCGGGCGCCGGCGAGGGGCTCTCCCCCGGTCAGGAGGCCCGCACCGACACCGCGACCGACGCGCACGAGGATGACGTCGTCGCCGGCACCTCCGAACGTGTGCTCGGCGAGGACGGCGGCGTTGGCGTCGTTGGCGACGAGCACGGGGAGCCCGACCTCTGCTTCGAGCGCACCGGCGAGGTCGAGATCGTCCCAGCCGAACCCGGGTGCGGCGACGACGACGCCCCGATCGTCGACGACACCGGGCGTTCCGACGCCGAGACCCAGGACCGGGGCGTGTGCGTCGGCGACGACGGTGCGCGCGAGGGCGAGGATCGCACCGAGGACGTCGGACTGGCCGGCGGGGACCGGGACGCTGTGCCGGGCGACGATCTCGCCGTCGAGGGTCAGAACCGCTCCGAGGAAGCTCTCGCTGCCGGACAGGTCCAGCCCGGCGATGCGGTGGCCGTCTCGGGCGATGTCCACGAGGATCGCTGGCTTGCCGGGACCGGATGCCTCGCGCACACCCTGCTCGACGACGTACCCGTCCTCCATCAGCGAGCCCACGAGATCGGAGATGGTGACCCGGGTGAGCCCGGTCTCGCGTGCGAGATCGGCGCGGCTCATGGCCCCCTCGGAGAAGAGCGACTGGAGCACGAGCGCACGGTTGTGCGCGCGGGCGTGCTCCGGGAGGATCTTGCCCGCCGCGCGTCGGGAACGGGTCACGGCGGTGGATCGGGTCGGCGTCGACATGTTTGTTAGTAAGCCTTACGAATAGCCTCATCGCAAGGGGTCCGACCATTTTGCAAGCAGTCTTAACAAACTCGTTACACTCCGGGCGTCGCCGCGCCCGCCGTAGAATCCAGGTATGTCCGAGCTCCCCCACGTCCGGCCCGAGCGACCCGCGGAGCCCGCACCCGCTGCCGCCGCATCCGTCGCCTCCGCACCCGGAGCCTCCGCGCCCCAGGCGTCTGCGCCCGAGCGACTGTCGGCCCTCGACCTCCTCAGCTTCCTGTGCACCCTGTTCGCGGTCGCGTCGCTCGCGATCTGGGGCTTCACGGCGTGGGAGTTCCCCTGGAACATCGTCTTCGGCATCGCCGCACCGCTGGCGACGCTGATCGTCTGGGGGCTGTTCGCCTCGCCGCGGGCCGTCGTCCGCGTGCACCCGTTCGTGCGCGGCCTCGTCGAACTGCTCATCTACCTGTCGGCCACGATCGCCTGGTGGAGCGCGGGTCAGGCGTGGATCGGCCTCGGCTTCGCCGTGGTCGCCGTCACGGTCGGGGTTCTCGCGGGGCGCCGCCGCCTGTCGTGACCGACGTCGCCGCCCTCCTTCGCGACGCGCTCGGCGCGCGCGTCGACACCTCGGAACCGGCCCTCGAGGCGGCCCGGGCGGACAAGTCCGGCCACCGCGCGGCGGGGCGGCCGCTCGCGGTCGTGCGCGCGGCATCCGTATCGGACGTCCAGGCGACGATGCGGATCGCCACCGCGACCGGCACGCCGGTCGTGACCCGCGGCGCGGGCACCGGCCTCGCCGGCGGCGCGAACACCGGCGCCGGGGAGATCGCCCTGTCGGTGCGCGACATGGGCCGAGTCCTGGAGGTTCGGCCCGATGACCTGCTGGCGGTGGTGGAACCCGGCATCCTCAACGCGGATCTGGGGCGCGCTCTCGCCCCGTACGGCCTGTGGTGGGCACCCGACCCCGCGAGCCGCGAGATATCGACCGTCGGGGGCAACATCGCGACCGGTGCGGGCGGGCTGCTGTGCGCGAAGTACGGGGTCGTCCGCGACGCGGTCCTCGCCCTCGATGTCGTCCTCGCCGACGGCCGCCTCATCTCCACCGGCCACCGCAGCGTGAAGGGCGTGACGGGGTACGACCTCACGGCGCTCATGATCGGGTCGGAAGGAACACTCGGCGTCGTCGTCGGGGCGACCCTCAAGCTCCGCAGACTCGTCCCCGGCGAGACCCGCACACTGACGGCGCAGTTCCCCGACGTGCGCACGGCCGCCGCGGGGGCTGCGGCCGTGACCGCTTCCGGTGCGCAGCCCGCGATCATGGAGCTGATGGATGCCGTGAGTCTGGCTGCTGCGCACGCACTGCTGGGCCTCCCCTCCCCCACGCCCGGCGCGACCCAGCTGACGGTGCAGACCGACGGCGTGGCCGCCGCCGCGGAGCAGGCGGCGATCGCCGACGTCCTGTCAGCGGTCGGCGGCGCGGTCCGCCTCGCCGCCGACGACGACGAGGCCGCGCAGCTCTGGGCCGTCCGGCGCGCGATGCATCCGGCGATGGAGAGCCTCGGCACGGCTCTCATAGAGGACGTCTCGGTCCCGCGCAGCGCCCTCCCCGCGATGTTCGACGAGATCGCCCGCATCGAGACGGAGTTCGACCTGACGATCCCGACCGTCTGCCACGCGGGCGACGGCAACCTCCATCCCAACTTCATCTTCGACGGGGACGAGGTCCCGGAACGCGTGTGGCAGGCGGCGGATGCGCTGTTCCGCGCCGCCATCGCCCTCGGCGGCACTCTCACGGGAGAGCATGGCATCGGCGTCCTCAAGAGCCGCTGGCTCGCCGACGAGCTGGGTGAGGATCAGTGGTCGCTGCAGCGCGGGATCAAGGCGGTCTTCGATCCGGCCGGCATCCTCAACCCGGGCAAGGTGTTCGCGGGTCAGCCGTGACGCACGGCCGCGCGCGAGGGCGTCCGCGATGAGCGGTCCGCAGACGGCCGCGTCGTGACCGCGAGCACCATCGACACGATGCCGACGACGGCGGGGATCGTCGCCGGGAGGACGCCGACCGGGCCGCCGATTCCGGGCGCCACGACGGTGACGGCCGCGAACACGACGGCGAGCCCGAGCCCGAGGGTGATCGCTGCGAGCGGGATCCAGCTCCACGGGCGAGGGATGACGCCGATGCGCAGGATCGCGATCGCGCCGCCGATCGCGAGGACGTAGGAGACGATCGCTCCCAGCGCGGCCGTCGACTCGGCGCCGGCGGCGTACCCCGTCGGCCCCGCCCACCAGACCGCACGCACGAGGACGAACGCCCCCAGAGCGAGCAGCACGATCATCCCGGCTGGTCGGCGCGCGACGACGCTCTCCGACGGTCGCAGCCCGAACGCATAGACGATGCAGGCGGCGGCGGTGAGCACGCCGGCGCCCAGCTCATAGGGCACGGCCGCCGCGTTCCCCGAACCCGCCGCGAGCGCGGCGAGCACCCCGAGGACGCCCTGCCCGAGAAGCAGGAACCCACCCAGCAGCCACGACCACACCGTTGTGCGTTGCATGGGCACACGATATGCCCGGGGGTCCGGCGCTGTCATCCGCCGTGCCGGGCGCGCGGGTGCACTGTTCCTCCAGCGAAGCCGTGGCAGGCTCGAACGGCCCCGACCCGAGGAGGACCTGACGTGCCCGCATCCCGCTTCGCCCGCATCATCGGCGCGCTGCTCGCCGCCGGTTCCGTCGTCGCGTTCGGCGCGGCGTGCGCCCCCGAATCCCCTCACCGCGAGAAGCAGACCGTCGCCTCCGCGTGCACGGCAGTCGCAGACACCGTGGGGAACGCGATGGCGGTTTTCACCGAAGCGGATGCCGCCGATCCGACTGCCGCCGCGACGGCCACCGCCGGCGCGCGCGACCAGTTGGAGAAGCTGACTCGCTCGATCGACAACGACAGGGTCGGTGCGGTCGTCGCCGACCTGGCGGCAGGATTCGACGTCCTCGCCGACGCGACCTCGGCCGCCGCCGACGGAGACGTGGACGGCGTCACCGGCCTCAGCGAGGCGACCGACCGCATCCGCTCGGGAGTCTCGGAATATCACGATCTGTGCGCGGGATGAGCCGCGCACAACCCTGGTCGCGTACCCTTTCGTGAAGCGACATTCGCCCTGGCGACGGACCGCGGATCCCCGCGGCGACCGGAACGCCGGGCAGCAGCTCGGGGGAGATCGATGTCCGAGATCATCACACGCCAGGACGCGGGCGACACCGTCGCTTCCGACGCGTCCGTCGACGTGCGCTGGGCGCCCGCCGCTCCCGCTCCGAAACCTCGACGTCTCTGGCTGAAGATCGGCGTCCCCGTCGCCGCCGTCGTGGCTGCGACGACCGTCTGCTCGCTCGTCTTGATCGCACCCGGCACGACCGCTGCCGGCGTGCCGGTGGGGGGCCAGACCTCCGGTTCGGCAGCCGACTCGATCTCATCCCGTCTCTCCGCCGTCGAGGTCTCCCTCGGCGACGGCGGTCCCACCGTCTCGGCCGCCGACCTCGGTGCGTCCGTGAACGCCTCGGCTCTGGCGGACGCCGCGTTCGCCGGCAGCCCGATGTGGAACGTCGGCGCCTGGTTCGCCGAGTACGGCGCCCCCGAGGTGAGCCTCGACCCCGAACGCGCGACGAACGCGTTGCGCGCCGCGCTGCCCGACGCCTACGCCGATCCGACACCCGCGGCCGTGGCATTCCAGAACGGCGCCTACACGGTCACTCCCGCTGTCGATGGGACCGGCGTCTCGCTCGACGCGGTGCGCCGCGCCCTCGAGTCCGCGCTCAGCTCCGGAGCTGCGACAGCGACCGTGGATCCGACGCCCGAACCCGTGGCCTCCGTCGTCACGACGGTCGCGGCCGAGGCGACGGCGGCGAGCCTCAACGACATGATCGCCGACGCGGGCTTCTATGTGGGCGACGATCGGGCCGTCCCGGTGTCGGCCGACACGCTCGCATCGTGGCTGACTGTGGCAGCGGACGAGTCCGGCACGTTCTCCTTCACGGTGGATGCCGCCGCGATCCAGACCGCTGTCGACGGGCTCCCCGACCAGGTCGATCAGGACCCCGTCGACGCATCCGTCCTCGCGAACGAAGCGGGGACGGTGCTCACCACTCTGGTCGAGGGGCAGGACGGCCGCGTGCTGGGTGACACGTCCGGTGTGGCTCGCGAGTTCGCCGAGCAGCTCGCCGGCGGTGACGCCTCGTACGACCTGGCAGCCGACGTCACTCCTCGAGGCACCGTCAGCACGGTCCGGCTCGCAGAGGTCGATCTGGGAGAACAGCGCCTCTACCTGAAGGAGAACGGCAAGGTCGTCGACACGTGGCTCATCTCGAGCGGTCGGGACGGCGCGATCACCTATCAGGGCCACTACTCCATCGGCTGGCGCACTCCCCTGCAGGACATGAAGGGCACCTCGCGCGACACCGGATCGAAGTACACGCAGCCCGACGTTCCCTGGGTCATGTATTTCAACGGCAACCAGGCCTTCCACGGCGCCTACTGGCACAACAACTTCGGACAGCAGATGAGCGCCGGCTGCGTGAACATGCCGCCCGCTCTCGCGAAGAAGCTGTACGACTGGATGCCCGACGGCGGCGACGTCTGGATCCACGCCTGACACATTCCGGCTCCTCGGAATCCGTCCTGTGCGCGGGACACCGATCACGGTTAGCCTGTGCTCATGGCTGACCTCCGCGTGGAAGAACTGTCGGCGTCGACGATCGTCGCCGTGAACACCCTCTCGCTCAAGCCGGGCCAGGAACGCTTCATCGCACCCGAGAGCTACGCGATCGCAGCGACCGTCGTCGATCCCGCCACGTCGTGGCAGCGAGTGATCCTCGACGGCGACGAGGTCGTCGGCTTCGTGAGCGCCGGCTTCGACGAGGACGCCCCGCACGAGCACTTCCGCTCGGTTCTGTGGCGGATCAACGTGGATGCCGACGACCAGGGCCGCGGCGTCGGTCGCTACGCCGTCGACCAGCTCGTCGACGAGGCGCGCGCCCGCGGCTTCGATCACGTCAACGTGATCTACGAAGCCGGCGAGGGCGGCCCGGACGCGTTCTTCCGCCGCGTCGGCTTCACTCCCGTCGACGAGACCGAGTACGGCGAGGTCGTCGCGCAGATCCGTCTCTGACCGACCCCGAACGCACGGATGCCCCGGCCCGCTCTCGCGGCCGGGGCATCCGTCTGTCGGATCAGAGTCCGTCGATGATGCCGTTCAGCGTGGCCGACGGGCGCATGACCTTCTCGACCAGCGCGGTGTCGGGACGGTAGTAGCCGCCGATCTCGGCGGGCGAACCCTGCACGGCGATCAGTTCGGCCACGATCGTCTCCTCGTGGGAGGTGAGCGCCTCGGCGACGGGGGCGAACGCCGCCGCCAGCTCGGCGTCGGCGGCCTGGCGGGCCAGCTCCTGAGCCCAGTACGTCGCCAGGTAGTAGTGGCTGCCGCGGTTGTCGATCGTGCCGAGGGCACGGCCGGGGGACTTGTTCTCCTCGAGGAAGGTGCCGGTGGCCGCGTCGAGCGTGTCAGCGAGCACCTTGGCGTGCGCGTTGCCGGTGTAGTCGGCGAGGTGCTCGAAGGATGCCGCCAGCGCGAAGAACTCACCCAGGGAATCCCACCGGAGGTAGTTCTCCTCGACCAGCTGCTGCACGTGCTTCGGAGCGGAGCCGCCCGCACCGGTCTCGAACAGTCCGCCGCCGGCGAGCAGCGGGACGATCGAGAGCATCTTGGCGCTCGTACCGACCTCCAGGATCGGGAACAGGTCGGTCAGGTAGTCGCGGAGCACGTTGCCGGTGACCGAGATGGTGTCCTCGCCGCGGCGGATGCGCTCGAGCGAGTACCGGGTCGCCTCGGCGGGGGCGAGGATCTCGATCGTGAGCCCCTCGGTGTCGTGATCGGCGAGGTAGGTCTTCACCTTCGCGATGAGGTTCGCGTCGTGGGCACGGTTCTCGTCGAGCCAGAACACGGCCGGGTCGCCGGTCGCGCGGGCGCGGGTGACCGCGAGCTTCACCCAGTCCCGGATCGCGACGTCCTTCGTCTGGGTCGCGCGCCAGATGTCGCCGGGCTGGACGGCGTGCGAGAGGAGGACCTCGCCTGCCGCCGTGACGACCTCGACGGTGCCGGCGGCGGTCATCTCGAAGGTCTTGTCGTGCGAGCCGTACTCCTCGGCCGCCTGCGCCATGAGGCCGACGTTGGGCACGGAGCCGATCGTGGCCGGGTCGAGCGGGCCGTTCGCGATCACGTCGTCGATGGTCGCCTGGTAGACGCCGGCGTAGGACGAATCGGGGATCACGGCGATCGTGTCGGCCTCGCCGCCGTCGGCGCCCCACAGCTTGCCGCCGTTGCGGATGAGCGCCGGCATCGACGCGTCCACGATCACGTCGGAGGGGACGTGGAGGTTCGTGATGCCCTTGTCGGAGTTGACGTAGGACAGCCGCGGGCCGGCCGCGATCGCCGCGTCGAACGCTGCACGGATCTCGTCGCCGCCCTCGACGTGGCCGAGACCGGCGAGGATCGCGCCGAGTCCGTCGTTGGGGGTGAGCCCCGCCGCCGCGAGCGTGTCGCCGAAACGCGAGAACACGTCGGCGAAGAAGGCGCGGACGACGTGTCCGAAGATGATCGGGTCGCTGACCTTCATCATGGTGGCCTTGAGGTGCACGGAGTAGAGCACGTCCTCGGCCTGCGCCTGCGCCACGGTGTCGGCGAGGAACGCGTCGAGCGCCTTCGCCGAGAGGAACGTCGCGTCGACGACCTCGCCGGCGAGGACCTTCAGGCCGGACTTCAGCTCGGTGACGGCGCCGTCCTCGCCCGTGAAACGGATCGACAGGACGTCGTCGCCCTCGAGGACCGTGGAGGTCTCGTTGGACTTGAAGTCGTCGTGGCCGAGCGTGGCGACGCGCGTCTTGCTGCCCTCCGCGAAGGCCTTGTTGCGGTGCGGGTGCTTGCGGGCGTAGTTCTTCACCGACAGGGGGGCGCGACGGTCGCTGTTGCCCTCGCGCAGGACGGGGTTGACCGCCGATCCCTTGACGCGGTCGTAGCGGGCGCGGACGTCCTTCTCGCCGGCATCCTTCGGCTCGTCCGGGTAGTTCGGGACGTCGTAGCCGGCGGCCTGCAGCTCGGCGATCGCGGCCTTGAGCTGCGGGATGGATGCCGAGATGTTCGGCAGCTTGATGATGTTGGCCTCGGGCTGGGTCGCGAGAGCGCCGAGCTCGGCGAGCGCGTCGCCGACCTTCTGCTCCGCGGTGAGCTTCTCGGGGAAGAGGGCGAGGATGCGGCCGGCGAGCGAGATGTCGCGCGTGTCGATGCGGACGCCCGCCTTGCCTGCGAAGGCCTCGACGATCGGCAGGAAGGACGCCGTCGCCAGCGCAGGGGCCTCGTCGGTGTAGGTGTAGATGATGGTGGAATCAGGCACGTGTCGTCTCCAGGAAAAGGGCGTCGCGGATGCCCCTCAGCGTATCGCACCACCCCGGTTTCTCTCGATATCGAGATATCTCCGGCGGTGACCCTCGACCGCTAGTGTGAGCCAATGCCGCGCTTCGATCTGCCTCTGTCCGACCTCCGCGACTACCGTCCCGAGATCCGCGTCCCCGCAGACTTCGACGACTTCTGGACCAGCACCGTCGCCGGTGCGCGAGAGGCGGGCGGTGCCCCCGTCGTCAGCCCCGTCGAGACGCCTCTCCGCGGCATCGACGCGTTCGACGTGACCTTCCCCGGCTTCGCGGGCGATCCCGTCAAGGGATGGCTGCTCCTCCCGGCTCAGCGGAACGGCGCGCTGCCGGCCGTCGTGGAGTTCAACGGGTACGGCGGCGGCCGCGGCCTCCCCTTCGAGCGTCTGGGGTGGGCGGCATCCGGGTACGCGCACTTCTTCATGGACACCCGCGGTCAGGGAAGCGCCTGGGGCTCGGGAGGCGCGACCCCCGATCCGCACGGCGCCGGTCCCGCCTTCCCCGGGTTCATGACCCGGGGCATCGACGACCCCGAGACGTATTACTACCGTCGCGTCTTCACCGACGCGGTGCGCGCGATCGACGCGGTGCGCTCCCTCCCCGAGGTGGATGCCGCCCGCGTCGCCGTCTGCGGCGGCAGTCAGGGCGGCGGCATCGCGATCGCCGCGGCCGCCCTCAGCGACGACCTGGTCGCGTCGATGCCCGACGTGCCGTTCCTGTGTCACTTCGAGCGCGCCGTCGGCATGACAGGGCGCGACCCGTACGAGGAGATCGCCCGCTACCTCTCGGTCCACCGCGGCGCCGAGGAGCGCGTCTTCGAGACCCTGTCGTATTTCGACGGGGTGACCTTCGCGGCGCGGGCACAGGCGGCATCCCTGTTCTCCGTCGCTCTGCTCGATCCCATCTGCCCGCCGTCGACCGTCTTCGCGGCGTTCAACGCGTGGGCGGGAGCGGACAAGGAGATCGAGGTCTTCCCGTTCAACGAGCACGAGGGGGGTCAAGCCCACCAGTGGCAGCGTCAGGCCCAGTTCCTGGCGGCGCGGGTCTGAACGCCATGAGTCTCACGCGCCGTGCCCTTCACGCCGACTGGACCGTCCGCGCCGCTGCCGGACCGGTCCCCGAGCCCCTCGCGGGTCTCACGATCCCCGCCGCCGTTCCCGGCGGCATCCATGTCGACCTCCTCGCGGAAGGCCTGATCCCCGACCCGTTCCACGGCGACAACGAGTCGCTGCTGGCATGGATCGGTCTCGTGGACTGGACCTACCGGACCACCTTCGCGTGGACGCCCGACGGCGACGATCGGCACGACCTCGTCTTCGACGGGCTCGACACGGTGGCGACGATACGTCTCAACGGCGAGGCGATCGGCGAGGTCGCGAACCAGCACCGCTCCTACCGGTACGACGTCGCGGCTCTCCTGCGGGAGGGCGCGAACGAGCTGGAGGTGGCCTTCCGAGCGCCCGTCCCCTACGCGAATCAGGCGAGCCTCGACCTCGGAGCGCGACCGCGCCCCTACCCGCTGCCGTACGAGGCGATCCGCAAGTCCGCCTGCAGCTTCGGCTGGGACTGGGGCATCGCGACGTACACGAGCGGGATCTGGAAAGCCGTCCACCTCGAGTCCTGGTCGACGGCGCGCCTCGCCGAGGCTCGCGTCGTGGCGACGCCGGAGGGCGACGGCGGGCGGGTCTGCGTCGACGTCGTCCTGGATCGAACGGATGCCGGTGGACATCCGGCCGCCGTCCGCGTGACCGTGCGGGGGCCGGGCGCGGAGGGCAGTGCGGAGGTCACTGCGGAGGCGACACTCGAGGGCACCGAGGGTCGCGTCGAGGTCGAGTTGGGCGACGTCGAGCGCTGGTGGCCGGTCGGTCACGGGGATCAGCCGCTCTACACGGTCGAGGTCATCCTGGAACGCGACGGCGTCGTCATCGACGGGGCCGCGCGTCGCGTCGGGTTCCGGACGGTGAGATGGAACACCGAACCGGATGCCGACGGCACTCCGTACGAGCTCCACGTGAACGAGCGCCCCGTCCTGGTGAAGGGCGTCAACTGGATCCCCGACGACGCGCTACCTGTCCGCGTCGACCGCGATCGCTACGCGCGCCGCCTGCGACAGGCCGTCGAGGCGAACATCAACCTGGTCCGCGTCTGGGGCGGTGGGCTGTATGAGTCCGACGACTTCTACGAGCTCGCCGACGAGATGGGTCTGCTCGTCTGGCAGGACTTCCTGTTCGCCTGCGCGGCGTATCCCGAGGAGGAGCCGCTGCGCTCCGAGATCGAGGCCGAAGCACGCGAGAACATCCTGCGGCTCGCCCCGCACGCCTCGCTCGTCCAGCTCGTCGGCAACAACGAGAACCTGTGGGGCTTCGAGGAATGGGGCTGGAAGCTGAG
>ENA-UOXB01001477-UOXB01001477.1-bioreactor-metagenome-genome-assembly--contig:-NODE-1477-length-11113-cov-3.914632_pt1 | contig 11113 bp, 5 predicted proteins | sample MGYA00238158_ERZ761615 | MGnify/ENA primary metagenome ERZ761615 (study PRJEB28904, sample SAMN06267902) | bioreactor metagenome | isolation source: Joint BioEnergy Institute, California, USA | place... | reverse complement strand
CCAGCGCGCATGAAACAGGTGCGGCCGCCGAGCCCGGACGGCGGGATTGAGGGTTCAGCTGACGCCTGCTTCTGGCCGAAAGCGGGCACTGGTTAGATGCCATTCACCGCAGCACGGCGCCGACGGTAATGCTGTTGATTTCGACTTGCTTCTTGCTCCCACTTTGGCTATCCACGAAACCGTAGAGGTCCCCACCATTAGAAGTTGCGGTGTCGAGCTGACTTTGCTTGGCTGGTCTCGGCTAGATGCCGCCCACACCTTGCCGGAAGTCAGAGCTTTCAGTGTCATGCACAGTGAGTCGTCCGAGTTGGTGGTCAGCAGTCACTTGGCGACAAGTGACATGAGAGAAATCCGGGTTCTCCACTAGCCTCTGGCGAATCATTGCTCTGAATTCTTCGGTTGATCTCGCGCCGAAAACGACACTTTTCAGCGCGTCAGCCGGGAAATCAAATAGTTCTTCGGAGATGTTTGAATCCTGAGTGAAAGGGGCAAGAGGGACGAGCATGCGCCATTCCTTCTCTTGGGCATAGTGCGATGACTTGGTGCAGAAAACCTTGGTTCCGTCTAGGTCTCCTAGATTGGAGTACTTCGGGAGTTGATCGTAGTATGCAACCTCCCGAAGATAGAAGAATTCGTCCTTCTCAGTTCTTCTTCTATCGAAATATGGATGGCTCTCATCAAACTCCACTGCGTATCCGGAATGCGCCGCAGCATAGTGCGTCCACATGTATATGCTGTCGGGCTCCGTTGTCAGACTTAGGATCCCAATCCGCTCAAGGTGTTCATTTAGCTTGTCCCTGAAGCTCTGCTCGTGCTTGGGGAGCTCCCGAAAGAAAGAATCGAGGACATTTTGAATGGTTCCTTCGAACTCCTCCTTGTTGTTCGCAATTGCGTCATGCGCAAACTGGATAAAGCTAGCTTTGTTCAGGCGAGACCTCACTTCGAGCGGTAAGGTTTCGTATGCTCCCTCCAGGGAAGCGACGATGTCGAACTGTTCGTTGAACCTATCCGCTATCTCCTGTTGGGTAGTGATGTGATCGAAATGTGGCCTTAGCTCAAAGGGGTCATTTAAGCCGCTGGGACGTGTGAATCTAAGTTTGAGGTTGCCGATCACGATGTTTGGATCGGGCGGGAGGTACTTGTACAGCGCCATTTATGAGCTCCGGAGGAGTTGAGGCAACCCAGTGGTTCCAAGTTCAGCGACCCGGGAGTTGAGTGGGAGGGGGCGCTCTTCCGCGCTGCTTGCGTTACGGCTGCTTTGTGAGGAACTCTGAGCGAACCCCTCGAGCAGGTTGCAGCTGAGCCTGTTAAGGATTATTGCGCTTATTCGCCGTTAGACGCTTCAGGAGTTCAGCGTGTAGCCACACGCCGTGAGCTCCTTCATGACTTCTGCCTTCCAACCACCGAAAGCGTCGAGCTCGACGTAAACTACTCCGCTGATGTCATTCGGTGTCTCGATGTCTCCCTTCCTAAGTGCGCAGACATTCTCTCTTCCGAGCTTGCCCATTAGGTATCCATGCTCGAAGACAACGTTCTGCCGAGCTCGATCTCTAGGTGCGAGTGACTTTTCGTGGTGTCCACGACCCTGGTCACAGGCGGTGTATAGAACCAGTGCGAAATCGGCATCATTGGCGTAGTGCTCGATCTTCTCAATGATTGTCATTCCAGAGCTTGCTTGCTCATGGAGGATGATTGATTTCAGACCAAGTGACTCGACGAAGCGCGCCACCTCCTGCTTAGCTGCATCATCTCGCCCGTGGACTATAAATACGTTTCGCTTGTTTCGCGCAACAGCAAACGGGGGGGATGCGTTGGCGCCCCGACCCAAAGATAAAAGAGGGGCGCTGGCCGTGGCGTGGATTGCGCCTGGACCGAATTCAAGTGCGTCAAGAAGAGGTGTGAAGGCCTTGTTTAGAAAGTCGCGCCGCTCCTGATATGTCCCGAACTTGCTCTTGATGTAGGACCAAAAGCTGGCTAAATCTCGATTTGTTCTGACGAAGGACGGCAGGTACTCCGAAAGAGATTCGTCCCCAACCAACTCCGAACGGAGGCGCAAGTAGTCCGTATTGTTTGCCTGCCCACCTGTCGCATGGGATGTCAGCATATTCAACAGGTACTCCGCCTGCTCGTAGCGGGACCTCAAAGCGGCAGTGGACATAGTTATGACTGAACTGGGATTTATGTCTATTTTGCTGAATCCGTCCAGTGTTTCAAGCGTTCTCCATCTGGGCGAGGCGGTCATGGTCCCGGTCCCTTTAAGGCGGTAGGCATCCCCCGTACTCAGCGCGGGCAGAGCGGATGGCGAAAGCCCTCCTGCGAGGGGGGCTACCGCCGCCGCCTCAGGAGGGTTGGCTAAGAGCGGGGCAAGACTGTCCCACTGGCGCTTGAAGTCATCTGGACCCATGTCGGTCTTGCGGCTAGATGCTGTTGCTGTATCTGATCGGACTCGTCGCGACCCGCTGGGCGGAATAATTAGAAGCTCTGAGTCGAACGTGCGCTTCTGGCCGAAAACGGCCGCATAGCCGAACGCGGCGCGCCTGCGGTACTACGACGCGCAGCCCGGTTCTCGAAAGGCGGGTGGCTGGATGTTCGTAGCGCCCTGATGCAGTATTGGGCCCATCAAAGGACGCACTGGAAGGCGCATGATGCCTATGCCACGGCAGGTTTCGTTTCATCGCTTGGTTGTCGCAGTGGCACTCCTCTCTGCGACCTCAGTTGCACTGGCTGAGCCGCCCGCCAAGATCGCTTTTGACGAGTGGCTGACAGCGTTCAATAGCAACGACCGCGCCAAGATTCGCGAATTCAACGAGCGTCGTTTTGACGACGCGGACCACAATCTGGACTACCTGCTCGATAGCCGCGAAGAGACCGGCGGGCTCGACGTGATCGAGATTGAGCGCAGTGAGCCGAAGCTTCTGGTGGCAATGACGCGGGAACGCAATTTTCCGGGCTACAGACGGGTCACGGTGACACTCGATCAGGCCGGGGGGGGGAGGCTCGAAGACGTCCGGCAGGATCCGCAGCGCATGCCCCAGAATGAGGCGTTGAAGTCGTTGGACGCATTCGCAACGCATCTTGCGAAGACGGATCGGTTTTCCGGGGTGCTGGTCATCGAGCAGAACGGGAAACGGGTGTACGGAAAGGCCTTCGGACTCGCCGATCGCGAGAACAACGTTCCAGTGCGCCTGGACACCCCGTTCCTTTTCGCATCCCAGGGCAAGATGTTCACGGCGGTCGCCGTGCTGCAGTTGATCCACGCCGGCAAGCTCGGCTTGGACGATCCCGTTGCAAAGTACCTGACGGGCTATCCCAATAAGGAAATGGCTAGGGTAACCGTCCGCCAGCTACTGTCGCACCAAGGCGGAACGGGCGACATCGGCGTACTCCAGCCGGAGGAGGGCGGCAATCGCGCATGGGTACGGACCATCGACGATCTGATCAAGCTCAATGGCAGCCGGCCACCGTCCTTCCCGCCGGGTTCGGCATTTGAGTACTCGAACTATGGCTTCGTACTGCTCGGTGCAGTGGTGGAGAAGATCAGTGGGCAAAGCTACTACGCGTACCTGGACGAGCATATCCTCGGCCCGGCCGGGATGACCGGAACTAGGTTCCCCGATATCGAGCACATGTCCGGCATCGCTCGCGGCTACACCCAGCAGCCCACCGGGAAGCTCGTGTCCAGCGCAGATCAGCTGCCTTGGCGGGGAACGCCGGCAGGTGGTGGAGTCACCATCGCCGATGACGAGGTGCGGTTTGTTGAGGCGCTCAAGGCGGGCAAGCTGATTCCACTGACCCTGTTAAGCGAGGCTATCAAACAGCAGACAGACTGGTATGGCTATGGATTCATTTCATCCGGACCGGAAGAATTCCCGCACTGGGGCCACGGCGGGGGAGCGCACGGCAACAGTGCCGCCTTGTCCATTTACCCGTCCAACAACATGACCATGGTCTGCCTGAGCAACCGGGATCCTCCTGTGTGCGACCGGCTGCTGCTCAATCTTCATTGGCACCTGTCTCCGCCCGCAGCGAAGTAGGCAGCGACGCTGCAGACCGAAGCTGTTTGTCCCAGGGGTAGACTCGTAGCGGGATGCATTGTTCAAGACGACAGTGCGATTTGAGAAGCTGATCCAGCTGGAAGCTGAGGTCGCCATGTTACGTTGCGCGCCCAGCGGAGCTTCGGCAGCATGCGCTGAGATACGTCGGTAAGGGCGCGTTATCGGGGGTAGTGCAGGGGACCGCTTCTGGCCGGAAGCGGACATCGGTGGGGGCAGGGGATTAGGGATGTTTATCGGGGGTAGGGAAGTCTGCTGTACCCGATCTCTCTGTACCTGAGCAGCCTGAGCAGAAACGTGGCTTCTGCCACTGGCTCGACCTCGGCATTCTCGTGTGGGAACCAGAAAGAGGCTGAGCTCAGTGGCCCCGTTTCTCTGGTTTTGGCGGCCACTTATCGCCAGTACGTAATCAACAGAGTCTCGAGCGCCTCCATGTTCTAGAGCCAAAGGCCCGCAAGACCTTGTATGGCCCGGCCGTAGGAGCCGTGGGCTTCGCCATCCAGGAGTTGGGTGAGCAGTGGGGCGAGAAGATCCCGCTGCTAAACCTTATCGTCGTCCACGCCGACACCCGACTACCCGGTCATGGTGCGGATGGAGCCGCCCACTAGTACTTCGACGACGGCGGGGCAGGGATGGCTGCCAATCGCAAGGCCTACGTTCAAGCCGCCATGGCTGCGGTATTCGACTACGGGCTGAAGTTGGACCGGGTGGCCCAAGCCTAAGGGGTGGACGTGCTCGACGCGGCGCATGCCACCCGCGACGAGGGGAACCCCATTGAACTATCTGCCGTTCCAACCGCCCACCGGCCCGAAAGTTCCGCGCACAAAGCACTTAAGGCCTGGATGGCAGCGCACTCGGAATGGTTCGAGGACTACGGGGCTTTCGAGGCGGGGGTGAACGAGCACCGGCTGAGTTCCGGCGACAATCTAGATGCCTATTTCACCAACGGGCCCGAGAGCCTCGCGGTGGAGGTCAAAGCCAGCAATGCCAGCGACGCCGAGCTCATGCGGGGCATCTACCAACCCGTCAAGTATAGGGCTGTACTGCGCGCCGAGTGCATTGCGCTACGCAAGCTAGCCCTGTGCGATGCTGTGCTGGTGAGCACCCGGCAATTGGGCAAGGCATGCAGGGCCTTGGCCAAGCGCTCACATGTGGACTTCGTGCGTGTGCCGGCGGAAGCGGAGAAGTGAAGGGACCTATCCCGACTTGTTCGCCAAGCTAAAAATCAGCCGCCCAAGCATCCAACGATAGGTCCCTGGACCCGTATCGGCACCATTATTTTTCTCCGGCCAGAATTCCGCTTGTACAGCCAGCACCGCACCGCACCGCACCGCAGAATCTTGGGGGCCAAGTGAGAGTGCTTGGTCAACTGTTGCACGTCTGACAAAGGCGACTCATCGCTGGTGATGACGAGCTTAGCAGCGTTGTGTCCGCCGCGTTCTATCCATGCGCAAGTACCCGAGGTAAGCTTCATGTACGCATAGCAATCCAATATACGGAAATTACAATGACGCTCCCCGACGTTGACTTCAAGCTCATCCGACTGCATCGGGGAAGTCGCGAGGATGCCTTTGAGGAACTGTGCTGTCAGCTTGCCGGGGAGGAGGAGCTTTCTCCGCCCGTGGTGCGCTTTGACAGGAAGGGCCGCGGCGCAGATGGCGGAGTCGAGTGCTTTGCGAGTCTTTCTGACGGTACTGAGACCTGCTGGCAGGTCAAGTACTACTGGGATACGAAGCCAGCACTGAAGTCATTGGACGAATCTCTCGACCAGGCCCTGTCGAAGCACCCCAAGATGTCGCGCTTTGTGGCATGTCTACCCTTTGATCTGGCTGACTCGCGTAAGGATGGCGTAAAGACTGCGCTGCAGCTGTGGACCGAATGGAAGGAGAAGCGAGAATCTCGGGCGAAAGAATCGGGAAGGAACCTGTTGGTAGAACGCTGGGATGCGCACGAACTGAAGAAGAGGCTGATGGGATCAAGTCCCTCTGCTGCCGGAAAGATCGCCTTCTGGTTTGATAGCACTCTTCTCTCGCCGGATTGGCTGGAACGGCAATTCAAGCGGACGCGGGCTGAGCTGGGTGAGAGGTACAGTCCCGAGAGCCACATCGACCTCCCCATTCGACGCTCCATCGACGCAGTTTCGCTGGATTCTCGCCTCTTTGACCAGCTTTCGGTGATGGCTGGGGAGATTCGTCTCACGTTAGCGAGTACTGATCAGAGCAATGGCGCTGCAGTCCTCGCTTGCGAGGCGGCGCTCGCTGCGTTGGATGGAGCTCGATGTGATCGCAACGCTAAGGCTGTCGAGGAGCTGAGGGCGCGGCTGGCTAGCGCAAGGAGTGCGGTCGCCATCTGGCATGGCGAGATGATGCATGGCCAGGAAGTTGACGCAGAAGGTCTTGCCAGGCCGACGGTCAGTCTGAGGGCGCTATCGGGTCTGGTTTCGGCTATTCGAGTTGCGAGCCGGGAGCTTCAGCAGGATCACTGGAACCTTGTTGGCGCCAGATCGCTGCTGGTGGTCGGTGACGCCGGATCAGGCAAGTCACATCTATTGGCAGATGCCTGCGATAGTGCGCTGAACAACGGGCGTCCTGCTCTGTTGCTGCTCGGTGGCAAGTTAGCAGACGCCGAGCCCTGGGGAGAGATGCTGAAGGGGCTTGATCTGGCGGGCAGTTTTTCCTCCGCAACGTTCTTGGGCGCGTTGAACGCTGCCGGCGAAGCTGCTGGTGCCCGGGCGCTACTGATTGTCGACGCATTGAATGAGGGAAACGGGCAGAGAATCTGGCCATCTCGCCTGGCCGCGCTGGCCCACGACGTGGCTCGCTTTGAATGGGTGGCGCTTGTTATGTCCTGCAGGACCGGCTACCTGGACATGGTGGTGCCTGCAGAGTTGGATGCGCGCGCGTTGCCAAGAGTTGAGCACCGGGGATTTTCTGTTCGCCAGGCTCGCCTGTACCTGCAGCGTCGCGGCATCCGTTTGGCCGAAGAGCCGAGTGCTGTTCGAGAGCTGGAGTCGCCTCTTTTCATCAAGATCTGCTGCGATTCGCTGAATCTGGATGGACAGGATGCACTGAAGAGTTCGCTGGGAGGAGTCTCGGCGATCTTTGGCCTCTACACTCGAGCCGTCGTCAAGAGAGTGACTCTGAAGATCCGTTCGAATCCCGCACTGCGTCGGGTTGAGAAGGCCATTGCCGCCTTGGTGGATGAGATGGCTGATGTTGGTAACGAGCTCATTGATGCTGATCGTGCCTATTGCCTCGTTTCGCCTCCGGGCGGAGCGCCTATGGATGTCGATCACGACGTGCTTTTCCAACTCCAGAGTGAGGGGCTCCTGGCCACACAGCCATTGGATGGGCATGAGTACTATCGATTCACATTCCAGCGCGTGGGCGATTACCAGATTGCGGAAAGGCTTCTATCGCGCAGTGTGAAAGGGGGTGATGTAGAGGCCGCCTTCTCTGCGAGCACTCCTCTGAGAGCTGCACTCTTCGATGAGTCATCGATGATCGCGCAAGGTGTTCTTGAGGCCTTGGCCGTCCAGTTGCCGGAGAGGTTTGGCGTAGAGCTCCTGGATATCAGTGAGCTGGGTGGGGTGTGGGGACGCGAGCCCGCGTTTCGAGCAAGCATCCTGGCCAGGGACATGGAGGCGATTCGCGAACGCACTTGGGAGCTCATTGAGGAGGTGGGCGGAAGCAACCTGAGGTTTGAAACGATGATCTCCCTTGCGTCCGAGCCCGGCTTCAGTCGCAACGCCGAGGCGCTCCATGCTGAACTGTCTGGCTTGGCAATGCCCGAGAGAGACGCTGGTTGGTCCTTGCACCTTGCAGATCCGGATGCACCCTCAGATGGTGGGCAGGCGGAACGACTCATCGATTGGCTTCTGCTGGCAAACCAGGATCTGGTTCAGCAAGAGCGGGCAGCGCTGGCGGCGCTGCAGTTGTGCTGGTTCTTCACGACCTCAAATCGATCGGTTCGTGACACGGCAACCAAAGCCCTCGTTGCGGTCCTTGCGGACCGCCCAGGCTTGGCCTTGGAGCTGTGGCGGCGCTTCCAGGATCTGGATGATCCTTACGTCACCGAGCGGATTGCATGCTCGATTTATGGTGCGGCATTGCAGGGGCAATGGGCGGACCAGGATCTTTCCGCTGCTGTCCTTTCCTTGCACAGTACGGTATTCCTGTCCGCGAATTTCCTTCCGAACGCGCTCACTAGAGACCATGTGTCAGGGCTCGTAGGTTACGCAGATAGCAGGCGGTGCTTGCCTGCCGGGCTGACGGCGGGGTCCCCTCTTGCTGCTGTTCGCAGTGCGTGGGCTGATGAGTATGTCAGTGATGCTCAGATCGCCACGTACACCCGAACATATAACACCGGGCACGTCCATACCGACGAGATTGTCGGATCGGCTGTGAATGATGGTGACTTCGCGCGATACCAGATTGACCGTGCATTGGATGCGTGGAGTGCAACGCCGCTGGATGAAGCGACGTTTCTTACCGTGGGAGACGTGCAGAGTCGGTGGGAGGTCCAGTTTCGCCAATCGGCGTCACCGGAGGCCCAAAAGGCCTATGACGAGCTACAGGTGGTACTGCAGCAAGCGCAGCAGGGCGCTCACTGGGAGTTCCAGGATCAGATAGCGGCGGCAAGGGCTGTGTTCCTTGCGGCTGCGGGCCAGCGTGCTTATGACATATGGTGCGCCGAAGCGTCTCCTTGGTGGCAGCAAGGTACGTTCGGTGGTTCTGTGGCGAAACGGGCAGGGCAGGCGGCTGGCTTCAACCTGCGCTGGGCCCGAATGTGGGTCTGTAAGCGTGCTCACGATCTTGGCTGGAGCGAACATCTTCATGGCGCCTTTGATCTATCGACCAGAAGCGACCGCCATAACCACAAGGTCGAGCGGATAGGAAAGAAGTACCAATGGATTGCCCTGTATGAGCTGTGCGCCAGGGTTGCGGACAACTTCAAGGCAATGCCGAGCCAGGAGTTCGCAGCGCAGCGCAGTCGTCTTCGCAATATTGATCCGTCGTTGTTGATTTCACAGACAGGCGGTGATGATGGGCAAGCCAGCCGGGACGGATGTTTCTGGATTCCCCGTGGACCCGATCTCGCCCCTGCATCCCTCGATGAGTCCGTCGAATGGCTCGTTGAAGAGCAGGATGTTGTAGCGGGATTGGAGAACATCGAGATCACGGACGATCGCGAGAATCGAAGGTGGTTGGTACTGAGCGGTTTTTCTGACTGGAAAGGAGAGAGTGCAGTCATTCGGCGCGAAACCTGGCGCCGCATCTCGTGCATGGTAGTTCGTGCCCCTGATCTTGATAAGGCCCTTGCGCTGCTCGGAGGGAACCACTTCCAGGGAGAGGGCGATTTTCCTGTGGCCCGAAGTGGAGGGCTGCATTCTTACCTAGGGGAGCATCCCTGGGTCTGCAATCTGGGTGATGGTGCGAACGCTGGCAGTGAATGGATCAATGACTGGAATCCGCAATACTGGACTGGTGAGGGTGAGACGATTGGCGTTCTTCCTACAATCGCCTCCTATTTAGTGGAAAGCGGCGAGTATGACGCGTCGATTACGGAGAGCATCAGTCTCGATCTACCCGCAAAGTGGTTGATGGATGCTCTTGAATTGAAGCTCATCGATGGAGCATCCGTTCAGTACGGCGACGCGGCCGATATCGTTCGGTTCATGGATCCGTCTGTGGCATGGCCTGGCCGAAGCGCAGCGCTGATAGATCGGAGTCTGTTCCTGGAGTACCTGCAGGCCAATCAGTTGGTCGCCATTTGGGCTCTTTCGGGGGATAAGGGAGTCTATGGAACAGGAGGAGCGCATGGATTTGGCGGCAGGTGGACGTTCACCCAAATCTTCTATTCCAAGGCCGACGAGCTGACAGGCCTGGCCCGCTATGAGACCCATGAGAAGCCCAGTTCGGAGCAGTTGCAGACCCTGCGCGGCCGCGAACAGGGCCTGCTCCAAGAGCTGGTGGAAGATGAAGACTGACGACAGGTGAGGAGCACAGCTCCCCATCTGGTAGGGATCGAGCCTGATCTTCAACTAGTGCAGCGGGTCCAGATCGGCCGAGTAAGGAAGCCGGGAACTGGAGGATGAGCCAAATGAATTACATGTCTGGATGGATCCGCGCGGGCTGATTCAGCACGATGCGACGGCCAAATCCGCGGATTTGGCCGACAGCAGTCAGGCCACGATTCCCTTGGTTTGCAGGAGCATCAGGGGGATCAGAACAGCCTGGTGATAGGGTCGCGGACGTGCACTGTGCGCGGGTTTCGACCAGCCGCCTTGTTCCGGGTCTGTCGTAGATTTTGTGTAAACGTGTCACCGCCAGGAAACTTCCTCCTTGTCAGAAGGGCCATCGACCTTTGGCTCCCGGGGGCGCTCCGTCCCCCATCTGAGGAAACTTTGAATAGCCGCTTTTGACCGCAGGGCGTCATGCGACCCAAAAGCTGACATCGTCGGGGCCGGGGATTAGGGATGCCTATCAGGGTTAGAGTCAGCGGAGCGCAGCACCATGGGATAGCGTGCAGCCACGTCCAATACCTTGCACTGCAGGTTCGGTATGCCCGTGAGAGTAGAGGCCTGCATGGCTGCTAGGACGAACATCACATTGACGTTCATTAGTGCGTCCACAACTAGCTGCATCGGATAGCCGTCCTGGTGCCGGCGCAAAGGATGGATGCCTGCATGGGTGTACGAGTTCAGGGCCTTCCAGTTGTAAACCATGAATTCCCTCAGCGGCGTCACCGAATTGGGCGGAGCTTTCTTGCCCAGTTCCTCAACCATCACGGAGACATTGGGCAGGTTCTTGGCCGCCCGTTCGGTATCTAGCGTCAGTTCCGTGACCAGCTTAGCCAGTTGATCATCGGTAGCGGCATAGAGCGTCCAGATGGCCCGCACCGCGGCCTCAAACTGCGCCCGGTGGATCACTAGGGCGGAGGGCAACAGTCCGGTATGCAGCAGTGCACAAGCACTGTCGCCATGCTCCATGGACAGGGAACACAGAAGATCACTTACATGGATCCGCTGGCTGTCATCGAAGAGCGGCCTATCGATCACC
>ENA-UOXB01001475-UOXB01001475.1-bioreactor-metagenome-genome-assembly--contig:-NODE-1475-length-11119-cov-10.282628_pt1 | contig 11119 bp, 7 predicted proteins | sample MGYA00238158_ERZ761615 | MGnify/ENA primary metagenome ERZ761615 (study PRJEB28904, sample SAMN06267902) | bioreactor metagenome | isolation source: Joint BioEnergy Institute, California, USA... | reverse complement strand
GTCTGCCGCCCCTTGAGCTTGCTCAGTGCCGCCGGGTTGTAGTGCACGGCATCGATACCGGTGATATCGGCGGTGACGGCGTTACCCATGGCCATGGCCTTGGGGTTGCCAATGGTCAGGTTGTTGGCCAGTTGCGCCTGGGCAGGCAGGACGCAGGCCGCGCCGAGCCCCACCAGCAGCAGAGCCTGCAGCTTGGCAAGATGAGTCATATCAGGTTCGCTCGCTGCTTACTCGGCCTTGAGACCCTTGATATCCAGGGGCATGGAGATACCGAGCAGGACATCGGGCGAATCTTCGGTCATGCCGAAACCGGCATTGACGTTGACGATGGTATTGGGCGCGGTACGCAGACCCAGCGAGAAATTCATCACTGCACTGGTCTGTTCGTTGCCCTCGAAGGTGGCGTCGCTGAACTTGAACTTGGGTGCCAGGTTGTGGGCCATCTGGAAGGAGGTGGCTAGCGACACGTCGTAAGACAGCGCGTAAGCGAAGCCCATGCTCAGCGACAGGCTGGAGCCCGGATCAACTTCCTCCAGCAAGCGTCCGCCACGCACCTGATCGGCGTCGCGAATCGGCAGGTTGTAGGTGTAGCCAAGGGAGCCGAACAGCACCACCGGATCGATCACGTAAGAGAGATTCGCGCCGACGCCCAGGCTGTAGTAGCCACTGCCCGTGGCCAGGCCATTGTCCAGGTTGACGTCATAGGGACTGTCGCCGGTCGGCAGACCCAGAGTCGCGAAGAGCGTGGTAACCGGCCGACCGCGCACCGACGACCAGGGCTGCCAGCGAAAGCTGGCGGAGATATCGCCGAGGCTGTAGGTACTGAGGTCACGCTCTGTATCGTACTTGGCCAGAAACGGCACGCGCATGCTGAAGGTGAGGTTGTCCCACACCCCGTAATCGAAGGTGAAGGAATTGGTGAAGGTATGCTGCGCCTCGCTCTGGCCGATTACACTGTAGATGTTCTCCCCGGTACGCACAGTCTGGATCTGCGTATCACGCAACAACGAGTAGTCGAAGCCGTAGGTCAGCGTCCGCTCGCCCTTCTTGAGCAGGGTGTAGCTCTTCTCCGCAGCCTGGAAGACCTCCTCCAGCGCCTTGGCGCTGTCGGCGTCGTCCTCCTTCTTGGTCAGCGCATCGCGTGCGTCGTCGACCGTGGTCTCTTCAGCCATCAACGGCTGCGCCGCAACCAGCGTCAGCATGGCCAGCCATGCATACCCCCAAACTCCCATGACGCTATCCCCAGATCGTTATTGTTATGCCGGGCAAATCACTTGCGGCGAATGTATTGGATGTCGCCTCCCGACCCCAGTTGGTCGGCCTGATTCGTGGTGAACTTGGCCATCTGCGGAAACTCGCGGAAAGCCAGCATGCTGATGGTGCGGTCGTCGATGATGCGCAGGTCGCGATCGGTCAACTCCATGGCATTGGGCGGCTCGTTGCCGCTGGGAAAGATCACGAACAATACGTTCTGGTCCCAGATTTCCTCGAAGCGCACGCGGGTGAAACTGATGTTGCCCAGTGCCGGGTCGGCGACGAACACGTGTTCGTTGTAGACGTCACGCACCACCACGAAATGTTTGAAGCCGGCGTACTCGATGGGCACGATGGCTGGATGTTCCAGCTGCGCCAGATCATCGAAACCGGCGCGAAAGCCACCGCTCTTGTAGCCCAGGGCGGTGACGAAGCGCTTCATGTCGAGCAGGGAGAAACCACGACGCTCGACGATCTTCTCGGCCTCACCGAAATGCAGCAGCCCTTCCATCACCTGGCGCTCTTCCAGATTGCGCCCGAGGAAGTAGTCCAGCAGCGTGGTCAATGCTGCAGAACCGCAGCTGTAGTCATAGGCCTGGCGGATCACGTTGCGAAATTGCAACTGACTCATCGGCTCGAGCACCACCGACTCACGCAAGGGGCCGTTGGGCACCAGCGGCTGGGTAATGTTCACCGTCCCGGTAGGCTGCGGTTTGATGTCGACAGCCTCGGTAAAACCGTACAAACCGATCAGGCTGCCCACGAGAATTTCGATCATTGGTCAATCCGCGACTGCGTAAAACGAGGCAGGAGCCCAGTCGCGAGCAGCGACGGAGCTCCTGTGGATCGGATCAGGCGAGGATCAATGACCCCAGATCTTGACGGTGGAGCCGGCCATGTCCAGGCCATTGATGGCCACACCACCAATGCTGTTGTTGCCGATTTTCACCGAGCTGACCGAAACACCACCGTTGATGCCCGGCAGGCCGATTTCCAGCTTGTTGTCCTTGACGTCGATGGTCAGCGGGTTGGACTCGTCGATGTTGAAACCCGACAGGCTGACGGTATTCAGGCTCAGGCTGTTGCTGCCATCGCTGACACCGGTCTCGGTATCGGTGTAGACGATCGAGCCGATGGTGGCATCGAAGTTACCGGCGATGCTGATACCAGCCTGACCGGTGACGCCGGCCAGATCGGTGTCATCCAGCGCTTTGAGGTCGGCCTGGGCCATGAACGGGACAGCCATGACGGCGGCGGCAAGAGCGATTTTCTTCAGGGTCATCATTGTTGTTATCTCCACAGTTCAAATGGGGGTTCCCCGGGCTCTGCCGGTGACGTCCTATTCACGAGCAGCCTGATCGGCCCATGCCGATCACCAGACCTGCCGCGGCTTCCTTAGGTACGCCAGGTTTGGATTCGCGAAACGCATTGCGCTTCGAGATGGCTACAAGCTACTGACCCGCCATTCAACTGCCAGCCCATCCAAGGGATGGCGCATGGCTATTGCTTCCCCCTGCAACGCTTCAGGCCTCGCTCAGCAGCCCCAGACTTTTGCCTTTGAGCACGGCTTGAGTACGGCTGCGTACGCCCAACTTGGAAAACAGGTTATGCAGGTGCCACTTGATGGTGGCCTCGGACAAATGCACCGCCTGGGCGATATCGCGATTCGACAGCCCGGCCGCTACGAGCCGCAGGATTTCTCGTTCTCGATGGCTAACATCCTGATTTTCATCGAAACTTTCAGGGTCGATAGACAATCTCCGGCACTGTTCGCGAAGCGTTTCAGCGACACCTTGCCAGGCGGATGCTCGTTTGGGCTCGGCACTTTTCCAAGCATCCCAGAGCGGCAGCAGCCACAGAGCATCGTCCTGAAACAGCCGGCGATAGCCGCATTGCCAAGCTTCCTCCAGCGTCGTACGCAACAGCGCGAAGGCTTTTTCGCTGTTACCTTTGCGCCAGTACGCCACAGAAAGTAACAGGCTCAGACGCAGACGCCGGTCACGCTGGTGCTCGGCGCCCTGCTTGGCCAGACACGCCTCCAGGCTGGCCTGGGCTTTTTCCACCCTGCGCTCGCTCAGCGCCAGGCGCGCCTCACTCAGCGCCAACGCCGTATGGGCATCGCCATAACGTTCGATCGGCAGCGCTGCAAGGTGGCGCTCCAACTGCAAGTAGATGCGCTGCGCTTCATTAGGCCGGCGCAGCCACAGCAGGAACTGCACCTTGCAGCCCATGGCGATGGCGAACACCCGTTCGTAGCCCGGCCCCTGCAAGCCGGCCAGCCATTCATCCAGCTCCTCCAACCCCTGCTCCGCGGCACCAGCGAAGAAACGTGCACGCGCCATGACCAGCCTGCCGCGGCTGATCAACTCCACCGGCGTGGCAACGTCGCGCCAGGTGGTGGCCAGCGGCAGCTCGGCGAGGATTGCGCCATGTCGATCCTGCTCGTACAGCAAGTCGGCGTAGGCCAGGCCGAGCGGGCCGCCGACCCGACTACGCCGTCCAAACACCTGCTCGACCCGCGCCCGCGCTGTCTCGGCCAAGGCGCGGCCGCGCTCCAGTTCGCCATATTCCTTGCAGATCAAGGCCTCGATCAGGCTGGCCATGACGTGCAGGTACTCGCTCTCGCATTGGCGCAGGTTCTCTCGCGCCACGGCGATCGCCTTGGCCGCCTCGCCGAACTCGCCGAGCAAGGCGAACGCTGCTGCCTGCACGCAGGCCAGGCTGGCACGGAACACCGGCTGATTCTGCGGCACCAGGCCCAGCCAGTGGCCGGCGACCTTGAGACAGGCTTCGAGCTTGTCCTGATAGAGCAGAACCAGCGCCTTGAGTACCTGAGCGGCAGCCAACAGTTCGATCAGGCCAAAATGCATGCCCTTGCCGCGTCCTTGCATGAGTCGAGTGCTGACTTCCTCGATCAAGGCTTCGGACTCGGCGAATTTCTGCTCGAAGGCCAACTGCCAGGCATAAAAGATCTGGAACACCGGCTGCTCGGTGATCACCACCGGCGGGATGTCCTTGAGAATCGCGAGAATGCCGTAGACCCGGTTGCCGGCGATCAGCCTGGCCCCCTGGCGCTCCAGCAACTCAGCAGCGAACGCATAATCACGCGCGCGCAACGCGTACTTGATCGACTTGTCGGCCAGATCATGGCTTTCACACCAACGCGCGGCAGCGTGCAGCAGATGGGCAGGATCGCCACGCTTGGTGAGCCGCCCCTGGAGAAATTCGGCGAACAGATGGTGATAGCGGAACCACTCGCCCTGCTCGTCCAGCGGAATCACGAACAACTGTTCGCCCTTCAGCCGACGCAGCATTTCGTGCCCGTCCTGGCGCCCGGTCAATGCGTTACATAGTTCGGCATTGAATTCATCGAGTACCGAGGTCTGGTCGAGAAACAGCTGCACGGCCTCGGGCAGGCTGGCCACTACGTCTTCGGCCAGGTAATCGGCGATATTGCGCTCGGCGCCAGACAAACCGGCAAGAAAGGCGGCGCGGTTCTGCTGACGCGGCAAGGCCAACGCCGCAAGATGCAGGGCAGTGATCCAACCTTCCGTGCGCCCATACAACTGGTTGAGCTCGCTTTCTTCGAGCGCGATGCACTTGATGTCACGAAAATATGCCGCAGTCTCCGCGCGCGTCAGGCGCAGGTCTTCGGCCTTCAGCCAGAAGGCCCAGGCACCGAGTGTTGGCAGTTCGTCGAGAAAGCGCGGCTGATAGCGAGTACTGACTACCAGTCTCACCTGGCTGGGCAGGCGTTCGACCAGATAGCGCGAGCTCTGGCCGAGAGACGGATGACGAATACGGTGAAAGTCATCGAGCATCAGATAGAGGTCTTCCGATAAGCCCTTGAGGTCGTCGAGAAACGCATCGATGACAGCCTCCACCGGCCAGCTGACTTCGCCCTGCAGCAGGGCCGTGGCGCTGCTGCCGAACCCGGGGCAGACGGCGCCGATTGCAGCGACCAGGTACTGCAGAAGCCGCGCTGGCTCGCCGTCGCTCTCATCACAGGACAACCAGGCGACACGCGCGCCCTGCTCCTGCAAGCGAGTGCGCAACTGACTAAGGACCGTACTTTTGCCAAAGCCTGCGGGTGCACTGAGGATTATCAGGCGCTGCTCGCGAGCCTCCAGCAAGCGTTCGAGCAATGCCGAGCGCTCCAGCAGCGGAGCTCCCTCGGCGTGGGCGGGATACAGTTTGGTGCGCAACAGCGGTGCTGCTGCCGGGCAGGACGGATTATGACTGTTCATGATTCGAGTAGGCTCAGCTCGCGGGCACGACGGATGGCTTGGGTGCGATTACGCACCTTGAGCTTTTCGTAGATGTTGTGCAGGTGCCATTTGACAGTCCCCAGTGCCAGCGACAACTGCTGGCCAATTTCCTCGTTGGACATGCCTTTGGCAGCCAGGCAGACCACTTCGCGCTCGCGCTCGGTCAACCCCTCCTCCAGCACATCGAGGGCCTGCCTCGCCTCCTGGCCTGGCCAAGCGCTCAGCAGGCTGCGGATGAATGCCTGCAAAGCCGGCTGACGCTCGGCGGACTCCAGTTGCTGAAGCAGCTGGCGGATGGCCTCGCCCTCCTCGATGAACAGGCTGCGGGTCTCCTCTCGTTCCGCACCGATCAGGCACTGCACCAGCAGGCTTTGCGCGCGCTCCTGATAACCCAGGCGCTGGTAGCTCAGCGCCGCGAGCAGATCCAGGCGCAGGCGGTGCAACCCGTGCCAGCCGCTCTGCAGTTGACCGCGCAGCTGGGTGATCTCGTGCAGCGCTTCGCTGTAATGCCCACGTGCCTGCTGCAGGCGAATGCGGGTCAGGCCAAGCACCCATGACACAGGATTGAAGCTGCGCTGCTTGTAGTGGCCAGCCAGCTTGGCCCAGTCCACCGACTTCAGACGCTGCTCCGCGCGCTTGCTGCGGTCGGCCACCGGCTCCTGAAGAATCAGCGCGATCTCCTCACCTACCGCCTGCACGTAGAAGCGCCAGGAATGGTTGCGCGCCGCCAGGTTCTGCATCAGCACCAAGGTCGCAATCGCGTCTTTCGGGGTGTCTTGCAGGCGCTGAACGCGGGCCAGACAGAGCATCGCCTGGGCATAGAGATCGATCGGGTTGATTACATCGATCGTGGCCAGGGCCCAGCGCAGACGATCCTGCAGACCGTCGAGACGCCCCTGGTGGTAGGCGATCAGCGACTCGGTGATGGCCGGCAAGACCAGAGCCCGAGACTTCTCGCCAAACCAGGGCATCATGCGCGCACGCAGTTGCTCGAACAGCAGTTGCGCCTGCTTTACCCGGCCCTGCTCCAGACACAGTAGAACTTCGACGTTGGCCAGTTGCATGTCCAGGTAACGGCCTTCGAGGAAATGGTTGCGCTGTTGCGCCAACGCCAGCAGCTTACGCGCTTGCTCGGCCTGACCAAGCATGACATTGGCCAGGGCGCCGACGGTAAGGATCGCCACCTCGAGAAACGCAGTGTGCTGGCCCAACTGCGCTTCTATACGCCGGGCCAGGTTGACGCAGGTGTCCAGATCGTCCTTTTGCAGCGCAATCACCGCCTTGATCGCCAGAGTAGCCAGGACTTTGTCACTCAGCGGCCCGCTGCTACGCGACTCTCCCCAGCGTGCCAGCAGCTCGTCGAGCATTCGATTGGCTTCGCTCAGTCCCATTTCGGTCGCCCGGGTCCAGACATCGGCCAGCACCAGTACAGGAAAGCGCGCGGCGATTTCGTCCGGCACGTGCTGGCGCCACTTGTAGATGAGATTGAGCTGGCCGCGGTTGATCAGCTCCAGCCCGCAGCCATCGAGCAGCGCCGCGAGCATCTCGGCATCTTCGGCGAGGCAGGCGTGCTCGATGGCCAGGTTCTGCATGTGGTGATTGGTGAACCACAGGCTGGCATTGAAATGCAGTTGTTTGAAGCGCTCCGGGTCACGCTCCTTGAGGCGGCCACGAAGGAACTCGGCAAACAGGTTGTGGAAGCGATACCACTGGCGCTCGCGGTCCATGGGCAGGAGAAACAGCTGCATAGCCTCCAGTTCCTCTAGCAGTTGCTGGCCATCCTGGCGCGCGGTCAGGGCATTGGCCAGATCACCACTGAGCTGCTGCGCCACGCCCAATGCCAGCAACTGCTCCTGACGCTCGACTGGCAACTGCTCGAAGACCGAGCGCAGCAGGTAATCACCGACTGCATGCTTGTCGGCACCCAGTTCGGCCATGCGCTGCGTCGGTTGAGGGTGATTGCGCAGCCACAGGCTGGCCAGGTGTACGCCGACCATCCAGCCCTCGGTATGGCTGTAGAGAGCACCGAATGTTTCGGGATTGAGCTGCAGGCCGCTGCGCTCCAGATAGCTGCGTACCTCGTCCTGATTGAGCCTGAGCTCATCGCTGCCAAGCTCCAGTAGCAGCCCCTTGGCTCGCAACGTGGCCAGGCCCAGGGCCGGCTGCGAGCGACTACCGATCGCCAGGGTGAAATTGGGTGGCGCCAGCTTGACCAGACGATTGAGCGCCGCGAGCAGTTCGCCATCCTGGATCAGGTGCAGATCATCGAGTATCAGCAGCAGAGGTTCGGTGCGCTGCGACAGATCCACCAGCAGGCTTTCCATCACCGCTTCGACCGGCACACGCATGGTATTGCGCAGGTAAGCCAGCGCATCGTCACCCAGGCCCGGCAGTGCCCGTGCCAGTGCTTCTATCAGTTGCTGGAAGAAACGGATCGGCTCATCGTCATCGGAGCCCAGCGATAGCCAGGCAACCGCGCTGCCAGACTGGCGACGCTGCTCGGCCAGCATGGCCAGAGCGGTGGTCTTGCCGAAGCCGGCCGGCGCACAAAACAGCACGAGGCGGGCATGGGGATGGGCTGAAAGCGCGGCTTCGACCTGGGGTCTTGCCAAATAGTCCGCAGATGCCTGGGGCGGCGACAATTTCGAACGCAGCAGGCTTCCAGCGGCTGGACCTATCACTACATCCATGGCCTGGATCCCTTATAAATTATTGTTTGGGTACTCGGGGCCCTTACCCGTTTCACGCGAAAAAGGGCCCTACATTCAACATCCTGGCACAGCGCCATACTAATCAGCCGAACGCGGCCGAGTAAACCCGGCGCGGGCTCTAGGATGAATGTTAGCGGCGGACTACAATCGCCCTTTCATCTCTTCCGACTGCCACGCATGCCCAGCTGCTCCCTGTACCCTCTTCCTTACCGAACGGACCCCAGTGACTACTTCCGGCGCATTCGCCATGCCCCCGGTGCCGTACTGCTGGATGCCGGGCGCCCGAATGCCGAGCGTGGACGCTATGACCTTATGAGCGCCTGGCCATTGGCAGAGCTGGCGCCGACAGCCGACGAATCGGCCAACGATTTTCTGCAACGCCTGCGCGACGCGCTGCAGAGCCTTGGCCATGCAGAAGCGCCGGTACAGCAGCCGCTGCCATTCGTCGGCGGCCTGATCGGTTACCTGTCCTACGACTTCGGTCGCCGCCTGGAAGCGCTGCCCGAGCAGAGCATGGATGACCTTGGCCTCGAAGATGCGCGGTTCGGTCTCTACGCATGGGCGCTGATCAGCGATCACCAGCTTGGCAGCAGTACCCTGCTGTTTCACCCGAGCCTGCCGCATGCGGAGCGCCAGCGCCTACAGGCGCTTTTCGAGGCACCGCACAGCGAGGACCTTGCCCCCTTCCAATTGAGCCAACCATTCCAGGCCGATATCGACCAGCAGCGCTATCGCCAGGCGATCGAACGCATCCAGAGCTACATCCTCGCGGGCGACTGTTATCAGGTGAACTTCGCCCAGCGCTTTCAGGCTCCCTGTTCAGGCGATCCGTGGACGGCTTACCTGGCGCTGCGCCAGGCCTGCCCCACTCCCTTCTCGGGTTTCCAGAGCCTGGGCGATGGCAATGCCATTCTCAGTCTGTCGCCGGAACGTTTTCTCAAGGTCAGCGCGGGCCAGGTAGAAACACGCCCGATCAAGGGTACCCGCCGCCGTGGCGATGATGCCGAGGATGACCAGGCACAGGCACAGGAGCTGCTGGCGAGCCGCAAGGATCGCGCCGAGAACCTGATGATCGTCGATCTGCTGCGCAACGATCTCGGTCGCAGCTGCCGTACCGGCTCGGTCAAGGTGCCGGAGCTGTTCGCCCTGGAAAGCTATCCCAACGTGCATCATCTGGTCAGTTGCGTGACCGCAGAGTTGGCGCCCGACAAGGATGCGCTCGACCTGATCGCCGGCAGTTTCCCGGGTGGTTCAATTACCGGCGCACCGAAGATCCGCGCCATGCAGATCATCGACGAGCTGGAGCCGACCCGGCGCGGACTCTACTGCGGCTCCTTGCTGTATCTCGACGTGCGCGGCGAGATGGACAGCTCCATCGCCATCCGCAGCCTGCTGGTCAAGGATGGCAAGGTCAGTTGCTGGGGCGGTGGCGGCATCGTCGCCGACTCCAACTGGCAGGCCGAGTATCAGGAGTCGATCACCAAGGTCAAAGTGCTGCTGGAGACGCTGGAGCGCCTGCCGGACAGACAGGCTTAACGAAAACGCCGCGAAACCGCGGCGTTTTTTATTTCATCGGCCTTATAGGCTCAGCTTACGGTTCGATGCCTTGAGGAACTCCTGCTTCAGATCCTCATAGGTGTGCACCGCCGGAAACTGCGGGAACTCGCGGATCACGTTGTCCGGCGCATGGAACAGAATGCCGGCATGGGCTTCGCTGAGCATGGTGGTGTCATTGTACGAATCACCCGCTGCGATCACACGGTAGTACAGGCTCTTGAAGGCGATCACCGACTGGCGCTTGGGGTCCTTCTGGCGCAGCTGGTAACTGACCACGCGATCGCTCTCGTCGGTGATCAGACGATGGCACAACAGGGTCGGGAAACCGAGCTGGCGCATCAGCGGCTGGGAGAACTCGTAGAACGTGTCGGAGAGGATCACCACCTGGAAGCGCTCGCGCAGCCAGTCGACGAACTCGACGGCGCCCTCGAGCGGCTTGAGCGTGGCGATCACGTCCTGAATGTCCTTCAGCTTCAGGCCGTGCTCGTCGAGAATGCGCAGACGCTGCTGCATCAACACGTCGTAATCGGGGATGTCGCGGGTGGTCGCCTTGAGCGACTCGATGCCGGTTTTTTCCGCGAAGGCGATCCAGATTTCCGGGACCAGTACGCCTTCCAGGTCGAGACACGCGATTTCCACAGGCCACTCCTCGGTTGAGCCAAAAAGGAGCCGGCACTCTAGCCGCTGGGCTTGGCTGGCGCAATGCGACCCGCTTATAACTCGAATGAAGGACATCAAGCGCCTTAGTTATTTAGCCGCATAACCGGGCTTTGTTACCATCGCGCCCTCACGCACACGATCTGGAGTCCTCAACATGGAACTCGACCTGGACGCGCTCAACGCCGAATTCGGCAACCAGCCTGAAAAGCTGGTGCAGTGGGCCATCGGACTGGGCAAACCCGCCATTTGCACCACCAACTTTCGCCCATTCGAAGCGGTAATCCTGCACATGGTCAGCCAGGTCAAACCGGATATCCCGGTGGTCTGGATGGACAGCGGCTACAACACCGAAGCCACCTATCGCTTCGCCGACGAGGTGACGCGCAAGCTGGGCCTCAACCTGATCACCTACCTGCCCAAGCGCTCGCGCGCCCATCGCGAGGCCATCGACGGTCCGGTTCCCGGCCTGGACGATCCGCGCCACGCGGCCTTCACCGAAGAAGTGAAGCTCGAGCCGTTCGCCCGCGCGCTGCGCGAGACCGCACCGAGCGTCTGGTTCACCGCCCTGCGCGCCACCGACACCGCCGTGCGTGCGCAGATGGAGCCGATCAGCATCAACCCGGACGGCCTGATCAAGGTCGCCCCGCTGCTGCACTGGTCCTCCAAGGA
>ENA-UOXB01001466-UOXB01001466.1-bioreactor-metagenome-genome-assembly--contig:-NODE-1466-length-11171-cov-9.073498_pt1 | contig 11171 bp, 6 predicted proteins | sample MGYA00238158_ERZ761615 | MGnify/ENA primary metagenome ERZ761615 (study PRJEB28904, sample SAMN06267902) | bioreactor metagenome | isolation source: Joint BioEnergy Institute, California, USA | place... | reverse complement strand
AACCCCCATGCGGCGCAAGCCTGTGGGGGTTTTGTTCATCTGCGGCCAGCGGGGCTATGCGCGCTGCGAATCTTATACGCTTATCAACTGTCCAAATCGCCGCGGGGCGCGACTCCTACAGGAGCGGCGGCCCGATGCCCTGGTGCCCCGAGGCGCCCTCGGCTTGGCCTACTATCCGCTCAGGAGACCTGTCATGCGCATTCTTTATCGTACCGCTCTACCTCTTGCTCTCTGCCTGTCGCCCGTGGTGGCTAGCGCGGTAGAGCTGCAGCCCGGTGTCTGGGAGGTCAGCGCGCACAACATGCAAGTCGGCGGTCAGGCTATGCCGGGCATGGATCAGATCCTCGCGCAGCTGCAGAACCTGCCGCCGGAGCAGCGCCAGATGATGGAAGGCATGATGGCCGAGCGCGGTGTGAAACTCGGTGCTGGAGGGGTGCAAATCTGCCTGACCGAAGAGCAGATCAAATCACAGGACATTCCCCTGCAGGATCCCAACTCTGGTTGTAACCAGCAGATCACCGAGCGCAGCGGCAACCTGTGGAAATTCCGCTTCACTTGCCCGGATGCGCAGGGCGAAGGGGAGACCCGCTTCGTCAGCGACAAGGAATTTACCACCCAGGTCAAAGGCACATACAAAGGCCAGCCGAGCAGTATGGAGAGCCAAGCTCGGTGGGTGGGGGCGGATTGTGCTGCACTCAAAAGGAACGGATAACAGGTGTTTATGTAAATAATTCGCATTGACTAAGGCGTTCTTCTGCTGCGAGAATTTTGTCGCTAATTATTTGCATTTGCTTTTCGCGGATGCGTGCCAGTGAGGCAACCAGCTGCAAAGGGACTGTCAGCGGCTATCGACAGCGCATCAGGAGTACGTCCCTTGTTCAGCAGAAGAACCCACCTGGCCGTGGCGATTGCGGCCGCCTGCAGTTTCAACCATGCCGTGGCCAGCGAGCAGGAGCAGCTCGAGCTCGATGCCCAGACCGTGGTCGGCGATAGTGAGGCGGCCGAGGTCGACAGCTACAAATCCTCGCCCAGCAGCGCTGCCACCAAGCTCGACCTGACCCCGCGGCAGACGCCTCAGTCGATTTCGACCCTGAGCGGAGCCCAACTGCGCGACTTCAAGCTCACCAGCGTCAACGATGCGCTCAAGGCCGTGCCGGGCGTACAGGTGCAGGAAGTCGAGACCGATCGTACCTACTACACCGCTCGCGGCTTCGATATCACCAACTTCCAGTACGACGGCATCGCCGTACCCTTCGTCTACGGCAACGTCGAGGGTGATCTGGACACCGCCATGTACGAGCGTGTGGAGGTGATTCGTGGCGCCAACGGCCTGATGTCCGGTACCGGTAATCCCTCGGCGACGGTCAACTTCGTGCGCAAGCGACCCACGCTGGCACCGCAGGCGCGCGTCGACCTGACGGCCGGTTCCTGGGACAAGCGGCGTATCGATACCGACGTATCAGGTGCGCTCACCGATGCCGGCAACATCCGCGGCCGCGTGGTGTATGCCAACGAAAACAAGAACTCCTACCTCGACCGCTACTCGCGTGAGAAGAACGTATTCCATGGTGTGCTGGAGTTCGATCTGGATGACCGCACCCTCTTCACCCTTGGTCACACGCTGCAGACCAGCGACGCCAACTCGCCGATGTGGGGCGCGTTGCCGCTGGTCTATCAGGACGGCGGTAAAACCAATTATTCGCGCTCTACCAGCACCGCAACCGATTGGGCCTATTGGGACAACCAGGAAAACCGCACCTTTGCCGAGCTGGCGCACACCTTCGATAACGGCTGGCAGGCCAAGACAGTAGTCACCCGGGTCGAGAAGAAGAGCGATGGCTCGATGTTCTATGTCTACGGCACGCCGAACCGCCAGACGGGTGCGGGCCTGTATTCCTATCCGTCCGAATACAACGAAAAGAACAAACAGCTGATCGTCGATCTCCAGGCCAGTGGTCCTTTCAATCTGGGTGGTCGTCAGCACGAAGCGGCCTTGGGCGGCAGCTGGTCACGCTCCGAGCTTGAGGACCTGTCCTGGTATGACTCCAGCACCGGCACCATGCTGCCGCCGCTGGAGCAGTGGACCGGCAACTATCCGAAGCCCCTTAACGACAACGGCAGCAACGGCAGTGACTTCACCGACCGCATGAAGAGCGTCTACGGTGCTGCACGTTGGAGCCTGACCGATGATCTGAGCCTGATCACCGGCGCTCGCGTGGTCGACGTGAAGAGCGACGGCACCAACTACGGTCAAGCCAAGTCGTCGAAGAATAGCGGCAAGGTGGTGCCTTACGCGGGCATCGTTTACGACATCACTGATCAGTATTCGGTTTACGCCAGCTATACCGAGATTTTCACGCCACAGACCAAGAACGATGTGAGTGGCTCGCGTCTGGCTCCCCTGGAAGGCGTGAACTATGAAGCCGGTATCAAGGGTGAGCTGTTCGACGACAAGGTTAACGTTTCCCTGGCGGTATTCCGTACCGAACAGGACAACTTCGCCGAGCAGGCGGGCATGAATGGTTCGGTGGCTTACTACCGCGCCATCGAAGGCCTGACCAGCGAAGGCTATGAACTGGAGTTCTCTGGCGAGCCGGTGGACGGTCTACAGCTTAGCGCTGGGTACACCTTCGTCGACATCACCAATGCCGATGGCTCGCATGCCGTCACCTACTCACCCAAGCACATGATCAAGACCGCTGCTACCTACCGCATTCCGGGTATGGAAAAGCTCAAGGTCGGCGCTGCCGTGCGTTGGCAGGACGATATCAAGATCGCCGTACCGCTGACGGCCGATGACGGTTTCACTTCGATTGGCAGTGCCGACGCCAAGCAGAAGGCCTACGCCGTGGTCGATCTGATGGCCAGCTACGACATCGACCCGAACTGGAGCGTGTCGGCCAATCTCAACAACCTCACCGACGAGAAGTACCTGAACAGCCTGTACTGGTCCCAGGCCTACTACGGCGCTCCACGTAACGTCAGTGCCACCCTGACCTGGAAATACTGATAGCCCGGGCCGCCCGGAAGGGCGGCCCTGCTGGTCGACGAGAGAATTCGATGCGCCCGATTCTGGTACTGCTGCACCGTTGGTGCGGCCTGTTCATCGCCCTGTTCCTGTTCACCGCCGGCTTGACCGGCGCTGTCATTTCCTGGGATCACGAACTGGACGAATGGCTCAACCCGCACCTGTTCGATGCGCAAAGCGCAGGGCCTGCGCAGGACCCGCTGCAGCTGGTCGATGCCCTGGAGGCGAGCGACCCACGTCTGCAGGTGAGCTTCATGCCGCTGGCGCTGGAGCCTGGCCATGCGCTGGGGATCTTCGTCGACCCGCGTATCGATCCGGCCACCGGCAAGGCCTTTGATCTGGGCTTCAATCAGCTCGGCATCGACCCGGTGAACGGCGATATCCAGGGGCAACGTGAGTGGGGGGCGATCTCCCTGAGCCGGGAGAACCTGCTGCCGTTTCTCTACAAACTGCACTACAGCCTGCATATCCCGGATGGCTTCGGCATCGAACTGGGCGTGCTGTTCTTCGGCATCGTCGCCATCGTCTGGTGCCTCGATTGCCTGGTCGCGCTGTGGCTGTCGTTCCCCAACCTGCGCAGCTGGCGCAAGTCGTTCGCCTTTCGCTGGCGCCAGGGCGGCTACAAGCTCAATTTCGACCTGCACCGCTCCGGTGGCGTATGGATCTGGTTGCTGCTGCTGATCCTCGCCGTCACCTCGGTATCGATGAACCTCGAACGCCAGGTGGTGCGCCCGCTGGTTGAGCTGTTCTCGCCGTTGACGCCAAGCCCCTTCGCCAGCCGCACGCCGGTCACGCTGGACCAGCAGATCGTGCCGCAGATCGACCGCCGCCAGGCCATCGCCATTGCCGATGCCGAAGCGCGCCGGCTGGGATGGGATGCGCCCCCAGGTGGGTTGTTCCACTCGGCGGAGTTCGGCGTGTATGGCGTTGGCTTCTACGCGCCGGGCGAGGATCACGGCGATGCGGGGCTGGGCAATCCCTGGATCTACGTCGACAGCCGCAGTGGTGAGCTGGCCGGTGCGCATGTGCCTGGCACGGGTAGCGCCGGGGATATCTTCCTGCAGGCGCAATTCCCGCTGCACTCCGGGCGCATCATCGGCTTGCCGGGAAGGATTCTGGTGTCGTTGCTGGGCCTGGCCGTTGCGGGCCTGTCCGTGACCGGCGTGGTGATCTGGGCGAGGAAACGTCGTTCGCGCGTGCTCGCCGAACAGCGCCTGCGAGGCGGTTCACAGGCCGTGGCGTAAACGTATCGCGGCGACCTGATCGGCCCGCTCTTCGAGGAAGCGGTTGAACGCCTCGATCAGCTGCGGATGGCGGATGCTGGACAGGTAGTAGTGATCTTCCACATGCGGCAGCTCTGGGTCGAACACCAGGCTGTCCGCCGTCATGCGCATCTGCCGCAACTGGTAAGCGACTACCTTGGGGTTGAGGTAGACCGCGTCGACGCGGTCGTTGCTGGCCATGCGCAGCAGTGATTCGATCTGGTTGGCCTGGATCAGGCGGATACGCCCGGCGCGAATCTCCGGCAGATAAGGCCAGGGCGTGAAGCCGTTCTGCGTGCCGAGCAGCTCGATGCGCTGCAGGCCCTGACCCAGGTGCTGCGGCTTGACCAGAATACCGTCGACGTAGGGTGCCGCCGGATGGCTGTAGTGGACGGTATGGCCGTCTTTTTGATCGGCGTTCCACTGCGGATGATCGGGGAACTTGAGGTCGACCCGGCCAGAGAGAAAATCACTGAGCAGGCGCCTGACCGGCAGCGGCGTATAGACGAAGCGATAGCCGGACTCGGCGGCGAAGGCGTCCAGCAGGTCACGTGCATAGCCGCGGTATTCGCCGTCCTCCACGTCCGAGTAAGGCTGATAGGGCTGCAGTTCGACGCCGATGCGAATCTCCTCCTGCGCCACGGCGGGCAGAACGAACAGGCACAGGCTGAGCAGCAGGGTAGAGCGTCTATTCATGGCTGGCAGGGCTCGCGGACAGCTAACGGCAGCTGACACCCGTAACCATAGCCGGGCCTTGAAGCCCGTTCAAAGTTTCCCGCGCTGGCGCCAGTGCAGGCGAAACCGGGCGCCACACCGTGGGGCGATATCAGAGAATCGGCGAGATCAGTCGCGCGACGCGCATGCCCAGTTGCTGCAGGCGATGCAGGTTGCGTCGGTCGGCATTGACCAGTTCGCGTGAGCGGCTGAAATCCTCTTCCAGCATGTTCGCCACCTGGGCGTTGAAGGTCTCGTCGAAGGTCAGCAGGCTGGCTTCGAAATTCAGGCGGAAGGAGCGGTTGTCCAGGTTGGCGCTGCCCAGCACGCAGGCGTCATGGTCGATCAGCAGGGCCTTCTGGTGAAGGAATCCCGGTTGGTAGCGGAAGATACGCACGCCGGCGCGCAAGGCCTCGAAGGCATACAGGCTGGAGGCTGCGTAGACGATGTGATGGTCTGGTCGCGCCGGCAGCAGCAGGCGCACATCCACGCCGCGCATCACCGCCAGGCGCAGGGCGGCGAACAGCGCTTCGTCGGGCACGAAGTAGGGACTGCTCAGCCACACCCGATCGCGCGCCGCGTGAATCGCCTCGACGAACAGCAGCGAGCAGGTTTCCTGCGGGTCCGCCGGGCCGCTGGCGATCACCTGGCAGAGTTGCCCGGGTTCGTCCTGCTTGCTCGGCATCAGCAGTGGCGGCAGCTTCTGGCAGGCCCAGTACCAGTCCTCGGCGAAGGCTTCCTGCAGACTTGCCACCACCGGCCCGCGCACTTCGACATGGGTGTCGCGCCACGGTGCCAGCGGCGGCTTCTGCCCGAGGTATTCGATGCCGACGTTGAGCCCGCCGAGAAAGCCGATCTCGCCATCGACCACGACGATCTTGCGGTGATTGCGGAAATTCAGCTGGAAGCGATTGAACAACCCGGCGCGGGTGGGGAAGGCATGCACCTGCGCGCCGCCCCGGCGCAGGCTGTCGATATAGGAACGCGGCAACGCATGGCTGCCGACACCGTCATACAGCACATGGACCTGCACGCCAGCGCCAGCGCGCTCCAGCAGCACGTCGCGCAGGCGCTGGCCGAGGGCGTCGTCACGGATGATGAAGAATTGCAGCAGGATCGTCTGCTGGGCACTGGCCAGCGCACTGAAGATCGCTTCGAAAGTGGCCTCGCCGTCGATCAGCAGTTCGACGCGGTTGCCGGTCAGGCCGGGCAGGTGCGACAGACGCGGCAGTGCACGCAGGCGGTCATAGGCGGGAGACAGGTGCGCGGCCTTGGCCTCCTCGACCCAGGGGCGCCAGTCCTGTTCGGCCATGGCATGGCGCATTTCCTTGTCGGCCTGACGCCGTGCCTTGACATAGGCGTCGAAACGGCTGCGGCCGAACACCAGATACGGCAGCAGCGTCAGGTAGGGCATGAAGAACAGCGACAGGCCCCAGGCCAGCGCGCCTTGTGCCGTGCGCACGGTGAGCACGGCGTGTATCGCGGCCAGAACGCCGAGGGCGTGGATGGTGGCGATCAGGTAGGCGAACAGGTGGGGGATGCCGAAATCCGCAGGCATGCAGGGTCTTCCTTCGCACGGGCTGTGTGCAGCTGACCATGGGGGTTGCGCAGCGTTCGCCACCATCCTGCCACGGCCAACGGGCGAATGGCAGTGCCGGGCAAATTGCCAGCCCCTGGGGAATTATTCGGGCGCTTCACGTGTCTTGAAATCTGAGTGAGCGGATTTCATGTGTTACCCTCCCGGCGCGGCCTATTTGCAGGCCGTCTTTAATTGGAGGAGGGCATCCGTCCTGTTCACGTTCGTCTAGCAGGTTGCTGAAAACGTAGGCGAGGCCGCCAGCGCTGGGCAAAGCACAGGCGAGAGCGCGGAGTCTGCGGGCTGTATATGAGCAGTACTGAAGCTGTTCTGAGGCGTATCAATCGCAAGCGGCTTTCGACCGGGCTGTCCAAGCCTGTGTTCAACGCGGCAATGGCAACGTAGATGGTTTTCAACGTCCTGTTAGCGAGTCAAACGCATCAAGGAGAACGCCAAGTATGGGAAACGTCCCTTCGCATGACACGACCCCGCCATCCGCAGCGGAAAACAACGAAGGCATCCCGGCCCCAACGGGCGCGGCCAATCTGATCGACACCGATTACGTCATCGGTCAGGACAACATCAAAGGGCAGTTCGTCTTCGCCCTCGACATTCACGGCAAGGTCTTCACCATCTCCGCGCTGGTCGCGGTGATTTTCGTGATCCTCGCCCTGGCTCTGCAGAACCAGATCGAACCGCTGTTCAGCGGCCTGCGCGACTGGCTCACGCACCACATGGCCTGGTTCTTCATCGGCGCCGCCAACATTTTCGTCCTGCTCTGCCTTGGCCTGATCGTCTCGCCGCTGGGCAAGGTGCGCATCGGCGGCAAGGAAGCTACGCCCGACTACACCTATCTGGGCTGGTTCTCCATGCTGTTCGCTGCCGGTATGGGCATCGGCCTGATGTTCTACGGCGTGTCCGAACCGATGTCGCACTACAGTGCGGCGATGGGCGGCATCACGGTCGGCGAAGACGGCGTGCGTACCGACTGGGCGCCGCTCGGCGGTGCGGCCGGTAATGCCGAAGAGGCCGTGCGCCTGGGCATGGCCGCGACCATTTTCCACTGGGGCCTGCACCCCTGGGCGATCTACGCCATCGTCGCGCTGGCGCTGGCGCTGTTCTCCTTCAACAAGGGCCTGCCGCTGTCGATCCGCTCGATCTTCTACCCGATCCTCGGTGAGCGCGTGTGGGGCTGGCCGGGCCATGTGGTCGACATCCTCGCGGTGTTCGCCACGCTGTTTGGCCTGGTCACTTCGCTGGGGCTGGGGGCCGAACAGGCAGCAGCAGGGCTCGAGTACCTGTTCGCCATTCCGGCCTCGGACACCACCAAGGTGTTGCTGATCGTCGCCATCACCCTGATCGCCCTGGCTTCGGTAGTCGCCGGCCTCGACAAGGGGGTCAAGCGCCTGTCCGAGATCAACATGGGCCTGGCTCTGATCCTGTTGTTGTTCATCATAATCGCCGGGCCGACGCTGGTGATCTTCACCGACTTCTTCAAGAACCTCGGCGCCTACCTGCAGTATCTGCCGGCACTGGCCAACCCGATCGGCCGTGAAGATGCCAATTTCAGCCAGGGCTGGACCGCGTTCTACTGGGCCTGGTGGATCAGCTGGTCGCCGTTCGTGGGCATGTTCATCGCCCGCGTCAGCCGTGGCCGCAGCGTGCGTGAGTTTCTCGTCGCCGTGCTGCTGGTGCCGTCGCTGGTATCGGTGCTGTGGATGACCGCTTTCGGCGGCACCGCCATCAACCAGTTGCTGGTCGATGGTTTCACCGGTGCGCAGGATGCCGGCCTGGAGCTGAAGTTGTTCAGCATGCTCGGTGAAATGCCACTGACCGCCATCACTTCGTTCATCGGCATCGTGCTGGTGGTGGTGTTCTTCATCACCTCGTCGGACTCGGGCTCCCTGGTGATCGACACCATCACCGCTGGCGGCAAGGTCAATGCGCCGGTACCGCAACGTGTGTTCTGGGCCAGCATCGAAGGCGTGATCGCCATTGCCCTGTTGCTCGGCGGTGGCCTGGTTGCGTTGCAGGCGATGGCCGTATCCACCGGCCTGCCGTTCACCATCGTGTTGCTGGTCGGCTGCATTTCCATCGTCAAGGGGCTGATGAGCGAGCCGCGTTGACGCACACCGTTCGTCGCTGACAAGAGCGCGCCCATGGGCGCGCTTTTTCATTCCAGGGGCGCGGTCGTTAATGGGAAAGCCCGCGGCGTTTGCGCAGCGCAGGCCAGATTTTCCTTCTGATAGCGTCAGCTCCGCGTAATAGCAGCGGCGGTCGCTGCATTGCTCGCGAATAAAAAAAGAAGGAGCAGCCCCTTGAGCCAAGGCCCCGTATCACGCAAGAACGACTCATCTGTAGACGGTATTCCCGCCCCCAGCGGCGCAGTTAATCTCATCGACACCGACTATGTGGTTGGCCAGGACAACATCCGTGGCCGTTATCTGGTCAATCTCGATATCCACGGCGTGGTATTTCTCGTATCAGCCATTACATCACTGATTTTCGTCACCCTGGCCATGGTCATGCACGACCAGTTGGAGCCGCTGTTCACCGCAGTGCGCGACTGGTTGACGGTCAATCTGGCCTGGTTCTTCCTCGGCTCGGCCAACATCTTCGTGCTGTTGTGCCTGGGACTGATTGTCTCGCCGTTGGGCAAGGTGCGGCTTGGCGGTACCCTGGCTCGCCCCGACTATTCCTATTTCTCCTGGTTCGCCATGCTGTTCGCGGCGGGGATGGGCATCGGCCTGATGTTCTACGGCGTCGCCGAACCGATGTCGCACTACAGCACTGCACTGGGCGGTACGGCCGTGGATGCCAACGGCGTGCGTACCGACTGGGCTCCGTTGGGCGGGGCTGCCGGCAATTCCGCCGAGGCGGCGCGCCTGAGCATGGCTGCAACTATCTTCCACTGGGGCCTGCACCCCTGGGCGATCTATGCCATCGTGGCGTTGGCGCTGGGCCTGTTCGCCTTCAACAAGGGCCTGCCGCTGTCGTTCCGCTCGATCTTCTTCCCGCTGCTCGGTGAGCGCGTATGGGGCTGGCCGGGCCATATCATCGACATCCTGGCCGTATTCGCCACCCTGTTCGGTCTGGTGACCTCCCTCGGCCTGGGCGCCGAGCAGGCCACCGCTGGCCTGCATGTACTGTTTGGCTTGTCAGCTGACACTACAACCAAGGTCCTGCTGATCACTATCATCACGCTGATTGCGTTGGTCTCAGTTGTGACGGGTGTCGACAAAGGGGTGAAGATTCTTTCCGAAGTCACCATCGGCCTGGCGCTTCTGTTGATGGTGTTCGTGCTGCTTGTCGGCCCGACGGGGCTGCTTCTGAGCGGTGTGCTGGATAACCTGGGCGCCTACCTGCAGTACTTGCCGGCCCTGTCCAACCCGGTCGGCCGTGAAGACGCCAACTTCAGCCAGGGCTGGACCGCGTTCTACTGGGCCTGGTGGATCAGTTGGTCGCCGTTCGTGGGCATGTTCATTGCTCGCGTCAGCCGCGGCCGTACCGTGCGTGAATTCCTCACTGCTGTGCTGCTGGTTCCGTCGCTGGTCTCGGTGATCTGGATGAGCACCTTCGGCGGTACTGCGTTGCATCAGGCCCTGGGTGGCCTGACCGAGCTGAGCCAGGCTGCGCTGGAGCTGAAGATGTTCGTCATGCTCGATCAGCTGCCGATCAGCGCCATCAGTTCCTTCGCGGGTATCGTTTTGGTCGTGCTGTTTTTCGTAACCTCCTCTGACTCCGGTTCGCTGGTGATCGATACCATCACTGCAGGTGGCAAGATCAACTCGCCGGTTTCGCAACGGGTATTCTGGGCTCTGCTTGAAGGTGCCCTGGCAGTCGCTCTGTTGCTCGGTGGCGGCCTGGTTGCCCTGCAAGCCATGGCGGTCTCCACGGGCCTGCCATTCACCGTGGTGCTGCTGTTTGCCTGCGTTGCGGTGATCAAGGGTCTGCGCAGCGAACCGCGTTAAGCGCGCCGCCATAGGCGGCCTTGGAACGACAACGACGCCCCTATCGCACGATAGGGGCGTCGTCGTTTGTGAGCCTTGAAACCCATGGCTACGCGTCTGTACGAGGCCATGGTCAGTGCAGCCTGTTGATCATGGCGGTGGGCGATCAGCCGTCAGGAGCGCTGATCGAGGGGTAGGCTTGCAGCCGGACGATGCGTGACCCGTAGCGAACCATCAATACCCAGCGCATGTAACACAAGTCATAGCCATGCCTTGCTGCGTCAGGGTGCTGCGCACCGGCTTGGCTCGCGCTCGGGCGTTCGCCCCTGGGGTGTGCTCAAGCTGAGCGATTTGAAGTATGCGTCAACGCCAGAGGGCGATATCAACCTTCGCTGGAAACAAAAAAGCCCCGGATAAACCGGGGCGTTTGCGTCACTACGCGGGGATCAACACTCGATGATATTGACCGCCAGGCCACCGCGTGCGGTTTCCTTGTACTTGGTCAGCATGTCGGCACCGGTCTCGCGCATGGTCTTGATCACCTTGTCCAGGCTCACGTAGTGCGCGCCGTCGCCGTACAGCGCCATGCGTGCGGCGTTGATGGCCTTCACCGAGGCGATGGCGTTGCGCTCGATGCAGGG